>Ga0164294_10000706_pt1 | contig 31665 bp, 27 predicted proteins | sample GEODES005metaG_FD_111479 | JGI IMG/M metagenome (GOLD analysis project Ga0164294, IMG submission 111479) | Oligotrophic lake water microbial communities from Sparkling Lake, Wisconsin, USA - GEODES005 metaG | ecosystem: Environmental > Aquatic > Freshwater > Lake | place: USA: Sparkling Lake...
GAACCCCTGTCCGAACCGCCGTCACCCGAGGCTACTCCATGCGTAGTCGGTGTTTTAATCTCGGCTGGCGGCTGCCATCGACAGCATCCGCTTTACCCAGGAACCTGTTGTATCTCACGGACGACCCGGTTACCCGATCAGCCTGCCAGCCTGGTAAAAGACGCAGTTCCGGTCACCAGACATCGCCGGAAGGGCGTCGCGGTGCTTAGGCCGCGAGAGCGAGCTCGTTAGAGTTTGCTTTTGTTTGTTTGATGCGGGGATTTAACGAGGGGACACATCATCCTCGGCATGCAGCCCCGAACTCAGACGATCCGTCGAAACCAGAACGCCCCCGTTGGGGAGAGTGGAGATTAGAGCTGAAAGTGGAAAGTGGAAAGCGGAAAGTGGGTTCCCATGCATCAGCTTTATGTGCGCAGTTGAAAACCCGTTTACGACTGCCTTTGCAACCGCTGGCATGGCGAGAGCAAAGGCGGGCCTAGCGGATCAGACTTGCTCCGAGGTCTGGAAGTCGGGGTAAGCATTCGCGGCGTGCTCGCTGAAGTCCAGACCGTCGATCTGTTCATTGTCGCTCGCCCGCAGCCCGACCAGCAAATCCACCACCTTGAACAAGCCAAAGCACAGCACGAAGGCAGTGGCGCTGATGCTGAAAGTGCCCAGGGCTTGAATCGAGAGCCGGTCCATGGTGAAGCCTGCCTCATCGAACAACGCCACGCAGAGCGTGCCCCACCAGCCGTTGACCAAATGGACCGGCACCGCGCCCACGGCGTCATCCAGCTTGGCGCGTTCCAGAGCAATCGTGGCCACCGTGGTCAACAAACCGGCCACCACACCGATCATAAACGCAGAGCCCGGAGTCACGTTCGCACAGCATGCGGTAATGCCCACGGCACCGCCCAACGAGCCGTTCAGCGTGATCCCCACATCCGGCCTTCCCTGGATGAACCACATGGAGACCATGGCCGCCAGCGCAGCGGCAGCAGGTGAGATGGTGGTGTTCACGACGATGCGACCGATGCTGCCGTCGCCAATCAGCGTGGAGCCGCCGTTGAAACCGAACCAGCCAAACCAAAGGATGAAAACCCCCAGCGCTGCGAGCGGGATGTTATGCCCGGCGATCAAGCGCGGCGAGCCATCCTTGGCGAAGCGCCCGTGGCGCGGGCCGACCACGATGATGCCAGCCAGCGCACAGGCTCCGCCCACGGCATGAACCACGGATGAACCGGCGAAATCCACGAAGCCCCAGGCCTCCAGCCAGCCCTTCTCGCCACCTGCACCCCAACCGCCTGCAAAACTGCCCCAGGCCCAGTGACCGCACAGCGGGTAGATCAAGGCCGACAGGAAGGCGGCGTAGACTAGATAGCCCACGAATTTGGTGCGCTCTGCCATGGCTCCAGAAACGATGGTGCAGGCGGTGCCGGCAAAGACGACCTGGAAGAACCAGAACACCCACAGCGGCGATTTGCCATCCGCCGTATCCGCCAGCCAGAAGCTGTCCGTGCCGATGAGCCCATTCCAGCTGGTGCCAAACATCAATCCAAAGCCGATGAAGAGAAACCCGATCGTGCTAATGCAGAAATCGAGGAAATTCTTCATGATGATGTTGATGCTGTTCTTCGCGCGCGCGAAGCCCAGTTCCACCATCGCAAAGCCGGCTTGCATGATGAAGACCAGCGCGCCCGCCAGCATGGCCCACACATAGTTGATGTTAAGTTGCAGGCCCTTGATCGCCTCGGCATCCACGCTGGGGGCTGCCGCAGCCGCCGGGGCTGGCGCTTCCGTCTTGGCCGCGTCGCCCGACGTATTTTTGGCCACCTCGTCGAGCTTGGTGATGATGGTGTCCAGCTTGGCATCCATCTTCTGCAACTGCGGAGCCGGAGTGTCCTGCGCTTGCAAAGGCGAGGCGTTGGCGCACCACAGCATGGCTAGGCCGGCGAGGATCAGAGAGGTAGGTCGAGTCATGGGGGGAAGGTGGCGGTGATTAAAGTTTTTGTTCGGCAAGGTCCTGCTCCAGCTCCATCAGCAATTGGCGGCGCTTGGACATGTTTGGCACATGCTCGATGCAACTGATCGCCAGCTTCAGCACGTCGGCCCGTGGCAGGCGGTAGGGATCGTCGATCTTGCTGTCGGTGATGGTGCGGGCGATCAGGTTCGAAGCCTGAGCCCGCCCCATGACCTTGCCCAAGGTGCGCTCCACGACGGCACGCACGGCTCCCCAGTTGCTAGCTGTTGGCTCCACCTTGTCGGCCATGGCTTGCACGGTGCGGGCGCGGGTGACGACAAGTTCCTCCACTTCTGGCGCTGTCTGGCTGATAGGTTGCGCCACATCCGAAGCACCCGCCAGATACACCGCGAAGTCGCGCAGCAACCCAGCCCCCGCCCCGGCCACGAGATCGACATCGGCGCGGTTCATCAGGAAGAAAACCAAGGCGGCCTGCTCTTGCACCAGCACAAGCAGCACCCCGCCGTCAAACTGGAAATACACCGAGCGAATGCGGCGGCGCACCTGCTGGTAGCCGTCCAGCATGTCTCCAAGCGTGTCCATCAGATCAAAAGTGCGGCCGTCGGTGAAAGGCATTTGCTTGTGAATCGCGTTCTTGCCTTTGAACAGCAAAATACCGGCGACACCATCCAGGCGCTGCATGGCAGCAATCGCGGAAACGAGGGCGGAGTGGTCCATGAGAAGGGATGAAATGAACAAGTCCTAGTGCTGGGAGATGGCCGAGCGCACCTCGTGAACAGGCAAGCGATGGGAGGCGACCACGCCTTGCCACTTCACATCCGAACCGTTGCGGTGAAAGGAAGTCTGAGAGTCGCGATCCTCCACGATGGCCATATCCAGGCGCTGCATCGCCAGGGTGTCGGCGAGTTTGCGCGCATAGTAGTTGACGTAATTAATCTCGCTGGCGAATCGTTGGCCTACCTCAGTGTCAATACCATTGACCTTTTCGGCACCCGCCGTCAGATCTGCACGGTAAATAGGCAGCTCTTGCCCACGCCGGTTGACAGTGAGAGCGGCAGGCCGTGGAAATCGTGACTCCGCATCTCCTGCCTGGGGAGAAATCATACGCGTTGGTTCGGACACGGTTGGACCTAACCAATAAGCATTGATCATGCCAAACCCATAACGGTCACAAACTCTCCACTTCGACCTTCACCTCCAGGTGGGAGGTTGCCCCGGGCGGACCGTTAAAACTGCCGCGAATCGGCGCGGCATCGTCATAGTCGCGCCCGGTGGCGATCTTCACATAGCGTTCATCAGAAAGGGTGTTGTTGGTGGGGTCCAGGCCGAACCAGCCGCGATCGGGCAGCCAGACTTCGCACCAGGCATGGGAGGCTTGTGCCCCCCGCAGATGAGCGTCCGGGCCATTGTAAATGTAGCCGCTGACGTAGCGGGCGGGAATCTCCAGCGCCCGGCACAGGCCGATCATGACGTGCGCGAAGTCCTGGCACACGCCTCGGCGCTGGTGCAGCACCTCGCTCATGTGCGTGGACGCAGACGTGGTGTTCGGCGCATAGGTCCACTCTTTGAAGATGAACTGCATGATCGTCTCGGCCGTGTCGAACACGTCCTTCCGGTCATCACGAATGTCGAGTGCGAGCCGCCAGATCTCGGGATCGACCACCACATACTTGCTGCCGTTGATCAAGGGGCGCAGCATGTCGATTTGATCGCAGGCGCGCATGTCATCGAAGGTGACGCCGACTGGCTTTTTGCCGTCCTGATACTGGGACGAGGTGTGGACATGGGAGGTGGCCTCGATGACCAGTTCCGCGTGCGGCTCCGGAATCTCAAACCACTGCACATAATTGAAATGCTCGTCACGGAAATGGCGTAGCCGCCGGGGCGGCCCGACCTTAAGCAGGTAAAAGCCGAGGCGTTTGGGGTCCTCCGTGGCCGGGCGCAGGCGCACCTCGTTGTAGCTGTCGTTGACCGGCAGCCGGTAAAGGTAGCGGGTGCGGTGGTAGACGCGCAAATGCATGTCGAGCAGCGGCGGAGAACGACTACTGTTGCTGCTGCTGCTGCATGTGCAGATCCTGGGCCGCATGCCAGGCTCCCAGGGGGATCGACGGCGTGCTCGTCGTCGGCCCGACCGTGCTCAGGTCGGCATACAGGACATAGGTTTCAAAGATGTCATTGCCCAGGGTGTTGAGCTTGGATTGCAGATCATCAATGAACTCGTGAACGCCGGTCTCCAGAATGCTTTCAATCGTGCCGTATTCGAAGATGGCGCGCAACAGGCCGCAGGCGCGCACCGGGGCGGGCATGCCCTGCTGTCCCGGCGGAGCGCTGAGCTGGGTCAGGGCGCGATCCACCTCGCGCAGGCAAAAACGCACGCTGCGGGAGAAGCGATCCGAAAGGAACAGGAATTCTAGCACCTGCTGTGGGTCGATCTCGTTGTCATGCTCCCGATAACCATGGTAGGCCGAGCAGGAGTGCAGCAGCGATTGCCAGCGCAGCGGGTGGAAGATGGCCTGCGAGGACTTCTTCATCGGCAGCGCCGAGCACATGTCCACAAGGCGTGAGGTCTTGTCCGCACGCTCCAGGTAAGTGCCGATCTGGAGGAACTGCCAGCCTTCGTCGCGCATCATCGTGGCGCGTGCCACGCCTTGGAAAAGGCAGGAGCCGCGCACGATCTCCTCATAGTAGTCCATGCGGGTCTGCTGGCGGATCTGCTCGCCCTTCCCGCTGGTCATCAGCAGGTAGAGGTCGTTCACGCTGCGCCACACCTCGTCGGGAATCTGGTCGCGGATCATGCGCGCGTTCTCACGCGCCGTGCGAATGCAGTTAACGATGGAATTCAAGTTCTCCGGACGCACGGAGAGATAATCCTCCACGTCGGGCCCCGTCAGCGTGGAATAAAGTTCATGGTAGCCTTCGTCATCCCCGGTGGTCATCAGAATGGGCGCCCAAAAGTTGCCTTCTTCCTGGCCGCGCGAGCCGGCGTCCAGGATCAGGTTCTGGTTTGCCATCAGCAAACGGGCGAGATTTTCGGCCCGCTCCATGTAACGGGCCATCCAATAAATACTGTCAGCGACGCGGCTAAGCATGAGTCAAAAAAGCAGGTTGGAAAAAGTGGTGGGGCAGGGGAGGGCGGAGGTCTTGCGGCGTTGGGTCAAGCCGGGGTGCTGGTGCCGCAGCCTTCACACGCAGCCTTGTCATCCCAGAGCACCCACGTGTCCTTGCTGCCGCCGCCCTGCGAGGAATTGACCACCAGCGAGCCCTTTTTTAGGGCCACGCGCGTCAAACCACCGGGAAGCACCTGGACCTTCTCGCCGGACAGAACATACGGCCGGAGGTCGATGTGACGCCCTTCAAAGTGGTCCTCGACGAACACCGGGTGGCGCGAGAGCGACAGCGTCGGCTGGGCGATGTAGTTACGCGGGGTCGCGAGGATGCGTTTGCGGAACTCCTCCTGCTGATCCTTCGTTGAGTGCGGGCCCACGAGCATGCCGTAGCCGCCCGACTCGTTCACCGCTTTGACGACTAGCTTGTCCAGGTTCTCCACCATGTAGGTCTTCTCCGACTCGTCGCTGGCCAAGTAAGTCGGCACGTTCGGCAGGATGGGGTCCTGATCCAGGTAGTAGCGGATCATCTTCGGCACGTAGGCATAGGTCGCCTTGTCGTCGGCCACGCCGGTGCCGATGCTGTTCGCCAGCGCCACATGCCCCGCGCGGTAGGCGTTCACGATGCCGGGCACGCCCAGCAGCGAATCCTTGCGGAAGACGAGCGGGTCCAGGAAATCATCATCAATGCGGCGGTAGATCACGTGCACCTGAACCAGGCCCTTCGTGGTGCGCATGAACACGCGGTCGTTGCGCACGATCAAGTCGCGCCCCTCCACAATCGGCACGCCCATCTGACGGGCCAGATAAGCGTGCTCAAAGTAGGCGCTGTTATAAACACCGGGCGTGAGCACCACGATCACCGGGTCAATCACCTCGGCGGGTGCCAGATACGCCAGGGTCTCCCGCAGCATCGAGCCGTAGCTGTCCACCGGCCGGACCGGCAGCGACTGCAGCAGGTTCGGGAAAGAACGCTTCATCGCCTGCCGGTTCTCCAGCACGTAAGACGCGCCGGAGGGGCAGCGGCCGTTGTCTTCCAGCACAAAGTAAGTGCCCGCGTCGTCACGCACCAAATCCGTGCCGCAGATGTGAATGTAGATGTCGTGCGGCACTCGGATGCCCTTGAACTCCGGGCGGTAGTGCGAGGCGGACTCCACCACCTCACGCGGCACCTCGCCATCCTTGATGATCAATTCGCCGTGATAGACGTCTTGCAGGAACAGGTTCAAAGCCGTGATGCGCTGGATCAGCCCGGCTTCCACATGCTCCCATTCCGACTGCGGAATGATGCGCGGCATCAGATCGAAAGGGAAGATGCGCTCTGTGCCCTTCTCGTCCCCATACACCGTGAAGGTCACCCCTTGCTTCAGAAAGGCCGCGTCGGCTGTCTGCTGCCGCATGGCGAAATCGTTCGGGCTGAGCGTGCTCAGCGACTTGATCACCCGGTCGTAGTGCGGCCTGACCTGACGGTCATCAGAAAAGACTTCATCGAAAAAATTTCCCGTATCGTAGTTGGCCAGAGTGTCCATTTTGTTTCAACAAAGCAAAAGCCGTGCCGAAGTCGATCCGGGAGCGACACAATCGTCGCAATTGCCTGTAACTTCGTTACTCAGTGGTAGCCAGCCCGCCAGCGAACGCAACTTCAGCCGTCAGCAAGTTCGGCTGTTCCGCAGCTCGAGAGGCCATTCGGCATCAGCATCTTCGGGGTCCGGGCTCCTGATATCAGGAGATCTTGATCACCCCCAGCGTGGCGTTGTCCTGTCGGTCATGGTTGATCCGGCGGATGGCGAAGATCAGCGCGTCGGCGATCTTGTCGGCGGTTGTGTGACGGCCAAAGCTCAGCAACTCCTCCATCTGCTTGTCGTTCAGCGTCATGAGGCCGTCGGACGCGGCAATGATGATGTCGCCCTTTTGCAGGCCGATAGGTTCGGCTTTGGCATCGACCATGGTCAGCGGATAGCCAAGCAGAGCTGATTGCAGGGTGTGGCGGTCGGGGTGATTCGCTGCCTCCTCGGGGGTCAGGTCGCCGCTGTCCACGCGCTCCTGCAGGAGGGGGGCCAGGGAATGGTCGGCATTGATGCGTTTCAGCGAGCCTTCGCGGAACAAGTAGAGAGGAGAGTCGCCGACGCTGATCCATTGCAGCGTGGTGGGCGTGACGAGCAGGGCCACCAGCGTGGTGCCCATGGTGTTGTGCACAGCGGGCAGGCGCGAGGAGACAATCCCCAGCGTCTCATTGGCGGCCTCCAGTGCGACACGCAAACGCCAGCCAGGAGGCAGGTCGTTGTCGTGATAAGATTTGATAAATGATCCCACGGCCAGGTAGCTGGCCACGCTTCCACCTGCGTGCGCGCCGAGCCCGTCGCCAATGACGAGCAGGATGCGGCTGAGGGGTTCTTCTTCCGGGGCGGTGGCATCGGCGAAGGCATAGTAGTCCTCCTGGTTCTCGCGGCGTCCGCGATACTGACGCGCCGCGAAGTCTTGCTCCTGCACAAAACAGGTCGGCAGAGGCTTCACCGGCGGAATGGGCACCGGCTGGGATTTTGCTTTGTCGGCCATGCTATTGGGCGCTGAAGCGGAAGAGGGTTTGGTGATGATAGGTTTCACCGGGGCGCAGGACCGTGGTGGGGAACGATGGCTGGTTGGGACTGTCGGGGAAATGCTGGGTCTCCAGGCAGAGGGCGTCGCGCTTCTGGTAGAGGTGGCCGTGCTTCCCATTCACGTCCTTCAAATGATTGGCGGTGTAAAGCTGCACGGCTGGGTTGGTGGTCAACACGTCCATGACCCGACCGCTCTTGGGATCGCTCACCCGGGCCGCTGGGCGCAGGCCGGTGCCATTGACGATGTAGTTGTGATCGTAACCGACACCCTGCTTGAGAGGGGTGAAGTCCGTTTCGATACGTGCGCCGATGGGGTGCGCAGTGGTGAAATCCAGCGGCGTGCCTTTCACGCTGGCCAGCTCTCCGGTGGGAATCAGATCGTCATCCGTGGCGGTGTAGCGATCGGCTAAGATCGTCAGCTCATGATCCAGAGCTGTGCCGCTGCCCTCGCCCGCTAGATTGAAGTAGCTGTGGTTCGTGAGATTGACGACAGTGGGTTTGGTCGTGTTGGCGTGGTAGTCGATGCTCAGTTCGTTGGCATCTGTCAGCAGGTAGGTGACCACGCAGGAAAGCTCGCCAGGGTAGCCTTCCTCGCCATCGGCACTGGCATAATGAAGCGCAACGCCCACGGCATCGGCTTTCTCCACAGGACTGGCCTTCCAGACTTTTTTGTCAAAGCCAGACTTGCCGCCATGCAGCGTGTGCGGGCCTTTGCCGTTTTTGGTGAGGATGTATTCGACGCCATCAAGAGTGAACTTGGAGCCTGCGATGCGGTTGGCGTAGCGGCCGGTGATGCAGCCGAAGAAGGGATGACCGGCCTCGTAATCGGCGAGCGTGTCTTTGCCCAGCACCACGTCGGCCATCTTGCCATCGCGATCCGGTGCGGTGAGCGAGACCAGAATGCCACCATAAGTGGCGATCATGGCGGTCATGCCGGTCTTGTTGGTCAGAGTCCACAGGTCAACGGCCGTGCCGTTTTCGGTGGTGCCCCACGGGGCGGAAGTCACAGAGCGATCAGCGGGCATGGCAAGGGCGGTCGAAAGAAAACTCAGGATTAGGCAGCAGACGGTAGCGTTCATGGCGGGAACCGCCCGGAGGCGATCCGCCTAAATTACGGTTCTTTTAACCATCCAGCAACTCTAAAGCCTAGATTGTCCACGATCACTCAAGACCGGTGCCATCCGCCATGCCTCGTTCTGTATGGCACATGCAGTGCTTCTATGGAGAACAGCCTATTGGGCGGTCACGGGTTTATGGCTTGGCTTTGGCATCTTCTTTCTTCGGTGCCGGGGGCTTGGGCTCCACATAGGGTGGATTGGTGTAGGCACCAGGGGCGACCTCATTCAAATTCGCAGGCACCTCGGCCTGCACATCGCCCAGCGCCCACTTCACGCCGCCAACGAGGATGTCTTGGAAGATGGGATTGGTCCACACGTCCTCGCGATGCCCCATCGCCGTATACCACACACGGCCTGCACCTTCTTTGCGCGCCCAGGTGCTCGGGTAGGCGGGGCGCTTGTATTCGTCGCCGGTCATGGCGGGCGCGTCGATGACGCTGAGCACGTGGATGTCGGAGGTGAAGTCCTTCAGCGAATACCATTCCTCAATGAATCCATACTCGGCACCGACCTTCTCAAAGCCGGGGAACTTCGGGTTGGTCACCGTGTTCTTGGCGACCTGCTGCGCGCCGTGCTTGATGAACTCGCCGCCCAGGAAGCGCACATACGGGTCAGCCTGCTCACCATGATTGAGATAGCGCTCGGGGCCTTTCTTCGATTCGTTGTTGGTGTGGAAGGTGTCGCTGGCTGAATGCGTGCCAATAAAGCCCTTGCCTGCCTTGACGAAGTCGAACAGCGCCTGCTTGCCTTCGGCGGTCATGGGCGGCTGCTTGTCGGTGCCTTCTTCCAAAAGGTTGCCCGTGGTGTAGAAGAACACCGCGTCGAACTGCGCCAGGTAGTCCTTGCTGAACTTGCTGCCGTCTTTCGAGAAGGTGAACTCCCAGTTGTGCTTCGCGCCCAATTCATTCAGCACGCCTTCCGCATGGCTGGGCTGTCCCTTTTTCCACGAGATCACGCTGTGCTCGAAGCCGCTGGACTTGCTGAAGAAGAGAATCTTGCGCTTCGGCGTATCCGAAGCACCGAAGACGAGGGCCAGCATTGTGGCCAGGCAGAGGAGGGGAGCGAGCAGTTTCATGGAGACGTCGTGAATAGCGAAGGCGTGGAGCGCTGGCGATGAAAAACGCGCCTGATCCTAGTTGAGGCGTTTGCTGACTTCCTGGCTCAGCGTCTTGTTGTCGGCACGGCCTTCGGTGCGCTCTTGCAGCACTTTCATCACGGCACCCATGTCTTTCTTGGTCGTGGCACCGACTTCGGCGATGACCGCCTCCACCAAGGTGATCACGTCTTCAGTGCTCATTGCGGCGGGCAGATACTTCTCCAGCACGGCGATCTCGGCCTTCTCGACATCGGCCAAATCGGGGCGCTTGGCTGCTTCGTAGCTGGCGACGGAGTCCTGGCGCTTCTTGATCTCGCGCCGAATGACTGGAATCGCGTCCGCATCGCTCAATTCGCCATCCGCACCGAGCTTTTCAATGGCGGCATATTTCAGGGCCGACTTCAGACCGCGCACCACGTTCAGGGCGACCGTGTCTTTGGCCTTCATGGCCGTTTTCATATCTTCGACGATGCGTTGGGCGAGTGTCATGGGGCGCGGAGTCTGCTGCCGGCTGCTCGGTTGTCCAGGGTTTCCTTGATGCCGGGATCGCCTGCGAGCGCAAGAACGGCTTGGCAGAGGGACAAGAAAAGGCTAATTTATGGAAATTATGAAACAGGCGCTGCTTGCTTTGCTCCTCCTGCTGGTCGTCTTCGTGGTCCAGGCCGAGCTTCGCTGGCAGTCTCGCCATGTGGTTTTTGTCGATCAAGAGGATGTGCTGCCATACCCGGTCTTCTCGGACGAGCTGCTGCACCGAAAGGAAGCTCTTCTGCAAGTGCGGCGCGAACATGCCTATCATACCCTGCGGCAGCACCTGGAAACGGCGGTGAATCTGGCCGAGGCTGCCCGCGCCCAGCGCGCGGATGGACAGCTTGCCACCACACGGCCGGAGTTGATCGCCTGCAAGAAGGAGATTGAGCGCGTGGCGCGGTCCCTGGGCGGTCAGGATCTGGCACCAGTGCAGGCCTTTGCCACGCAGGCCGCTCAAGCCGTGGCCAGCGGCGACTTCGCCACGATCCAGCGGCACTACTGGTGGTGCGTCGCGCCTTGAGGTAGTCCTAGCGCCACCTCGGCGATCTCCCTCGCCCGCAGCACCGGAAGCGAGTAGTGGCCGTCGTCCTCGGTCCAGTGCGAGGTGGAGTTTGGGATCATGGCCGCCACCTTCGCCGCGTAGGTCCACGGGATGTTGCGGTCCCGCTTGCCATGCCAGAAATGAATCGGCACCTGGATTGCTTTCAGATCAAAGCCCCAGTCACTGGTGTAGATGTCGCCATCGGTTTGCAGGTTGCGAATGCCGCTGCGCACCGCCTCGCGGAAGCTCTCCACCACGGCTTGATGCGTGGTCACCTGCTTCAGCGCTTCACGATCCGCGGGCGAGAGCGAGTGCATCAGCAGGTTCATGGGGAACTGATGAGGCTTTAGGTAGGAAAGGCGAAGTCCAGTGCCGAAGGCTGGTGCCAGCAGCCAGGGAAAGAAACGCCGCATGAGCAAGGCACCCTGGTAGGGCCAGAACAGATCACGGGTGCCGAGCAGCCGCAGGGGAGGGGCTCCGCAGATGATGCTCGCGCTCAGCACGCGCTCCGGCATCGCATGGCAGGTGGCCAGCACATACGGCCCGCCGCCGGAAACGCCGAACACATGGAAGCGATCCCAGCCGAGGCGCGCTGCCAGACGCGCCAGTTCGCCTGGCCAGTCCAGCAGACGGCGTCCATGCTTCGGGTCGGACTTGCCAATGCCCGGGCGATCCACGCCCACCACGCACAGTCCCAGTTCCTTGCCCGCCTCATCCATCAGGACAGCCTGGGTCCGGCTGCTGGGCCAGCCATGAAAAAAGAAAGTCGGCACCCCATCAGGATCGCCATACATCTGAAAGGCCAGCTTGCGTCCGTCGGGCAGGGTGAAATAGAAGGGATTCATGTTAAGCGAACGTCCCGCAGCGAAGGCAGGACGGCGCATGGATTTTTTTCATCTCGGCCTTTCGATCATGCGGTCCATCAATAGTAGGCAAAAGCCGCTTATCCGGCGGAAATGTCACAGCCTGAGGTTTGCCGGTGGCGATGCGCGTGACGTTCATGAAGTTGATGCAAGCGAACCCGCCGACGATACCGCCACCTGCCCAGCGATGGAGGCTGCTGCTCATTGTCGCCGTGCTTGTATGTGGCGGAGTGGCAGCGCTGCTTCACAGCCAGACCACGACCGAGAAGCGGCAACCCGCTGCCGGGCTCGCGCCCTTGCTGGAAGAAGAGGCTGCCCCGGAGCTTGCGCTGTTGATGGGCGATTTGCAGCGGCTCACTCACAAGATGGCGCTCTCGGCCCACGAGGGCAATGCGCCGTTGGCCGGCTTCTATTTGCATGAGTCGCTGGAGCAATTGAAAGCCATTCAAGCCGAGGCACCCGAGTATGAGCGTCTGCCCATTGCTTTGTTGATCGACCGCCTGGCCTTGCCCGCTTATGAGCCTTTCAAGGCCGTGCTCACCGAGCAACCGCTGAACCGCGACCGGCTGATGAACACGCTCGATGGCATCATCCAGAGCTGCAACGCCTGTCACGTGGCCACGGAACACGGCTTCATCCATATCACACGCGGCACCGAGGTGAACCCCTTCAACCAATCCTTCAAACCCTAGTCCTGCATGAAACTCATTTCTTCGCTCTTGCTGTCATCGCTGCTGCTCAATGGCCTGAGCGTCGGGGCGGCCACCTTGCCCACGCTGGTTCGCATTGAAGGCTTTCTTCAAGCCGCGCCGGGACAGCCACCCGAACGCGGTAGCCCGGTGAATCGTTGCCAGGGCTTCATCGTGGAGAAAGAAGGCTTCCTGCTGACCAATTACAAGAACCTCACCGACCCCACCAGCGGGCGCTTGCTGGATGACTTCCAGGTGCGCGTCGGCCTGGCCGACAAGGCTTATGAAGCCAACGTCATTGGCGTGGAGCCGACCTTGAACATCGGCATTCTGAAGATCGAGTCGGAGGAGAGCTTCACGCCTTCTCTGACCGCCCGCGAGAAGCCGGTGATCGTGGGGTCGAAACTCGCCGCCGTGTCCGGCATCAAGGACAGCGTCTGGCAGACGGTGGAGGGGACTGTGGCGGCCCTGAACACACGTCAGTGCTACCAGGAAAGCCTGACCTCGACCATGTTCCGCGCCAAGATCAACCTCACTCAGGAGTCGCTGGGCGGCCCGGTGTTTGATCCTGGCACCGGCACGGTCATCGCCCTCTACACCGGCTTCAAGCCCGTTCCTGAGCCGGGCCATCAGGAGGTGCCGGACGAGACGCACCTCATGCCCATCACGCTCTGCTTCAACATCTATGACAGCATCAAGCAGAAGGGCAGCCTGAAGTCGCCCTGGACCGGCTTTTCCGTGCGCGCCCTGAATCAGGCCGAGATGGGGTTTTTCCCCACGGCCAAGAAACATCAGGGAGGGGTCGCCATTGAGCACGTCTGGGATAACAGCCCGGCGCAACGCCTCGGCATTCAGGTCAACGACATCCTGGTGCAGTTCTCCTACAACCGCATCCTCACCGTCGCCGACTTCCAGAAATGGCTCTACATGTATGGGGTGGGGCATCCCGTGAAGCTCATGATCGTGCGCAACGGCACCGAGTATCTGGTCACCGACTACACCATCGAAGAACGGCCGTTGTGGGCGAGGCCGAAATGAGATAGTCGGCATTTAGCTTGAGCCGCTGATTCGCTTTTTCTAGGCTCCTGGGCTTTTTCTCCCATGAGCCTCGACTTCTTCTATCGCGCCACGACTGCCGTCACGTTGGTTTGTTTCCTTGGTGCCTGTCACACTGCGGACTATACGCCTCAAGGCCTCGACCTAGCCTTGAATGTGTCCAAAAAATTGCAGCGCAACACCGATGGCAGTGTGTCGCTGACGCTCAGTGGCGCGAGCTTGAACAATGCCGCAGGCGCGGTGGAGACCTTCCACAAGCTGGCCGACAAGCAGTTCGGCAGCGCGCCCTACACCTACAGCTACACGGTCGGTCATGAGCGCGCGAAGCGCACCGTGACCAAGTCCGAGCGGGTGAAACTTTCCGCCACCGTCGCAGGAGGCACTCCGCTAGCACCGCCAGTGCCAGAAGAATTGAAGCGCCCGCTCAATCCCCAGCCGATACCTTATTACGTTCCGTATGGCGGAGGGCAGTCGGGCGGCTACTTCGCAGGCGGCGGCGGTGGTGGCGAAGTCATCGCCATTGTCGCGGCTGTCGTCGTCGTTGCCATGATCGCCAGTGCCGTGGCCAAGGAGCGGGCCAAATCAAAGCCTGCCACGCCCTCGCGATCCCTTTCATCGACCGAGTCGTTCAAGACCGTCACTCGCACCGAAACCGAGGAATACGGTAGCGCTAAACTGGTGCTGCGCGGCACGGCACGCGCGACCTCGCCCAGCACGCTCGACCCTTCTCGCACGATTCAAATCCTGGTGCCGAACGACACCACGTTTCAAGGCAAGCTCGCCGCAGGCTCCGGTCTGGCGGCTGCCAATGCCACAGCGGCGGCGCTGCAAGGCTGGAAGACGGAGGTGGTCCGCAGTGTCACAACTGGCAGCGGTTATGTGGTCAAGCCTGCCTTGATCCGCTGGGCCGACCGCAGTGATTACAGCATGTCCGGCAATCGAGATGTGGCCACGGTCGAGTATGAACTGCAGGACGCCGCCAGCCGCCGCACCTTGCAGCGCTTCGTGGTTCATGCCGCGCAGTCAACGATGAGCATGACCGTGGGCGGCGATCCTGGAGATGTGCTTAAGAAGGAATTCGCCAAGCGTTGGAGCGTTTACACCCGCTGAGTCTCACGCCTTCTCGCCAATCGTCAGCACGGTCTGGAAATGCGGGCTCTTGGGCTCGCGATGCACGATCTTGGTTTCGACGTTCTTGAACCCGGCGGCCTCGGTCATCTCCAGCAACTCCACTTCGCTGAAGCCAAGCCAGACATCGGCATATAAATCCCGCGCTTTCTCGAAACCGTGCTTGAGCAGGTCCAGCACGATGAGGCGGCCGCCGGGCTTGAGCAGGCGGTGGGCGGAGGCCAGGGCCTTGGCGGGTTGTTGGGCGTGATGCAGCGCCTGGCTGAACAGGACGAGGTCCACGCTGCCGGTGTCGATGGGTGGGTTTTCAATGTCGCCCACGCGGAACTCGAGATTTTTGCAGCCGTGCTGGGCGGCGAGGTCGCTAGCGTAGGCGACCATTTTTTCGGAGTTGTCCACGGCGATGACTTTTTTCGCTCGCTGAGCGAGGAGCTGAGAGAGGGTGCCCTCACCTGCGCCGAGGTCGGCGATGACCATGGGCGGCAGCAGGTTGAGCAGGGTCTCGGCCAGGCCTTTCCAAGAGCGGCCGGGGATGTAGTGGCGGCCAAACTTCCCGGCCAGCGCATCGAAGTAAGCCTGGGCCACATTCGCGCGCTTCTTCTTCACCACGCGCAGGGCGGTGGCGTCGCGCTTCACCTCGCGAATTTCTGTGCCAGCGGTCTCGACGATGCTGAGCAGGCGGTCGTGGCTTTCTTTTTCGCGGGCGGTGGGCGGGCACAGCTGATACAGGCGGTTCTTGCCGGAACGCCGGTCGTTGACCAGCCCGGCGGACTTCAGCTTGGCGAGCTGGGCAGAGATGTTGGACTGCGGCAGCGCCAGGATTTCCTGCAACTCGGCCACAGACAACTCCTCCTCGCGCAGCAGCAGCAGCAGGCGAACGCGCGTCGGATCGGCGATCAGCGCAAGGGATTTCAGGATGGAGGCCACGGGTCTATCGTATCAACGCATCCTGATCCATCAATATGGAAGTCGGCCTGCTTGCCAGAGCAAAGTGGCCGAAATTCAAACTGGCAAGGCTCGCAAGGCTGGCGTAAACGCACCGCCCGCCGACTGGCATCCATCCATTTCACGATTGACGCCAGCGTTGCGCAAAGTTACACATCAACGTATCATCATTCGTTCATATCAACTCAACCACGACCATGTCCCGCAGCTTCATCTTTTCCTCTGAGTCCGTCGGCGAAGGCCATCCGGACAAAGTGTGCGACACCATTTCCGACGCGATCCTTGACGCCTGCCTCACCGTCGATCCCAAGAGCCGCGTGGCCTGCGAGACCTTCGCCAAGAGCAACATCGTGGTCGTCGGCGGCGAGATCACCATTCCCAAGATCGGCCAGAAGTCGATCGGCGAAGTCATCAACGTGGAGAAGGTGATCCGCGACGCCGTGCGCGGCATCGGCTACACGAACGACGACGATGTCTTCCACGCCGACCGCCTATTCATCAACAACTACCTGACCACCCAGTCCCCAGACATCGCCCAGGGCGTGGACAACAAGAAGGCCAAGCACAAGGACACCGCCGAGCAGGGCGCGGGCGACCAGGGCATCATGTTCGGCTACGCCTGCAACGAGACCACCGAGCTCATGCCGGCGCCGATCATGTTTGCCCATCGTCTGGGCCGTGAGCTGACCCGCGTGCGCAAGAGCGGCAAGGTGAAGTGGCTGCGCCCCGATGCGAAGAGCCAAGTCTCCGTGGAATACAAGGACGGCAAGCCAGTGAAGATCGTCAACGTCGTCATCTCCACCCAGCACGCCGCCGATGTGGAGCATCCCGACATCCGCGCGTTCTGCGTGGACCAGATCATCAAGAAGGTGCTGCCGAAGAACATGCTCACCCCGGACACTGAGTTCCTGATCAATCCGACCGGTCGCTTCGTCGTCGGCGGCCCGCAGGGCGACAGCGGCCTGACCGGCCGCAAAATCATCGTCGACACCTACGGCGGCTCCGGTCGTCACGGCGGTGGTGCCTTCTCCGGCAAGGACCCCTCCAAGGTGGACCGCAGCGCTGCCTACATGGGCCGCTGGGTCGCCAAAAACGTTGTGGCTGCCGGCCTTGCCGAGCGCTGCGAAGTGCAGTTCGCCTACGCGATCGGCCATCCCCGCCCGGTCAGCGTGCATATCGACACCTTCGGCACCGGGATCAAGGATGACGACGCCATCCTGTCCGCCGTGCTGAAGACCTTCAGCTTCAAGCCTGCCGACATCGTGCAGCAGCTCAACCTGCTGCGCCCGATCTACAGCAAGAGCACGAACTACGGCCACTTCGGCAAGGATGATCCTGATCTGACCTGGGAATCCACCGACAAGGCCGAAGCCCTGAAGAAGGCGCTGAAGTAAGGCTACCCGGCAAGGGCAACTCTTCCATCACCGCGCGGTTCCTCACGGGCCGCGCGGTTTTTTGTGTCTTGCAACGTGCGTAACAGCGCCGACTCCACTGGCTTACTTCTTCATCGGCGTGCCGTCGGGCTTCGGAACCGAGGGGGCTTCGCTTGCTTGGCCAGCGCGTTGTAGCAGCTCCTTGGCACGGTCGGCGGTGATGCCGGCCACTGGCAGGTCGTAGCCCAGGGGGTCGCCATTGGCCTGGAAGCCATTGCCGTCGATGTCCACATAGATGGGATTGTTGTAGGCGCAGGGGCGCATTTTGGCCTGATCGCTGGTGCCGTAGCCACCGATGAGATTGCTGTTCTCGCCCAGCGCGACCACGATGAGGTGGGCATCCTGTTCCAGGGGCACGAGAATCTTTTGCTCAAACTGCACCACGCCATCCTTGAACATCTGCGGATGCGTGGCGCGGGTGAAGTTCAGCTTGGGCTCGGGGCGTCCGTTGACCAAGACTTGAATGCGGTCGACGGCGATCCAGTCGGTGCCTTGCACTTGAACGTGCAACGTGGTGCCGCCGGTGCCGCGCGCGTCATCGCCTGGGCCTTTGCCATCTGGGGTGGTCACGCTCAAGAAAGGGCCGTTGGTGACGACGATGTGCCCGGCCTTCGCGTGCGGTGCGAGGTCGCTCCAGTTCAGCTCCTTGGGCGTGTCGGTGGGGCTTTTCAGGTAGATGTGCCAGCCGCCCACACCGTTGCCGTAAACCGCGTGGGCGTCGGCCACGCCGAGGGCGACCAGGCGATGGCCCTGGTTGAGCAACTGCAACCAGATAAACTCGCGCACAGGAGTAGCCTTGGCGGCGAGGGAGGTCTTGCTGCGTGAGATGCGGAAGGGAGCGCCCTCCAGGATGGCGGTCTCGTTGCCGTTCTGGGTCTCGGTGCCATCGATCAGGGTGCCCACGCCGACGAAGCCGCCGTCGGCGATGCCGTCGCTGTCACGGTCCCGGAACATGTTGGTCAGATCGGGGTGGTTGAACTGAATCCAGCGATCCGGGTTCTCGCCCTGGTGGCGGCGCAGGGTGATCGCTGTGATGCGGGGGTCATCGTTCCAGACAGGAGCGCCGCCGTCCTGAAGGTAGCGGTCAGGAGTGAAAGGGAAGGCATTGAAGTGCTGGCGCGAACCGGTCAGCTCCATGCCGGGGATGGTGTTGAAATACTCCAGCAGGCCCAGGCGCTCCATGTTGGGACGCCAGTCGGAAAGGCGGTTGTGCTCGGTGGTGGGGCACCATTCCAGGTTCTCGGCCGCGATGTTGATGACACGATCATCGGTGCCGCAGATGTTGTCGCCCGACTGCGTGCTGTGGTTGTGGAAGTCACTGGTGATCCAGCCGGGGGTGCTGAGCACGCGCTTAAGCAAGCCTGAAAACTTGGCCGTTTTGCCTTGCTCCAGATTTACAACCTGCTCCAGACTGGAATACTCGCCGCCACGCACAACGCGGATGCGATACTTCCCGGCGGGCAGTTGCACGCTGAACTCGCCCTTCTCGCTGTGATACTGATCCTTGCATCCGTGGGCGCGCATGACGGGGCCAAGGTCAGGGTTTGGCGTGCCATCAACGCCTTCGAACATGGCCTTGCATGGTGGGCTGCGGCCTTGGTCGTCGGTGATGGTAAAGTCCACGCGCGAGGCGGCGGCCATCTCGATGGTGGTGTTCAAGGTCTGGTCCTTGGCCAGGGTGATGGACTGCTTCGCATCGGGGCGTCCAATGTCGCTGGCGGTGATGTCGAAAGCTCCCGGAGCGAGCTTTAGGCTGAACTCGCCCTTGGCATCGGGGAAGGCGTGGACCTTGCTCTTGCCTAGCGGCACCTCGACCCGGCCCGTGGTCACGGGCTTGCCACCAGAGACGACCTTGCCCTTCAGCGTGCCCAACTCTTGGCCGCGCACTTCATTGGCAATCCCCGCTGCTTCGGCTGGCGAACGGCCGATGGCAAGGAAACGTTGGATGACGACTTCTTTGCCCGGAGCGATCTCGATCTCTGTGGCTGCAAAGTCGTTCCCCTCGCGCTTTAGCACGACCTGGGCATAACCGACCTTGTCCGCCGGATCGACAGCGCTGGTCCAGAAAATGCCGTCGCCCTCACCTGTCTCGTTGAAGCGGGTGAAGTCGGCCTTGGTGTTTACCTTCTGCACCTTGTCCGATTCGTTGCGCAGGATGCTGGTGATGAAGATGCCCTGGATACCATCGCGCACCCTGTATTCGTTGCGCTTGAAGACACCGCCAGCCTTCGCGGCCGTGGTCACGGACTCCACAGCGGCAGCTCCTTCTTCTTTCACCGCCACGGTCTTCACATACGAGACTTCGCCGTGCCCCACCGGTCCATAGCAGATGAGCTGATCGTTGTTCTCGCCGCGCAGCGTCAGGTCGAAGAGGCAGCCGGGCGTCACACCATCTGGCCCGTAAAAGGTGCTCATGTTCGCGCGGCGCAGCGGGGCGTTCTGCGAGACCACGGCTTCCACCTTGTCGCTGCGCAGAACGAAGTCGCCACGAATGCCATCCGCTTCCTTGCCTCCGGGCAGCTCAGTTTCGCGGCCGAGCGCGGCTTCGAAGACTTCGGCAGCGTGCAAGGGCAGACCGGACAAACAGAGCAGGGCGGCAGGGAGGATGAATTTCATGAGCGGGTGCAAACCAACGCATATCAGGGGCAGTCTCCATCCGTCACGAGGATTCTTTGTCACAAAGGAACCAGGAAAGGACAAACGTCTTGCCATGCCGGGCGTGGCCGCTTTAATATTAGCTGATCTTAATGAAAGGAGAGAACGCCAGGTCTTCAGCTGAGGCTCGTGCCTCGAATGCCGCGTCGCTGCCTCCCGAAGCGGCTCTGGCCATGGCAGGCTTCGTCGCGGGCAGCCTCTCTCGTCATGTGAAGCCACTGCCTTTGGCTTGTGCTCTGGCCGCTGGTGGTTTGGCCTGGCGTTGTTTCACCAAGCCGCGTGCCAGCCACAGGGCACCCACGGCAGCGCCTGAGGAGCCGGTGATGTTCACCAGCGAAGAGGACTTTCTGCGGCACTTCCAGGCCGAGGCGGCACAGCTTGAGAAAGAAGCGCCAAAGGCACCCGTGGCTGAGCCTACAATGCTCTCCCCGAGCACAACCGCTGCCGAGGCAGAGCCCGTGCCACTGCGCACAGAAGAAGACTTCCTGCGCTTGTTTCAGGCCGAGATGCAGGGCGTGGCCCCTGAGTCACCGCTCAAGCCAGAGCCTTCACCTTTTACCCTGGTCGAGGAGCCTCCGCCAGAGGGCTTGATCGGGTCGGCCCTGCCGGAACAGCCCGAGGCAAGCATCGCTGCACACGACCCTGAGTCCGAAGCCGACGCGCCTGCGCCGACCTTCGCGATTGAGCAAGTGCTGGCGGCAGAGGTGCCCATGCCGCTGGAGGAAGTGATGAACCGCAACGCAGCCTGGCTGCTGGGCCTGGAGCCGCTGCCAGTGATCGAGTTCGACGAGCCTTCCCCGCCCGCGAGTTCTATGCCGGCGGCGATTCCTGACCGCATCGAGATTCCCATCGCGAACCAAGCGGAGGCTTTCGGAGCCGGTGCGCACGGCTTTTTGCGACCTTCCAGCCAAGGAGCCATGGCGCAGCTGCTCGAGTCTGAGCCCGCGCCTGCATTGAACCGCGAGGCGGCACCAGAGGTCAACGTGGCACCGCCTTCCATGCCAATGTCTGAAGCTGCGGCCCAGCCCGCACCTGCCGAGCCGGAGATCGTTGTCCCTGGCTGGCTGCAAGCGCAGATGCAGCGTGACCTCATGGACTCGTTCCCGGCCGACGTGATTCCCAGGCAAGAGCCTTCCGCGCCCATCATCACGCCACGGCGCGTGGTGCTCAAGGCACCGGTGACGGTCCCCGTCGAGCACGAAGCCAGGAACTGGCTGAACTGGTGGAAGTAAGGGATTCCCCGGCCGATGCTGGAGCTTCCCCGGCGGGCGGAAGAAAAGATGTAATCTTCTTGAAACTGTTGTGACAGGTCTGCGTTTATGGGCGCGTGTGGCAGGTCACTCTGGGCACACGGAATCCAAAACCAAACAGTCAGATACCACGATCAATGAAAGCACTCACCACCATCTTCACGGTGCTCGCTCTGGGCACGTTCGCCATCAACGCCGCTGAAAAGCCGAAGGGCGAAAAGGCCAAGAAGAGCCCTGAAGAAGTCTTCAAGGCCAAGGACGCCAATGCCGATGGCAAGCTGTCCAAGGAAGAGTTCCTGAAGGGCGCCAAGCCCGACAAGGCCGCCGCCATGGAAGAAATGTTCGGCAAGAAGGACAAGGACAAGAGCGGCGACCTGACCAAGGAAGAGTTCGCTGCTGGCGGCAAGAAGAAGAAAGAAGCCAAGTAATCTCGTGGGCGATTGAGTCGTCCATTCGCATCGCCGCCTTCACCTCGCGTGGAGGCGGCGATTTGCATTTTAAGGCGGGCGGTCATGGCTATGCTGACCCCATGTCGCAACCGCTTCCCGCTCCTTTTGATCCCGCCGAACTGCCCGCGCTCGCCCTGGCTACGATGAAGGCGGCCAGATTTCCGCTGCTGGCGACTGTCGATGGCACGCAGCCACGGCTCCGTCCCGTGTCGCCTGTGCGCACGGAGGGCTTCATCGTTTATGTAGCTAACCTTCGGCGCTATGGCAAAACCGCTGAGATCGCCGCGAATCCCCAGGTGGAGCTGTGCTACTGTGATGACGCTCACAACCAGGTGCGCATCACCGCCACCGCCGAGGTGCTGACAGACAGCGTCTTGCTGGCGGAGATCTGGCGGGGCAACCCCTTGCTGCGCGCGTATTTGAAGACGCCGGACAATCCTGAGCTGATCATCTATCGCATGATACCGAACCGCGTGCGCTACATGAAAGAATGGGCGCTGGAGTATTTCGAAGTGCCGTTCTGATCACGCCTGCAAGAGAATGTCCACGCTCTCATGCAGAGCTTGCTGCCAGAGCTTCAGCCGGGTGGCGACAGCTTCATCCGTGCGCCGGTCCTTCAAGGTGTGCGTGTCCAGCAGGGCGGTGAGCTGGCAGCGGCGGTGGCGCTGCTGAAGCAAGGTGCGCAGTCCCCGCGCCAGCGCGGCGTGAACCTCGAACTCGGGCGTGCTCGCGGCATTGAAGGCCAGCACGGTTTGGGCGTGTTTCGGCTGCCAGCGCGCCATGAACTCATCCTCCTGACCGGCGGGCAGGTCTTGGTATTCAATCAGGCACTGACCGCCGAAATGCGAGCGCAGCACCGTGCTCCACCGTTCGCGTGGCTCCTCGCCCGCACGCCAGCCGTGGCAGAGCACCTGCACATGAAGGCCTGCCCCGGCGCTGTGATTGGCAGAAATTGAACGGCTCAAGCCAGGACTGATTCGCGCCCAGGCCACCATCTCCGCGCGCCGCCCGCGCCACCGAACGAGCCACGCAAGCAGCGAGCGCGGCAGCAGCACCAGCAATAACAAAGTCCCCGCATACAAATGAATCCAGGGCAATGCCTCGCCTGGCGTTGGTGTGCTGCCAGGGCGCAGGCGCATGGTAGGCAGTTGCTCCACCGGCAGTGGTAGATTCAAGGCAAGCGACGCAGGTTTGTAGAGCGCGGAGAGCAGGCGCTGCACGGAGGTCTCGTTGAGCAGCGTGCTCTCCCACACGACTTGATACTCACGCGACCAGCCCTTGGCATACATGCCAGTCATGGTTCCCAGGGCGAGCACCGCAGCGGCCACATGAAACCAGGCCGCGACTCGCCAACGCCTTCGCGCGCTGAGCCACACACGAGCAAGAGCGCGGAAGCGAGTCTGCACCGCTGGCAAGACCGAAGCCGAGGAGCGAGGCCAGAGCAGCCAGTCCGGCAAACTGCGCGGCTCTCGCTTCGATTGGAACTCCCGAATCAGACTGAGCAACACAATCACGGCATTCCAACCCACGAGCGTGAGCAGCGGCAGCGACAGCAGGTTGATCAAGCGATCCTGACCAGGATAGGTCAGCGCATAGCCGATGAGAAAGGCGGCGAACCAGCCAGTCCAGGCAGGGATGATCCACGAAGCCGCGCGTGGCAGCTGAGCATCGTCGAGATGAGCGTAGGTCTCCAGCCAGGCGATGCGTTCGATGTCGGTCTTGCCATGCAGCGCGGCCTCAGCACGGCGGGAGAGCGGTAGCACTTCGCCTTGCGGATCGCCCTCCTCCAGCGCGCGCCAGCGCAGCAGTCGCAGTTGGTCGTGCCAGTCCATGGTGAAGCGAAAGGTCAACCGTGGCGGAAGCGCACGTCTTTGATTTTGTTCCCGCCCATGGCTTCGTTCAAGCGGCGCAGCAAGGCCGCCTTCTCCAAGGTCATCGCGTGATGCACGCTAGGCTGTGTCACTCGAACCGTCAGCACACCACGCGCAAAGGCATCTGGCGTGGCATGGCGTGAAATGAACTCTCCAGCAGCGCTGTTCCAAGCCGACTGCACTTCCTCCAATCGCAGCTGGTCCATCATGCCCAGGTCCTTGAGCACCTTGTCCAGCACATCGCTGGCCTTGCGTGCAGGCAGGTTGATGATTGGTGCCTCAGCCACACCGCGCCACTGCGACATCAGCCGATGCCGGAGGCGTTGTTCACGGGTAGCTCTGCGTGGATCGGGCATGGGCGGAAGAATGATGACTTGAAAGGAATGTGGCGGATGTGTGTTATGGGCACAAGCGCTCATCCTTGCCATCAGATGTCCGGGTTTGATGCAGGGCACTGAGCACTCCAACCCTTAGCACTCGTCTTCCTCCCCCATGCGTCTCCTCGCCCTTAGCCTTGTGTTGCTCGTCACGGCTCTGCACGCCGCGCCACCGAACCTTGTGGTCATCTTCATCGACGACATGGGCTATGCCGACATCGGGCCGTTTGGGGCGAAGGGCTATGCCACGCCGAACCTGGACAAGATGGCGGCGCAGGGCACCAAGTTCACGAACTTCCACGTGGCGCAGCCCGTGTGCTCGGCCTCGCGCACGGCTTTGCTGACCGGCTGCTATCCGAACCGCGTGGGCATCCATGGGGCGCTGGGACCGAACGCGAAGCATGGCATTGCTGCCAGTGAAATGACTTTGGCCGAGGTGGTCAAGCAGAAAGGTTACGCCACCTGTGCCATCGGCAAATGGCATCTCGGCAGCCTGCCGGAGTTCTTGCCCATGCGCCATGGCTTCGATGAATACTTCGGCCTGCCTTACTCGAACGACATGTGGCCCTTCCATCCGCAGGCGAAGCCGGGTGCCTACCCGCCACTGCCTTTGATCGAACGCGAAAAGGTGATCGATGCTGACGTCACTGCCGAGGATCAAAACGAGCTGACCACGCGCTACACGGAGCGCGCGGTGGACTTCATTCAGCGCAGCAAGGACAAGCCCTTCTTCCTCTACCTAGCCCACAGCATGTGCCATGTGCCGTTGTTCGTGAGCGACAAGTTTCGGGGCAAGTCAGGCGCTGGCTTGTTTGGCGATGTCATCATGGAGATCGACTGGTCGGTGGGCGAGGTGGTGAAGTCGCTGAAGCAGCACGGCTTGGAAGACAACACACTGGTGGTCTTCACCTCCGACAATGGACCTTGGCTGAGCTACGGCGATCATGCGGGCTCAGCGGAGCCCTTGCGCGAAGGCAAAGGCACCTGCTGGGAAGGCGGCGTGCGTGTGCCTTGCCTCATGCAATGGCCGGGCAAGATTCCTGCGGGCAAGGCTAGCGATGCGATGCTGATGACCATCGACTTGCTGCCGACGGTGGCGGGCTTGATTGGTGCCAAGCTGCCGGAGCACAAGATCGACGGGCTGGATGTCTGGCCCTTGCTCAGTGGGCAGCTAGGCGCGAAGAACCCGCACGATCACTACTTCTTCTGGTATGAAAACAACCAGCTGCAAGCAGTGACCACGGGTGATGGGGCTTGGAAGCTGCAACTGCCGCACGGGTATCGCAGCATGGGCGATCAGCCGAAGCCGACAGGTGGCACTCCAGGGCGTTATCAAAACATCAAGATTACCAAGCCGGAACTCTATGACCTCTCTGAGGATGTGAGCGAAGGACGCGATGTGTCGGCTGACAACACTGCCATGGTGACCCAGCTGCAAGCTGCCGCCGAGCAAATGCGGGCCGAGCTTGGAGATTCGCTGGCCAAGGTCCAAGGCAGCGGCGTGCGCGAGCCAGGACGGGGGCGCTGATCTGGCATCGGTGAAACGAGGGGTTGCTTAAAACTCAACAGGCTGTCTGGTGCCCCATGTTGTCGCACCTGAAAGGTTTGTCCTGAGCGGTTCTTCCTTCCCGCAGCGAATAGCCTTTCTAGGTGACTACCTGCCGAGGCTGTGTGGAATCGCGACTTTTACCCATGATCTGTGCGAATCGGTCGCGGGGGCTGCCCCCGGTAGCGCTTGCTTCGTGGGTGCCGTCAATGACCGGTTGGAGGGCTATGAGTATCCGCAGCGGGTGCGTTTTGAGCTGCTGGAGAAGGACCTGGATTCCTACCGGCGCGCGGCTGACTTCTTGAACTTCAACAACGCTGATGTCCTCTGCGTGCAGCACGAGTTCGGCATCTATGGCGGTCCGGCAGGCAGCCATCTGCTGGCCCTGCTGAAAGAGGTGCGGATGCCCGTGGTGACAACGCTGCACACCGTGCTGCACAAGCCCGATCTGGCGCAGCGCAAGGTGATGGACGAGCTGGCGCGGCGCAGCGACCGCCTGGTGGTCATGGCCAGAAAAGGCGCGGAGATCTTGCGCGACGTTTACGCCATTCCGGAAACGAAGATCGACATTATTCCCCATGGCATTCCTGACGTGCCGTATGCGGACTCCAGCGCTTTCAAAACGCAGTTCGGTGTCGAAGGCCGCGAGGTGCTCATGACCTTTGGATTGCTCGGGCCCGGCAAAGGGATTGAGCATGTGATCGAGGCGCTGCCCGGGATCGTGAAGCAGCATCCCAACGTGGTGTATCTGGTCCTGGGGGCGACGCATCCGCACCTTGTGGCGAGGGAAGGGGAGCGCTACCGCCTCAGCCTTGAACGCCTGGCGGAAGACCGGGGGGTGAAGCAGCACGTTATCTTTTACAACCGCTTCGTCTCGCAGGAAGACTTGAAGGAGTTCATTGGCGCGACGGACATCTATCTCACGCCCTACCTCAACGAGGCGCAGATCACCTCCGGCACGCTGGCGCATGTGTTCGGCGCGGGTAAGGCGGTGGTCTCGACCCCTTACTGGCACGCCCAGGAATTGCTTGCCGATGGCCATGGTATTCTGGTGCCGTTCCGCGACTCAGCGGCCATCACCGAAGGCGTGTGCGCCTTCCTGGGGGACCCGGAGCGGCTGCTGCGCACCGGCCAGCAGGCGCATGAGCTGGGGCGCGAGATGCTGTGGCCCGTGGTCGCCAGGCGCTACCTGGAATCCTTCCAGCACGCGCGCTCTGACCGCAAGGCGGTGCCACGCGCGGCCTTTGGCGGATGGACGCTGGCCAGCCGCCCATACGATCTGCCGCCGCTGCGGCTGGATCACCTGGTGCGCATGAGCGACGGCACCGGCATCTTCCAGCACGCCATCTACAACGTGCCGGACTACCATCATGGCTACTGCACCGATGACAACGCGCGCGCCTTCATCCTGTGCAATCTGCTGGATGAGCTGCGCGGCGAGTCGACGGGGCAGAACCTGGACGGCCTGGCTTCAAGTTATCTCGCCTTTCTTGCCTCCGCGCAAAATCGCGAGACCGGACGCTTTCGCAATTTCATGAGTCATGGTCGGCTTTGGCTGGAGGAGGCGGGCAGTGAAGACAGCCATGGCCGCGCGCTGTGGGCGCTGGGCACGGGCGCGGCAAGATCGCTCGATGATGGGCGGCGCAGGCTCTCGGCGCATCTGTTTGAGCATGGGCTCGCCGTGGTGCCGTCCTTCACCTCGCCGCGCACCTGGGCCTTTGCCTTGCTTGGCATTCATGAATACCTACGCCACTACCCCGACCACCCAAAACTGCACATTCATGCACTGCGGGCCGAATTGACCGGCAGGCTGGTCGAGCTGTGGAACAGGAACGCGACCGAGGACTGGCCGTGGTTTGAGGTCAGTGCGACGTATGATAATGCGCGCATCTGCCAGGCTTTGATTCTCAGCGGCCAATGGATGCCGCACCCGGAAGCTTTGGACATCGGTCTGAAGTCTCTGCGCTGGCTGGTTTCCATTCAGAAAACGCAGGCTGGCCACTTCCGCCCGATCGGCAGCAATGGCTTCTACCTGCGCGACGGCGCGCGCGCGGACTTCGATCAGCAGCCGGTGGAGGCGCAGGCCATGGTCTCGGCCTGTCTCGAAGCCCACCGCGCCACGCATGAGGAAGCGTGGTCAAGGGAGGCCAGGCGCGCCTTTGAATGGTTCCTCGGCCGGAATGATCTGGGGCTTCCACTTTATGACTCCAGCACGGGCGGTTGCGGCGACGGCCTGCACCCGGACCGCGTGAATGAAAACAACGGAGCCGAGTCGACGCTCGCCTTCCTCCTGACTCTCGCTGAAATGAACTACGCTGAATATCTGATCGCCCACCCGCTGCCTTTGCCGACATGAGCCGACTGCGCATCCGCCGCCATGCGATCGCCTTGCTGCCTGACAGCGGCCGCGTCATCATCCGCCCCTTCATCCCTGACAGCTCGCAACGAATCTCGACGATCATCGGGCGGGCGCTGGCGTTGACCGAGACGGAGGTCGAGTTGGAACTGCAGGAGCTTCATGCCGGGTTCGACAGCCGTCACCTGGACATTGAGGTGATCCTGCTCGCCCATTTCGCCAAGGTGAAGAAACACATCTTCACCCAGCGTCCGCTTACCCAGGCCCGGCAAATGCTCATCGGTGCCCTGTTCTCAGGCGAGTATGCCCTGGAATCGGCGGCCTTGTTCAACCCTTCGATCGTGCCGCATCCCGACCAGAGCGATGTCCCGGCCGGCGGTCTGCGCTTCATCATGAGCCTGCGGGCCACGGGCGAAGGACACATCTCGTCGATTGAGTTTCGCGAAGGCGTTCTTTCCTCTCTGGGAGACATCACACTCACCCCGGTGTCGCGGTTTGTGACGGTGCCCGAAGTGCTGCCCAATCCTCGCTACCGGAAGCGGCGTTTTCTCATCAAACTCCATGAGATGGGCTTCGACAACGACTGCACCCAGGCGGTGATCTCGCCGCTGGGCGATGAGTTTACCCGAAGCGATCTGGGCAAGAGCGTCTCGAAAGTTCGCCGGGAAACCCTGCCCTTGAGCCATCATTACCAGCGCACGCTGGAATGCATTCAGTGGCTGGCAGACTCAAACTATGAGCTGCGCTTTTCCGAGCGGCTGGCCCTGAGCGAGCGGATCATCTTCCCGGTCTCGGAGAATGAAAGCAACGGCATTGAAGACGCACGCTTTGTGCAGTTCACAGACACCGATGGCTCGGTCATGTATTACGCCACTTACACGGCCTACAATGGACGTGCGATCCTGCCGCAGTTAATCGAGACGCAAGACTTCCTGAACTTTCGGGTGCTGACTCTGAATGGCAGCGCGGTGCAGAACAAGGGTATGGCGCTGTTTCCCCGCCGCATCGCTGGCCGCTATGCGATGCTGTCGCGCCAGGATGACGAGAACCTGTTCATTATGTTCTCGGACAACCCGCATTACTGGAGCGACCCTTATCTGCTGCTGCGACCTGCCGAGACCTGGGAAGCGGTGAAGGTGGGCAATTGTGGATCGCCTCTCGAAACAGACGCGGGCTGGCTGGTGATCACGCATGGCGTTGGTCCCATGCGCAAATACTGCATCGGGGCCGCGCTGCTTGATTTGGAGGATCCGACGAAGGTCATCGGCCGACTGCGCGAGCCTCTGCTGTGCCCCTCTGGCCATGAGCGTGAAGGTTATGTGCCGAATGTGGTCTACAGCTGCGGGTCCATGATTCACGGCAATGAACTGATCCTACCGTATGCGATGAGCGACAAGGCCACGGCAGTCGCGAGCATCCCTTTGCAAGAGTTGCTCGACGCTCTGAAGGAGCTGGGCGCTTGAAGTTCTGAGAAAAAAGCCCGCTGGCCTGATGGCCAGCGGGCTTGATCAAAAAAGTGTCAGTCCGCGTTACGGCTTCGTTTCCTCCGTCTTTGCCGTGGCCGGGGTGCCGTGGCTGAGATCGATCATGTCACGCAGGACGTTGATCGTTTCCAGTTTGGCCGGCTCGATGCCGTAGGGGAACTTGGCACTGTCCGGGCCTTCGTCATCGTCGCGGCTTGAGGAAACTCTCATGCCGGTGCTGGCCTCGCGTGTCTTGTCGGATTCAATCTCCAGCTCCGGCTTGTCCACGTTGTCGAGGGTGAGGTGGTAAATCTTGAAGCCGTCGTCCTTCAACTGGTCGGCGATCTGCTTGGCGCGCTTCTCACGCTCCTCCTCATACTTGTCACGACGCTGCTCGTTGTCGGCGCGCTCCTGCTCGCGGGTCTGCTTGTTCAGGCTCACCGTGTCGCGCTCCAGGCGCTTCTTCAAACGGGTGGCTTCATCAAGGATATAAGTGAAGTCGGGATTGCCTTTGACGCGACTATCGAGGCGCGATTTGAGCTGCTCCATCGGGAACCCGTCCTTCTTGAAGAAGCTGTAGGGCAGTGCGGGAATCTCATCATAAGGCAGCGCGTTCTTCTGGGAGCTTTCGCCGAAGTCCATGGCATCGCGCAGCGAGGGCAGCTGCAAGTCTGGCACCACGCCCTTGAGCTGAGTCGAGCCTCCGGCGATGCGGTAGAATTTCTGGATCGTGACCTTGAGCGCGCCTGCGCGGCTCTTGTCAGCGAAGAAGGGCATGAAGCGCTCCACTTGCTGGATCGTCTGCACAGTGCCTTTGCCGAAGGTGCTCTTGTCGCCGATGACGAGGGCACGGTGGTAGTCCTGAAGAGCGGCGGCCAAAATCTCGCTGGCCGAGGCGCTGGATTTGTCGGTCAGCACGATCATCGGGCCGTCATACACAGGGCGCTCGTTGGTGCACTCGCGGAAGGTGATGTCGTCCTTCCAGTCCTTAATCTGAACCACGGGACCGGAGGGGATGAACAGGCCGGTCATGCGAATGGCCTCTTCCAGCGAACCGCCGCCATTGCCACGCAAGTCCAGCACGAGGCCGTCCATGCCTTCCTTCATCAGGCGGCGCAGCAGGCGCTCCACATCGGTCGTGGTGCTGACCTTGCCTTCTTCCATGTCGGCGTAGAAGGAAGGCAGGGTGATCCAGCCCACCTTCATCTTCTTGCCCAGGGCCGAGGGGCTTTCGAGCAATTCAGCCGTGGCCAGCTTGTCCTTCAGCGCCACTTCACCGCGCACGATGCTGATTTCCTTCGTGATGGTCGGATCATCAGCGGGGATGACTTTCAAGTTCACGGTCGAGCCTTGCTTGCCACGGATCATGTCCACGATCTTTTGCAGGCGCAGCTTCTTGGTGCTCACCCACTCGTAGTCGCCTTGGGCGACGGCAATCACCTTGTCGTTGAGCTTCAGCTCGCCCTGCTTGTCGGCCGGACCGCCAAGAATGATGCCCTGGATTTCGGCCACGTCGTCCTTGATACCGAGCAGCGCTCCGATGCCGAAGAGGGAGTGCTTCATCTGGATGTTGAAGTTTTCCATCTCGTTGGTGCTCATGTATTCGGTGTGCGGATCGTAGGCCGTGGCCAGACAGGAGAGGAAGAAGTTCACGATCTCCTCGTTGTCATTGCCATCGATGTTTTCGATCAGGCGGTCATAGTCCTTGGCCACGCGCACCTCGGGTGACTCCTCGGGCTCGTCTTTCTCGGCAGGCTTCTTAGCCTTGTCGTCAGCTTTGGCCGTCTCATCTTTCTTGGGTTGCTCTTTCGCCTTCTTGGCTTTCTCGGCTTCCTTCTTGGCCTTGGCCTCGTCGATCATGTGCTCTTGCAGCATCTCGGACTCGATCAAATCCCTCCACAAGGCATCGGATGCAGCCTTGTCTTTGGGCCAGGGCAGTTCATCGCGCTTGAGATCGACGGTCCGGTTGGAATCAAAGGTGAACTTGGTGGTCTTGATCAGGTTCTTGGCGAAGTCGACCCGCTCATGCACCCGCTTCTTGTAGACGTCGTAAATCTTTAGGGCAGGGGAGATGTCTCGGAGCATCACCAGGTCATCCAGCGTGTCTTTGTATTCGGCGCGGAAGCCATCGACATCTTCTTGAGTGAACAAATTGTGCCGGGGATCGAGGAAGTTCAGGTAGTTCTCCAGCAGCTTGGCCGACATCCCGTTGTCGAACTCCTGCTTGGAGTAGTGGGTGTTCTCCAGCATGTGGGCCACATAGATGGCGACCTGGCCGAAGTCGGTTTCTGCGCGGGCAGGGGAGAATAGCGAGGTCAGGCTAACCAAGCTGGCCGCGAGAAGGGGCAGGGAACGAGTTGTCATGGGTGTTTTTGAGCCGAGAGCATAACGCCGTCCAATAAGACGATGAATCCGAAATTTTGGAGGTTGCGCCTTGAATTGTCCAACGCTTTCAGACTGGGTGACGACGCAGATGTTGAAGCATTGTTTTTTTACGGGTGGAATTGCCCAGACCAATGGATGGCTGCTGGAGACCCCTGAGGGGGCTCTGGCGGTCGATGCACCGGAGGGCATGGCCCGCTGGTTAAGGCTGCGAGGCGTCAAGCTCACGGCCCTGCTGCTCACGCACCAGCACTTCGA
>Ga0164294_10000707_pt1 | contig 31615 bp, 21 predicted proteins | sample GEODES005metaG_FD_111479 | JGI IMG/M metagenome (GOLD analysis project Ga0164294, IMG submission 111479) | Oligotrophic lake water microbial communities from Sparkling Lake, Wisconsin, USA - GEODES005 metaG | ecosystem: Environmental > Aquatic > Freshwater > Lake | place: USA: Sparkling Lake...
CAATGTCAAATTAGTTAGTGCTTAGAGGGCATTAAAATTTTCTTATCTGGGTTTTTAAAAACAGAGTAATGACAAAAAAAATTTCAATCAAGGATATTGCCAAAGAGCTCAATATTTCCATAACAACAGTCTCTTTTGTTATCAATGGCAAGAGTGAAGAAATGGGGATTAGTCAAGCAACAGCAAATAGGGTGAATGAATTGATCACTGAATGGGGGTTTAATCCGAACAGTGCAGCTAGGATGTTGCGAACAGGAAAATCCAAAACCATTGGATTAATCATTGAAGATATTGGCAACTATTTTTTTGGCAACATCGCAAAAATCATAGAAGTAGAAGCCTCAAAGAAAGGGTATAATGTGTTTTTTAGCAGCACAGACAACAGTGATGTTCGCGCAAAAGATTTGATCCAAAAAATGAAAAATAGTTCTGTTGATGGGATGATTATAACACCTACAAAAGGGCTCGTTGAAGATATTAAATTATTGGAAAAACAGAATGTTCCTTTCGTTTTATTAGATAGGTTGATACCGGATATTGAAGTAAACCACGTAATTTTAAATAACTACAAAGGGGCATTTGATTTAACGAATCACCTCATCAAAAATGGTTATCAACAGATAGGATTTATTTCCATTTTTAGCGATCTCTCTCAAATGGAGGAACGCGAAAAAGGATTTATAGATGCCCTTGCTAAAGACGGAAAAACCATCCCCAAAGAAGCGATCTTGAAAGTAAGATTTGATCAAAGTGAAACAGAGATTGTGTTGGCTATCGAAAAATATTTGAAGAAAAATCCGAAACTGGATGCTTTGTTTTTTGCAACAAATTACCTCGGTGTTCATGGTCTTGAAGCATTGCAAAACGCAAACAAAAAAATAGCCAAAGATATTGCTGTGGTTAGCTTCGACGATAATGACCTATTTAGGTTGTATACACCATCGATAACTGTTGCAGCACAGCCCATTCATGAGATAGCTGTAGAAGCCATCAATCTCTTGTTGAACATCATTCATGATGGAGATAAAAAAAATAACCATGAAGGAATCGTGTTAGATCCTGAATTGATCGTGAGAAATTCATCACCAAAGAAAAAGATGATGTTGATGGTCGAGTAACATCATAAAATAATAAAAATCGTTTCTTCATTTTATTAAAATTAGCATGTGAAAAAAGTACTTGGGTTGGTTTTTATGCTGGGTGGATTGATATTACTTTCTAGCCAAAAAAATGATCATTCAGCACATTTGCCAAAAACACAAAAGAGGCCTCCCAATATTTTATTTGTCATAGCTGATGATCAATCATTTGCCCATGTTTCTGCATTAGGTCAAGAAGTTTTTCAAACACCAAATTTTGACAAGGTTGCAAAGCGAGGGATCATGTTTACCAATGCCTTTGTCGCTGCACCTCAATGCAGTCCATCCCGCGCAGCCATCCTTACCGGAAAAAATATTTGGCAGCTAGAAGAAGCAGGAACACACTCGAGTTATTTCCCGAAGAAATTTCCTGTCTTTACCGATGCACTAGAAAGTTCAGGTTATTTTATTGGATATACAGGCAAAGCCTGGGATCCCGGTAATTTTGAAAATTCGGGTTGGACTAGAAATCCCGTTGGTCCAGAATACAACAAGCGTGTCTTCGAAAAAGTGCCCACAAAGGGAATCGTTAACACCGATTATGCAGCTAATTTCAATGATTTTCTGAAAGATAAGCCGGGCGACAAACCCTTTTTCTTTTGGTATGGATCAAAAGAGCCACACAGGGTATTTGAAGGAGGTTCAGGAGCCAAGGCAGGGCTCAAAGCCACTGATTCAACGGTGCCAAAGTTCTTGCCCAATGATGAATTAGTTAAAAATGACATGCTTGATTATGCCCTTGAGATTGGTTGGTTTGACAAGCAATTGGGAGAGATGATGAAGATGTTAGAAGCGCGTGGAGAATTAGAAAACACCATCATCATCGTAACGGCAGACAATGGCATGGCATTCCCTTATGCCAAGGCCAATTTGCAAGAGTATGGCACCCACGTGCCGTTGGCAATATGTGGTCCATCCATACAAGGAGGGTCACGAAAAGTGAATGATTTGGTTGGTATGATAGACCTCGCGCCAACCATCTTAGATCTTGCAGGAGTGAATCATTTCCCAGGAATCACGGGCAAGACATTGATGCCAATTTTATCATCAAAAAAATCAGGAATTATTGATCAAACACGAACTTTTGTTTTAACTGGAAGAGAGCGTCATACCCATGCAAGGCCTGATAATGTGGGTTATCCAGCAAGGGCCATTCGCACACAACAATATTTATACATCAAAAATTATGCACCAGATCGTTGGCCTGCAGGAGATCCTGCACCTGATATGCCTCGACCAACATCTGGGAAATCAGGAGAAAAGGCGATTGAGGGTTATGAGGATATTGACAGCTCTCCAACCAAATTATACATGATGAAAAATCAGCAATCTTTTCCTACCTTGTTTAATCTTGGATTTGCAAAACGTGGAGAAGAGCAACTTTACGATATCCAAAAAGATCCATGCTGTATGAATGATTTGGTTGCAGATAAAAGTTTAGGAAAGGTGAAATTGAAATTAAAGAAACAACTTGAAGATCAATTGCTCAAGCAAGCTGATCCACGTTCATTGGGAACGGGTGATGTGTTTGAAGGTTATCCAAGGTTCGGATTGATGAAGGACTTCGATGGGTTTAAAGAGCGAGGTAAGTACAATAAAGCATATTCCAAAAAATAACCGATAAACAAATATTTTTATGTTGAATTTAAACAAGGGATTTTTTAAGCTAATTATCGTTATTAGTTTTGTATCTACGGGTATACAATTGCAGGCACAGCGCAATTCAATTTTCAAGTCAGCTAATATAAAGTCGAACATGCTGAAAGTAGCAGGTTGGCAGTTCGTGCATGCCAATGGAAAGCCTGAAAATACCTGGACTAACGCTGCGTTTTATACAGGTGTTTTTGCTGCCTATGAAACAACTAAATCAAAAGATTTATTGGATTCGTTGATGGTAATCGGAGCTAGGAACAAATGGCTTCCTGGAAAAAGATACGATCATGCAGATGATATCGCTATCACACAGACCTACATTGATTTGTATCGAATTAACAAGGATGAATCGCTGTTAAAAGCAAGTATTGATTCCATCAAAAAAATGTCGATGGTTTCGGGTGGTGAAATCATTCGTCATGGCATTAATTGGTGGTGGTGCGATGCGTTGTTCATGGCGCCTCCAACCTTGGCAAAGTTATCAAAGACTTTCAACGATCCTTCTTACTTGGTATTGTCGGATACCCTTTTCATGCAATGCTATCGTTTGCTATACAATCAAGAAGAAAAATTATTTGCAAGAGATGCAACTTATCTAGTTGATGCAAATGGAAATGGGAAAAAGGAATCAAACGGGAAAAAAGTATTTTGGTCACGCGGCAATGGTTGGGTGATGGCAGGCTTGGTTCGCTTGCTGAAAGAAATGCCAACCGATCACCCAACAAGGGAATTTTATATCAGCTTATTCAAGGATATGTCATCACGCTTGTTGAATTTACAACAGGAAGATGGACTTTGGAGAACGAGCCTGTTAGATCCTGCGGCTTATCCTGGTGGAGAAGGTAGTGGTACTGGCTTCAATTGTTATGCTTTGGCATGGGGAATCAATAACAACATTTTGGATAAAAAGGCTTTTTTACCTTCAGTGAAATCTGCTTGGGTAGGACTCAATACGTTGTTGACCTCGGAAGGAAAAGTAGGTTGGGTGCAACCAATAGGAGCAGATCCTAAAAGGAATTTCAATGCAGAAAGTTGGGAATCTTACGGTGCAGGAGCATTTTTATTGGCTGGGTCTGAAGTAATCAAGTTGAAAAAATAAACCCATGAAAAGTCAAATTTTTATTCAGATTTCATCAGCCATCCTCAAGACAAGAACCACATTGGTATTGGGTTTGGGCGTTTTCTTGGGTGTTTCTTTTGTTTTATTTCCTTCGCATAAAAAAATCACGGTAGATGCTAGACCAAACATCATTTACATCATGGCAGACGACATGGGGTACTCAGATTTAGGGTGTTATGGAGGTGAAGTAAGTACGCCCAATATCGATCAACTTGCTGCCAATGGTATCAAACTAAAAAAGTTCTATAACAACTCACGTTGTTGTCCAACCCGGGCCTCTTTATTAACCGGACAATACCCACATACAGTTGGTATGGGTGGTATGGTTGGACTAACGCAAGCACCCATTGTAAAGGGATCTTATCAGGGATTCCTGAATGATAGTTTCCCAACCATTGCGGAAGAGTTGAAAAAAGTGGGCTACAATACCTATATGTCGGGCAAATGGCATGTGGGTGAAAGGCCAGAACATTGGCCATTGAAGCGGGGATTTGATCGTTACTATGGATTGATTTCAGGAGCTTCTAGTTTTTTTGAAATCACGCCGGCAGAAAGGGATAAACGTCGATTTGTGTTGGACGACAAGGATTATGAGATTCCGAAGGAAGGGCATTACATGACCGATGCTTTTACTGACCATGCGTTAGGATATTTGGATCAGCAAAAAAAAGAACACAATGGCAATCCGTTCTTTTTGTATCTAGCCTATACCGCGCCACATTTTCCTTTGCATGCATTAGAGGCAGACATTGCGAAGTATGAAGAGCCATATATGCAAGGATGGGATGTTACCAGGGAAAAGCGGTTTGAGAAAATGAACAAGCTTGGGTTAGTGGATCAGCGTTATAAACTTTCCGCAAGGCCTGATGTGATTCCAGCTTGGGAAAATGCAACAGAAAAGAAAGTATGGGCGAGGAAGATGGCTGTTTATGCTGCGATGATTGACAGGATGGATCAAAATATTGGTAGGCTAATTAATAAATTGAAGGCCAATGGACAATATGAAAATACGATGATTGTTTTCATATCAGACAATGGTGCTTGTGCAGAAACGGTGAATACAAAGCTCTTGAGTGATCCGGAAAAGAAAATTGGAGAGCGTGGTTCTTATCATATTTATGGTGAGAGTTGGGCAAATGCCTCGAATACTCCATTCAAGAAATACAAGCATTACATGCATGAGGGCGGAGTTGTAACGCCTTGTATCATTCAATGGCCTGCAAAGATAAAACCTGCAAAAGGTTACAGTGATGGAATAGGACATGTGATCGATTTGATGCCAACCGCTATGGAATTATCAGGAGCAAAATCTCCAAACTTGGCGGGAAAAAGTTTGTCATATTTGTGGAAGAATGGAAAGACTCCTGAACGTACATATTGTTGGGAACATGAAGGAAATCAGGCCATCAGAAAAGGAAATTGGAAACTCGTAAAGGAGTTTCAAGAAACATATTGGTCGCTTTACAATCTTGCAACAGACCCAACCGAAGAGAATGATTTATCTGGCGTAGAGGCTACAAGAGCAAAGGCTATGATGGAAGAATATGCAGTTTGGTTTGAAAAAGTTGGTGCTCGTCCATATAAAAAAGCGGTAGGAAGATCTGAGTAAAGAAGATCTTTTGAAGGGATTCCATTATCACAGCAAAAATTGAATTATAACTAGCTATTTGAGAAAAAAATTATACATATATCAGGCCTTTATCCTTGGATGTATTTTGGTTTTAATAGCAGAAAAAGGGTATGCACAACAGATACCAGATTTCAGGAATGAAAGTTTGGCGGAGTCTGTAAGAATCAATGATTTGTTGAAGCGCTTAACGGTTGAAGAAAAAGTAGGGATGCTGATCGCCAGTGCTGAATCTATACCAAGACTTAACATCGAAAAATATTATCATGGCAATGAAGCCTTGCATGGTGTTGTTAGACCGGGGAATTTTACCGTGTTCCCACAGGCCATTGGCTTGGCAAGCACATGGGATGCACCATTGATGCATCAAGTAGCCACTGCAATTTCAGATGAAGCCAGGGCTAGATGGAATCAATTGGATGGAGGAAAAAAACAATTGTTGAAGTTCAATGACCTCCTAACTTTTTGGTCGCCTGTAGTCAACATGGCACGTGATCCACGCTGGGGACGCACTCAAGAATGTTATGGTGAAGATCCTTTTTTGTCGGGCGTATTGGGCGTTCAGTTTGTGAAAGGCTTGCAAGGAAATCATCCCCGTTATTTAAAAACAGTGGCCACCCCCAAACACTTTGCAGTCTACAATCAAGAAACAAATCGTTTTGCAAACAACGCTATTGTTCCAATTCGTATGTTGAGGGAATACTATTTGCCCGCTTTTGAAGCCTGTGTTGTTGAAGGAAAGGCCGCTTCCATCATGACATCCTACAACGCGGTCAATGGAATTCCAACAGGAGCCAATAAATTTTTGATTGATGAAATCTTGCGAAAAGAATGGGGGTTTCAAGGATATGTGGTTTCAGATTGTGGTGGTCCAAACCATTTGTTAGATGCCCATCATTATGTAGATTCCAAAAAAGGGGCAGCTGTAGCTTCGATTAAAGCAGGACTAGATCTAGAATGTGGAGATGATATTTATCAGCTGCCGCTTCTTGATGCTGTGAGGTCGGGTGAAGTTAGCATGGGTGAGATAGATACGGCTGTTTATCGGGTGTTAAGAGCAAGGATGAAATTGGGATTATTTGATGATCCTGCTAATAATCCATACAATAAAATATCGCCCGAAACAATCGGGTCTAAATCACATCAGGCGCTGGCCTTACAAGCTGCAAGAGAGAGCATAGTACTGCTAAAGAATGAAAATCATTTTCTTCCCTTCAATCAAAAAAACATAAAATCCATCGCAGTTTTGGGCATCAATGCAAACAATACTGAATTTGGTTCATACAGTGGAAATCCTGCAGGGACGGCTGTTTCCGTGCTTCAAGGAATAAAAAACAAGGTGGGTGAAAATGTAGATATTATCCATGTTCCGTGGAAAGCAGTGAATGGGTTAGAAGCCTACGAGTTGATTGGAAAGGAATTTTTTCCCGGCGGATTGAAGGCTGAATATTTCACCAATTTGGAATTGAAGGGAGAAGCAAAAAGCAGGATGGAAGCCAACATCGATTTGGATCCAGCCAATCATTCCCCAGATGCATTTGTCCCCGGAACGCCGCTATCGGTGCGGTGGACAGGCAAGATTAAAGCTACTTTTACAGGCAAGTATAGCCTTGGATATTTAGCACATGATGGAGCAAGGTTATACATCAATGGAAAAAAAATCATTGATTCTTGGAGAAGGAAATTTTTACAAACAACAACCGCCGATTTCTATTTTGAAGCAGGAAAAGAGTACGAAATAACAGCAGAATATTTTAGTTACAGAAGGGAGTCTGCCGCAAAACTTTATTGGAAATCTCCCAACAATGAACGCGGCATCAAAGATTTATTTACTGATGCCGTAGCTGCAGGGAAAAAAGCAGAAGTTGTGGTTGCCGTGTTGGGCATCAACAAAAATTTTGATCAGGAAGGTGGAGATCGTGAGGACATTAAATTATCCATCGACCAAGAAATTTTCATCCAAGAAGTATTCAAAGCAAATCCAAAGACAGTCGTGGTACTTGAAGCAGGGAATTCAATGTCGATTGATTGGATCAATAAAAACATCCCAGCGATTGTGAACGCTTGGTACCCTGGAGAGCAAGGCGGAAATGCCGTAGCAGATGTATTGTTTGGAGATTATAATCCCGCAGGGAGGTTGCCCATTACCTATTACAACAATGTTGGAGAACTGCCTGCGATGAATGATTATGATGTGAGCAAAGGCAGGACCTATCAGTATTTCACGGGAAAGCCCTTGTATGCGTTTGGACATGGACTTAGCTTTAGCAGTTTTGAATACAGTAATCTAGATGTTCAACAAAAGGATTCAACAATTCTTGTAAACTTCGAGTTAAAAAATTTAGGAAAGTTCGAGGGAGATGAAGTTGCACAGGTGTATATTAAGTTGCCAGAAAGAAATATTTTGTTGCCGGTAAAGGAACTAAAAGGTTTTAAACGTCTAAATTTGAAGAAGGGTGAGATGCAGAAGGTGAAGATTGAAATCGATAAATTGAAGTTGAGGTATTGGGATGAAACAACAGCAAGTTTTGTTCATCCTACAGGTGAATATGAGGTAATGGTGGGTGCTTCATCAGAGGATATTAGGGTGAGAAAAAAAGTAAGTATAAACTAAAAATATTTTGAAACTAATTGTAGCAATATGAAAAAATCAAGGTTAATATTCTTGTGTTTTTCTTTGGGGATTATTTTGATTGCTGCTGCGTTTGTACAAACAAACAAGAAAAATATTGTCAATACAAAAAAGCCAAACATCATCTTGATCTTGGGTGATGATATTGGGTTTGAAACCATCAGTGCTTACGGAAGCACAACGTATAAGACGCCAAGAATAGACAACATGGCAAAGGGTGGAGCATTGTTTCAAAATTGTTATGCTCAGCCGTTGTGTTCGCCATCGCGTGTTCAAATCATGACAGGCAAATCCAATTTTAGGAACTACGAGCGATGGGGTTATCTTAACCAAAACGAAACCAATTTTGCGCATATCCTAAAATCACAAGGATATGCAACTTGCATCACAGGCAAGTGGCAGTTGGGAGGAGATGAGTTCACACCATACAAGGCAGGGTTTGATGAATACTTGTTGTGGAATATCATGGACACCAGTTCAACCTACAACGAGCGGTATAAAGATCCACGTTTGTTAGAGAATGGGGTGAGCAAAAAATATTCAAAAGGGGAATATGGTCCAGATTTATTTGTGAATTATATCAAGGATTTCATGACCCGGAAAAAGGACGTTCCATTTTTGGTTTACTATCCCATGGTCCTTTCGCACAGGCCCTTTGTGCCAACTCCTGGGAACGGGAAAGTATATGAAAATTTCAAGGTAGTGCCCAAGGGCGAGCCAGGCGGGTCTTCAGCAGACAATTCTTTTTTCAAAGATCAGATGTCTTACCTTGATAAAAATGTTGGGGAGCTGCTCGACAAAGTGAACGAGTTGGCACTAAGTGAAAACACACTGATCTTGTTTACTGGCGACAATGGAACAGGTGTTGGCATCAATTCAGATATGAAAGACGGTAGAAAGATTCCAGGCATGAAAGGGGCTACAACTGAATATGGGATTCATGTACCGCTGGTAGCCTATTGGAAAGGTAAGATCAAACCTGGACAAGTAAACAACAAGTTGGTGGATTTCACAGATTTTCTTCCAACCATGGCGGATGCTGCAAATATTCAATTGCCGAAGAGTTTTGTAACTGATGGAAGGAGTTTTCTGCCGTTGGTAACTGGACAAAAATATGAAGACAGGGATTGGTTGTTTTCACATTATGATCCACAAAAAGGAGAATTCAAAAAAGCTAGGTTTGTGCACAACAAAGAATGGAAATTATACGAAACAGGTGAAATCTACAACGTGGCCAAAGATCCGGAGGAGAAAAATGTTGTTGCAGAAAGCAGTTTAACGCCAGATCAAAAAATCTTGATCAATACTTTTAAGGAAGTATTCCCGAAGATGACAAAAGTGGAGGTTATCAAAACACCGAAGGTTAAAAAGAAAAAAACAGACGATGATGATGAAGGTTAAGATGAATTACAACAAATAAAAAAAACAAAAAATAATAGTAACATGAAAAGAAGTGATTTTTTAAAAAAGTCAGGAATTGCATTGGCAGGCATGGCGGGAGTAAGCATCCTACCATCATCTGTATTTGGGAAGAAATTTGGGCAAGTAGCTCCGAGCGACAAAGTGAATCTTGCTTGCATCGGCATTGGAAATCGTGGTGCTGATATTATCAAAAAGCTTCATGGCACTGGGCTTGCCAATATCGTGGCTTTGTGTGATGTTGAAATGGGGGCACCCAATACATTGGCGATCATGAAAATGTTTCCGAATGTGCCAAGGTTTCAGGATTTCAGGGAGATGTTCGACAAGATGGGAAACCAGTTTGATGCAATAACTGCAGGCGTACCAGATTTTTCGCATTTCCCCATCACCATGTTGGCGATGTCTGAAGGTAAACACGTTTACGTTGAAAAGCCGATGGCGCATACATTTCATGAGGTTGAACTCATGATGGCTGTAGAAAAAAAATATAAGGTTGCTTGTCAGATGGGAAACCAAGGACATTCTGAAGAGAATTATTTTCAATTCAAGGCCTGGGCAGACGCTGGCATCATCAAAGATGTTACAGCCATCACAGCCTTCATGAACAACGGCAGAAGATGGCATGGTATGAAGGTGTCTGATTTCCTACCTGCACAACCCATACCCGATACAATGGATTGGGACGAATGGTTGTCCACTGCACAATTCAAGGATTTCAACAAAGGATACATCAATGGAGATTGGAGGTCATGGTTTGAATTTGGCAATGGTGCTTTAGGCGATTGGGGCGCTCACATCATTGATACCGCGCATCAGTTTTTACACCTTGGTTTACCAACAGAAGTAGATCCAATCTACATGGAAGGGCATAGTCCATTGATCTTCCCGCAAGGATCAACCTTGTTGTTCAAGTTCCCGAAGAGAAAAAACATGCCAGCGCTCGACTTGACTTGGTATGACGGATTCAACAACCAACCCAAGCTTCCTGAAGGTTATGGAGAACCAGTGAGGGCCAAGGACATCCCACCACCAACCTCAGGGAACATCAATTCAAAACGCTATCCCGGAAAAATAATTTATTCAAAAGAATTGATCTTTAAAGGTGGTTCACACAGTGCACCGTTGTCAATCATCCCAGAGGAAAAGGCCAAAGACATGGCTTCCATGTTGCCAAATGTGCCCGTTAGTCCATCTACCCATTTCGCCAATTTCTTGAAAGCCTGCAAGGGTGAAGAGAAGTGCAGGTCGTCGTTTGACATAGCCGGACCATTGTGTCAGGTGATGGCTTTGGGTGTATTGGCGCAGCGATTGAATACGAAGTTGATTTTTGACAGCAAGAAAAAACAAATCACCAACAGCAAAATCGGCAATGAATTGTTGGTAGGACCTCCACCAAGAAAGGGATGGGAGCAGTATTATAAGTTGTGATAGTTTTTAGTTTAAAGTTTAATATTTAAAGTTTAATTAGATGGAGAATACTTCACGCAGGATATTTTTAAGACAAACGGCAGCCTTGGGATTGGGTTCTATTGTGCTACCAAGTTTCATGACCAATCCGCCGAGCAACAGATTGAATATTGCGGTTATTGGAGTGGGAGGTAGAGGAAAGGCAAGCTGGTCTAAAGTTCCCAAAGAGAGCATTGTGGCCATGTGTGATGTTGATGATCGGATGACTGCCGAAGCGTATAAGGAATGTCCAAATGCTAAAAAGTACAAAGACTTTAGGGTGATGTTTGATGAGATGGCAAAGGATATCGATGCCGTGATCGTTGCAACACCCGACCATACCCACTTTGCTGCAGCGATGGCGGCTATGGAATTAGGGAAACACGTGTTTGTAGAAAAGCCGTTGACGCACAATATTTGGCAATCGCGTACCCTAAAAAAGGCAGCGAAGTATTACAAAGTGGTTTCTCAGATGGGAAACCAAGGTCATACAACCCATGGCATCAGGCAGATAAAGGAGTGGTATGATGCTGATGTGCTTGGACAGGTAAAAGAAGTCATTCGTTGGTCAGAAGGTTTGCAGGGTGATTTTAAATCCAATCATTATTTTGGGAAGCCGAGCAGTTTTCCACCAGCGGTGGAAGCAATACCCGCTGGATTTGATTGGGAACTATGGCAAGGACCGGCAGCTGAACGTCCATTCAGCAATTATTACGCACCAAGGCGTTGGAGGGGATTTTTTGATTATGGCAGTGGGAAGTTGGGCGATTGGGCTTGTCATACTTTGGATGCGCCATTTTGGGCATTAGATCTAGGTATGCCACATTCTGTAGAAGCAGAATTGTTGAATCCAATTGCTGACCACAGTTTTGTTTCAGATGAATCGTCTGTAACCTGGCATTTTAAAGCCCGGGGTAAAAAAGCACCGGTTACCATGAAGTGGTTAGAAGGTGGAAAGAAGCCAGCTGTTCGTCCAGAATGGGGCATTGCTGAGTTGCCAGAAATGGGCATGATCATGATTGGCGAAAAAAAGACACTCATCACCAATGGTCGCCCTAACACCCCCAAATTGCTTGTTCCAGATGAAGAGTGGAAGGAGTTTTTGAAGAATCCACCGGCACAAACCATTGCGCGGGTAGAAGAAGAAAAGCCTGTGAAAGAGTGGTTGGATGCCATCAGGAATAACACATTGCCGGGTTCAAATTTCGATTATGCATCAGACCTCACCGAGATGATTCAGATAGGTGTGTTGGCGCAGCGATTTGGAGGGAAGTTTGAGTATGATAGCAAGAAAATGAAAGCAATAGGAAGACCAGAAATGGATCCATACATCAAGGAACCTGTTAGGAAAGGATGGTCTTACGGAGAAAATCTTTGGAAATAAATATCAACTAATGAAAAAAAATATCACAATCTGTTTGCTTTTGATATCTGTCATAGGATTCTCCCAGACCAAAATAACAGCAGTGAAAGTTGGCGATCGCATTGATGTAACCATCAATAAGTTCTTTTTTACCAGTTATTTGTTTGCAAAGAATGAAAAATACCCGTTCTTCTATCCTGTAAACGGTCCATCTGGTGCCGGCGTAACCTCCATGCGCAACGGGATCTGGCCCCACCACAGCTCACTGTTCTTTGGAAGTGATGATGTGAATGGCGGAAACTATTGGAACAAGGCATTGAGTGGCGGACAAATAGTTTCTTTGAGAGAAGAAATTGTTGAAAATAATGGACCAAGGTTGGTTATTGAAAATGATTGCATTTGGAAGCGTCCGGATGCACCAGCACCGATTCAGGATTTTCGCAAGATCACCATAACAGCACCAACCAAAGACATGTTTCAGATCGATTTTGAGGTGACTATGGAAATGTTGATGGATGTATCTATTGCAAAAACAAACCACTCTTTATTTTCAGGACGGATGGATCCTTCATTGTCGGTTGACTTTGGCGGAACCATGATTGATGCCGATGGCGCACAGGGCGAAAAAGGAACCTATGGCAAGCCATCTCCATGGATAGATTGTTACGGAAAAAGAGGGGATAAGATAGAAGGAATGGCCATCATGCAACATCCTTCAAACAACTGGTATCCCGCGCCATGGTTCACCAGAGATTATGGATTTTTCTCACCAACACCGTTGAATTGGCCAAAAGACGACAAAGAAACGTTGTTTAAAAAGGGAGAAAAAGTACATTTAAAGTACAGGGTATTGGTGCATTCCGGAACGCATGAAACAGCCGATATCGCAGGTCAGTTTAAGAAATTTGAAGCAGAAAAATAATTGCCATTAACTTTTAACAATATTCAGATGAAGCGTAGAAAATTTTTACAAGATTCATTAACGGTAGGTACTGGTGCGATTGTGCTTCCCACCATCGTGCCCTCTTCGGTATTTGGAAAAAATGCACCCAGCAACAAGATCAATGTAGCGCAGGTAGGTTGTGGACGAATTGGTAGAAAACACGACATGCCATTTACAATTAAGCACGATTTAGCCAATGTGGTGGCGGTGTGTGATATAGATAAAAACAGGTTGAACGACGCAAAAAAGCGGGTGGTTGAACTCTATAGAAAGAAGACGGGTCAGGATAATTATGTTGATCCCAAAATGTATGCAGATTACCGTGAAGTGCTTTTGAGCAAGGATATTGATGCTGTTGTGATCAGTACACCCGATCATTGGCATGCCCAAATTGCCGCGGAAGCAGCCTTGGCGGGAAAACATGTATATGTTCAAAAGCCCACCTCACTGACTGTTGAAGAAGGAAGGATGTTGAGCAATGTTGTTAAGAAGACAAATATTGTTATGCAAGTAGGTACCCAGCAGCGTTCATATTCACAATTCAGGGTAGCAGCTGAGCTCGTAAGAAACGGCAGAATAGGGAAATTGCATACGGTGAAGATTGGGTTAACAACAGATCCTGGGGGTCCGGTTGGACTAGTAACTCCCCCTCCAGCTAACTTGGATTATGAAAAATGGTTGGGTTCAACCCCTTATATGCCATATACTGAAATGGCGGTGCATCCACAGAAAGGATACGAAAGGCCCGGATGGATGCGGATAGAACAGTTTGGCTCTGGAATGATTACAGGATGGGGACAGCACCATTATGATTCGGCGGCATGGGGTATGGATACGGAGTTGACAGGACCGATTTCTGTGCAGGCATTGGCGGAATTCCCAAAATCTGGCACTTGGAATGTGCATGGGGATTTCATGGCAAAAGCAGAATATGCAAACGGATTGACCATGTATACAAGCAACATCTATCCCAATGGCATCCGTTACGAGGGAAGTGAAGGATGGATTTTTGTTTCAAGGGGCAACGAAAAAGTGACCGACAGTGATCCTGTTCCAGATAATCCAAGTGCAAAGGCCCTTGATGCCAGCGATCCCAAAATTTTGACTTCAATCATTGGTGAAAATGAAATTCATTTGTATAAAAGTGAAGAACAGCACCTGAATTGGTTGGAGTGCATCAAGAGTGGAAAACAGCCCATTTCTCCCATTGAAATTGGACACAGGGCTTGTACCATTTGTTTGATTACCCATATTGCCATGAAGGTTCCAGGTATTTTGAAATGGGATCCAGTTAAGGAACGTTTCTTGAACAGCGAAGTTGCCAATAAAATGTTGAGCAGAACGCAACGTGCTCCTTATGGAATCAATGCGATTGTAAAAAAGCATTGAAAAATGCAATTGTAAGAACCAAAACTGTGCTCTTGATGAAAACGATTTGTTCATTCAGCTTATAAATACAATCATGAGAAAGTATTCCGTACTCAAAATTGAAAAAATAATTGTTGTTTGCAGCTTTTGCATGCTATCCATTTTTCCTGTTAAGGCACAAGAAGGACGGCATCTATTGAAGCAAGGATTTACGGTTGATTTTTTCAAACAACAAATACAAGAGCCAGCTGATTGGGTTCCATATCCGGGAATAAATAAATCTATGACCTGGAACACCATATTAACTCCAGCGCATCATGTAAAATTAATCCAACAAGCAGAGTCTCTGTTGGGTTATAGCTGGCCTATGACAAGGGCTTCAGTCTTTTTGGATTATGCTGAAAACGGCAACAGAACAAACTTTGAAAAAATCAGCTTCTCTCGCCGAGATGCCTTGTCAACATTGGTTGTTGGCGAATTATTAGAAAACAAAGGCAGGTTTATGGATGATATTGTAGATGGAATTTGGTCCATCTGCGAAGAAACTTTTTGGGGCGTTCCTGCTCATTTATCTTATCAAAAAAAAGGGATAGGTTTAGCTGATGTCAACGACCCAGTTGTTGATTTGTTTGCAGCAGAAACATCATCCTTGCTTGCATGGGTTTCGCATTTGATGGGTGATAAATTGGACAAAGTCAATCCATTAATCAAAGAAAGAATTTATGTTGAAATAGACCGAAGAATTTTTAAAGTCATTGAATCTGATCCCAAATACCGCTGGATGGGTTATGGCCGAAAAAATGTTGATTCAACATTATCATACAAGGAAAGATCATTTTTAGAAAGGCGTCCAAACAATTGGAATCCCTGGATCAGTTCAAATTTACTTTCATCTATTTTGTTGTTAGAAAAAAGTAAGGACCGCAGGGCAAAATTCGTTTATCAGGTATTTGATGTATTGGATAATTATTTGGATCCCTATCCAGCTGATGGTGGTTGCGACGAAGGGCCTGGATATTGGGGAAGAGCTGCTGCTTCTACGTTTGACTGTCTCGATTTGGTGAAAATGGCAACCAATGACAAGTTTAATTTATTCAATGATTCACTCATTAAAAAGATGGGTGAATTTATTTTCAAAGCATACATTGGAAATGGCTATTACCTGAATTTTGCAGATGCTGTTTCCAAAACCAATCATTCCCCTATGTTGATTTACCGATATGGCAAAGCCGTTGGTTCTTCAACAATGATGGAAATGGGGGCATTTCTTGCCAACAAGAATGCAGGTGGCAGCATTATCCCAGAAGGTTATTCTTTGTTAAGGAAATTGCCTGAATTATTTCATTCAAAAGAAATAACCAATGCAAAAGCAGCAGAGCCCCTTATTGAAAGCGCATGGTTGCCTGATATTCAAGTGATGGTTTCAAGGGATATGGAGGCTTCGACAAAAGGCTTTTATATTGCCGCCAAGGCAGGACATAATCAGGAAAGTCATAACCACAATGACGTTGGAAGTTTTATGGTTTTTTACAACGGGAAACCTGTGATGATAGATGTTGGAGCTGGGACGTACACAAAAGATTATGGAAAGAGTTGGGTCATCAGTTCTGCATACCACAACATGCTTCCTGTGATTGATGATGGGGTTCAGCAAACCGGCAGAAAATACAGCGCATCAAATGTTTCTTATGTTAGTGATGCCCAAAAAAATACATTCAAGCAAGACATTTCAAAAACTTTTAATGACAGTCTTGGATTAAATAAATGGGAGAGGGTAATCACACATATCAAAGGAAAATCAATTCTCATTGCTGATAATTATGAATTTTCAACAACGAAGAAGAACATCATGTTGCCTATGATGCTTGTTGCATTGCCTGATATTTCAGTACCTGGAAAAATGGTTGTGAAAAACAGCGATGACAGCAGCATTACTATTTCTTACGATCCGAAACAATTTGAAATTGATATCGAAGAAATAAAACTGCAAGATTCAAAAATTGCACATACTTGGGGGAATACTTTGTATCGAGCAAAGTTCAAGATGAAGAATATCACAAAGAAGGGGAAATATACTTTCAACATTCAATAATCTATCAAACAAGAAATAATTCAGATTCACATGAAGAGCATTAATTTTTCGATTGCATTGTTCTCTATATTTTTTTGGGGAAGTACATCGCTGCTGTCAGCTCAAGACAAACCCAACATTCTCATCATCATGACCGATGAATTGTCTGCAGAATCAATGAGTTTCAACCTCGGCAACAAATACATCAGCACCCCCAATTTAGATCAACTGGCAAAAACGGGTGTGGTTTTTAAGAATGCCTATTGTGCCAACCCACTTTGTGTTCCATCACGCAGTTCTATTTTCACTGGAAGGTATCCGCATGAAGTGGGTATTCAAAGCAATGATGAAAAGAAAGTTGATCCGAAAATATTTCCATCGCTGGGCAGTATTTTTAAAACAGCAGGTTATGAAACAGGTTATGTAGGGAAATGGCACCTGCCTTATGATAGAAAAACACCAGACACCAATGGCTTCGATTATCTTCCCAATAAAACCGGGAATGGAGATGACAGCACTTCTCCCAAATTGGCCAGCGATTTTTTAAAAACCAAACGGGATAATCCATTTTTACTTATTGTGTCGTTCATGAACCCGCACAACATTTGCCAATGGGCGCGTGGTGAAAAATTACCTGATGGTGCCATCGGAAATGCTCCGCCGGCTGATCAATGTCCACCGCTCAGGCCCAATGCAAAGCCATCTTCCAACGAAACCGATATCATGAAATTTGTGCGTGCCTCCATGCAAAACAGCGATGCATTTCCTGTAGGCGCATTTACAGAAGATAAATGGCGTCAATACATTTGGTCTTATTACAGGTTGATTGAAAAAGTAGATGCAGAAATTGGAAGGGTACTGCAATCTTTGAAGGAATCTGGCAAGGACAAAAACACGATAATCGTGTTTACCAGTGATCATGGGGATATGCAAGGGGCGCATCTTTGGAACCAGAAAACTGTTTTTTATGAAGAGGCGGCAAAGGTTCCGTTCATTATCAATTACCAAGGTGTAAAACCCCGTCAATCGGATTATTTAGTTCAATCCGGCACTGATATTTTACCCACCTTATCTGATTTTGCTGGCATTCCTGTTCCGGCACGTTATCCTGGCAATAGCTTGAAGCAATACCTCGAAAAAGACATCTCACCAACAAATAGAGATTATGTGGTGGTGTCAGATCACATCATTCAAGGCGTTGGGGCTGATGGCAAAGACCTAAAGCCTGAGGGACGCATGCTAAGAAACGGACAGTTCAAGTACTGGATTTACAATGAAGGGGAAGAAAAAGAAACCCTGTATGACTTGAAAAATGACCCCGGTGAAATGGTTAACTTGGCAAAAAATCCCAAATACAAAGCAGCCTTGCAAACATGCAGGACACAGTTGATGGAATGGGCTACAAAAAACAAGGACCCATATATAAAGAACCTCATTAAATAAATCATCATGCGCATCCTCTCTTACACAAAAATCATTGCTTTGGCATGCACCATCTTTTGTGCAGCCATATCAGTGGCACAGCAACAACCCAATGTCATCGTGATTTATACAGATGATCAAGGTGCTATCGACCTCAATTGTTACGGCTCTAAAGATTTGGAAACGCCAAACATTGACAGACTCGCCAAGAGTGGGACCATGTTTACAAATTTTTATGCATCTCCCGTTTGTTCACCTTCAAGGGCTTCTTTGCTAACAGGATTGAATCCCCAGAGAGCCGGATTGCCGGGCAATGCCTCCGAGCTGAATGACGCGGTGGGCATGCCTTCCGACAGGTTCACGATGGCAGAGATGTTCAAAACAGCTGGATACGCAACGGCACATATTGGCAAATGGCACTTGGGATACAAGCCTGAAATGAGACCAAACGCCCAAGGTTTTGACCATTCATTTGGCCATATGGTGGGCTGCATCGATAATTACTCTCATTTCTTTTATTGGAATGGGCCAAACAAACACGACCTCTACCGAAACGGAAAAGAGGTGTATTATCCAGGTCAGTTTTTTCCAGACCTGATGCTGAAAGAAGCTGGTCAGTTTATGACTGCATCCAAGAACAAGCCCTTTTTCATGTATTTTGCCATCAACCTACCGCATTATCCATATCAGGGCGATCCGAAATGGTTGGATTATTATGATAAAAAAGGCTTGGCTTATCCTCGCAATTTGTACGCGGCTTTTATGTCAACCTTGGATGATAAAGTTGGACAATTACTGAAGCAGGTAGCGGATTTGGGGCTGACAAAAAATACCATCATCATTTTTCAATCAGACAACGGCTATTCAACAGAAGAGCGCGCCCATTTTGGCGGAGGCAATGCCGGCAATTTAAGGGGTGCTAAGGCCTGTTTGTTTGAAGGAGGCATCAAAGTGCCATCAATCATCAGTTGGCCCGGGAAAGTACCTGCAGGACAAGTAAGAGAGCAGTTTGCGGTTAATACTGATTGGTTTCCAACCTTGGCAGCATATTGCAACATCAAATTGCAGCGGGAAGATTTGGATGGAAAAAGTTTAGTGGGTGTGATTAATAACGCCAATGCGGCAACTGCCCATGAGCAAGGCTATTGTTGGGCCTTTGGTAAAGACATGTGGGCTGCAAGGAAGGGGAAATGGAAATTGATGGGAAATCCAGTTGACAAAAGCAACAAAGCGGAGCTTACAAAAGAAGATGCATTGTTTCTGGTCGATTTAGAATCTGACCCATCCGAGATGAAAAACATAGCGAATACTTATCCTGATAAAGTAGATGAATTAAAAAAACAATACCAGGATTGGCAAAAAAACAACAAGAAATAAACCAATCCGCAAGATGATAAAAATTTTGATCTGTAGTCTAGGATTAATGGGGATGGTAGAAATCGGTTATTGCCAGCAGAACCAAGTGATTTCAACTGTTTTTGATGCACCATATCCTAAAATCAGGATTTGGACCAGTCCATCAAAAGGCGAAGAACCTCGTTTCAACTCACCAAGTTTTCAGTGGCCATCAACCAAAAAAGCCACCTACAGTGTTAGGCTATCATCATCAAAAGATTTTAGCAGTCAATTGATTGAAAAATCGGGGCTGCCTTTTGCCATGTTCAATCCACATACACAGTTAGCGTATGGGAAATGGTATTGGCAATTTAAAGTAAATGAAGGATCATGGAATGCGCTAGATTCATTTGTCATCACACCCACAACAAGAAGATTTCCTACTCCCGATGTTAAAAAGTTGATGGCAGCAATTCCATCATCACATCCAAGGGTATTGGTTAAAAAGCAAGCCCAGTCTAGCTTTCGGATGAATGCAGCAGGATATAAAGAATCATCATTGATCATCAAAGAGGCGAGTAGTTATTTGACAATACCAGTTTTAAAGGAGTCTGCTGCACTTCCAACATACAAAGGGAAAGATGATTTTGAGACCGATAAAATAGCCAATTTGGCAAGCAAGTGGTCTGGCTGGAAAATTCAAAAAGTATTGAATTCACTTTCACAAGCCTATGTGTTAACAGGAGATACCGTTTATTTTACAACAGCAAGGTCATGGATGTTGGAACTTGCCACTTGGGATTCTAAGGGACCTTCGCACAACAATGATTTTGGGGATGCTGGGATTATGTCATCCTTGGCCATTGGACTTGATACTTTTTGGGATTTGTTGACAGAAGAAGAAAGAGCGAAAATCATCAAACAATCAACAGCAAGGGCAAAATATTTTTATACGCTTTGGGTTGGACAAGTTGAAAGTAGGTCTTCTTCCATGCACGTTTGGCAGCATATTTTGCACAATATGTTGCAAACATCGTTGGCTTTGCATGGGGAGGTTCCTGAAGCCCAAAAATGGATGGAATATATCTATGAATTGTGGATAGCCCAAGCACCTAAAATGGCGGAAGAAGATGGTGCATGGTTCAATGGCACTTCATATTTCGGGATGAATACACTGACATTGATAGAGGTGTCTTCTATTTTCAACGACCTTACCGGAGTGGATTTTATGGGCTCTCCTTGGTTCAAAAATAACCCGCGTTGGCTTGCCTATGCATTCCCTCCAAATTCAATAGCAGATGGGTTTTGCAATGATGGCGATCGGTATTCAGCACCCAACATGAATTACGCAGGTTATGCTGATGCAATGGCCAGGTTGTTCAATGATCCATATGCTGCTTGGTATTCAAAAACCATTGCCAATGGATTTGGAAAAGACATTTCTGAGGATGCTGAATTTCGCTGGTTCAGGTTGCAGAAAGGGAATCAATTGAAACTGCCATCTGTATCACCCAACATAAAATTTCCTGAAGCCGCAGTTTTTCCTGAAATAGGTATCGCCTACATGCATACTACGCTGCAAAATACCAAAACGAACCTCATGGTGTCAATAAGGAGCAGTCCTTACGCATCTATGGCGCATGCGCACGCCGACCAAAACACATTCAACATTTCGTATGGTGGCAAACGTCTATTCTACAATTCAGGGTATCGTCCCGCCATGGGAGATCCGCATTTTTTAGAATGGCACAAGCATACCCAGGGGCACAATGGCATTTTAATTGATGGAAAAGGGCAGGCATTCAATGCTGGAGGCTACGGCTATATTCCAAGATTCATCCATGGAAATCAAATTTCCTATGCCGTAGGTGACGCATCAAATGCATATTCAGGGAAAGACGAAGGACAAAATATTGATGCTGGTATGAAGCTTTTCAGGAGGCATTATATCATGCTACGGCCTTCTATTGTGGTGATTTATGATGAGTTAGAAGCAGACCATCCAGCAGAGTGGAGTTGGTTGTTGCATAATGACAATATGATGAAAATCGATCCTACGAAAAAAACAATCTTGGCTGGAAATGAACTCGCCCAAGCCCAAGTTTCATTGTTCTCCTCATCAGCGATTGAGTACAAATTAACGGATCAGTTTTCTGTGCCGGTAGACAATTGGACGAACAAGGTCAATGAAGATGGAGACACTGTTAATTTCAAAAACCAGTGGCATTTCAAGGCCGTATCAACAGAGAAAAAAGAAAAGATGCGCTACCTCGCAATTTTCCAAGTGAAACCCGATGGCAGTTTTCAACCGGTGACTGTCAATAAAGTGGATGGACATTTTAGCGTTGGGAATTGGCATATTTCTGCTGAGATGGATGCAACAAAACCAGCATTGGTTAAAGCATGGAATTCGGAAAAAACAGCAGTGATGGTTTCAAGTGGAACATTAGAAAGCAGAGGAAAAAAATATCAAGGCAAAGAAAAAGAAGCCGCGAAATTGATGGAAGTTGTTAATGGGAAACCACTTCTGCAGGAGGTTTCAGACGAATTTCCATCATCAATAAAAAGATTGAATTTGATGAATTTGACAGTAGGAAATCAAAAAAAATAAATTGAAGATTTGATGAAAAAATTGAGGCATAGCATGTTGAAAAAACTGGCAATTGGTGCAATGATAACCTGCGTTTTAGGGATGACAGCTTTTGTCGTTTATAACGATGCAGCCACTGAAAAGAAACCCAATTTTATTTTGATTTTGACGGATGATCAAGGGTGGACAAGCACTTCACAATTGATGAATGATGAGGTGGCAAATTCAAAAAGTGATTATTATGAAACGCCACAGATCGAGCGTTTTGCTGCCAAGGGCATGCGCTTTACCAATGGATATGCACCCTGTGCACTATGTTGTCCAACCCGCCGAAGCATTCAATTTGGACAATCACCAGCGCGTCAGGGAGATGCCATGTTCAAGGAGAATTACCATCCCGATTTCAAAAAAGTGGCAGCAATTCCATCTGTGTTGAAATCAATTTCACCAGCCTACAAAACAGCGCATTATGGCAAGTGGGATTTGCGGGCGGATTTGTTTCCGGAAGATTTGGGATATGATGAAAGTGATGGAAACACGGGGAACAGGAATGGGGATATGAACTCAACCAAAGAAAGTAAATGGACCGATTTGTTTTTGAACAATGATCCCAAGAGAATCGAAACGATTACCGATAGGGCCTTGAATTTTATGGGCAGGCAGGCAAAAGCGGGAATACCATTTTACATGCAGGTGTCGCATTATGCAACGCATGTAGATTATCAAGCAAAGGAAGCAACCTACAAAAAGTATCAACAGAAAAATAAAGGGGAAGTCCACACCAATGCAAGTTACGCTGCCATGTTAGAGGATTTGGATACAGGAATAGGAAAGATATTGGATAAGATAGAGGAGTTGGGAATAGGCGATAATACCTATGTTATTTTGATGGCCGACAATGGAGCGGTAGAATCTGTGCCGCCCATAAAAAATAAATTTGATCATCCATCAACATTGAAAAATAAAACAAACAGTTATCCGCTTCGAGGAGGCAAATGGACCTTGTATGAAGGTGGGGTTCGGGTTCCGTTTATGGTGATCGGACCAGGCATCAAAGGTGGCTCACAGACGAATATACCGATCACGGGATGGGATATTTTGCCAACGCTCAGTGAGTTGGCGGGCAATAAAAATCCATTGCCAGCGAATTTGGATGGAACGAGTTTTAAGTCCTTGTTTGCAGCAGCAACAGCATCGAAATTCAGCAGAAAAAAAGATGAGTTGGTGTTTCATTATTTTGGCAAGCCACATTCATCCATTCGTATTGGAGATTATAAGTTGATCAAATTTTGGAATTTGAAGAAGGTGGAGTTGTATAATTTGAAAGACGATTTGGGAGAGTTGAATGATCTTTCTGAATCATCACCAGAAAAAGTGAAAGAGCTGGAATCAAGGCTGATGGCCTATTTGGAAGCAGTGAAGTCCGAAGCATTAAATCCGGTGAAGAACAAGAAGAAGACCGACGATGATGATTCGCAGGATTAAGGATGTTTATGAAGGAATAAGCACATCTTTTTCATACTGTTCGGCAGCCATTGCCATGGCAGAGAGATTCGTTAATTCAACTTCAGAAAGGGCTTGCTCACCTTTGTTCATGAGAGCAAAGATCTGCTCCATCATAAGCTGATATTTGGTTTCTGAAGTGATTGTATATTTCATCCTTAAATGTATTTTCAAAAGTGAATGTTGAGGCATCCAGCTCTTTCAAAGTTAAAATATTATCTATTTCATTGGTTAACTTTTTAAATAATTTCCCCTCACCTTCTCTCGAAGAGGAAGGTGAGGTTGTACCACTTTTTTTAATGGTGGCTTCGACAACTTCGGCAAGCTCAGTTACCGCATAAGCCACCGCCTTGCATCTTTGGTACATGACACAAGTGAATTCTAGCATAGTAGATAGAACTACCTAGTTAAAGTGGCCTAAAAATCGTAAAATGTCTTATTTCAAATTGCGGAAAAGCCTGGCGGTGGCTGAGCCTGTCGAAGCCACCATTAAAAAAAGTGAAGCAGTTACCTAATTTAATGGTTGTCTTATTCAATATTTCGGTAAAGCCTGGCGGTGGCATTTGCGGTAACTGAGCTTGCCGAAGTTGTCGAAGCCACCATTAAAAAAAGTGAAGCGGCTACCTAGAATATTAGTTGTGTTATTCCAAATTTCGGAAAAGCATGAAGGTGGTTAAATCCTCTAATTGGTGAAAGAAAATGGATTGCAAAACCTCATTCACTTTTTCTCATCAACATTTTTAAGCTACCGGTGCAACAGTTTCTTACATTCCTTTGTCAAGCAAGTAACCAGCATCATGAGTGACCAACAAGAATTGATTAAACAAGTTTTACAGGGCAATGTAAAGGCTCAAAAAGAACTGTATGACGCACATGCAGATATCATGTTGGGTGTTTGTTATCGCTACAGCAAGTCGATGGCTGACGCAGAAGACATGCTCCAAGAAGGGTTTGTCAAGGTATTCCGAAACCTGAAACAATATAAAGGAACTGGAGATCTAGGCGCATGGATCAGGAGAATCATGGTCAACACCATCATCAATGAAATCAAAAAAAGAAAGATTGCGTTGATGCCACTTGATCAAGATGCTGAACAGGATAGTCAACTGCATGAATATGGGGCTGAAATTATGTTGACAGCAAAAGAAATTGCTGAGTTGATAAAAAAACTCCCTGTTGGATATGGCCTTGTATTCAACCTACATGCCATAGAAGGATATGCGCACAAAGAGATAGCCGAAATACTGAATATACAGGTAGCAAGTGTGCGTTCCCAATACCAACGGGCAAGAACACAATTAATCATTTGGATTGAAAAGGAAAATGCATCCTTCTCCCAAAAAACTGTTGAACATGGAAAATAAAATATTTGAACATTCGATTGAAAATAGGATGGTTGGTTTTAAGCTAAAGCCCGCTGATTTGGTTTGGGAAAAGGTGGAAAAAAGAATCCAAAAAGAAAAAAAGAGAAGGGTGCTTTTTGGGTGGATATTTTTTGGAATGGTTATAGCTGCTGTAGGAATTCCATTTTTTAATTCGCATGAAAATGAATTTCAACCAACATCAATTAGCACCATTTCTACTCCAATATCAAATCAAAAAGTAGTAGAATCCGCTGAAAATAATAAGCCATCTTCTGATACTGAGAATGAGTTGAATCAGCTTCAACAAAATGTTCCAAGTGTATCAGAAACAAGTAAGAAACAGATATTTCAAAAAGATGATATCGATATTGAGCGTAGCAATTTTGTTTCAAATGAAATTGATCATCCTGTAAGTAACACGCCACAAGAAAGTTCCATAAACACGGCAAATATTGACAGGAAGATGGTTTCAGCGAACCCGCAAGGTGCAGACACCATCATTATTCGCGAATGTGAAGAATTGGGAATCAAAAGTTCTGCAGCAAGTTCTGCAGCAGTTAATAAGAATATTTTTGATAGACAATGGAACTTCAATGCCCACTATTCTTTTCACGGAACAGGCGACCTTTCCGGAACATTTATTGAATTTGGTTACGAAAAAAAATTGGGGAAGCGATATGGCTTCTTTAACAACATCGGAATGACCATACATTCTGGAAAGGAGTTTTTTTCTAGCAACAACAATTCTTCCCAACTCAATGCACGATATAATTCCATGCAATATGTGACAACAGGAATTCAAATATCGCCTACGTTTTACAGATACTCTAAAAGGGGCGATGTTAAGATCGGTGCAGGAATGGTTGCAAGATACCAAACGAGCTCACAGCCAACCACTTATTCAATTTCTCCGCAACCCGCTACACCGGGAATATTCTTAACCAGGATCCGTGAAATGGAACCCAATTCTTTTTCACTTGGGTATAAGATAAGTGTTGAATTGCATTTGATCTCCATTAAGAAAACAGACCTTGGATTTCAATTGTTTTTTCAAAATGATACACGAGGTGATGTGATTACAGGTTTTGGACTTTCTCTTCAAAACAAATTCAAAAAACAGGACTGATATGAAAACAAGAAGCTGTTACAAGAAAATATTAAAGTCAATTATTTTGGGAATGATGGCATCTGTTTTGCTATTTCAAGGCTATGCTCAGAAGAATAATAAATTGCGAATTCCTGAAAGAAAAATTGGACTTAGCATCGGGTTCTCACAGCATCAAAAGCAGTCGATTGGTGGTGTATTTATTGAAGCAGGACAAGAGATGAAACTTTCAAAAAAAATGTCGCTTTACAATAATTTTGGATTTACAATGCACACTGGCATTGATCCAAAACACGACATGGTGGTTACAAGCATTCCAAGTTTGAGGTTACAAGACCCTTCATTCAGCACAGCTGCATTTAGATTTGTAACAGCGGGTATACAAACATCTCCGACACTTTTATTGAACCTAAAATCCGACAAAATTAAATTGGGTTTTGGTCCTGTGGTGCGTTATCAAACTACGTCATGGCCATCTGATTATGAATTCAATTTAATCAGCACTCCAACGACTACTAGAACATTGTATTACACAAATTATATCATCAAACAAATACAACCACATGCACTAACTGGTGGAGGTAGAATGATGTTTGATGTACATGTTGCCAAGATAAAAAGATTTGAAGCAAGAGCAACATGCAGTTACCAGGTTGATTCTAATGGTGATCGTTTAGCAGGACTTGGGATAAAGCTTCAACGGAGTTATGTAAAACTTCCCTAACAATTCATTGCATTAGAAAACAAGTACGTTTTCTGTTACTTAATTCACTGCTTTCTTACAAAGCTTAATGCACAACTATTGCTATAAAAACTTAAGTTTGTGGACTATTCCCCTCACCTTCTCTCGAAGAGGAAGGTGAGGGGTGTAAATGTTAGTTGATAAGTTTATCCATGCATCCCCGTCCCCTTCGGGAGACGGGGATGGGAAGAGAAATATACATCAATCATTATAAATCGATATTATTCCATGAAGTATATCTTTCTCAGCGTTTTATTTGTCCTCAATACATTTGTAGGTCGATCAGAGCATGCAATTCACAAGCATTCAGGTGGCAAAATAGCTACATCAAAACATGAGAAAAATTTAAAGTTGTCCGTCACTGTTTCTCCAAAATTAAAATCATCATTTGTTGCAGGAGGCAGGCTGCTCCTGCATCTCACAAAAAAAAATGATAAAACTCCCCGAATTAATTCAGAAATAACAATTGGATACACGTCTTCAAATTGGAATCCAGAAAATACAATTTCATTCAACACAAAAGACGGTAGTGTATTGACAAACAAGTTTGAAAAATTAAACAACGTTGATACTGGCAAGTATTATTATCAGGTTGTTTACAAACAAAATATTGATGATGGAAATGAAAATGTTGAAGGGAATCTTTTTAGCAATGTTGACTCATTCGAGTTGGGTCAATCGAAGTTCATAAACCTGAAGCTCAGGTTGGATTCAATCATTCCTCCCACAACCATCATCAGCCATAAATATGTGCGGACAGTTTTGATACAAAGCAAATTGTTGTCTGCTTTCTCTGGACACCCACGGTGCCTGAAAGCAGCCATGCTACTGCCTTCTGGCTATTACGATGATTCATTAAAATCTTACCCGATTTGTTATCGTGCACCCGGATTGAACGGAAGATACAATGCCGTGAATAACTTGGTATCAAGAAAGGATTTTGCAGATTGGTGGTTCACCAAAGAAGCTCCACAGGTTATTTATGTTTTCCTCGATTCACAAGGTCCGTTTGGAGATACTTATCAGGTTGATTCTGAGAACAATGGTCCATGCGGACAGGCCTTGACTCAAGAACTCATTCCCACCATAGAAAAAATGGTCAACTACAATCCATCATCAAAAAAAAGATACCTCGCCGGTGCTTCAACAGGCGGATGGGTGGCCATGGGATTGCAGGTTTTTTATCCTGACTTTTTCGACGGCACTTGGTCTTATAGTCCCGACCCCATTGAATTCTCTCATTATGGTTTGATCAATATTTATGAAGACGAAACCATTTTCTACAACAAATTTGGTTACTTGCAGCCAGGAAGAAGAACTACTTTTGGAGAACCCACACTTTCAATGAAAGATTGGATCAAGGGAGAAAATGTAAACAGCAGAACCAATGATTACCGGGTATCTGGCGGACAGTTTGGTGCATACAATGCTGTGTTTGGACCGAAAGCTTCAGATGGATTGCCTTCGATGATGTTTGATCCCATCACTGGTAAAATCGATCATGCCATTGCAAAGCAATGGGAAAAATATGACTTAAAAAAAGTACTTGAAAAAAACTGGTCGGTGTTGGGACCAAAGTTGCAAGGAAAGATTTGGATTTGGACGGGAGACATGGATGGGCTTTACTCAAATGTATCAACCAGGGTATTTAAAGCATTCATGGATTCAACAAAAAATCCAACATCAGATGCGAAGATTACATTCACCGCCATGGCAGGACATACACAAGAATGGAATGACAAAAATGTGTTGATGATGGTGGCAGAAAAAGCAAAAAAATAAATTTATTCAAGATGAAAAATATAGTGAGTGCATTTAAATTATTGGTCGTTTTGTTTTTGATGATGCCAGCTGTGCAGGCACAAGAAACAAAGAAACTGTGGATGGATGATCTTAACATCAAAGCATTTTCAGAGGGTATTCCGGGCATTCTTCCTAAAACCAATCAGGGCGGGGATCCAATGCGGATGCAGGGCAAAACATACTCGCATGGCGTTGGTGTTGCTTCCACCAGCATTCTTTCTTTTTTGTTGGAAGGGAAGGCCACCGTATTTTCTGCAACAGTGGGTGTCGACGATTTGGGTGTTAAAATGCTTCCGCATTTTTTTTATGTGATGGGGGATGGAAAGATATTATTTGAAAGCGGAGAGATGAAACAAGGGGATCAACCGAAAAGTTTTGCTGTTGATTTAAAAGGCATACAAAGGATGGGGATGTTGGTGATGGTAAAGGATGAAGGATATACAAAAGTGTATGCTAACTGGGCTGACGCACAAATCACCATGCTTGGTGATGCTATCCCAAAGAGTACACCGAACTCCGGTGAAAAATACATCCTTACACCAGCGGCTTCCAAAACACCGAGAATCAATACAGCACCGGTTTTTGGCGTTACCCCAGGAAATCCGTTTTTGTTTACCATTGTTGCGAGCGGAGAAAAACCAATGCAATTTTCAGTGGATCGATTGCCCCAAGGACTGACCTTGGATGCAAAGACGGGAATCATTTCAGGGAAGCTGATGGCGAAAGGAAATCACGTGGTACTGTTATCCGCAAAAAATCAATTTGGTAAATCACAAAAAACCTTGCGCATAAAAGTGGGTGATACCATTTCATTAACACCACCAATTGGCTGGAATGGATGGAATTCTTGGGCAAGGTTGATTGACAGAGAAAAAGTATTGGCGTCTGCCAATGCCATGGTGAACATGGGTTTGAAAGACCATGGATGGAATTATGTCAACATCGACGATGCCTGGCAAGGTTATCGGGGGGGCAAGTACAATGCGATGCAACCCAATGAAAAGTTCCCCAATTTTAAAGAATTGATTGATGAAATCCATGGAATGGGATTGAAGCTTGGCGTTTATTCAACACCCTGGATTACCAGCTATGCTGGTTACATAGGCGGTTCCTCCAATATTGAGAACGGCGCCTATCCCGATTCTGTAAAAAACAACAAAAGAAATTATCGGTATATCGGAAAATACCGATTTGAAAAAGAAGATGCACTTCAAATGGCAGATTGGGGTGTTGATTTTCTGAAATATGATTGGCGCCTTGAAGTTCCATCAGCAGAACGCATGTCAATCGCTTTAAAAAATGCTGGTCGAGACATCATTTATAGCTTGTCAAATTCAGCACCATTCAGGGATGTAAAGGATTGGGTAAGGGTATCAAACATGTACAGAACAGGTCCGGATATCCGCGACAGCTGGCATGGATTGTACGTTTGCACCTTTACTTTAGATAAGTGGGGACCGTTTGGTGGACCTGGACATTGGAATGATCCAGATATGATGATTCTTGGAAATGTAACAACCGGAACAGACATGCACCCCACAAGACTCACGCCTGATGAGCAATACAGCCACATCAGCTTGTTTGCATTGTTGTCTGCACCTCTGCTGATTGGTTGCCCCATTGAGCAGCTAGACGCATTCACATTGAATTTGCTGACCAACGATGAAGTCATTGAAATTGATCAAGATCCTTTGGGGAAATCAGCCAGGTTGATTTCAGATGAAGGTGGTATACAAACTTGGTTGAAACCCATGGAAGATGGATCTTATGCTGTGGGATTTTTTAATACAGACGACTATGGAAAAGCCCCACAATCATTTTTCCGTTGGGGGACTGAAAAACCCAAGAATTTCAACGCAACATTTGCGAAGTTGGGATTGAAAGGAAAGTGGCGCGTGCAAGATGTTTGGCGTCAGAAAAATTTAGGAGTTAAGGAAACATCATTCATATCCATCATTCCACATCATGGGGTGATGATGTATAGGTTATATCCAATCAAATAAAATTCATGTCATGAAAAAAAGAATATTTTTTAGTACGTTGGTCATTTTATTTTCTGTGCATTCATATTCACAGCAAAATAATCTTCCAGAAATCCTAACATCAACATCAGGAAAAAAAATTGCATCAGTAAAGCAGTGGGAAAAAGTACGACGCCCTGAAATTCAATCCCAGGTTGAATTTGAGATGTATGGAAAAGTTCCAGGCAATTTAAAAATTGATGAAGTTGTTGTTCTAGATCAAGATGATCAGGCGCTCAATGGCAAGGCCATCCGCAAGCAAGTAAGGTTGACATTTCGTGGCAATCAAAAAGAATTGAGTGTAGAAATGTTGATGTACTTGCCCAAGGGTTTGAAATCATATCCAACATTTTTAGGGTATAATTTTGGTGGAAACCAGATTATTTACAACGATACTGCCATCCATATTGCAAAAGAATGGAATGGCCCTGCAAGACCGCGTGGTGTAGAGACTGCCAATTGGGAAGTGGAGAAATTGATCAATGCAGGATGTGGTGTTGCCACGATGTATTATTGGGACATTGCGCCAGATAGGGAAGATTTTTCAATTGGCATTTATCCGTTGATGTACAAGGACGGACAAACACAGCCTGCCTCAGATGAGTGGGGATCACTCGCTGCTTGGGCTTGGGGATTGTCGCGCGCACTGGATTATTTAAAAACCGATAAGCAAGTTGATGGAAATAAAGTGATTGTATTCGGACATTCGCGCTTAGGCAAAGCATCATTGTGGGCAGGAGCCCTAGACCAACGATTTGCAGCCGTGATTTCAAACAATTCAGGATGTGGAGGGGCCTCCATTTACTGTGGAAAAGAGGGAGAAACTTTGTTGAAAATGAACAATCGATTTCCAAGGTGGACAGCTAAAAATTTCAAGAAATACACAGACCACGAAGATCAGTTGCCATTTGACCAGCACATGGTGTTGGCCATGGTTGCACCTAGA
>Ga0164294_10000708_pt1 | contig 31590 bp, 48 predicted proteins | sample GEODES005metaG_FD_111479 | JGI IMG/M metagenome (GOLD analysis project Ga0164294, IMG submission 111479) | Oligotrophic lake water microbial communities from Sparkling Lake, Wisconsin, USA - GEODES005 metaG | ecosystem: Environmental > Aquatic > Freshwater > Lake | place: USA: Sparkling Lake...
GTGGAGTAGATACTCGCGGTTCACATAGAATACCACCAATAGATGAACGACTACTAGTTAAGGAGTAGTAATGTCATACGAACCACCACTTGAAGATGACATAGCACTAGACAAAGATGAAGTAGAAGAAGAAGATACGGGAGAACCAGATAGGATGTGGGGAGATGAATGACATTACATTCCTCCCTCTCACACCATTACAGTCCTGGGTCTTCCTCATTACAGTTTTCTATATCCTCTACAGATGGGTTACTAAATGAAAAAAGTATTCGCACTACTTACAACATGGTATGTAGCATTCTTATCGCTACTACCATGGCACATGCCAATAACAAATGCACACACAGAACCCAAGCCTACAGAGATGAGCGAGTTTCATTGGACTCCCCGTGCTCTGAAACTATATGCAAAACAGTTTATGCGTATGGCCTATCCCGAGTGGAATATGTCTGAGCATCGTGCACTCATGAAACTATGGGGAAAGGAATCAGCATGGAATCCAGCAGCAGATAACCCAAACAGTTCTGCATTTGGTATTCCACAACTATTAAACCTTGACCCAGAAACGCCAGCCCCGCTTCAGATTGAGCGGGGGCTGGCCTATATCCAGCACCGTTATGACAAACCATCAGTCGCTTGGTCACATTGGCGAAGCAATGGCTGGTACTAGAAAGGAAATCATGGCAAGAGGAATAACAGTTAAGGTTGCAACGCAAAAAGTAATTGCTGCGTTGGAAACCAAATTAACATCAGTCAAAAATGAGTACGCAAATCAAGAAGAATATGAAACAAAGTTCCAAGAAGAATTTGCTGCATGGCAAAAGTCAATAACAGACTATGCCATTAAACATATTGATAAAGCAGTTAACTTTAGAACAAACATTCGCCAGTGGCAAAATACAGTAAACATTGATTACGATGTTCCATATAGTGATAGTGATTTACTTGCCATGCCTGAGCGTACGTTTGAACCTATTCGTGAATATCAATACAAAGAAATTGTAGATGATATTACAAACGCTTTATCAATATTACGCATGACAGATGAAACAACAGTTAACGCTTCAACCATGAAGCAAATAGCGAAGTACCTATAACTAAGGATAAACAAATGACAGCAACAGTTGGAGTAATACAACTAACAGAAGCAAAAGAGTTAGCCAGAAAACTTTATGATGAGGAGTTCGGTCCTCATTATTTACTTGGCTATCTATGGGCAACCTTAACCCAAAAGCAACAACAAGATGTGTTGGAATCCCTCCAACGCTATGCAAAAGAAAAGGAAAGTAAATGACAGTAACACTAGAAGAAATAGAAAACTACTACACTATTCTCTTAGATGAGAATGGAAAAGAAGAACAACTACTAACACAACGTAAGCGTTTAACTGACGCTATTTATGCACAGGTTGATTCAGGTTCAGCACCAGATGATGACCATATTGCAGAGATAGCAGCAGCACTACAGAAAGACATTCAGTTACGTGACTTTGTATTAGGTCTACCATCTGAGCGTGAGGTTGTATCAGTCAATAAGTATTTAACATATCTTTATGAAACAGTACCAACCAAGTTTATTGCACCTATTGCAAGTGTGTTGGCTGCAAATCTATATGCGTTAGAGGAAGTAGATTCTGCTAAAGAAATGCTTCACAATGCAATAGTACATAACCCTAGTTATTCACTAGCAAATCTACTTAACCGTGTCTTTACTTCAGGCTGGCCTTCAGGTGCGTTTGTTGCTATGACCCACGAACTACACCCAAAGGTTAAAGAAGGAATGGGTATCTAATCATGGGATTGGATATGTATCTCTATGCCCGTAAAGGCATAGCATCTATTGACTGGCAGCCAAAGAAAAAACTTAACGCTGACTACACAATACTAACCGCCCTTATGGGAGCAACAGATTGGGCTTATGACCCAGAAGAACTAGCCTTTGCTCAAGTATCTATTCAAGTTGGATACTGGCGTAAGGTTAATGCTATCCATAACTGGTTCATTCAAGAACTAGCAGGTGGAGAAGATAACTGTCAGCAAATCTATGTGCCTCGTAGTTCTTTGGTTGACCTAAAGATTCTATGTGAACAGGTATTGGCAGACCACAGTAAAGCAGATACACTACTGCCAACAGGCTCTGGATTCTTCTTCGGAAGCACAGAGTATGACGAATGGTATTTTCACGGTATTGAAAGAACCGTGAAGATAATAAGTAAACTCATTGAAGATGTACCCGAAGGATGGGCCTTCGAGTATCAGGCTTCATGGTAAAGAAAGGGACATATGACTACAGCAGATGTAGTAGAAAAGAAAAACCGTTCAGCCTGGATTAAAGCAGGCGTAGCGGTAAAAGCAACCAGCGCAGCACAGGTAGCACAACAAGCAGGACTTAACTGGACTGTTGGATTATCTGAGATGCACACCTCCGACTTCTTGCATGTACCAAAGAAGCAAGCAGTCGTAAAAACACATCAAGGAAAAGAGTCAGTCATTGGTGTAGTGGGCAGCAAGTACAAAGTCTTTCAAAACTCTGAAGTCTTTGGCTCACTAGATGGATTGATTGATTCAGGCGAGGCTCGCTATGCAGCAGCAGGTGAGTATGATGACGGAGCAAAAGTATGGATGCTCATGTCATTACCAAAAGAAATGGAAATCAAGGGCGACCCGCATGCTGCCTTCTTACTGGCCAAGACCAGTCATGATGGTTCATCATCAGTAGTATTACGCCCTATCATTGAGCGATTGTTTTGTGCTAATCAAATCAATCGTATATTTAGAGCCAAGAATAAAGCACATACATATACACTGCGTCATACACAAAACGCAGTGCTATCAGTATCTGATATGCGAAACATTCTTGACCTAACCTACTCAAACATTGATATGTATAGCGACCTGGCTAATCATCTCATTAACCGTGAAGCAGATATAGCACATGCAACAGCCTATTTCAAAAAGGTGTGGGCATTGCCAACCAAGATAGAGAACGCACCGCTGCACCTGTTATCCAAGGGTGAGAAAAACGCTAAGTCTCGTGCTCTCAATGCACGACAAAAGGCGTTTGCTATCTACTCAGATAGCCCAACGCAAGAGAACATTCGCAACACAGAGTTTGGTTTGTGGCAAGCAGTTGTAGAATATGCTGACCATTACTCTCAAAAAGATGCTAGTATTGCTACCCTAGCAGGACGCAATGATGGTATTAAACTTCGAGCACTAGAACTACTAACAATCTAAGGAGAATCGTGTACCTAAATCCAATCACAGTAGACGGAACAACCTACAACTTCACAGAAGAATCACTCAAAGAACTAATCAAGAGTGAAATCTCAGCAAAAAGAAAGCACGAAGCAGTATCAACTGAAGCACAAGAAGGCTATAGAAAAATTGCAACTTTGCGTAGCAAAGTGTATGATTTCTTTTCGGAAGCATTTGATGATGGTTCAGATGAAGCAACAGTTAGTCGTGACGACGTTAACGAATTGCTTGAAGCAATCGGTTCAGATGTACTTACTACAACCTGGTCAGCAACTGTAGAGATTACAGTTACTGTTACTGGTATCAAGGCTACCTCCCCTGAGGAAGTTGAAGATATTATTACGGACAACATCGAAGTCAGCGGCTACGACTTAGAGTTGCACGACCCAGATGTACGAGTACAAGACATCGAGCGAGAGTAACCAACATCAGCAGCGCTATCTGACACATAGGAGTTTATTCATTTCTACTATGTGTTAGACTTGGGGATGGGTGGTCCCGCCATCTGCGAACACGGGACACTAAACAAGGAGACAAATGCCAACAGAAATAGCAAGAGATAGATACGGTAGACCAATGGTTGTACCACCCAAAGGTGGTAAAGCAATTGCTTATACTCGTGCTACTACAATCGCTAACAGTCTTGATGATGCGTCAGCATTAACGGCATGGAAAATGAGAATGGCAGCAATAGGTTTAACAAGCAGACCAGACTTACTATTAGCCATAGGCGTAGCAGCGGAAGACAATAAGTTAGTTAATGCATACATCGAAGAAGCAATGGATGCAGCAGGTGCAAGTAAGGCAGCAACAATAGGCACAGCCATACACGCACTAACAGAAAAGTTAGATTTAGGATTAGAATTAGGTCCAGTACCAGAACAATGGATGCCAGACATTAAAGCCTACGAACAGGCAACCAGTATATTAACTAACTTATTCATTGAACAGTTTACAGTTCTTGATAAGTTTAAGATTGCTGGCACACCAGATAGAGTTGTTGAGTACAAGGGTGAGCGATTTATTGCTGACCTCAAGACAGGTCGCATTGACCATCCAAATAATATATCAATGCAGTTAGCAATCTATGCCAACGGCATGCCGTATATGGCGGACACGGCAAGCCGTGGCACATGGGGCGACATCAACAAAGAGAAAGCAATTATAATTCATGCCCCAGCAGGGACAGGAACATGCAAACTAGTATGGGTTGACATCAAAGAAGGATGGAAAGGTGTACAGTTTGCAATGAAAGTAAGACAGTGGCGTGACCAGAAGGGTCTAGCCACTCCATTTGAGCAAGGAGAAGATAGTGCCTAGCACCGAAGCACCAATCAGTATCACAGTAAAGACACCAGCAGGTAGTCTTGTAACAGTCCGCGCAGAAAGCGGAGACGAACTAGATAACATCATTGCACTATCAGTGCATGCAATTGCATCAGCAGCACAAGAAATGGAGTCCGCAGTACGCGGTACTCCAGCCCCATCAGCACAGTCAGTAGCAGCAGCGTTCAATGGCAACATCATTGAAACAGGAGCACCAGTTCCTACCCAAGAATATGCACCAACACCAATCATTGGTGGGCGCAATTGTCCACACGGCAAGATGACTGCAATTCAGGGCATGGGTAAAGATGGTAAGCCATACAAAGGTTACTTTTGCCCAGCACCAAAGGGTGCATTTGATAAATGTAAAAATCAATATGTCACAGTTCAGTCACCTGATTGGAACACATTTGTTCCAGAACAGATTAAGTGAAAACCCTTAAACGCTCTATAAATAAAGCAGAGGTGGGTGGCGAACCGTTGCCACCTGCCTTTGCTGCATTTGAAAGGGCTGGTATTATTCTGCGTCGTGCAGAAGTAACTGTAATCGCTGGCACTCCAGGTGCAGGTAAGTCATCAGTTGCATTGTCTATTGCTGCAAAAACAAAACATCCGACACTTTACTTTTCAGCAGATACCAATGCACACACAATGGCTATGCGCTTGATTGCCATGACTGGCAAGATGACACAAACAGCAGCAGAAAGTTTGCTAAAGAATAACCCAAACAAGTCACATGAAATACTGCAACTCAACAATCATTTGTTCTGGTCATTTGAATCTAGCCCTACACTCAAGGACTTAGATGATGAAGTCTCAGCCTTTGAAACTGTATGGGGTAAGAGTCCTACCTTGATTGTTGTAGACAACCTAATGGATGTAGCAATGGATGGGTACGATGAGTTCGGTGCAATGCGTGCCGTTATGAAAGAACTTAAGTACCTAGCCAGAGATACTAACGCAGCAGTGTTGGTACTACACCATACTAAAGAAGGCTTTGATGGGTATCCTTGTCAGCCGCGTAGCGCAGTGCAAGGCATGGTCAATCAGATACCAGCAATGGTACTTACAATTGGACAGATGAAACAGGGAGATGAAACATATCTATGTGTAGCCCCAGTTAAAAACAGATACGGACGGGCTGACCAAACAGGCAGCAACTATGTTACCCTGTCATTTAATCCTGAGTCTATGTACTTAGAAGATGTAGCAGTTAGATACCAACAAGAGGAGGTAGTGTAATGCCTAGTTATACAATTACTGTAGAAGTAGACCAACAATGGTTTGATATTCTTGGTCAAATTTCCCGTCATCAAGACGGGTTTATATGGATTAAAGTAGAGGAGTTAACTAATGCCTAAATACAGAGTGACATACTCGCAATACAAAGTAAAAGTTATTCGTGCATCATCATTAAAGATAGCAGAAGAACGTGCAAAGAAAGCAGAAACAGGTAGATGGGAACTAACGGAAGTTAGGGACGAGCCACAAGAATGAGTACAGCAGCCAAGCGTAAAGGCAGCAAAGCAGAAGCAGATGCTGTCAAGTGGTTAAAGGTCAATGGCTTTCCATATGCAGACCGCAGAATCGCAGGAGCACAACTAGACAAAGGTGATATCAGCGGTGTGAATGGAGTAACCATCGAGGTTAAAGACCACGTCCGCATGGACTTGAGCGCTTGGGTCAAAGAGTTAGAAGTAGAAATCAAGAATGATAACGCGTGGACTGGGACAGTTCTACACAAGCGGAAAGGTAAGTCAGATGTTGGCGAGTGGTATTGCACAATGCCAGCCAGCATTTGGCTTGCCCTAATCAGAAAGGCAATAGGTGAAACATAGTATCGCGGACTACTTAAGATATGTAGGCGCAGCCGTGCCTCCTGAGGGACACGGCTGGCGCAAAATTAAGTGTCCATTTCATGCAGATAGTCATGCATCAGCAGGTATTAACTTTGAAGAAAACAGATTCAAATGCCACGGATGTGGTGTTGGTGGAGATGTATACGATTTAATTATGCATAGAGAAGGAGGTAACTACAGTGAGGCTGTCAAGTTCGCACAGACAATTTCTCTTACAGGCGACGCACCAGTACGCAAAACAGATTCATCTAGCAACAGAGTATCTAGCAACACGCAATCTCTCGGTCGACGAGGCGCAACGCTTTCATCTTGGAGTGGTAAAGGACGCTCTTCCAGGTCATGAACAGTACACAGGCAGACTAGCAATACCCTACATAACACCATCAGGTGTAGTTGATATTAGATTCAGAGCGATAGGTAATGCTGACCCAAAGTATATGGGTATGCCAGGTGCTAAGACCAGCATGTTCAATGCACAAGTAGTTCTTACTGCATCAGATTATATCTGTGTGACAGAGGGAGAAATAGATTGCATTACGGTTAGTGTCAAGACTAACCATCCAGCCGTAGGTATTCCAGGGGCCAACAATTGGAAACCGTTTTACTCTAAGATATTAGATGACTTTGATACAGTAATTGTGTTAGCAGATGGTGATACAGCGGGTATGGATTTTGGTAAGAAAGTTAGCCGAGAGTTAGGTAATGTTAATATAGTGCAGATGCCAGAAGGGCATGATGTAAACAGCATAGTAATGCTAGAGGGGGCAGAGTTTATTAATGAGCGAATCCGAAAATGCATTTCTTAATAATGGTGAGGAAGTATGGGAGTTCATCAAAGAACATCCTAGATACATAGGCATACCAATCTCCAACAGCAAGGGATTAGATATCCTTAATGCGTTAAGAGATGTATGGATGGCAAATAAAACAGACCCACAAAAAGCCAACAGCATGTTAACTATGCTGGCAGCCGTGTTAGTATCGTCAGAGGCAGGCCACGGAGATGAGATTGTAGAAGAAGTATTAGTACAAGAAGCAATGATAGGCTTTGAAGAACAGGCTAGGGAGATACTTGATGAAAGACCTTAATAATTTTGAAGATATATTAAATGAACTACGTATTATTATGGTGCGTAAGCATCAAGACTACGGCCCGTTTAACATAGCCAATGCTCCAGGTGGTGCAATGAATGGACTACTTGTGCGTATGCATGACAAAATGGCACGATTAGAAAACCTTTACTACAAAAGTAGCGACACGCCCAACTATGAAAGTATTGAAGATACCTTTATTGACCTAGCAAACTATGCAATAATCGGACTATTGGTACAAAGGCGACAATGGGAAGGCGTAGCAGAGGGATAACGTGGACTACTTAGAAGAGTATGAGCAGATGGTTGTGGCTATTGCTGCCGAATACCAGCGCAAATACCCTATGACTGACCAGCAAGACATACAGCAGGTGCTGTGGATATGGTTCGTTAGTCACCCAGTTAAGTATAAAGAGTGGTCAGCACTGCCAAGAAAAGACAAGGACAAACTCATAGCCAAGTCTCTTCGCAATAAAGCAATTACTTATTGTGAACGCGAAAAGGCACGGACGGTTGGCTATGAGTTGCTTGACCTCTACTACTACGATGCATCTGTTATTGAAGCGTTCTTACCATCAATCATTGCTGAGTCGTATGAGATTCCAACTAAAATTAAAGACCTTAACTTTAAGTTTAATAAGTCAGAGGCTGCCAATGATGGGAACAATTGGCTAGTACTTAGGTCTGATATTGCAGCAGCATATTATAAACTTTCAGAAGCAAAACAGTTTATTCTTAAAGTTAGGTTCACAGTGGACAATGTCGATTGGAGTGAGACAGCCAAAGAGTTAGACACAACACCAGATGGTGCACGAATGAAGGTCCAAAGAACTATTGCATCTCTAATTAGAAATTTGGGCGGATGGAAGCCACAGCCTGATGATGATTTAGTAGAGGCAGATGATGAACAACGAGGAGAATGATGTCGTTAAAGAAATCAGAGAGTTACTACATCCAACGGATTACTCACACGCTATGGACTTGCGAGGAAAATCTATTGGAGATGTTTGCATATGTGGAGGGGATGTATTTCATGCGCTTGTTGCATTTGAACAAGGTGAAATATGCTTTTATTTCCTTGATGGAGAGTGCGTTAACTGTGGGTCTATGGTCACACTCCCTCACCCAACAGGTCAGGAGTTTGACTAATGCCACTGTTTGATTTTAAATGTAATTGTTGTTCAGATGTAATTGAAGTAACCGAAAATATACCGCCAGCCTGCTCAACTTGTGGTGAAACTATGCAGCGTATATGGTCAGTACCAGCGGTCAAGTTTAATGGCTCAGGCTTCTACTCAACAGGAGGATAAATGGAATACCCAGACTGGCAAGGTGAACCTAACTGCAGAAGTGTAGATTCAGAGGAGTTCTTTGTACCAGATGGTAGTTCTACATATAGAGATGTTAATATGCTTAAGAAAATCTGTAACAACTGTGAAGTAAAACAACAGTGTTTAGATTACTCACTTAAGAATGGTGTATTTGGATACTGGGGTGGAACAACAGAGTTCCAACGCAGGGTACTAAGAAAGAGATTAAAAATTACGGTCAAGCCACTATACTTAGGATACCCATGAGCAAACTATCAGACTTTGATTTAGACTTAGCCGTTGGCCAAGCAGGAGAAGGATTAGTAGAACAACTCCTAACAGGTGGTAGTACAGTAGAAGTTAAGACAGATTTACAATGGAAAGATACTGGCAATCTATACATAGAAACAGTTTGCTGGTCACATAACAATGAGAATTGGTATCTATCAGGATTGTCCAGCACTAAGGCTGCATACTGGGCATTTGTGTTGGAGGGGGCAACCTTGATAGTGCCAACGGAGGTATTAAAACAAGCAGTAACGGTTCGGGGAAGAGCCATTACTTGCAACATACCTCCGAACCCTAGTAAGGGCTACCTTATTAAGGTTGAAGACATACTTTCTGCTCTGCAGAAATAGAAAAAACCCCCCGCGCTGGTAGGGGAAACCAGAACGGGGGGTTTACTGTCTCTATGGGGCTGCTAGGCCCCTTAAATAGGTACTACTTTGAACCGCGACCAAACTCTGGGGCAGAGTTATCTAGCCACTTGAGTAGTGGACCAGCAAAGCCAGCCACTCCAGCCATTGCTAGTGTTTTAAGGTCCGTCTCACCAGCAAGGTAAAGTGCAATAGCAGATGCTGCTGCTGCACGAAACCAAGTAAGTGATAGTTGTTTGAATTGCTCCATTTGTATCCTCCTAGGGGATTAGGATTTTGTACTGTGCAATTTGCAGCAAGTACAAACTTGTTTTGTATATGCTTTCTTAGCAGGTACTGGTGTTACTTTAGCAATAACTTGACTAATAATTTTAGGTTGGTTCATCCACCAAAACCATGGAGAAGTATCGGTACCCATAGTGGACTCAATAGAAATATGTAGATGCTTATTATGAGGATTACTCCCAGTGTACCGTCTGGTTCCTTGCTTAGCCTTTTCTTTAGACCATATCTTGCCTTGAAAGATAAGATACTTAACTCGCTTATCTTCTTTAAGGTGTTCAAAAATTTCAACACAATCAATTCCATTCCTTGGGTCGTGCGTTAGGTCAACTGCAAGTCCAGTATTGTGGTCGCTAGTTGGACTCTGTTTCAGATGAGCGTTCGACGGCAGAAGTCCATCGCTGGCTTTCATACGCAATGGCGAAATCGCTGTGGCTTGTCGAAGGACAGCAATAGCGGCAGGTGTGGCTCTCTTGACTACAGACTTCATTCATTTCTCCCCTTGTGTAACATCATTTGATATAAGATTTCTACTTTTTCTTCTAGTCTTGTAACAGAATCTTTGAGGCTTGAGCCAGAATTTGGTTTAAGTTCATTGAGATAATGTTTAACTAGCCAGCGCACCGCTGCGACAAAGCCACCTATAATTGTCATTACAGCAACAGCAACGGTTGCATAGTCTTGTGCTTGCATTACACAGTCCTTATCGTGATATCAATGATGCCACCATAACCATTAAAGCCACGGTCAGGTGGAGTCAAACGAGTGAATGAGATTTGTTCAATGAGTGCCTGACGTGACTCACCCGTAGTTAAGTCCTGCCATGTAACAACATCACCGTTTTGTTCAACAGATTCTAGTTGTGTGATTCTGTCAAATGCTCGTCCGTCATATCCCGTTAACACATTATACTTATCTGTCTCTACATCATAACAATAGACAGGAAACTTTATAATTCTTTGACGTGGTGTAGCAATGTAAGCCTTTGCCTGATAGCCCTGCATGATGGGACCTTTACTTGAGTCAGTACCATCACGGAATAAAAGAAACTTGTAGGCTAAATACTCCTGTGCTTCCTGTGGGTTAGATGTAGTTACCTCAACTGGTGGTACTGATGAGTCATAAGATACGACATCATATTCTGTGCCATCGGCAGTAACTGTTTCTAGGGTCATAGACCCAAACTCATAATTTCCACGTGCAATAAGACGCTTAAAGTTTTTAGGTTCTAATGTATTGTATCTAATATATCCAGTAGTTAAATAGCCATCAGTTACTAATTCTGTGGCTGACTCTAAATAGATTGCACCATTTGTAACATTGTATGCTGTAGTAAACGCAAGTCTATTAGTTGTACCAAGAAATGCTACACCTGTTGTGTAATGTTCTGTTGTTTGTTCAATCTGTAAGTCGTTTGCATAAGCAAAACGCAATGGTTCTATTTCTGTTCCTAAATCAAGGCGGATAAGTCCGCCATCTAAAGCACCTATACCTGATGCTGACCAAACAAATCTATCTCTGCCAGCAAAGTCATAGACTGGTTGTATTGTTTCTACAATCAAAGGGCCATAGTTAATAGAACCATCTTGGTCAGAGACGGTTGCAACTCGAATACCTTTATTAGTTCCAATCATCATGTAACCTAGGTAGTAGTATAACTTTTCTACAATTTCACCAGCAGGTAATTCTGCTGCAACAACAGCAGATGTAAGGGTAGGCATTACACCAGCAGTAGATAGTGTGTACTTTTGAATAGTAGAATAAATACCAGAATGTCCAGCAGTATAAATAGCAGGACCAGATGCAGCCACAGATGTATAGTGATAGTTAGTGTTAGGATTTGTGTATACTGGGCTTGGAAGTGCAGCAGCATTAGTTGCTAATTCATACACTGCATTATTTACACAAAGAACTATACGGTCTTTAACAAACTCCATGGTTGCATATTGAATTTCTATGCTGCCGCTTTGGAACATTTGAGTAACGTCACCAGTAGCAGATGGATTAGATGAACCAGTAGTTGAGTCTCCAGTTAATGGCTTCTTAAACATAGTAAGGCGTTGATTACCACCTACTGTTTTATTAGTTACCCAGTAAGCATTAACACCATCATCACAAATAGCAAATACCTTACGGTCAGTACCAGCAGTGTAGTCAATAAACTTTGTGACAGTGCCTGCTGTTGAAATTTTCTCTACATCAAACTCATCATGTAATAATACCCCATTAGTACTAGACCATTGAATAGAACGTACATGTTGATTAACATGCTGATGGTCTGTTCCTACAATCGCACCAGTAGTTGAGTGTGTATTAACTACACTTTTAAGTAAAGTTACTTCTCCCTGCTCAAATACATTTACTCCTTGGCTATCTGCAAAACGAAAGTGTCCAGGTGTATTGGCTGCGCTTTGAGATGGGTCAAAGAATGTTATGCCATCTCCGCCATGAAAGGACATTTGACTACGAATCCACCAGCCAGTAAGTGATTGCTCGCCTGGCTCTGTTTGATTATCAAACTGTTCCTTACGGAAAGGTGCAGTTTGGCGGATGTATGGACGAGCGTCGCTAATAGCGTAGATAAACGGCATACCACCAACAGCAACGTCATAGGCTACGTCTGTGTTTTGCCAGATAGCAGAGGTGGCAACGACACCAACATCGACAGCAATGGCTCTCGTTGCACGACCTTCGGTAATATCACGATTAGCCACTTAGACTCCTAGCCTTGTTGTTCGTTAAGTTTATTCTTTAAATGTTCGTGTGCCCAGTACAGTGCGTAGTATCCATAGTCAAGGCTAAAGCGTTTAATATGTTTTACTAATGCACCAGTGTGTGCATGTAATGGGATTCCTGCTGCTTGCATCTTACGGAAGAAAACAATATCTTCACCTACATATCTATCACCAACGTTTTCTTGTTCAGCAAACATTGACTGGTCTGGGAACTTCTTGCGCATAAGTGCAATAATTGACTTGTGCATAAGCACAAAACCAAAGCCTGCACTATCTACTTTAATAAGTTCATTATCTGGTAGTGGATGTACATGCTGGATACTAAACTCATCTACATCATAGAACAATGCTGGGTATGGCTTAGCCAATGTGCCCTCATTTTCTTTAGAGATAAAGTATGTTCCACTAACTACTGGTCGGTTAATCTTGTCAGCAGTATCCCAGAGTTTAGTAACTACTTCCATGTTAACTACAATGTCTGAGTCAATCCATAAAAGCCAGTCAGTTTTAATGTGGTCAGCCCAGTAGTCAAACAAAACTTGACGTTGTCTGCCAATTTGATTACCTTGTACTCGCATACTGTGAGTTAATTCAATGCCGTTGTTAGCACATTGTAGCGCTACACTAACAACACCTTCTGTAAACTTACCATCAGTGTTACCGTTGTCACACCAGCCAATTGCTAGTGTTCCCTTGTTTACTTTTGCCATGTTAGTCCCCTTAAATGTTAGTGAGCAGTTTGTATCCATACTCAGGGATAATCTTTATTCGTTTATCGGTTCTTCAATTACTGGTTCAATATCTTCAAAGTAAGCAATAAGTTCTTCTTCGGTTGCTTCAACCCAAGAAGTTCCATTCCATTTGCTACCAATAGCAATTGTTCCAGTTTCTTCTGTTTCTTGAACAAAAGTACCTGGCTCAAGAATTGCAGCAGCACTTTCATAAGAATCAAAAATCAATCTATTGCCAATACGTTCTTTATAAATTGTACAAATTATTACAGTCATATTTTTCTCCTTTAGTAAAACAAGGCTAGAACGCCTTGTCCGCCTACTCCGCCAGCACCACCATTACTACTAGAACACGCTCCACCACCGCCACCGCCGCCGCCAAGACCTCCAGCACCACCAGACCTAGTTGTTGCAGTAGTTCCTGGTTTTAAAGCACCAGCACCGCCACCTCCGCCAATAGAAGTACTACCTGTTTGTTTGCTAGATTCACCGCCACGATTTAAACTGCTTTGTCCACCGCTACCACTATTGTAATTAGGAACTGCACCACCACCGCCACCGCCTGTACACCAACCACTAAGACCGTTGCTTCCGTGAGGGTCATTACCAAGACTTCCACCAACACCACCGTAAGCAACACCTCTTGATGTAATAGTGCCTGTTGTAAAAAGTGTATTGTTGCCAAGAAATGTAGTAGTGGTTGCTTCTTGATTATTATGAAAAAAACTAAGCCAGTTACTTCCAGGAAAAATATCATTAGACATTTCGGCTTGCTGAGATGTAGAAGAACCTGAGGTATAAAGTTTTAAATCATTATTAACCCAACCATTCATAAAATATAGTTTATTTGCACTATTAATACTTGCTGTATATGTAGTGGCATTTCCACCTATGGAACCATTATCCGTAGTATTTCCACCGCTACCACCAGGACCGCCACCAGAACCAATTGCATAAGTGCTTGTATATCCAGTAAGACTTGGTCCGCCTGTTGTGTCTAAACATTTGCGTGCTATTGTTCCATTAGAAGAGCCACCAACATTGTTTCCATTGCCAGCACCACTGCCACCAACAGCGCCAATTAATTGCAAAGTTAAATTTGTATTACCAGCCTCTACTCTTGCTAAAGGAACTCCTAAATAAGAATTACCGCCATTACCTGCAACAGTATTATTGCCACCGCCTGCTGGACCTGCAGTACCACCTGCACCAATTGAAACATAAATTTTTCCACCAAGAAATAATTGTCCGCCAATGGCACCAGAACCACCACCGCCGCCGCCGCCGCCATAACTATCGTCATTTGAACCACCGCCGCCACCGCCTCCTCCGCCAGTAAGGATAAAAGTAATTAAACGAGGGTCACCAAGGTCAATCCAACCACTGCTTGTAATAACTCTTTGTAAAGACATTGGTGCTTTACTAGGTGTTAATGAAACTGCCATTATACTATCTCCACTCCGCTGATATGAAAGTTAATTGTTGTTGCAGATGCTGAACCTGAAATGATTTGAGTAGTAGGAATTACCTGCTTTAAATCAATAGAGACAGTTGATAATCCATCAATAGGAATTGTTGAATATGCTGCAATGCTGTTAAAGTTAATTGTAAATGTACCAGCATTTACTGCAGTATTTGATACAAGAATATTTGTAGCAACTGCAGTTGTTGATGCTGGAGCGGTATAAAGAGTTGTATTACTTGTTGCTGCTGCTGTTCTAGCCAGCACCTTACTTGTTACTGTAGCCATTTGTACTACCTTTCGTTGTTAGAGTGCTTGCATTACTATAAGTTGTTCGTCTGCTCCGCCACCTGCTGGTGCTGACCAAACAGGAATTCCGCCCGAAACTGTAAGCACATTTCCTGTTGAGCCGATTGCTCTTTTAGCAAGGGTATTAGTTCCAGATGCATAAAGAATATCACCTGTTGTATATGTAGTTGTATTTGTTCCACCACGGGCTTCACCCAAAGTTCCAGTTGTTCCTGTTAGTGGAAGCCCTGTAGCATTTGTCAGTGTACCGCTTGCTGGCGTTCCAAGTGCTCCACCAGATGTAAGAAGTGTTGCAGATGTTGGAATAGTTGTCGAGTTAATAGTTAGACCATAAATATTTGTTACTGTTGCACCTGATGCAATAGATGTTGAGCCAAGGGTTGGTGCTGAGTAAGAAGCAACAGTTCCCCATGAAGAAGATGTTCCATTAGTTGTTAAATACTTGCCAGAGTTACTAGTTTGTGATGGCAGTGCTTCTGATAAGTTTCCAGTTGTAATAACTGTACCGCTGGTATCAGGAAGGCTTATAGTTCTATCTGCTGTTGGGTCAACAACTGTTAATGTAGTTTCAAAAGCATCATTAGTTGCTCCTTCAAATTCAATAGCATAACCTGTTGGAAGGCGGACGCCTTCAACTATAACATGCGAAGCACTTGTTTGCGTTATTTTTCCGCCAAGAGCAATAGTAAGAGTTCCATTTGCAGTAGGGTCAGTTAAAGTTAATCCAGAGATATTTGTAACCGTTGCACCTGAGTTGATAGTTGTGCTACCAAGGGTAGGTGCTGAGTAAGATGCAGTTGTAGTAATTTGAACCCAAGCACTGCCTGACCATACAAACATAAGGCTAGATGTTGAGTTCCAGTACATAGCACCAGTAAGCAAAGCATTGCCATCATTGTCTACTGTAGGCGCGGTTGACTTGCTACCAAGGTAACGGTCATCAAAGTTGTCGTAGGTTGTAGCAGCATCGGAAGCACTTGTTGCTGCACTGGCTGCACTTGTTGCTGCTGCTGTCTGGCTTGTTAAAGCAGATGAAGCAGAAGTGGCAGCACTAGTTGCGCTAGTTGCTGCAGCGGTTTGAGAAGTCAAAGCCGATGATGCACTTGTGGCTGCACTTGTAGCGGATGTGGCTGCTGCTGTAGCACTTGCTGCTGCACTAGTTGCACTAGTTGCGGCTGCTGTGGCAGATGCTGCTGCTGAGGTAGCACTTGTTGCTGCTGCTGTCGCTGAACTTGCTGAGGCTGTAGCAGATGATGCTGAGGCAGTAGCAGAAGTTGCTGCGCTTGCAGCGCTTGTTGCAGCAGATGCTGCACTAGTTGCTGCAGATGCAGCACTAGTAGATGCTGCAGTTGCTGAGCCTAAAATGCTATCTACATAATCCTTAGGAGTAGCAGATGATGTTGACATACCTGCAGAAGATAGACCAGTAATTACTGGTGAGCCAGAGATAGTTGGGCTAGTTAAAGTTTTATTTGTTAAAGTCTGTACCGCTGTAGCAATAACCACTGTACCTGTTGTGTTAGGCATTGTGATTGTATTGTCTTGTGTAGGGTCAACCACTGTAAGGGTAGTCTCAAAGGCATCAGGTGTCGCACCTTCAAAGACAATGCTTGCATCTACGCCAGCGCCTGAGATGTTAGGGTTGGTGATTGTAGGGCTTGTAAGAGTTTTGTTGGTTAGTGTCTGAGTATCTGTAGTACCCACCACAGCCCCTGTAGCCCCGTGTACACCTGTTGTAGACTCAATGTGAACATTAGCCTCGCGATAGTCACGACCAATTGCCATGTGGCGTGTGACCGCACCAGCCGAGTGGGCTTGGGCAGAGGAACCATCTATAGCACGGGTAATAGTAAAGGTGTTAGTAGATACTGCCGTAGCATCTACAATTTCTTCAAGCGCTGTATCTGGGTCAATGACCAGAGTAAAGGTTGTGCCACCTGAGATGGTTGCACCACCAAGAAGCGCAGGCCCAGACTGAACAACAATCGTTGTTGCACCAGCAGTAACCGCGCTAGTCAACGTAGATTGCTGAGAGCGTGAGGAGTAATTTCTAGTTGTCATTTATATTCCTATCGGCTGTAGTGAACTCGTGTTGGGTACTGAGTTAATTGTTTTTGTTTTTCTTCATTAAGACGTTGTTGATATAGTCCAAAAATTTGACGCACTGCTGTATTAGATGCACCAAACGGACGCTTAGAGTCAATCTCATCAGACTGTGGGCTGTACTGAGCAGCACGGGCTGGGTCAAGATAGGACAGCAATCTGTATGCTGCGCCTAAAATAATTACATCTTTAACTGTATTTGATAATCCAGTTTGTGTAGAAAAATCTTGTGAGTTACTTGTAAAAGGTAATGGGTGTGTAGCATACATAGCCTTAACAGTTCTACCAGGAATAATAACATCATGAATAGTTACAGTTTGTGAATCGCTACCCCATGTTGCCGTATCAGCCAATGGGTCAAAGGTCCATCTACGAACTCTAATCCATTCTTTTGTAGGCCCAATATCCTGCCATGACATAGTAAGGATATTTTCTATGTTTAAATCTTGTAACTCATAAGTTGTTACCGCTGCATTGTAAACAAATGATGTTTGTTTAACTGCATAGATAGCAGAACCAACTGCTTCAATAGTATCGTTAATAGCCTTCTTAATAACATAGCGCGGGAAAATAGGTGAAATAGTAACCTTTACATCCGCAGCATGAGTAGCAGCAGTTGTTCCTAGATAGCCTCGCCCGTAAGGAGCGACTGTTGCTGTATTGCCAACACGGTCAAATGAATCAACCCACATTAACTCTTCATCAATTTCAAGTACACCTTTGCCTACATTGCTAGTGTCTCCAAGAGACAAAATTGTAGGTGCAGTACTTGGTGAGGTTAAAGTACTAATCGCAGTTCTAAGATAAGTAGAGCGGTCTTGCTGATATGTGTAACCCGATAGATTGATAAGTACTTCATCAATCATCTGTGTCAATGTTGTTGTCATAGGTCTATGCTCCTTAGTGCAACAACTGCTGACAGTCCAGTAGTTCCCGCTAGTTCGTTACAGATAGCGTTTAGCATCTTGTAATTATTAGGCTGACGGCTAGCACTGGCTTTAATATTTAGTGCTGCAATAATACCTAAGCCGCTAGTGTCAGCATAGTTGTTTGCTGCACCTTGTTCGGACTGGTATGCATCTGGTGTTGGGTATGTTCCACCATTTGCAAGACGATTTAACTCGTCAGCAAATGTGCTACCTGCTACTCCTGTTGCCATTATCTAAACCTCGCAGCCTTCTTTGCTATTGACTTTGGTTGTTTTACAAACTGTTTACCCTTTGCATTGCCCGCAGCCTTTGCTTTATTAGTGGCTGCTTTTTCAGCAGGACTTAATGCAGCCCATGCTGCTGCTGGTAAATATCTTTTCTTACCTTTAGATGGTTTGCCATCAGAAGTTTTCCACTTCTGACCAGTCCACTTTTTAAGTGACTGTTGTGATTTAGCAAGAGCCATTACTTGTATCCTCCGCCTGCCTTCTTGTATTGAACTGCAAGCAACTGTGCTTTACGAGCAGACCATTCACCAGGGTCTCCACCCTTAGAGCCAGCCTTAATCTTCTTAAACAATGCAGCACGCATACCTGGCTTTGTATAGTTACCAGCAGCGTTAACTGTAGATTTCTTTTTAGCAGCCATTATTTTTTAGCCTTATTTCTCTTAGAGATAGCAGCAGCCTTAGCCTTTGCATCTGACTTTGAAGAAGCACCCCATGCTTGCAGTGATAGAAGCAAACGAGTAGGCGAGCCATCAGGCTTGCGCTCTGGGCCTGGCATCCCACCCATCCGTGCTAGGAAGGATGCCCTGCGTGGGTTGTCTCCAGATTTAACAGGAGCCTTAAGAGTGCCACCCTTATAGGATGCACGACCTTTTGCGTTAAGTCCTCCTTTAGGATTCTTGCCTTCTTTACGCGTCCATGCTGGAGATTTAGCCATTGTTTACTCTGTTCCTTTTCCGTCTTGAAAGCCAGGGATTTTTGTAATATCGCCTTTGTATTTAACAAGCAACTTTTCAAAAGTTGTAAGTTTACGTGGCTTAATACGTGTTTGAATATCTCTAACTTCTGCTGGCGTTTTCTTTTTAGGAGTCATTTACTTCTTCTTGCCCATTTTCTTCATAGCCATTTTCTTTGCTGTCTTTTTGGCTGTGTTCTTCATTGGCATACCAGTCTTCTTGGCAGCCTTCTTTGCTGCCATCTTACCTGCTGCTGTGTATGGGAACTCTTGATTTCCGACCATTGGCATTATATTTGTCCTATCTCTTTCATTACTGCTGCGGTTGATTTATTTACTTTGTTTGCATCAGGCATTGTGTTCGAGTTGTATGGCTTGCCTAATACTTCGGAAGCCTTTTCGGCTTCACGAATCCTTTGCATTGATGTACCGCCAGGTTGTATACCCTGTGCTCTGGCCTCATTGTAAGCATTTAGTTCTTGGTTAAACGCTCTCTGTGGTCTTTGACGACGAGAGTCAGCATCACCTGTACCTAGTTCAAGGGTCATAACCTTGCACCCAAAACATCCTTCTACATATTCAGGATGTGTCTGTATTTGATGTAGGCTCATACTTCCGTAAAGTTTGCTTCCGTTACTCCTACACCACCAGCAATAAGCGCTGCCTTAGTAGCATCATCTACTGTATGGTTGTAACCACCACGATAGACAACAGGATAGGTTGGCAAATCAGAATCAAGTGGATAACGAATTTGCTGGTATTGTCCATTAGTATTTAATACAATAGATATACCACGGTCTAACTTGTAAAACTCAAATAGTCTGTGCATGCCTGCAGGACCTTCTTCAACTATTGGTGTCTTAAATAACCAGTTAGACATTTATTCTCCTTTAGTGGACTCACCATAAGGCTGGGTTGCCCCAGCCCTACAGTCAATTAACTACTACTTAGCAGCGATTGATGAACCTGCTGTGATTCGGAATAGAGCCTCATCACGGTAAACTGCAAAACCAAGTACGCCGTACCAACCCATTGGGCGGAAACGCATTAACTTATCAGTTACGTTACCAATAACTACGTGTGGTTCTTCTGCTACGGCTTCCGCCATTGCCTGTGAACCGCATGCAATTGTGTCAAAGACACGTGTTACTGGAGTTACAGTTACTGTTGCTCCTACTGTTACTGCTGCAGTGTTTGCTACAGTAACTGTAATGGTTGTTGTTGAACCACTTGTTGCAATAGAAGCAATCTTTGCAGTAGATGCAATACCTGTTGCAGCAATCTTGTCGCCAACTTCAGCACGAGATGCAATAACAGATGATGAAGCAACACCAATAGTAAATCCTGCTGATGTTCCTGCTACTGTTGCTGTTGTTGTTGCCAATGCTGTCTGGTCTGCACCTGTCTTGTCATTAAACAAACGTGATGATTCTACGAAGAACGCGCCTTCGTACTCACCAATTTCTCCAGCCCAAATCTTGCTTGATTCAGAGGCAGACTGTGACTGTGGGTAGCGCCATCCAAGGTCGCCTGTTTCAGCACGAAGGTCGTGTGAAACTTCTGGGTGAATACCAACCCAGTATTGATTTCCGCGACGGCCCTTAGCCTTGTTAGAACGCAACTTTGCTACAGCGCGACGAATGTCTGCTGAGTCTAGTGTATCTGCTGCATCAATTGTTGCAACTGATGTCGCATTACCTGCGAAGATGTTGTTTGTACCTGAGCGTAGAGTTGTCATTGCAACCTTGTCGATAGAATCTGCAAGGTTATATGCAATGATGTTAGCAATTGCTGGGTCTACATCTGCAAGTGAGAAGAGTTCCAATGCGCGAGTTACTAGAACTGCGTTACCGTACTCATTAAGTGTTACTGTAATAGAGGTAGGAGTTGTCAGTGCTACTGCATCTGGGTCAACTGTCTCTGTGAGTGTTGATGTTGCTGCATCAAGGTCAACGTACTTCTGTAGAACTACTGTTGAACCTGGGATTGCTTGACGTGCGGGGCGCTTATCTGCGACAGAACGAATTAGGGGTTCTGAACGGAGAGCGAACTCGAGAAGGCGGTCGTATGCCTTCTGAACGAGACCTGCGCCACCTACTGTACCACCGAACGAACCGCTCGATGTATCTGTAAAGGCGTTTGCCATGTTTTTTAGTCTCCTTGACTATGAACGGATATTATTGTTGTGATTGAAGAAAAGCAATAAAATCTTCAGCGCTCTCAAAATTGCCATTTAGACGAGCGTTCATATCATTTGCTTTATCTGGCGAAATACCCTGCTGCGTCACAACATCTTGCTGGCGTAATGCCGCAAGATTAGTGTCGTCATTGTTTGACTTAGGCTGATACCCAATTAAATCTCCGTTGTCAGATAGCCAATTATTAATTGACTCTTCATTAACTTCGGAAATATCCTTTAGGATTAACCGTGCTGCTTTAGTATTTACGCCCTTCTTTTCAAGGACTTCCTTAACGGTTGACTCACGCTGCGCCTTGGAAAATACCTCAAGTTGCTCTGTGAGTTCTTTAATACGTTTTTCATCCGAACGCTTTGCTTTCCGTAACTTCTTTACCAAGTCACTTCCGTCAGAGTTATCGATGTCTGTATCAAAGTCATCGTCTTCTTCATCCCAGTTGTTGTTGCTCATAGCAACCCACCCTTCTATTCGTTGTTAGTTCGCAGGCCACAGGTCAGTTCGGGGAAACTGTCTGGCTCCTACTATCGGTCTATTACGCTGCATGGGGCCGATAGGTCCATGTCAGGATTTTAGATTTGTCCTACGCTTGATGTAGTAAGACTTGTTCTGTTGGTTCCACTTGAACCACCAAAGGCTGCAATTTCTCGTTGAGTTAACTTCTGTCGTCTACGCTGAGCAGAGGCAAGTTGATTAAACACTTCTTGCTCTGCTTGTCCAAGGTCATAACCTTCAAGGGTTGTACCGTAAATATCAGATAGTTTCTTAGCATCAGGCAGGATGTCTGCAATAGTTGCATAACCCTTTTGTGCTTCTGCTTGAGTAACTCCTTGTGCTGCTAGTTGTTCAGCAACATTAACACCAGCCTGTAGTCCTTGTCGTCTTGCTGCTACGCCAATCTCAGCAGCCTGAACTTGACGTTCAATTTTTTGGAACTGTTGATTAGGGTCAAGTACATAAGCAACAAGGTCATTCTGACCAATGTTATAAAACTCTTTTAACTGACTTGTAATTGCTGGGTCAGCATTTTGTACTCGTTGAACTGCAGTAACAATACGATTAGATAATTCATTAGCAGAAATATCATTAGCAATAAACTGAGATACATAATCATCAGTATCAAACTGCTTTAATCCATATGCTCGCAATGCTTGGCGATAAGAATCTTCCATACCAATGTATGTTCCAGCATCTAAAACCGATAATCCCTTTTTTAAACGCTCAGTATTTGCCTTAAAGCGTTGCTTATACTCTGGTGTTTCTTGTAGTTCAAAAGCAATAGTTGATTCTGTTGAACCATTAATTACTAACTCTCTAATCTTAGGAACTAAAGATTCCAAACCATACTTAGAAAAACGTGCAGTTAAACTAGTTAAAGCGTTTTCTTTACGCTGCCTTTCTTCAAGGGCTTTTTGTTCTACCGCTAAAGTATTTGCTGTTGTTGTGCTAGTAACCTGTTTGTTTAATGCTGTAATTTGGTCTTGTAAAGATTTAATTAAAGCGGTAGTTTGAGCATCAAGACCAGATGTATTTGTACTAGAGTTACTACTTACTACTTCTGGGTCATCAAAAGTTTCGTTTGTTCCATCAGAATACGTAACTACTCTTTTGCGATTTAGGCCACTACCCGTATATGTAGTGCTTTTAATTGTTTTAGAACCAGCAACTTCTGGGTCGTCAAAGGTGTCTGTTGTACCATCAGAATATTTAACAACTCTTTTACGGTTTTTGCCAGTACCAGTATAAGTAGTACTTACAATTGTTTTTGTTGTAGGAGTTAATGTTGTATCCGTAGTAGTTGTTGTATTCCAACTATTAGTTTCTGGATTCCATGTTGCTGGAGTTACAAGAGAGTTAGCGCCAACTGGAGAATCTGGAGTTGCCTGAGTTTCCCCACCTATCGAACGACCACCATACTTTGCTTGATTTGCTGGAGTGTCAGGGGCTGAATAAAGTTTCCATGAACCAGTATTTGTATCACCAATCCAAGCATAATATTGAATCATGCCTGGCTTAGTTGGAGCCTCTGGACGATTGGCAAAGTCAAACATTGGGTTAGATGCTGCACGTTCCTCTGCATCAAGACGGGCTTGTTCTTCACGGGCTGCTTTAAGATAATCCATTTTTTCTTTTTGAGTCATCGCTCTGCGTTCATCAGCAGAAAGTTCTGAATAAGGAGTCATTGCTAATTCTCTTGCAGCAGCAATAGAAGCAGCCTTAACTTCGGCATCTGTCATTTGAATAGTATCTTTAGGTTGAGTAGATATAATTCTTTGAGGCTGGTCTTCGCCATCAACTCTCGTTACATTTAGGTTACCAAAATTAAACATTACATCATCACCTTCCAGTCTCTAAGAATACTGGCACCAATTTCATTAAAACTATCCTGTGCATTTTTGGTGTATAGATAATCATCTTGTGACTTCATAATTTTTTCTGCTTCCCACAAAGGAATAGGGACTGGTTGCTTAGTCTTTGGGTCTACATACTGAGTTAACTTCATAAAAGTTGGATTGCTCCACTGAACAGTATCTGGGTCTACACCATAAAGAGTTGCATAACTTTGCTTAAGGGCTGATGTTTGTGATGCTAAACTTCTACCAGCCATAATGCCAGGAGCATAGGCTGCGTAAGCACTAGCGGACATGTTACGGATTTCTTCCTCAATGTCATCATCAGTTGTTTTGCCAGCAAATAAATCTGTTGACTTCTGGTCCCACCATGACTTATTAAGTAACTGATTAACACCATAGTCATCAGCATAAGTCTTAAGGGTATTAACCATGCCAAGAGTAGTGCCACCAATAGTGCCAAGTTTTCCAGAGTTAAGAATCTTTACATCTAATTGATTCTCATCCAAGCCAGAGTCAAAACCTTCTTCAGTTAATTGATTAAAGGTAGCATCATCTAGGTTAATACCTTTGCCAACAAGTCTTTTACGTTGTGCAATTCGGTAAGCATCTATTAACTGAGCATACTGACCAGGAGCAGTAGCCTTTAAACCTTGACGGTTTTTACCAGTTTCGGTTATGCCCTTGTAATAATTAGTTGCGAAATACTTAAGTCGTGCTTCTGTATAATCTTTCTTTAAAAATAAATCATAAACTTCTTGTAGTTCTGGAAACGCTCTAATAAGAGAATCGGTTAAACCAAAGGCTAAAGCCTCAGCCCTTCCATCAACAGATTCACTTCCCGTAGCCTTAGGCTTACCATTAGGATACTTAAGGTCAAACTGTTCTTTAGCCCTAACTCTTTCAGCACCAGTTAATCGGCTAAGGGCTTCAAGGTCTGCATCATATTGTATTTGCGCTGGAGTCTGAGCCATTTAACCACGTCCCTCCATTCCTGCTAGAAAACTAATAAAGTTAATACTTTGTGCTTGGTTGTAATCCAATTTATTTTCCTTTGGGATTTCCTCACCAAGTTCGGCACGTACCTGTGCTTCAGAAAAAGGAACTGTTGATTTACGCACTACTTCTTTGCTACCTTCTTTGATGGTAGTTAAAGTACCCTTTTCAATCTGCTCCATATAACGGTCAGTCTTGGCTTTAATAATTTTTGGGTCTACTTCTTTTTGTAGTTCAGACATATAGACATCTCTAATAATTGCCTCAACTACATCGCGGTCCATAAGGTTAATGTCACGAACTGGCAAATCTTTCTTTTTATCATCACCAACAGCAGGCTTAGCATTTAGCCACTTATCAAATGTAGGAAACTTTGTTTTGCCGTCTACTGTATAAGAATCTACAACCTCTACAGTAAACTCATTGGCAGCAGATAACATACCGCTAATAAGTGATGTTTCGCTACGAGCATTGTAATCACGCTCTGATATGTAATCAAGGTCAAAGAGTTGCTTGCGCAATGCTTCTTTTTTATTAGAGTATAACTTACGAATTGCATTAACAATTTCAGTTTTATTAGCAAAAGAATAATTAACACCATCTGAGTTAACAACTAAAAACTGTTGTAATGGTTTTCCATCATCTAAAAGTTTATTAAGTATACGAACTCTACCATATGGGTCAAAGTCTAAAAAGTATTTAGGTCTTTCTCCGCCAAATCTTTCTTCAAGAGAGTTTTTTTGGTCGCGGTCAAGGTTAGCCTTGTTGGCATTAGCCTTATCCTTAGCAGCCTGTTGAGCACGGGCTTGGTCTGGTGAACGTGCGACCATTATCTGTTAACCTCCGTAGGACTTGCTGTGTTGACATCTCGTGAATATGTATTAAGTAATGGTTTAAATATCAATCTATTTGCTTCAGCAACTGCTGGATTTGCCAATGCAATCTTGTCAATGATTTCAGTAACTTCTGTTTTTCTTTGTGCTTTAATATCTGTATAGTCATATCGAGCAGCAAGTTGTGTATCTTCTCCTATGAGAACTAGGTCTGCTACTTCTTCAAGAATTAATTTCATGGCCTTGCGGGTGTTTTTATCAATTGGTGTAGTAGGACTATTAATAGCCTCGTTAAGTACTTTAAACTTTGTCTTTAATACACCACGGTCATTAACAGAACCTTCAATTTCTGCCTGCAAGAAAGGATTAGAGTTTAATAATAGTTTCTTTTTCTGTGCAGCAGCAGCAATTAATTCTTTGCGAGAATCAGCAATACCAACTGTTTTTAACTGTTCATCTAGTTGCTTAGAAATACCAAAGTATAATTGCTTATCTTCTGCAATTTGAAGTTTTACTAAATAGTCTTCTAGTTCAGGTGACTTAATTAAACCTTCTGCTTCTATCCAGTTATAAACACTTGGGTTGTATTCACCAACCTTTGGTGCAAAAATGTAAGCAATTTCCTTGTATGTATTTACAAATGATTTGTTTTCTATGGCCCAGTTTTTAAGATTATCTGTTGTGTTAATAAACACCTTATATTCTTTTGATGTTCGTTCAACAGTATAAATAATTTTTCCTGGGTTCTTACCTACAAATGTAGCAACTGCTAAATCAAAAGTATTGTTAACATCATCGCCAGCATTACGCAAAATACCATTATAAATATCCCAGAACTCAGGTTTAAATCCAGTAATACCAACCTTTTTCATGTAGTTAGGTAAGTCTTTACTTTCCTTAAAGGTTGGCATGGCTGGAGATACGTATCCCAAAAGAGTTCGAGCAATCATAATATTGCTTGTAGCAATCTTTAAACCTTTTATGTATTCGTACTTTTCTTCTTCTGTTGCATTTGCACTAGGAGCAGTTCCAAATGCCTGGAAGTAAGCCATAGCCTGATACATTGCTGTATTTTGTTGACGTTCCCAATCCTTATTAAATTTTTGTAATACAGGAACTTTTCCTGACAATCCAGCACCAAAGGTATCAAGCAACATTGGTGTAAAGGCTTTAGTAAATGTCATTGAATCAGCAAAGTTACCTAATCCAATTTTACCCAAAACATCTGAAGATTTTTCTGCATAAGGTTGTAATGACTCAGCCTGCTTTTCATCAATAATTCCAAGACCTTCTAAAGTTGAGGCAAAGTTACGAAGAAGTCCGCGTCCAATAAGAACACCCACGGCTCCCATTGGTCCAGACAATGCTGGTTGTCCAGCATCTGGAGAAAACGATGGGTTTGTTAATCGTAGTTTAAGTGTTAACTCGTTATAAGTAGGAACCTTAAAGTTATCATTTCCAGTAAGTACTCTAAGTACTGGTTCAACAGCAGAACTTAAGATAGCATCTGTTGGGAAGATAACAAACTTTTCACCATTCTCATCTTCATAAACATCTCCTGCCGCATCAAGTCCTGTGTTTAATAAACGCAAGCGATACAAAGAACGCAATGGTGCTTTTGTGTATAAACGATAAATACGGCGTTGGAAATCTTCTGTTGACCTGTAAAAACGAGCAACAGAACGAGAAGACATGGCAAAGTTAGACTTAACTGATGGGTTATCTACATACTCTAAAAGTTTTTCGCTTGAGTCTTTAAAAGCAATTTCATCTACTCGTTTTTCCGCATGTAATTTTGCTGCTTTTTTAGCATTTTCTACAGGCATACCACTATCTATTAATTGCTTTTCGATTCTTGCGCGTAACATATTTTCATATGGTTTTAATTCATTCATGCGATGATTAGTAAAAATCCATAATGCTTTTTGACGGAACATTCCCGTTGTTGTTGCATCCATTACTTCCATTGCTTGATTGCCTAGTTTAGAAATTAAATATCCAATACCAGTTCCTTCTTTAAAAATGTCCATATCGACATTTTCACCCGTACTAACTAGGCGCGTATTAACATCTCCACTAACTGGGTGGCGACCAAGGGTTGCTATTTCAAAATCTTTGTAAGTAATGCTGCCAGCAGCATTAGCCCAGACTCTATCATCCATACTCTTTTTAGACTTTAATCTAAACTGTTCAATTTCAGAATATTTAGTCTTAACTAAATCAAACAATTCATCATTAAATGTATTTGGACCACCATGAAAGGTGTTTCTTAAATCTACAAGCATGGTTTGAATATGAATCTTGGCAATTTTTTCATCTGGTATACCCTGTTGACGGTAGTAAACAGTAGTATTAAACATTGAAAGAAACTTCTGGGCAACCGTTGGGTTGCTTATAATAAAATCGTCAACCTCATTTGAGTATTTAAATCCCATTTGCTCTAGTATTTCATTACGGGCATTTAAAAAATCATCTTTAGTTCTTAATGCATCGTTACGGAAAAACACAGGTACTGGGTCAATAACTACAGGACCAACAACACGCTTGCTATTGTATGGAAAACGAGTACTCCAGTTATCAAAGTGTGCTTTAGCAATCTGCGTTTCTGACATTTGAGAAACTTGCTTTGCTGTGTATCTATTGTCAGCAATTAAGCCATTGTCTCTATACATTTTAGTTAAATTGCTAGGAGTAAACATTGAATCTACAAAATCTACGTCAATTTTTCCAGAAATAGAAGCACGTGCACCCATTGAGTTAATCATCGACTCAAAAACAACAGGGTTATTTTTCATCAACCTTCTAATATTTTTCCATTCAGAAGGTGAAACTGTATTTTGATACAATTGCTCAGCACGAGACACCATGTTTTCACGAATCAGCGCCATAGAAATTTCTGCTTCTGGCACATCATAGCCACGCTTAGCAGATTCTAGTCTTGCCAGTTCTCTTACTGCTTCTATTCTAGTTTCTGGACTAATTTTTTTTGTTGGGTCTAACTTAGGCATCAACTTAAGATAAAGTCTGGTGTATAAACCTTGAGATGCTTTAGAACCAGTAATAGTAGTTAAGGCTCTTGTTGGGCCAATAGCAGAACCAGAAAAAAATTCTCTTAAAGCATAAAAAGGAGCATACAAAGAAAAGAAAAAAGTTTCATCTATTCCCGAACGCGGACCAGAACGTGGATACAAAGTCCAGTTTGCCCAAAAATCGTTAAGATTTTTAATATTGTTGCGTCTTGTTAAACCAGATATTGTAAAAAAGTATCTAAATTTTTCATTTCGCTTAGAATCAGCAGCATACTGATACAGCAAATCATAAGGTAGCGGTGCTACACCTTCTGTTAATTGGGATGGCTGAATAGCACCTTTGCTTGATATCAGTGCTGTTTCGTTTTCAAAACGAATTGCACCCTTTTCAAAAACATCTAACCAGTCTGATGGTATTTCACTTCGAGTTGTAGCAGTAAATTGGTCATCATTCATTACCTTAGATAAAATTTCATCCATACTGCTTCTACCGCCAGTGGTTCCATTCATTCCAAGTTTAAGCATGTACCCGTAATAAAGGTTGCGAACTACTGTTCTTTGCAATTCTGGTGGTGTATCTAAAAACAACTCAACAAGTGCGTCAGCAAACTTAGTATCCATTACCTGGTTTGCTAAATTTCTTACGCTTTCAATTGTTTTAATTGCGTCATTGCCAAACTGAATACGTCCAGGTGAACGAGCCAAACCAGTACCAACCTGATAAGCAAATTTTCTTGCTGCTCTAACATTGGTTTGAAGTTCAAAAATATCTGCAACAGCAGGATTAACAAGAACATCTGAATCATCAGAAACCTTTTTTAAGGTTTCCATAATAGTTGCTAAGCCTTCATCGTTTTTACGGATTGCTTCTTCTGTAGAACGGGCAGCAATTGTAGGATTAAAGGTATCATATATAGTTCGTGTTATAGCAGAGGTTAAATTTCTAGAAGAACGAGCAGTAACAATGCCGTCACGACGGAAATATATTCCATCTACTGGACCACTTAAAAATGAATCAAAGTCGTCTACTTCTGTAAAAAATCTTTTAGCACCTACTGCATTAAAGTCGTCAGTCTTCTTCATTTCAGAACCAATTAGTTTAACTAGTTCTCTATCTCTCCATTGAGGATAGTCTTGTTTAATTCTATTCCAAGCCATTGATTTTACTGTTGGGCTTGTAGCATCTGTGTATTCTTTAATTAGTGGTCCAAGGTCATCGTCCCAAAGTTTAACTACCTCTGGTTGGGTAAATGCCCAGTCTAATGCTTTAGAAGTATCGCCTGATTTTTCTGCAATAAACTTATATTGGTCAGCCATACGCTCACCGCGAGTTTTTAATCCTACAAATCTTACGGCTTCGCCAGCAGTAACATTAAGACCAGCAACACCTTTAGTAACTGCTTTAACAGCAGGACCAACACCAACATAAGTTAATGGGTCAATTGCAAATTGATAAACTGCATCTACTGGAGCAGAAAGTTTTTTCTTTAATTTAACGCTTGCTTCTTCTGGTGATTTAACACCAGCAATAGCAAGAGCCTGCTTAGTTCCTTTTTCTGTACTTAAATCAATTCCAACTCTTTTGAGCATTTTTACTGCCCAGTAGTTTTTATTAACAGTTGGAGAATCTGTAGGTGCAACCTTGTTTGCAAAACTGCGTCCTAAAGAAATTTGAGACTCTACTTTAACAAGGTCTAATAAGTTTTGGAACTTTTCTGGCTCATTGCCCATAAAAGAAATAGCAGCATACATGTCTTCATCAAAAGGCTTTCCGTATAAATCTAAAGATTCACCAATTGTACGACCTTCAACATTACCTCTAACTAATGTAATTAAAGCCTTGCCGTATTGTTTTTCAAAATCTTCAACACGCTTCCAGTTCCAAGAGTTTAAACTTTTGTAAGAATCAGAAAGAAGTTTTAAACTAAAAGGTTTTCCTTGACCCATTTGAGAAGCAACTGTATACGGAGTGTTAATAGCCCTACCGTATATTTCAGCAACCTTAAATCCTGCAATCAAAGGGCTTGCATATGCAGCAGCAGTTCCTAGTGCAGCACTTTTTGTTGCTGTTAAAACATTTCCTAAAATACCCTTTTCTTCTGCAAACTGTGCTTTGTTAGGATGAATATAACGAATGTTATTTTGCACAAGCGGGTCAAGTTTTAAAAATTCTTCACGTGCTTTTTTTTCGCTTAACTTTAATAACTCTGTACCCTTAACAGCACTTAAAGAAAACTGCTCAACCATCATTTTAGATTGAGAATCAAGGTTAGATTTAATAGCAGCAGAATAAAAGTTAGGGTTTAATTTTGCTACAGATGGGTCTAAAGGAACCTCTGGCATTAAGCACCACTATCTTCTAGCATACGATAAATTAACTCTGTTTCTCCAGTTGGGTCTTGTTGAGCAATTTGACGAATAACTGAAAGAATATTTCTTTCCTGCTGTTGAGGAAGATTTAAAATAGTAGAATCAGGACCAGGACCAAAGTCTGAACCAGCAGTAATTGGTTCATCTTTAAACTTTGTTTCAGCAGTTAATGGTGTAACTTCTAAAGGACTTGTTCCAATTCTTTCAGTACCTTGCATAGGTGCACCCATTTGTTGTTCCATGGTTGCCTGTCCCTCGCCATATGGCATGCCAGCAATATACTTTGCGGGTTGTGTGGCACGGCCTGATTGCCCGTTGCCACCAGTTGCAGAAACATTTGCTGGGTTATTTTGAGGGGCTGTTGGGCGATACCCACCACGATTGTCCATTGGTGCAGTTGTCACTCTTCATCCTCCTCTTGCTCAATAGGTTCGTGCTTAGTACCAAGTACTTCGCTGTTGTACTCTTGTGCCATCTTCATCATGCCGTATGCGTTCCACGGTGTCATGGCATCGCTAACTTCTGTGTGTAAATATCGGGTCCCTTCGTAATCCGCCCACTCGGTTATAATTAACCAGTTAGTGCAGATAAACTCAGTCCCCTTCTCATCTTCTTCTATAAGAATTTTTAATGCTTCTTCTATTTTATTTCTAAACTCTTTGCTCATTTTGCGTTCTGTATCTTTACTACAACTGGCTCACCAGTATGTATATCCCAGCGAGATGCAATTTTAATTGCCATTCTAATATCTATTTCCGCCACCTTTGGCGTAGTTTGCTTTCTAGAATTAGCAAAAGCCTCAA
>Ga0164294_10000709_pt1 | contig 31582 bp, 23 predicted proteins | sample GEODES005metaG_FD_111479 | JGI IMG/M metagenome (GOLD analysis project Ga0164294, IMG submission 111479) | Oligotrophic lake water microbial communities from Sparkling Lake, Wisconsin, USA - GEODES005 metaG | ecosystem: Environmental > Aquatic > Freshwater > Lake | place: USA: Sparkling Lake...
AATTTAAGTTTTTGTAAATTGGCTAAAAAAACTAAACAATAAATAATGTAACCTAATGAATAAACAACTTCGAAAATTACTCGACAAAAGAAGAAACGTTGCTTTGGATTATGGTTTGGAAGTATCAAGTCCAGGCATGACCAACCCTTTAAAAGTACCGCAACAATACAAAAAGAGAATGGGTGGCACTTTAGATGTTGTAAAAACAAGTGGCGAAAAAATCACTGGCAGGTTGATTTTCTGCGATGAGGAAAAAATCATTTTAGAGCAAATTCTAAAAGAGGTTAAAAAGAAAAAGAAAGGTGACGATGCAACGAAAGAAATTGCGTTGCCCAAGCAATACGAAATTGCTTATGCTCAGATAAAAACTGCCTTAATTCAATTTAATTTTAAATAACCATAATTTTTAGCAATCAAAAAAACTAAAACTAAAAAATCATGAATAGTATAGAGTTGATAGACTCATTTGCCGAGTTTAAAGAATTTAAAAATATTGATAGACCTACAATGATGAAGGTGCTTGAAGATGTGTTTAGAACCTTGTTAAAAAAGAAATATGGAAGCACCGAAAATTTCGATATCATTGTCAATACTGATAAAGGAGACTTAGAAATTTGGCATAGAAGAACCATTATGGAAGATGGTTTTGTGGAAGATGACGTGGCTGAAGTTGACTTAGCAGTGGCACAAAAAATAGATCCTGATTATCAAATTGGCGATGAGTTATATGAAGAAATTACTTTGGAAAGTTTTGGTCGTCGTTCTGTTTTAGCAGCACGCCAAACGCTTGCTTCGAGAGTACTAGAACTCGAAAAAGATGAGGTGTATAAAAAGTATAAAGATAGAGTTGGTGAAATCATTTCAGGCGAAGTTTATCAAGTTTGGAAAAAGGAAATTCTAATTTTAGACGATGAAGGGAATGAGTTACTATTGCCGAAAAACGAACAAATAAGAGCCGATTTTTACAAAAAAGGAGACACCCTTAGAGCCGTTATTAAAAGGGTTGACATGCATAACAACAATCCAAAAATAATTTTATCGAGAACAGACAGTGCTTTTTTAGCAAAGTTGCTTGAAATGGAGGTGCCCGAAATTTTTGATGGTTTAATCACCATTAAAAAAATTGTTCGCGAACCGGGTGAAAAAGCAAAGGTGGCTGTTGAATCTTTTGACGATAGAATTGATCCTGTAGGTGCATGTGTAGGGATGAAAGGCTCAAGAATACACGGTATCGTGAGAGAGTTAAAAAACGAGAACATCGACATCGTTAATTTTACCAGCAATTTGAATTTAATGATTCAAAGAGCATTGGCGCCTGCAAAAATTGATTCGTTAAGCATCAATGAAGAAACCAAGAAAGTAGCGGTTTACTTAAAACCAGATCAAGTGTCATTAGCTATCGGTAAAAAGGGTTTGAATATTAAATTAGCAAGTCGTTTAGTGGATTATGATATTGATGTATTCAGAGATTCTGAAGAAATAGAAGATGATTACGATATTGACTTAGAAGAATTTGCTGACGAAATTGATGAGTGGGTAATCACTATCCTGAAAGGGATTGGTTGCGATACAGCGCGCAGTGTATTAGATTTAGACCCAGAAGAATTGGCGAGAAGAGCCGATTTAGAAGAAGAAACTGTTCAACATATTATCAGCGTATTAAAATCTGAATTTGAAGACTAAAAATGATGATATGAGATAAGTGAAATTTGATTCGAAAAACAAAAGCAAAAGTTAATTAAAAAAACATATGTCTGAAGAAGCAAAACCAATGCAACTACCCAAAGCCGCCTCGATGTGCAATGTAAGTACTGCCACTGTTGTAGCAGAATTACAAAAAAAAGGGTTTAGTGTAGATAACAAACCTACCACTAAACTTACGCCTGAAATGATGGCGGTGCTCATCAAGGAATTTAATGTTGATATGGGCCATAAGGGTGAAGCAGCGCAAGTTGAATTGGGGGGCAGTAAAAAGCGTGAAAACATTGAGTTGGACGCTTCTACCGCATTAACAGAAAAGAAAAACAAGGAAAAAGAATCCGAAGAAATTCGAATCAAAACAACGATTGTTCCACCTGCTGAAAAAGACACTAAAGTTGAGATAGAGAAAAAACCAGAAATGGTAGAAACAAAATCTATTAAACTTGAAGGACCTAAAATCGTTGGAAACATCGACCTTGGAAAGAAAGAAAAAACGGTAGAGCCGATAAAAACCGAGGCGAGTGTTCCTGAAAGCGATGCAAAAAAAGCAGATAAAAAAGTTCCAAATACAGAAGAAATAGCATCTACCGAAAAAGAAGAAAAACCTACTACCTCTAAAAAAACTGTTGAAGAACAAGAAACAGTTGAAACGCCAGCAGTTACTGAAGTAACAGATCCTGTTGTGGCTGATAAGGACGCCAACAATATTGAAACTAAGTATGAAAAGCTAGACGGAATAAAGCTTTTGGGTAAAATAGATTTAGATTCTAGCCGACCAAAGCGCGATGAAAACAAAGGAAAACCTGGTGCCAAAACAGGTGATGGTACCGCGGATGGAATAAAAAAAGAAAGGAAAAGAATTTTTAAAACTGAAAATCCTTCTCAAGCAGGAAAAGCCCAACCTGCCCAACATGATACCACTCGCCAAAATAGACCAGCTAATGGACAAGGCGGTGGATTTAATAGGCCTGGTGGTGGAACTGGCGGCGGCTTCAATCGTGCCCCAGGTGGTGGCGGCTTCAATCGCGGACCCGGCGGTGGAAATAATCGTCCACCATTCGACAAAAACAAGGGCAAAAAACCTGATAATACAGAACAAGCGGTATCTGAAAAAGAAATTGAAGATAAAATTAAGGAAACAATGGCTCGCTTAGCCAATGCTACCGGAAAAAGTAATCGTTCAAAAATTAAAAAAGGGAAGAGAATTGCAGCCGCAGAGGAAAACCAACGTGAACAAGATGCGATCCAGGATAATTTGCTCGAATTAACAGAGTTTGTTTCGGTAAGTGAATTGGCTAGTTTCATGAATGTACCTGCCTCAGAGGTTATCAAAACCTGTATGAATCTCGGTGTTATCGTGTCGATTAATCAACGACTTGATGCTGAAATTATTGAGGTGGTGGCCAACGAGTTTAAATATGAAGTGAAATTTATTTCAGCAGCAGACGAAGAATTTCTTGAAGACGAAGAGGATGATGATCCTGAAGATCTTTTGGAAAGAGCACCTATCGTTACGATCATGGGGCATGTCGATCATGGAAAAACTTCATTACTAGATTATATCAGAAAGGCAAATGTGGTGGCCAAAGAATCGGGTGGTATTACCCAACATATCGGCGCTTACGATGTGATGACGCCAAGCGGAAAGAAAATTTCCTTCTTAGATACACCAGGCCACGAAGCGTTTACCGCGATGAGGGCAAGAGGGGCAAAATTAACAGATATAGCCATTATCGTGATCGCAGCTGATGATCAAATCATGCCACAAACAAAAGAGGCGATTAGTCACGCGCAGTCGGCAAGTGTTCCGATGATATTTGCTTTCAATAAAATGGATAAACCGGGTGCGAACGCCGATAGAATTAGAGAACAACTCAGCACCATGAATTTGTTGGTGGAAGAATGGGGTGGCAAATACCAAACCGCTGAGATTTCAGCTAAAATGGGAACCAACGTTCAATTATTGTTGGACAAAATTTTGTTAGAGTCGGAATTAATGGAGTTAAAGGCAAACCCTGATAAAACGGCACACGGTACCGTGATAGAGGCCTCGTTAGATAAAGGAAGAGGTTATATGGCCACTATTTTAGTGCAAGCAGGAACATTGCAAGTAGGAGATATGATGGTGTGTGGTCCTTATTTTGGTAAAGTAAAAGCGATGACAGACCATACGGCCAAAAAGATGAAAACCGCAGGTCCTTCTGTTCCCGTGCAAATTCTAGGATTAAATGGTGCTCCACAAGCAGGTGAAAAATTCAGAGTTTTTGAAGATGAACAAGAAGCCAAATCAATCGCAACACGTCGAGCACAGATCGATCGTGAAACGGGGATGAGAACCAAAAAACACATTACCTTAGATGAGATTGGTCGACGATTAGCCTTAGGAAACTTCAAAGAGCTTAACATCATCATTAAAGGTGACGTGGATGGTTCAATCGAGGCATTAACAGACTCTTTATTAAAACTATCTACCGAAGAAGTACAAGTGAATGTATTGCATAAAGCAGTAGGTCCGATAAACGAAACCGATATCCTACTTGCTTCTGCATCCGATGCCATCGTCATCGGGTTTCAGGTTAGACCATCTACCCAAGCTAGAAAAATCGCTGAACATGAAGGGGTAGAAATTAGAACCTACTCCATTATCTATAATGCCATAGAAGATGTTAAATCTGCAATGGAAGGTCTTCTTGAACCAAAAATGGAAGAGAAAGTAATCGCCAATGTTGAGATACGAGAAGTGTTTAATATCACCAAAGTGGGAACAATTGCAGGGTGTTATGTGCAAGATGGAAAGGTAACAAGAAGTGCAAAAATCAGATTAGTGCGCGACGGAATTGTTCAATACACCGGTGAATTAGCCTCTTTAAAACGATTTAAAGATGATGTTAAAGATGTAGCAGCAGGATATGAATGCGGACTGAATATCAAAAACTATAATGACCTAAGAGTTGGTGATATGATTGAAGCTTTTGAAGAAGTTGAGGTTCAGAGAAAACTATAATTGCAAATAAAATTATTTTTTAAATGTCAGTCCTTTTAAGACTGACATTTTTTATAACCAAAGTAGAATCATTTGAAAAAAGATTTTTTTAATCCTCCTTTAACTGCTTTAATAGCACTTGTAGCAAGCTTCTTTCTATTTGCCTGTGCTAACATCGTACCTCCTTCAGGGGGCCTAAAAGACAATCAAAAACCCCAAATATTATCGGCAGCACCGCCCAATTTTTCAACACTTTTTACAAGCAACAGAATCACGTTGGCGTTAGACGAGTTCTACAACTTAGACAATCCTGCCCAGCAAATCATTATCTCTCCTCCTGTTTCCCAACAACCTGATTATATCATCTCTGGCAAAAAACTGAGCATCAAGTTCAATGCAAGCTTATTACCCAATACTACTTACAACATCAATTTTGGTAATTCTATCAAAGATTTTAATGAGGGAAATGTGCAAGACAGCTTCAAATATGTTTTTAGCACCGGATCGGAAATCGATAGTGGAATGATTACAGGCAGGGTACTGAATGCGGCTGATAATATTGTGCAGGAAGGATTTAGCATTATGCTATACAACGATTTGAGCGATAGTGTGGTGTTCAAAAACAAACCTTATTATACAGGAAAAACAAATAAGGCAGGCTTCTTTACAATTACAAACATCCAAAATGGGACTTATAAAATTATAGCCCTAAAAGATAATGACTTCGATTATTTATTTAATCCAGAAAGTGAAGTTATTGCATTTGCCGACACCTTCATCGCCATAAACGATTCCTCGGTGCGAAAAGACGTAACATTATTCTGCTTTAAAGAATTAGCAACGAAAACAGTATTGCTAGATGTGACAAATCCACGGTTGGGATTGATTAAGTTTATCTATAACAAACCAATCGTTAATTTTAGGTTTGATGCTGATCTTTATAATAAAAATGATATCGCTATTTTAAATCCAACAAAGGATACCATCAGCTATTATTATACCGATTACACGCGAAAAAACACTACTTTTTTTATCACTACAAACACGACCATTAAAGATACCATTTCGAAAGAATTGTTTTATATCAAAGAAAGTGAATTGCCCGACAACAATATAAATATTCAAACAGAAGTTTCTTTTCAAAAGGGAATGGCTAAACAAAACGATTTCCAAGATATTTATAAGCCCTATACTATGACGCTAACAAGACCATTTAGCATCGTTGATAGCAATAAAATTGAAGTTTTAGAAGACACTAGTTCCACTTTAGTAAATTTTAGTTGTAGCCAAAACCCAAAAGATAAGCGGTTGCTTACTTTTTTTTATGATTGGAAGCCAGGCATGCAATACAAAATTTTGTTGAAGGATGGCGCCATTCGGGATCTTTTTGGAAGTAAAAATGAGGAGCTGAAACAGTCATTTAAAACAGTAAACATGATCGAATATGGCAATATTATTCTCCACAACAGTATTGAAAAAAACAAGCCTTATCTGCTTCAAATATGGAACGAAAAAGGCCAAAATATCTTTCAAAATTATATTAGCTCCTCAGACAAAAACAAAACAATTACTATACCCAATTTAATTAGTGGCAACTATAGAGTTGTGGTGGTGGAAGACAACAATCTTAACAAAAAGTGGGATGCAGGGCGATATATCTTGCATCAACAACCTGAGAAAATTTATTCGTTCGGTGACAAAGTATTTTTAAAGCCCGGATGGGATCTAGATATCGACATTAAACTATAAAATCGAACGATCACATTGGCCCGATTCAGTCTCATTCAATCATTTTTAAATTTCACAAATTAAACGCCTATGCCACCTCTTATTTTACCAGTAAAAGACAAATACCCTCAATTTGGGAATAATATTTTCTTAGCCGACAATGCGACAATCATTGGTGATGTTATTACAGGCGATGATTGCAGTATCTGGTTTCAGGCCGTGGTAAGAGGAGATGTTCATTGGATTCGTATAGGAAATAAGGTTAATATTCAAGATGGTGCCATTCTTCACTGCACCTACCAAAAAGCACCGCTCACCATTGGAAATAACGTTTCTATTGGTCACCGAGCATTGGTTCATGGCTGTACTATTCATGACAATGTTTTAATTGGCATGGGCGCCATTGTTATGGACCATGCCCAAATCGGTCAAAATTCGATTATTGCCGCTGGCGCCATTGTTTTGGAAAACACAATTGTAGAAGAGAATGCCGTATACGCTGGCATTCCCGCTAGGAAAGTAAAGGAAGTGAATCCAGAACTATTCAAAGATCAGATTGAAAGAATCGCCAACAACTACATCATGTATGCAGGATGGTTTAAAAAGTAGCACCTCTCACAGAGATGAATATTCTTCGCTATCGTTTGATTTTATTTACCTTTGTTACCTACTTTATAAACTAATCATCACTCAACAACACGCAACATGCAAGAAGAAAAAGTAGTACTTGTAAATGAACAAGGACAAGAAATTGGACTCATGGGCAAACAAGAAGCTCACGAAAAGGGATTATTGCACAAAGCCATCAGCATTATCATTTATAATTCGAAAGGTGACATGTTGATTCAACAGCGTGCACATACAAAATACCATTGGGCTGGAATTTGGAGTAACACTTGCTGTTCTCATCCTCGGGAGAATGAGTCATTTGCCGATGCCGCCCATCGACGATTATTTGAGGAATTAGGTTTTCATGCCCAACTCAATGAAGAATTTAATTTTATTTACAAAGCATTTGATGCGCCTAGCGGCTTAACAGAACATGAATTTGATACTGTTTTTATAGGCACCTATGATGGTGACATGCAGTTAAATCCTGATGAAGTGGCCGCTACACAATGGATTCAGCCCAGTGCACTAATGATAGACATTCAAGAAAATCCAGAAAAATATTCGTTTTGGTTCAAAATAATTTTGGCTGAATTAGTAGAAAAAAAGAGAATAAATATCTAGCGGTAAGGCACCTTGAAAATAAAAATATTTTTCTAAAAAAATGCTATGCTATCGTTGATTTATCGTTACTTTGCATAAGTTTTCAAAAATCATTTTATACAACGACAAGAACCATTATCATTTCCATGGGATTATTTAATTTTTTAACACATGAAATAGCCATTGACCTTGGTACAGCGAATATTCTAATCGTTCACAATGATAAAGTAGTAGTAGATGAACCTTCGATCGTTGCCATCGACCGTAGAACCGACAAAGTAATTGCTGTCGGGAAGCGAGCCATGATGATGCATGAAAAAACGCACGACAACATAAAAACTATCAGACCGCTTAAAGACGGAGTTATCGCGGATTTTAATGCAGCAGAAAGCATGATTCGTGAAATGATCAAATTGATACACGGCAATAAAAAATTTCTTTTCCCACCTTCTTACAAAATGGTGATTTGCATTCCTTCTGGCATAACAGAAGTGGAAAAAAGAGCGGTGCGAGATAGCGCCGAGCAAGCGGGAGCTAAAGAGGTAAAACTAATTCATGAACCGATGGCAGCTGCCATAGGAATTGGAATTGACGTAGAGGAGCCTCAGGGCAATATGATTATTGATATTGGTGGAGGCACCACCGAAATAGCCGTTATTGCGCTATCTGGTATTGTTTGCGACCAATCTATTCGTGTTGCTGGCGATGAGTTTACCCTCGATATTGTGGATTATATGCGTCGACAACACAACATGTTAATTGGAGAAAGATCGGCCGAAAACATTAAAATCCAAATAGGTTCTGCACTTCCTGAATTGGATAATCCACCGGCAGACTACCCGGTTAACGGAAGAGATTTAATGACCGGTATTCCTAAGCAAATAGTAGTTTCTTATTCAGAAATTGCACATGCCATTGATAAGTCAATCTCTAAAATTGAAGAAGCCATTCTGAAAGCATTAGAAACAACTCCTCCAGAATTGGCAGCCGACATATATCGCACAGGCTTATACCTTACTGGTGGTGGTGCGCTTTTACATGGACTAGACAAGAGAATAAGCCAAAAAACAAAGCTTCCCGTATTTGTGGCAGAAGATCCTTTAAGGGCTGTAGCCAGGGGTACTGGTATCGCTTTGAAAAACATGGATAAGTTCACTTTCTTAATGTAACATCAGAACTATAAACATAAATGCGTTATTTATTTAGATTTTTATCTAATAACTATTTTTTATTCTTATTTATTTTTCTTGAACTTATTTGCATTTATTTAATATCAAATAACAATAGATATTATAATAGCGGATTAGTAAATGCGAGCAACGAATTTACCTCTCGGATATATAAAACCGAAAATAACATCTTGAAATATTTTTCCTTGGGTCGTGTAAACGATAGTTTGATAAATGAAAACATTAAACTTCAGCAGTTATTAGCTAGAAATTTTATCGACCATAAAATGGTATTAAAATCCGTTATCGACACCTCCAATAATGAACTTGAGCAGATTTATACCCTCATGCAAGCTAAGGTGATTAATAACACAACTGACAAAGCCAAAAACTTTATATACTTAGATAAAGGCTCCAAGGATGGAATTCATAAGAATATGGGAGTATATAACGATAAGGGCATTGTAGGAATCACCATTGATGTATCGCACAACTATACGGTTGTGATGTCTGTTTTAAATACCGATTCGAGAATAGGCGTAAAATTGACGAAAGATAATTATTTTGGAAATCTTACATGGGATACTAAAAGCAGCAGATTTGCCACCCTCAGCCAAATACCAAATCATGTAAAAGTGAATAAAGGAGATACAATTATGACTAGTGGATACTCTTCTTTTTTTCCAGCCGATATCATGGTGGGAACGGTTGATGCATGGCAAGAAATTTCAGGCTCAAATCTATTGGAATTAAAAATTAAACTTTCGACAGATTTTGGCAATCTGAATTATTTGTATATCGTAAATCATATGCAAAAAAATGAAATTAAAGCTTTAGAACAAGTAGTCAATGAACCGGCAGAACATTAAATATATAGGACATTTTTTTCTGATTGTAGGTATTCAGGTACTGGTGTTGAATCATATCAATATTAATGGACTTGTAAACCCATACCTATACCCTTTGTTAATCGTGCTATTGCCCCTTAATATTCGCCCCTACGCCTTATTATTGATTGCTTTCTTTACCGGAATAACTATCGATGCTTTCGAACATAGTTATGGTATGCACGCATCCGTATTGGTGTTGGTAGCTTTTCTAAGGCCATTACTTTTTAAAATATTAAATCCGAAAGAGCAGGAAAATGATCATCTGATGGATATGTATTATCATGGCACAACTTGGTTTGTCGTGTACATTTCAACTATCGTTTTTTTGCATCATCTGGTGTATTTTGTAGTAGAAAAAGGAAATTTTTCTGCCTATCATTATACGCTTACAAAAACAATTATAAGCGCCATTTTTTCTGTCCTTTGCATGATGATGTATTTGCTTTTTGCCTCTAACAAATCATCTACAAAATATAATTAACCGTGAAAGACTTATTTTCTTCCCGTTCATTGGTGATAAAAATTATTTTTGTGGTAATTGGATCTTTGTTTTTTTTAAGATTGTTTTACCTTCAAGTATTAAGCAGTGAATTTGCGCAACAAGCCAATAATAATGCCATAAAACAACGAAGAGTGGAGCCGGCAAGGGGCTTAATCTATGATAGAAACGGAAAAATATTAGTATACAATGCTCCTATCTACGATATTTTTGTCAATCCAGCACAAGCCAAAAACAAAATCATCGACACAACAAAGTTTTGTGAGTTGCTATCGCTCACGAAAGAACAGTTTATTAAATATTATAAGAAAGCCAAAACAGAGTTCCCGAACAAAGAGTCTGTTTTTCTGAGTCAAGTATCGATTGAAGATTTTTCAAAATTCCAGGAATATCTGAACCAATTTCCTGGCTTTAGTGGAGTGGTAAGAACCATGCGACAATACCCGTACAATAGTGCCCCCAACCTTTTTGGATATATCGGTGAAGTTAGCGATAGGCAAATTGAATCGTCAGATGGCTATTATCAACCCGGTGACTATGCGGGTAAGTTTGGATTGGAATTAAAATACGATACTTATTTGAGAGGTACCATGGGCATCAAATATTATTACGTCGATAAATTGGGGCGAGAGCAAGGCACTTACGAAAAAGGCGAATATGACCAAAAACCTGTGGCGGGTAAAAATTTGATTTCTACGATAGACATCGATTTACAACAATACGGCGAAAAATTAATGAAAAATAAGCGAGGAAGTATTGTGGCGATTGAACCTAAAACTGGAGAAATACTTTGTTTAATTAGCAGTCCGTCTTTTGACCCCAATTTATTAACTGGCCGAAAAAGAGGGGAAAACTATATGAAATTGATTAACGACCCACAGAAACCCCTCATAGATCGACCATTAACCGCTACCTACCCTCCCGGTTCTACATTCAAAGTATTTAACGCATTAGTCGCATTGAGCGATGGTAGTATCACCGATAACTATGGCTGGACTTGCAATATGGGGTATCATTTAGGGGGAGGCAAGGTGGTCCGTTGCTCGCATCCACATCCATCTGCAACAAATTTAATGGACGGATTAAAATACTCTTGCAATCCTTATTTCTGTGCTACTTTTAAAGCATCCGTAGAAAATGCTATTTATAGTTCTACTGAAGCTGGTTATTTGCATTGGCGTAATAGTATGCTTGCCTTCAGAATTGGACAAAAAACTGGAATCGATTTAGATGGAGAAAAGAGCGGAAACGTACCCACACCGGAATATTATAACAAGATTTATGGTAAAGGTCAATGGCATGCGAATACAATTATTTCATTAAGCATTGGACAGGGAGAAATATTAATGACACCCCTGCAAATGGCGAATGGTTACGCGGCCATCGCCAATAGAGGTTACTTCTACACACCACATTTAATAAAAAAGGTAGAAGGCGATAGCACAGGCGAGTACAAACTTAATTATGTGTTACAAAAAACAAATATTGCCTATTCTTTTTATGATGCAGTATGTGAAGGTCTGAGAAGAGTAGTAGAGTCAGGAACAGCACACTCTTGCGCTATTCCCTCCATACAGATGTGCGGCAAAACGGGTACCGCTCAAAATCCACATGGTGAAAACCACTCACTTTTTGCTGGCTATGCCCCTTTTAACAATCCGCAAATTGCCATCGCAGTAATCGTAGAAAACGGAGGATATGGCGCGACTTATGCAGCACCAATCGTTAGTTTAATGGTCGAAAAATATATCAACGATACGATTGAAACAAGTAGGCTAAAAATGGAAAAAAGAATGTTTGATGCAGATTTGTTAAATACAGGAAACTATGGAAAGAAACAGGAAATTACTGAATGAGTTTGATTGGGTAGTGCTCGCTATTTATGCAACCTTGCTACTGTTTGGTTGTTTATCGGTCTATGCTGCCTCATTTAGAGAAATTGAAGCATCTTCGTTTATGCAGGTATTTGATATCAAAACATCTTTTGGTAAACAAATGTTATGGGTGGGCGTATGTGTGGTGATGGTGACCTTTATTTTATTAGTAGATAGTAAAATTTTTACCTCTCTCGCCTATGTAGGTTACATCATTTCTATTGTGCTTTTAGTGGCTGTATTACTCTTTGGGAAAGAGATTCACGGTAATAAATCGTGGTTTGGGATTGGTGCTTTTGGTATTCAACCTGCAGAATTTGCTAAATTTTGTACAGCGCTTACCCTCGCCAAATTTTTATCAAATCAAAATGTAGATTTGAAGAACACTAGAAATTTACTTACCGCATTTACAATAATAGGCATACCGGCAGCTCTCGTTCTTATGCAACCAGATTTGGGATCTATGCTTGTATTTTGCTCGTTCTCATTTGTACTTTATAGAGACGGTTTGCATCCTCTTTTTATTATCATTCCATTCCTACTTTTAATTTTTAGTATTATTGCCTTAAAGTTTGGAGCCTTGGCGCTCGGAGTATTAGCCGTAGTTTCTTTATTTGTTTTTTTGTACAACAATTTCAAAAGAGGCATTAGAACTGTACTTTTTATTACCCTTGCCCATATTTTAATTATCGGATATGGTTACTCTGTAGATCTTATTTATCATAAGGTCATGAAAGATTATCAAAGAGCTAGGATCGATTATACCTTAAGGATTAATACTAAACAAGATAAAAACAAACCTATTATTAAAGAAGATGCGCCTATTATATTAAAAACAAAGGACAAAAAACACAGAAAATTTGACGACTGGAATATTCGTCAATCGATTATTGCGATTGGGTCTGGTGGTTTATTAGGAAAAGGGTTTTTAAAAGGTACACAAACCAAATTTGAATTTGTTCCTGAGCAGACTACCGACTTCATTTTTTGCACCATCGGTGAAGAAGAGGGCTTTTGGGGTACTACATTAGTCGTTGTTTTATATATTGGATTGCTTTTGAGATTAGTATGGATGGCCGATCGACAAAGATCAAAATTTAGCAGAATCTATGGATACAGTGTCGCTTGTATTCTCTTCTTTCACTTCATGATTAATTTAGGTATGACCATCGGTGTAGTGCCAGTTATCGGCATCCCTTTACCATTCATCAGTTATGGAGGTTCCTCCCTATTGGCATTTACCCTTTTACTTATGATTATGGTAAAATTAGACGCCGATCGACTCCACGTCTTAAGATAAAACGTCGTGTAAAATAGATGGCGATTTTAGTGTTTTGAACCCATCAACATGATACTGGAAATAAGTCTGTACGGCTTCTAATAAAAACCTTCGCTCTGAATTTTTTGTGTAGATAGATTGAGGTACGTCTTGTTGCATAATTTCAAACCAAAACCTACTATAGGGTGGCCCTATAGAGTGCTCATCGTGCGCTGATCCATGAAACAAACCTTCTTTTAAGCTAAAAAACGAATGTTCCGAATCAAATTCATTGCCTGGTTCGTAGCCAATTTGTTTACTCAATTGTATCATAAACCAAACTGGAAAAGAAGCATCCTCATTATCGAATTGATCTAGCTGAAGAAAGCTGGTTTCCAAAAATTCAAACAACGGTTCGTTGGTTTCATGTTCTTTAATGGTATTATTGAGTAGTTCGAGCAAAAATAAACACACACTAGTTTTAATTATGTTGGAACTTAAATGTGCATAGATGGTCGCTAATTTAAATTCCTTTAGATATTGTAAACTTTTGTTTTCACGATAATCTGCTTCCAATTCAATGATATTACCGGGTTGTAAGATGATGGCCTTCCCTTTCGATTTTATGGACCTAACACCATTGATGATAAAAGACACCAGCCCTAGCTTTTCTGTGTAAATACGACAAATTAAGCTAGTTTCACCATACTTTACTTGATGTAACACAATTCCTTTGGTCGATATAAGCATGAAACAAGATAATTAAAAATAGCGCACTAGAAAAACCATCCAACCATGATTAAGGTCAGCTGAACATTCAGCCTTTGAATTTGTATCATTAGATACCAATTAGACACAAAAATACGTTGTTCAAAGGACAATCTATTTTTTTACTTTCATCCAGTATTATTCATTTATTATTGCACCATGATTGCACGACAATTAATTGCGGACACCATTCCTTCTCTTAACCAAAGAGATTCTGCGGCGATTGCCCTTTCCCTTATGCAAGAGTTTGGTGTAGAAATGTTGCCTGTTGTAGACGATCAAAAAAAATATATTGGCTTATTGACTGACGAGGCCATCCTTGACATAGAAGACATGAATTTGCCGCTAAGTGATCTACCCTATGCCTTAACACATCCTTACGTGAGGGCAAACATGCATATCTTTGAAGTCATCAAAATTGCAGCAGAAAACAATTTATCCCTCATTCCTGTGTTAGAAGATGAGGATGTTTTTATCGGAACAATTACCCTTCAAAGTCTGTTCAGATATTTCTCTCAGATAAATTCACTAACTGAACCAGGCGCAATCATCGTTATTGAAACCGCCATTAACAGTTACTCCTTATCCGAAATTGGTCGAATTGCCGATTCTTGTGATATAAAGATTCTTGCCCTTTATATTCAAATACACAGAGATAAATCGACAATAGAAATTACCATGAAGCTAGACAAGACAGATCTGGCAGCTATGTTAAGTACTTTTGAACGGTTCAACTATACCATCATCGCTTCATTTCAAGAGAAAGAATATCTGCAAGACCTAAAGGAGCGATACGATGAATTTATGAAGTTTATGGATATTTAGGCACTCCATATTCTATTCGCCTATTTCTAAATAGTGCCTAGGGTTATTTATTTACGCATTACATTGCATAAAGTCTGAATAAAACTTATTTTTGCACTTCTTTTTTATTAAGTAAATATTACTAAACAAATACTTAGATGGCAATTATAGGCAAAATACGTGGGCTAGGTTGGGTGCTAGCATTTATCATCGGAGCAGTTTTATTTCTATTCCTCATTAGCAGTGAGTTAGAAAGTGCTAATAATTTATTTCGTGGCAAAAAAACAAATTTAGCTACTATTGAAGGGACCTCTATCACTCCTCAGGATTTTGATAAGAAAGTCAATGAAAACGAAGCAAATTTTTTACTTAACCAACGAGATAAAGGTAAAAATATTAGCGAAGAGGAAAGGCTTCAAATCAGAGAACAAACATGGAATGATTTGAAAACGAACACCGTAATGGAAAAAGTGTATGAAGATAATGGGATTATCGTAACTACTGACGAAAAACTCGAATTAACAGCAGGCCGCTTTGCGCATCCTGTGATGAAGCAAAACTTCCCTGACCCTACAACTGGTGGTGTTAATACCATGGCTGTTAAACAATTTGTTACTAGTTTAGACAAGCCTCAAGAGGGATTTGAGCCCGGTCAAAAGAGAAAAATATGGACCAACCTTGAGAAATATATCGTGGATGATAGACATAGCACGAAATATACTTCATTGTTATCCAAAACAATCTACTCCCCAAAATGGACTGGAGAGATGTACTATAACGATTACACTACCACATCCGATGTGAAGTTAATTCAACTACCTTATGGTTCAGTGCCAGATAAGGATGTTAAAATTGAAGAAAAAGACCTTAAAGATTATTTATCAGAGCATCCTAAAAAATTTGAAAATCAAGCAGAAAGCAGAAGAATTCAGTTCATTACCTTTCCTGTGATTCCTTCTAGTTACGATTCGGCAGAAGTTGCTACCTATATCGCTGATAAATTTAATGAATTAAAAACTACGGAAAATGATACGGTTTTCTTGAACCTATATTCTGAAAACGAATATGATGGCATGTGGAGAAGAAAATCAGAAATGACAGGCAGCAATGCTGATTCTATTTTTAACCTTCCAGTAGGAAGCTACGCAGGTCCTTATTACGATGGCATGACGATTAAAGTAGCCAAAGTTACCAATCGAAAAATGTTGTCAGACTCTGTTCAGTACCAACAAATTTTCTTTAGTCTTAAATCTCAGGAAGAAGCAAATGCAAAAATTGTAATTTTTGATAGTTTGTTTAAACAGTTAGATACCATGGGAGCAGACATGGCACTTCTTGCTAACGCTTATAGCGACGACCCTGATAACATGCAAAAAATAAGCGAAACGCAAGGGATGAAGTTAGGTGGATTTAAAGGGTGGACCACAAAAGCAATGGTGTCACCGCAAATAGCTTATGCACTTTTCGACAATAACATAGGAAGATATATGAAGGTGCAAGATGATAAAGGGATTTATATTCTTAAGGTAGTGAAGGAAAATCCAACCATACCTGCTATCAAAGTTTCTTACCTAACAAAGTCTATTATTCCAAGTAAAACGACGGAAGATGGAATTTTGGCAGCGGTTGCAAAATTCGCCAACGATAATCACGATGCGACAAAATTTGAAGCGAGCAGTAAAAAAATGTCAGGCATCAATTCACGAGAATTTTCTTTAGCAGAAAACGACTATCAAATTCCTGGTCTCGGTATTTCTCGTCAATTAGTACGTTGGGTGTATGAAGCCAAAAGATATGATGTTTCTGCACCCATCAGAGTGGAAGACAAATATGTGGTAGCCATGGTTAAACAAATTATTCCTAAAGGGGTGCCTTCTGTAGATCAAATAAAAGAAGAACTTAAGTTGGAAGTGATGAAAGAAAAAAAGGCAGATATTTTAATCAATAAAATTAAAGCTGCTAATGCTACCAATATCGATGTTTTAGCCTCCAAATTAGGAGTGGCCGTAACGCCAATACCTGGTGTTAATTTTGCAAATCCTTATATTGGCAATTCAAACCGAGGAGAACCTGCGGTGGTAGGTGCTGTAGGCGGATTGGCACAAGGTAAAATCTCATCACCTATAAAAGGAAATGATGGTGTATTTGTTGTAGTTGTAGAAAGCAAGAAACCAGTTCCGCCAATTGATGGAAATCAATATAAAGTTTATGGAAATGGCGTAGGTAAACAAATTGCCACAAGAGTGGCCTCAGGAATTAGTAAAGCCATTGTAGAAAAGGCCGACATTACCGACAATAGAAGTACTTTTTATTAGTACGTTTTTATATACAATAATTCTAAAGGGCTTGCAACGAATTGCAGCCCTTTTTTGTTATAAGAATAATTAACCATAATCAGTTTGATAGATTCATACTTTATAATTTACTTTGCAGTACGATGAAAGAAAATCAATTCAATAAACCATTAGTCAATACCGTCGCTAACAAAGCAATAGAAACGATTGACTTGGCCAACTGGCTTCCCAACGACCAAGATATTGTGCATTTCGATTTACGACCTTTCCTCTATAAAGAACTTATTCTGAAAGAAGCAGAATTTAGAATAGCCCTTCAAGAAATTGATTGGTCTATCTACAAAAAAAAACATGTGAGAATATATTGCTCTAACCAATCCATCATTCCAATTTGGGCCTTTATGCTGGTTGCCCAATATCTTGCACCACACGTTTCCTTTGCCGCGCATGCGATGCAAATCTCTGAATTTAACAACTTGTTTTTAAGAGAGAAAATTAATACACTAGACACCGAATACTATAAAAATAAGCGCGTCGTTATTAAAGGGTGTAGCGATAAAAATATTGACATTGAAATTTACACATGGCTCACCCAAAAGTTAGTGCCCACTTCAAGAACCATCAATTACGGTGAAGCTTGTAGCATGGTACCGATTTTTAAAAAATCAATCGATGACTAGATTCTATAAAATGGAGAGAAAATGGTGGATCAGAGTTATAGGATGCTTTTGCGTAGTGGCTTTTGTGACGTTGGCTTTCACAAGCAATAAACATTTTGTTAAAAAAGAAAAGGTATTTAACTACACTGAAAAAAACTTTTCTGTGCCAACAGAAAAAGAAGTGAGCGACACCCTTCGTTTTCTTCCTGTTGTACCCGTGCGGTTAAGCGTAAATCTTAATTTTTGTGGCGAGAAAGTGCCATTAACAGACTGGGATGTGCGAGAAAGAATGGAGCGAGAAATGCTTGTAAATATTTATTACCAGAGCAATACCCTACAGTATCTTAAGCTGAGCAAAAGATATTTCGGTGACATTGAAAAAATATTGAAAGAACAAGGTGTTCCTGACGATTTCAAGTATCTAGCATTGGCTGAAAGCGGGTTGAGAAATATTACATCACCTGCAAAGGCAGTTGGCTTTTGGCAATTTATAAGAGAAACTGGTGTGCGATATGGACTTGAAACGAATGACTATGTAGATATGCGTTATGATCCAAAAAACTCAACGATTGCCGCCTGTAGCTATTTAAAAGAAGCGTATAATCGTTTCGGCAATTGGACAATGGCAGCTGCTTCCTACAATATGGGGCAAGCTGGATTGCAAAGTGATGCTAACTTTCAGCAATCTAACAATTATTATGATCTTCTTTTAAATCTTGAAACGTCTCGTTATATTTTTCGAATTATTGCGTTGAAAGAGATTTGTCAGCATCCTGACAAATATGGCTTTCATCTCGAAGATGATGATTTATACAAACCCATTCCATACACCATCGTAACCGTGGATTCTTCTATCTCGAATTTGGTCGCATTCGCCCAGCAATATGGCACTAATTACAAAATGATAAAACTGATGAACCCATGGATACAAGGTCATTCTTTTGTAAACAAACTCAATAAGTCGTACGATATTAAAATACCATATAGTAACAAATAGCTTGTTCTTTTAAAAAAAGTTTATATTTTTGCAATCCATTTAACCAAAGGTTCGGTAGCTCAGTTGGTAGAGCAAAGGACTGAAAATCCTTGTGTCGACGGTTCGATCCCGCCCCGAACCACAAAACCCCGAAATAAATATTTCGGGGTTTTTTAATGAAATTATACTACCTATTTAAATTGTAAAAGCCAAGCTACCTTTTTTACCAAATAAAATAGGGATAAAATATGCTAATCTTGAATGTTTGCCGTTTTAACCAACCTAGCCAAATCTAAGATTTTAATTTTTTTGCCTATTAAATCAATTATTCCGTCTTGTTTAAATTCAGACAATAACCTGATGGCTGTCTCAGTCGCTGTGCCTACGATATTGGCTAATTCTTCTCGCGTAAGCATTACATTGATGGTTTGCAAATCTTCCTCAAAATTATAGGTTTGTTTTAAAAACAAAACAGCTTCTGCTAATCTTTCACGCACTGGCTTCTGAGCCAAATGTGTAATTTGAGTTTCTGCGTTTTTCAGATCGTCTGAAAGTAATTTCATCATTTCAAATGAAAGCGCACTGTCCTTTTTCAAAACCTCTAAAAATGTTTCCTTTGTAATGAAACTAAGCTCGCATCCTTCTAAGGGCACAGCTGTTGCGTGATACAATCCTCCACTCAACAATGCTCTGTATCCCATCAAGTCCCCTTCATTGGCCAATCTAATAATTTGTTCCTTGCCATCTTCACCTGTTATTGAAAGCTTCACCTTGCCCTTATTAATCCAATACAAACCCATGGGTGCCGTGCCTTCTTTAAAAATTATTTCTCCTTTGCGGAAATTTGAAACAGATGGATTAGCCAGAATTCCATCTTGATTTTGAAGAAACAGATTCGCAAAGCGGTCCTTTGCATTTTTACTATCTAATGATGGGTTCAATACTATAAGTTTACGAGATTCAACGTTAAAATTAATAAATATTATTTAGTTAATAAAACTGATTTGCATTTTGTGTGTTATGTGAATTAGAAACTTAAAACAAACGAAAAAATTTGAATAACTTTAACTTAAGCATACATTTGTATCAACATTCTACTTATGTCGAATAACCATATATATAAACCTATTTCGATTTGGCTTTTGGTCGGCATTTCGATGGTATTTGTTCAAGTCATGATTGGCGGTATAACAAGACTAACAGACTCTGGTTTATCAATTACTGAATGGAAAGTAGTAGAAGGAACCTTGCCGCCTCTTAGTCAAGAGGCTTGGAATACCACTTTCGAAAACTATAAACTACATGCGAAAAAACAATATGAGTCGTTACATCCAAACATGACATTACCGCAATTCAAGTTTATTTATTTTTGGGAGTATTTTCATCGGCTTTGGGCAAGAGTAATGGCCATCGTTTTTATTGTCGGCTTTAGCGTTTTTCTAGTCCTTAAAAAAATTAATAGGAAATTACTACTTCAGTTAATCATGGTTATCGCCCTTGCATCATTAGAAGGTCTTTTTGGTTGGATCATGGTGGCTAGCGGACTAAACGAAGACAATAGAACATGGGTAAGTGCCTATAAATTGGTGATACATCTTACCATCGCTACCTTACTTTTCTCTTTTTTATGTTGGACTTTACTCTCTTACAGCGCTAAAAAAAACACGTCTAAACGGATTAAATCAAGCACAAACAAAGTTGCATGGGCAATTCTACCTGTTCTGCTTATTCAGATTGTTTTAGGAGGGTTCATGGCTGGGATGCGTGCAGGAATTGTGCTACCTCATTTTCCATCATGGCTTTACCTCGATAAAATTTATTTAGCGCTCCAACAACCATTTGTTTGGAACGTCTCAAATTTGGTGAATTACGAACCTTCTAGTTTTATAAAAATGTTCGTTCAAATTCTACATCGGTCCACAGCACTCATCCTCAGCATCCAAATACTTTGGCTAACATTTTTGGTTAATAAAGAACCACTAAGTAAGCCTTTAAAAACTGGATCTTTTTATTTGCTTATATTGCTCATTGTTCAGTTTTTGTTAGGGGTTTTTACGGTGATGGGATGCCTGAGTAAAACACCTGTAGTTTTAGGCGTTCTGCATCAAGCAACAGCCTTGTTATTGTTGGCATCACTACTTTTTGTTTTGTTTGAAATAAAAACAAATCATCAGCCTGCTCAATAATAACTCAATAAATCTGCCGAATATTCGTTACTAATACATCATGTTACTATCACCAAGAAATTATTTATTAGTGCTTCTTTTTATGGTGCAGTATGGGGTAGCCCAAACTGAAGCAACCAACCAACCTCATCAGACACAAGGCAATCAAATGTGGACCAATGATAAGTTTCGATTGATTCTTTTTTTTGAAGATTCTAGTTTTCAATTTACAAAAAATGACGAACCGCTTGTTGATTACATTAGTGGTAGATGGATAGAGCGACACGATTCTTTCTTTTTCTTTGGCGCAGATGACCATCGAATCTTATATTTTTCACTTCTTAAAGAAGATAGTATTCACAGAAAAGTGGGCCATATTGATCCACAAATATATGAATCGTATCAAGGTATATTCCCATCCTACTTTTACCTCAACAAAACCTTTTATAACAATGGCAACTTGCACAAAGAATATAATTTTTTAAAGGATGGCGATGTAAGTGAGGCCCCTGATGAATTAAAAATTCAATGTTTTACCAATAAAGGAACCATTGATTATACCCTCTCTATTTCTCTAAAAACAAACGAAGCCGCTTATATCGCTTATCTCCAAAACGAACACGTATATCCCAAGGAACTGGTTTATGGGAAATTTAAAAATGGCATACAAGTAGGTGTTTGGCATTTTAACGAATACGACCCCTCTGGTACAAAACTAATCCACACCAGCACCATAAAATACTAAGGTAGAATGATGATGATGCTATACTTTTACAGCAACATTAAATTGAACGCTGATAAAAGAGGTTAGCATGGTTAAGGGAAAAATTAAGTTTTATACCGTTTGGAAAGGTCGAAAGCCAGGTATTTATGAAAGCTGGGATGCTTGTCAGCAACAAATTAAGGGCTTCGACGGTGCTCAATTTAAATCATTTGAATCAAGGTCAGAGGCGGAACAAGCCTTAGAAAAAAATTATTGGGACTATATTTCAAAATCTACTCCGATTACTAAAACACCCTCCACGCATACAGCTTCATCATCAAACAACGCCATCATACTCGATAGTATCTGTGTAGATGCGGCGTGCAGTGGAAATCCTGGCCTCATGGAATATAGGTGTGTGGACACCAGAACAAGAAAGGAAATTTTCTCCTCACCAAAATATCCCGACGCCACCAATAACATCGGTGAATTTCTAGGCCTAGTGCATGCGCTGGCTTTATGTAAAAATAAAAACGTAAACACCGTAATTTATACCGACAGCAAAACGGCGATGTCGTGGGTTAAAAATAAGAAAGTGAAAACAAACCTCGCATTGACGACAAAAAACAAGGTCGTTTTTGAGCTCATCGATCGGGCTATTCAATGGTTAATCCTTAACACCTATTCTACGAAAATCTTAAAGTGGGAGACCGAAAAATGGGGGGAAATTCCTGCGGATTACGGACGAAAATAATCTGCTTATGCTTTGTTTTCTAGTTTATATTTGTGGTTGGGGTTCATAAGACGAAAATTACTAATTAAATTAATATAAATTAGTAATTTAGCCATCTTTTTGCTTTTCATTAAAACAAGCTATTGAGACGTTAGAATACTATGATGCATTATATAAAAGGCGAGATGGTGTCGATACATCCAGCTTATGTGGTAATTGAAACAAACAATATTGGATATGGTTTTCATATCAGTCTGAATACATTTTCTGCCATACAGCACGAAAAGAAAATTCAATTATTCACGCATATTCATGTAAAAAACGAAGGCAACAATGTAACAGGCATTGAGCTTTTTGGTTTTTATGAAGAAGGTGAAAAAGAAATTTTTCTAAAATTAATTTCGGTGTCGGGTATTGGCGTAAACACCGCGAGAATGATGCTTTCTAGTTTAACTGCAAATGAAGTTGAGAAAGCCATCATGCAAGGAAATGTTTCTTTAATTCAAAGCATTAAGGGAATTGGACCTAAAACCGCACAACGAGCAATCCTTGAATTAAAGGATAAAATTGGTGGTACTACCTCTGCCACAACAAGCTCGTCAGACAACATAAACCTACAACAAAAAATGACCATTCAAGAAGAAGCCTTGCAAGCATTGATGTCTTTAGGAATCGGTAAGCCATTAGCTGAAAAAGCATTAGGAAAAGTGATACACCAAGGAGATGACCCTAAAACAGTAGAAGAGTTAATTAAAAAAGCATTGAAGTCGTTATAAGTGGAACAATTAGTTTTTAAAATAAACGTTAGAGAGCAGATACAAAAGTCTCAGTTTTGATTTGAATATAATATGATACGTAAATTATTAATAGTTATAGTTTTAAGTTTTTCGGCATGGAATTTATCCTATGCTTCTTATGTTTTACCGATGCCCGATTCTTTAAAGTATCCGCTAAAAGATAGAGAGGGCGATTATATTACAGATCCTTCAAAAAACTCAGTCGATTTAAACGACCCATCTAATATTGTACGTACCGTAGACTATGACCCTGAAACCAACACCTATATTGTTCACGAAAAAATTGGGGATATCGACTACCGACCTCCTATGTATTTAACCTACGAAGAGTATGTAAAATATGTAGAAAAGCAACAAAAAAACGATTATGTTAAAAGTCGAAATGCAGGTATCAACCTCGTCGAAAAGAAGGGATTAATACCACCTATTGATACCAAGTCGAAATTAGCTGATCGCTTGTTTGGCAATACCAGCGTAGATATACGACCATCCGGTAATATTGAACTAACCCTTGGTGGCAACAGAACAAAAATCGCGAATCCGACCTTACCTGTCCGAAATCAAAAAAATGGTGGTTTCGATTTTGACATGAACATGAATATTAATGTGATAGGTAAAATTGGAAATAAACTTCAACTAAACTTAGGTTATAATACGCAAGGCGGATTTAGTTTTGGGAATGATATCAACAACCTAATAAAACTTCAATACTCTGGCGAAGAGGACGATATTATCCAAGAATTAGCGGCAGGTACCGTTTCGCTTCCCTTGCCAACGCAGTTAATTACAAGCACACAAGCCATGTTTGGGTTCAAAGCAAAATTGCGCTTTGGTCGCCTAACAACCTCTATTTTAATGGCACAACAGAAATCTAAAAAAGAGAGTATCACCATCGACAATGGGGTTCAAATTCAAAAATTTGAAATTTCGACCGATCGATATGATGCCAATAGACACTTCTTTTTAGCCCAATACTTTCGCGACAACTACGACAAAGCGATGGCAAATTTGCCAAACATTCAATCTATCGTAAATGTGAATAGAATTGAAGTATGGGTTACCAATAGAAATGGCGCTACTACAAATGTTCGAGATGTTGTTGGATTTATGGATCTAGGCGAAACAGACCCATACTCAAATTTAATTAATGGAAATCCAGCTCTCGCTCTACCCTCCAATCAATCTAACGACTTATACACCCAACTTGCAGCTGGAGGTGCATCAGTTGCTTTAGAAAACAGAAGCATCAGTAATGTAACACCTTTTATTCAAGGAACTGTAGGACTAACTCCTGTGCAGGATTACGAAAAGGTCTATGCTCGAAAATTACAACCAAGCGAATTTACTTTTGATCCACTATTGGGATATATCTCATTGAACAATGTGTTGAACCCAAATGAAGTATTGGCGGTTGCTTATGAATATACAATTAATGGACAAAAATATCAGGTAGGTGAATTTGCTTCTCAAGTTCAAGGCGACTCTAATGATTTAAGTAAAGTGCTTTATTTAAAATTGTTAAAGGCAACCTCAGCACGACCCACGCTTCCAATCTGGAATTTGATGATGAAAAATATCTATTCCTTGGGTGCCTACCAGGTGAATAGTGAAGATTTTTTTCTTGACATCTACTATAATGATCCAGGAAATGGGTTAAAACGATATTTACCAAAAGGGAATATTCAAGGTAAGCAACTCATTAGATTATTAAACTTAGATAATTTAAATAACCAAGGCGATGCCCAGCCAGACGGGGTTTTTGACTTTCTCAACAACATCACCATAAAACCACAGAACGGAAGAATCATTTTTCCTGTAGTGGAACCTTTTGGTAATTATTTACAAAAACAATTTGAAAAGTATGGTGATGGTGCTATCGCGCCTAATTATGTTTATAATCAACTATATGACTCCACTCAAGTAATCGCTTCTCAGTATCCAGAGTACAATAGGTTTGTCATTAAAGGAAGTTATAAATCAGCAGGTGGTGGCGATATTAATTTAAATGCTTTTAATATTCCGCCCGGATCTGTAAACGTTACAGCAGGTGGTATTCGGTTAACCGAAGGTGTTGATTACACAGTAGATTATAATTTAGGTCGAGTAAAAATCATCAATGAATCTATTTCTAAATCTGGGAATCAAATCAAAATCGACTTTGAAAATGGAGCGCAATTTGCCGCACAACAAAAATCTGTGTATGGCTTGCGATTTGATTATCGCGCGAGTGAAAAATTAAAATTTGGCGCCACCGTTCTTCACATGTCGGAAAGGCCCTTTACACAAAAAGTAAATTTGGGTGAAGATCCTATCAGAAATACAATGTTGGGGTTCGATGTGAAATATAACTCTGATGTTCCATGGCTAACAAAAGCATTAGACAAACTTCCAATTTATTCAACGAAAGATATGTCGACCTTTACATTTTATGGCGAGGTAGCAAGATTACAACCTGGTCACTCGAAAGTAATTGGTAAGGCAGGAAATATTTACATCGATGACTTTGAGGGCTCAAGTAATGGATACGATATTCGTCAACCAGTGCAATCGTGGAGAATGGCTAGCACTCCTAATGGCTCTAAGGATGCGAGCGGTCGTGTAATGTTTCCCGAATCTAGTAGATTTGACTCCATTTACAATTTTAATAGAGCCAGATTATCATGGTATAATATCGACCCTTGTTTTAATCAGAGTCAAAGTTGCACACCGCAATATATTCAGGACAATCCGGCAGAATATATTACTCATTATACGAGACAAATTCTACAATCAGAAGTATTCCCCAATCGATCTAACAACACCATTAATAATACCTTACAAACTTTCGACCTTAGCTTTGATCCCACACAGAGAGGCCCTTACAATTTTGAATCAAAACCTTTTGCCAATGCTTTTTCATATGGGATTGATGATTCAGGACACTTAAACAATCCGAAGACAAGATGGGGCGGTATTATGAGGAGTCTCGACAATACAGACTTTGAAGCATCTAATGTGGAATATATAGAGTTTTGGGTGATGGATCCTTTTGTAGGAAATAGGAATTCATCTAGAGCGGGTAACATGTATATAAATTTAGGAACAATTTCTGAAGACATTTTAAAAGATTCGCGACTTACTTATGAAAATGGTATCGTTTGTGATACCAATCAAAATGACAGAACACAATATGGTCAGGTTCCACGATTGGCACCTATTGTAAACGCTTTTAATAATGACCCAGATATCAGAAAATGCCAAGATGTTGGCTATGACGGACTAGGCGACAATATTGAGATAAATAGATGGGGCGATTTTCTATCCAATATCAGAACATCAATTACATCGAACCCTATAGAACTAACTAGGTTGGAAAATGACCCGGCTAATGATGATTATAAATTTTTTAAAGATGCCACCTATGATGCGGATAAAACACAAATCATAGCAAGATATCAAGGTTTTAATGGCCCTGAAGGTAATTCTCCAGTAGTGACTGGTGATAGCGCCTTCTCCAATGCGGCAACGAATACGCCTGATTTAGAGGATTTAAATAGAGACAATACCTTAAACGAAAACGAGGAATATTATGAATACAGAATTCCTATTTTTCCTGGCATGGATGAAAGCAATAATAAATATATCATTTCACATGTCGTGAATGCTGCATCACAAGTGTCTTTCGGTTCAACCAATGTAGATTTGCCTGAATATACTTGGTACCAATTCAGAATACCGATTAGGCAATACGACGAAAAAATAGGTAATATCCAAGATTTTAGATCCATTCAATTCATTCGATTATTTCTTACTGAATTTGAAAAACCGTTAACCTTGCGTTTTGCGAAATTTGAATTAATTAGAAATCAATGGAGAGTGTATGATGGTGTGTTAAAAAATGGCACCGATGCAAACCCCATCGACCCAGATGTAACGACCACTTTCTTCCAAACGGCTGTTAACTTTGAAGAAAATAGCGAAAAACTTCCGGTTAACTACGTCCTCCCTCCAAACATTGTTAGAGAGAATGGAATCGGTCAAAATGCAAATACAACCATTCAATTAAACGAACAAGCACTATCGGTAAAAGCTTGTAATCTGCAAGATGGTGATTCACGGGCACTATTTAAAAACATTGACTTAGATATCAGAAACTACAAAAGAATTCAACTGTCAATTCATGCAGAAGAATCTGCTCCTGTAGTTGTAGATAATGATATGACAAGTTTTATTAGACTCGGCTCCGATTTTAAAGATAACTTTTATCAATATGAAGTGCCGTTAAAGGTAACTCCCATTCTAACACCTCCGACTACCTATAACAACGATATAATCGCCGACAGAGAAGCCGTTTGGCCCCCTGCGAATGATATCGACATCGCATTATCCGTGTTTACAGAACTTAAACAAGAAAGAAACCTAAAAGGAATTCCACTCACGGTGCCTTATTCAAAAAAGGATGATCAAGGTCGAATTTTAACCATTATAGGAAACCCAGATTTAGGGCTAGTAGCCACAATGATGTTAGGTGTAAAAAATCCTTCACGAAGCGACCCTTTTAATCCTAAGGGTGATGCTGGTGATGATGGTTCTGCGAAGTGCACTGAAATTTGGTTTAACGAATTGCGTCTCAGTGGTCTCGATGAAGGTGGAGGAACCGCTACTTTGGCCACCGTAAATGTGAAGTTAGCTGACTTAGGAAATATATCCTTAGCCACCAAATACCATTCAATCGGATTTGGTCAGATTGAACAAAGAGTGGATCAACGATTTAGAGATGAATACGTAGATTATGATTTCACTACCAATATTGAAGTGGGGAAATTTATTCCCAAAAAAGCAGGATTCCGAATTCCATTTTATGGAAGCTATGCGCAAAAATATAGCACCCCGCAATACGACCCTTATCAGCTAGATATCAAAACTAAAGATCAATTAGCATTATATAAAACAACAGGTGGCGACACCTTAAAAACTTATCGCGAAACCATTCAAACTATCGAGACTAGAAGAGGATTTAATTTTACCAATGTAAGAATTGTGCCGCAAAGTAAAAGTAAAAAACTATGGCCTTGGAGTCCCAACAACTTTAACTTTACTTATGCATTTACAGAAGTTTTTAAAAGCGATCCATTTACCGAATATAATGGTACTAAAAATTATTTGGGCGTCTTAGGGTATAGTTACTCCCCTCAACCCAAGTATATGTATCCTTTCAAAAAAGCGATCAAGAGCAGCAATAAGTGGTGGGATCTTATCAAAGATATCAATCTTAATCTTATCCCTAGCACCTTATCGTTCAATACCGACATAAATAGACGTTTTGGGGAATTGCGTTTGCGCGTTATCGGCGATGAAGAATTTCCCATTGCCCCAGCCTATAATAAATTTTTTACATGGAACAGAAATTATGTGTTTAGATGGAGTCCTTTAAAATCATTGAATATAGATTATGCAGCCACCAACAACGCGAGAATTGATGAACCTGATGGTAAAATAGATACCAAAGAAAAGAAAAAAGAAATATGGGATCGTGTTCTAGCTTTTGGTAGAAACACCAACTATACCCAATCTTTATCGGCAACCTATAATCTACCCATTAACAAAATACCTCTTCTAGATTGGGTGCAAGTAAGGGGAAGTTATGCCTCTTCTTATACATGGACAGCGTCACCACAATTAAGAGATAAATTAACTGATAAATTTGTGGCGAATCCTTTAGGTAATGTGGTGAACAACACGCAAAACATCAGCTTAAATGGCGACTTTAACATTAAAAAACTATACGATAAATTACCTTTTCTAAAACCCTATAATAATCCAAATCCTAATCAGGGAGATGCCAAGAAGAGGAAGGCAGCCGACGAGGCCGTGAAGAAAGCAAGAGAAAAATTGCAAACACAAATCGATAAAGCGACCAAGGATTTAAATAAATTAAAGGAGAATATTCTCGACCTTAAAGCAAGTACTAAAAAAACACCTGAAGAAAAAGCAGCAGAAAAAAAAGTCATTAAAAAGCAAATTAAAGACAAGAAGAAAGCGATTAAAAAACTGAAGAAAGATTTGTATTCGAAACAAAAATCTGAAATTCCTGGTGTGGCTTTATTGATAGAACCCCTATTAGCATTAAAAAAAGTGGGAATAACCTATAGCGAAAATAGAGCTACTACTATTAGTGGATTGATGAATAGTCCAAGAGTGCTGGGGGTTAGCAGCATGAATAGCCCGGGTTACGACTTTACATTTGGTAATCAGCCTGGCATGACTCCGTTTACAACCATTAATTCAGCAGCCAGAAATCAATGGTTAGAAGATGCTGCAGATAAAGGATGGATTAGTACTGATACTTTATTAAACAGACCTTTTATTCAAACCTATGCACAAACATTTAACGTGAAGGCTAATTTTGAGCCGTGGAGAGATATTAAAATAGATTTAGAATGGAATAAATCATACACCATTAATCACTCTCAGATGTTCAAAAAACAGAGTTCTACAGATCCATTTGAACACTTTTTCCCGAAAGATATGGGGACCTATTCTATTACAACAATACCAATTAAAGGGTTATTCAAGAATTTCGATACTACTTTTAACTCGCAATTATATAAAAATTTTGAAGCGAATAGACCCATTGTTTCAGATAGAATAAGTCAAGCTAATCCAAATGCAAACCCCAACGAAACATACATAAATCCCGATGGTACTATCAACAATAATTATAAGAGTGGATACGGTCCTAAATCGCAAGAGGTACTAATACCAGCGTTTCTAGCAGCCTATATGGGGAAAGACGTGAATAAAGTGAAGTTAAATCCATTTAAGAATTTACCATTACCAAACTGGAGATTAACCTATAATGGATTGACAAATTTTGCATGGGCGAAGAAAATATTCGCGAGCTTTAGTATCACGCATGCCTATTCAAGCACGATGAACATAAATAGTTTTGAATCGAATCTAGATTATACAGGAGATGGGGATTATTTAAATTCTCAGTCGAAAGATACCCTTAACAATAATTATTTTTCGTTGTATAGAATGCCGAACATCGTTATAAATGAAGCATTTCAACCATTAATCGGAATCAACATGTCGTTTAAAAATAATTTAACGATGAATTTTGATTTCAAAAAATCGCGAATTGTAACCATGTCATTTTCAGATTATCAATTGAACGAAATCAAATCAACCGCCTATACATTTGGATTCGGCTATAAAATTAGAGGCTTAAAAATTCCTATTAAAATAAAGGGAAAGCCTTTAAAATTGGATAACGATTTGAATTTTAAATTCGACTTTTCTTATCGCGACAATATAACTGTTACCAGCCGTATCGACCAAGGCATTCATGAACCGACTACAGGTAGTAAAATACTTTCGTTCCTTCCATCAATAGATTACACGGTTAGCAAAAGAATTAATGTTCGTTTGTTCTTCGATTGGAGTAGAACCAAACCATATACGTCATCTTCTTATCCAATTACAACTGCAAGAGGAGGGGTCACCTTAAAGTTGTCGCTAAATCCCAACTAAAACAAACTAATTCAGAAAAGCCTGATTGAAAATTCAATCAGGCTTTTTTACACCTTAGATGTTAGGATTGGTAAAAAAAACTATCTTTGTACAGTAATAAATTTTCAATCTAATAAAACAAAAAATTATGAATTTTCCTGCAGAATTAAAATACACTAAAGAACACGAATGGGTGAGAGTAGAAGGTAATATTGCGTATGTTGGCATTACTGATTTTGCACAAAAAGAATTAGGAGATATCGTATACGTTGATATATCATCATTGGGCGATAGCGTTGCTGCTGATGAAGTTTTTGGGTCAGTAGAAGCTGTTAAAACTGTATCTGATTTATTTATGCCTGTTGCAGGTAAGGTAATCGAAACCAATCCTGAATTAGATACTAATCCTGAATTAGTGAACAAGGATCCGTACGGCAAAGGTTGGATGATTAAAATAGAATTAGAAGGCGATATTGCTTCTTTATTAGATGTTGATACCTATAAAGCACAAGTAGGAGTTTAGTAGTCGTGTCTAACATGTACTTTTTTAATATAAAAAAATTAGTGCCCGCCATCGTGTGGGCATTTTTTATTTTAATTCTTTGTCTTTTACCTGGCAAGGACTTTCCACAAACAACTATTTGGCAATTCGACAAAGTGGTGCATTTTTTATTCTATGCCATATTGTTTTTTTTGTTGAATCGCAGTCTTTCTAACGCTAATTTATTTACACGATGTATACTTCTTGGTATTTGTTTTTTCTATGGATTATCCATAGAATGTATGCAAGGAGCTTGGTTGAAAGATCGTTTCTTTGATGGCTATGACGCCATCGCAAATGGTGCAGGTGCCTTGGTGTGTATGACGCTTATCCA
>Ga0164294_10000710_pt1 | contig 31573 bp, 34 predicted proteins | sample GEODES005metaG_FD_111479 | JGI IMG/M metagenome (GOLD analysis project Ga0164294, IMG submission 111479) | Oligotrophic lake water microbial communities from Sparkling Lake, Wisconsin, USA - GEODES005 metaG | ecosystem: Environmental > Aquatic > Freshwater > Lake | place: USA: Sparkling Lake...
CCTCTCGGTTTTAATCATGTCTTCCAGCCAAGCAATCTCTCGATCAGCTGTCTCCAGTGAATGACGTCGCCACTCCTCCAGATATTTGTCGATACCAACAGGTGACTTCTCGAGTTCACCACGAAGGATTTCGGCTTTCTCCTTAAGGCGACGATGGCGTCCCTCAAGAATTCTTACTCGGTTATTTGCTGAGGTTGGAGAAAAGAATGCGAAACGAATTTCGAAACCTTCATCCTCCCAAGTTTCAGGTGTTACTGACTCGGTCAATGATTCAAATCTGCGAGCGCCCTTATCTGTAATCTCATAGACAATGCGAGAGCGGCGGGAAGTCGCCTCCACAACAACCTCTTCAATCACACCTGCCTCAACCATTCGGCGAAGCTGCGGATAAAGAACTGAGAAGGAGAGTGCGCGGAATGGGCCAAAGATGGTCCCGATGCGCTTGCGAAGCTCGTAGCCATGAAGTGGCGCTTGTGAGAGCAGGCCAAGGAGGGCAAACTCAAGTGACTCTGACCGTGATCGCATTGGGCGCCTCCTCTCGTGGCTCATACATACTCCGAGATATGTATCTATTCGATATATCGAACCGTAATCTAATGGGATATAGCCACCTGTGCAACTCTGAGCCGGAGTTAAACTCACCACATGATCATTCCTTCACGGCTGCCTGAGTACATCGTGGCCGCCATGGTCATCATTGTGGCCCCTGGGCCAAGCGTGCTCTTCGTGATCGCCAGAGCAATTGCCTGGGGTCGCACAACTGCGATCTTTACAGTCGCTGGCAATGTCACAGGTGCTTTTTTCCTCTCCACATTTGTTGCCTTCGGATTGGGACCAATACTCCAGCGCTCAGAGATCGCCTACATCACCATTCAATGGGCAGGTGGTCTCTACCTTGTCTACTTGGGTGGTGATGCGATCAAACATCGAAGAGCGCATGCAGCTGATATGAGTAAGCAAGGAGATGTTGCCCCTGGTGTGCGCCGCTCTATCCGCGATGGTTTCTGGGTTGGTGCTCTCAACCCAAAAGGTCTGGTTTTCTATGCAGCGGTCTTGCCACAGTTTATTGATCGGGAACGTGGAGATGTAACGAGCCAACTAATTCTTCTTGGAGCGATCTTCTCACTGCTTGCTTTTATCTCAGATGGCTCCTGGGGTTTCTTGGCAGGAACAGCTCGACAATGGCTAGCAACTGATTCCAGCCGTCTAGAAAGACTTCGAGCCACAGGCGGAACCATCATGATCATTCTTGGAATCTCTGTTTTGGTCGCCGCAATTGTCAGTGCCTGAGTACACAATTACTTCATGATCAAACCTGCAAAGCCTGCCCGTGAAAATATCTCTCCTTCAGATTTAACCTTTGGACTCTCTACCTGTAAACGATGTTTATGGATCAAGTACTGGTTCAAGGTAACGATGCCGGGACAGTTCCCTCTTGTCGGAACTATGGCTGCCTTGCAAGAAGAACATTTTCAAGGGGCAGATATGCCGACGATTGATCCCTCTCTGCGAGCAGGAAAAGTTACTAAGTGGGGTGAGTGGGTCAAGAGCAAGCCGCTCCTTGTTAACGGTGAGGAAACTCGCTGGCGCATCTTAGGAAAGTATGACCTTGTAGCAACAAATGAGGATGGAACGATCGGGCTTATCGATTGCAAAGTCTCAGATAGTCAGCGTGATAGTGGGCATTTTTACTCACCTCAGCTTGAGGCGTATGCCTACAGCTTAGAAAATCCCGCTGCTGGGAAATCACAAACCGTTGCATCGATGGGACTGCTTGTCTGGAAACCCACCACAGCTATTGGTGCTACTGCTGAGGAGTACGGTTTCGGGGTCTACCAAAAATATGTTCCGGTTGAGCGAGACCAATCAAACTTCTTGCGTGTAATCGGTGAATTCATCGGTGTTCTAGAAGGTGAACTTCCTGACTCTGGTCCTGAATGCCAAACATGTACTTATCTGCGTGCACGAAACGCTTTAGATTAATCCTCTTCCTGAATTACACCAAGTTTTGCTTTCTTGGGTGCATAGACATCGATGTACTCCTGACCCGAGAGTTCATGGATAGCCTTCATAATCTGATCTGTCACATCACGCAGGTGTTCCAAATCAGTTGAATCGCCATCAAAGTACATCGGCGCGCCAAAGCTCATGCCAACCCGTTTGACGTTGGGAATTACCTGGCCAGTTGGTTGAATCTTGTCTGTATTAGACATCGCTACTGGAATCACTGGAGCGCCAGATTCAATTGCTAATCGCGCGATACCAGTTCGGCCCTTATATAAACGGCCATCTGGAGATCTAGTTCCTTCAGGATAAATACCGAGGCAATGGCCATCTGCTAATACTTTCAAACCCGTAATAAGTGCAGCCTCACTTCGACGACCACCTGAACGATCCACTGGAACTTGACCCAGTGCCATGAAGGTCAACTTTTTTAACAAGCCTTTTGGTCCAGGAGATGTGAAGTACTCACTTTTTGCAAGGAATGTAACTTTGCGAGGAACAACTAAGGGCATGAAAATCGAATCACTAAATGACAAATGGTTAGAGGCAATAATTACCGCACCTCGTGCCGGAACATGTCGAAGGCCACGGACCTTGGGACGAAAGGCAAGCATCAAGGGTGGGGTCAGGAATGCTCGTAAGGCTCCATACGGCAGATCGTTTAGCACGAGGATTAATTTACTGGGTATTGACGACTATGACACTATCTGAGGGTGAATAGCGGGAAAAAAGATGCTGACGATTTTGATGAAGAGGAGCTGATTCGCTCTGAGTTTGAATCCATGGTCGCAGGCCTCTCCTTAGATGAATCCACACCTACAACATACCTCGATGAGTTAGATCGAATTGATCATGAAGAGTTTGTTCAACCCAATCCTCCACATCAATCAGCTGGTGGATTTATTGCATCAGCGCGTTTAGCACTCAAGCGTTGGTTGCGACGTGGCCACCACGATGATGATGGAGCAACACTCTAGGTTGCCGACACTACTTTTCTAACAATTAAACTCGTGCTAAATCTGCAACTCCAACAACACCCGCGTCATTGCCAAGCTCTGCTGCAATAAGAGTCGGATATGGATGCTTGCCAGCAAAAGGCATAGTTCGCTCTAATGATTCTCGTGTGGGCTTGAGCAAAATCTCACCAGCATCAATTACTCCTCCACCAATAACAACGCATGCTGGGTCAAGCAACACTAACAAGGAGGCAATGCCAGCGCCGAGCCATTGACCCGTTGTGTTAAAAGCAGCAAGAGCAACGGGATCACCATCACGTGCAGCTTCTGTAATTGCTTTTCCAGTTAAGCCCGCAACGGTTCCATCACCACGTGATAAAAGATTTCGTGCAATCTCTGGGGTTGCACTCACCGCTTCACGGGCATGACGTAACAAAGCATTTCCTGAGGCGTACTGTTCAAAGCAACCACGAGCTCCACATCCACACAAATGGCCATCTGGTACTACTCGCAAGTGACCAAATTCGCCAGCAACTCCAAACGCTCCGCGATAAAGATCGCCATTTATCACTATGCCTCCGCCAATTCCGGTTCCAACCGTCAACATCATCATGTTCGATTGATTTCGACCGGCACCAAATTTTGCTTCTCCCCATGCTGCAGCGTTGGCATCGTTTTCTATTACGACCGGTACACCGATCATTTGATGCAATTGAGTATCTAAATCAACACCATTCCAATCAGCGATATTTGGCGCAGCAAGTATTGTCTTTCGATCAGATGAAACAAATCCTGCAGCTGATACTCCAACGCCAGTGACCTCATACTGAGCCATTAACTCTTGTGCTGTCTGTGCAATGGTGTGGGTTAAGGCCGACCCGCCTTGCCGAGGAGTGTCCTTGCGCGCTGTGGCGAGAATTGTGCCATTCTCATCAACAACACCACCTAGAACTTTGGTACCACCAACATCAATACCAATTGTGTAGACCATGGAATTAGCCCTCTAGATGTTTTTTGAGTTCTGACAACGCTGCATCAATTGTTGCCTTCTCTGCCTTCTGTCGCATCATCGCAGGAATTGGCATTGACAATGAAACTTCAAGTTCATACGTGACTTGAGTTGTGTCGGCATCAACGCTACTTATTGAATAGATTCCATCCATACCCGTTAACAGATCAGCTTCATCTAATGAAAAGCTCAGTTTGTTAGGGGCAGCGCTCCAGTCATAATCCAAAGTAAGGCGATCTTTCATCATTCCCGCATCAATGCTCATCTTGACTTTGGTAACCCGTCCTTGGTCATCGCGTTCTAGCGCTTCAGATGACTTAATCTGAGATGACCACTCTGGATAGGTGTCTAATTCGAAAAGGGCTTTGTGAACATCTGCGATAGGCGCATCGATGGTCACTGTGGACATGCTGAATTGGCTCATGGCGCACAGGTTACCCTCTTCCCCTTTCCTTGTGGCTCACGCTAGCGTTGGCCCATGAATGAAATCACAATCCCTCCACTTGTCCCTGCTGCTACTGCAGGCAATCTCACAAAATTGATCGCTGAACGCGCCTGGTTTGAACCAGAGCGCATCACCATGTCCCGTCCGTTGGGCGAAGGATGGCAACCTGTAACCGCGCGCGAGGTAGATGAAGAAGTCCGAGCCACTGCCAAGGGTTTAATCGCAGCCGGAGTTCAAATCGGAGATCGCGTGGCCATCATGGCCCGCACGCGATATGAATGGACGATTTTAGATTTTGCAACATGGTTTGCAGGTGCTGTTGTTGTACCTATTTATGACACCTCATCTGCTGAGCAGATTGATTGGATTCTCAACGACTCCAACTCAGTGGCAGTAATTGTCGAAACTCCTGCGCTACGTGATTTAGTACAAACTGTTCTACCATCACATACGCGTCATGTATGGACGATGACAGATGATGTTTTAGCGATCTTGCGCGAGGCGGGTAAAAACATCGGTGATGATGAAGTCGATCGACGTCGCAATGCTCTGCTCCCTTCTACCCTTGCCACATTGATCTATACATCTGGTACGACAGGCAAACCTAAAGGTGTGCAATTAACACACGGCAACTTCCTTTCAGAGTGCGGAAACGTTGCTCAAGGTGCGAGTGAACTCTTCTTTAAGCCAGGTGGATCAACACTTCTATTTCTCCCGGTGGCACACGTATTTGGTCGCATGGTTCAAATCGGTGCAATCTTTTCTGGTCTCCACTTGGCACATTGCAGTGACCCTGCAACACGGCTACCGATGGACTTAGCCTCATTTAAGCCGACGTTTGTTTTGGCAGTTCCTCGAATCTTTGAAAAGATTTTCAACGGAGCTGAAGCAAAGGCTGAAGCAGCTGGTAAGGGAAAGATCTTTAAGAAGGCCGCTGATGTTGCGATTGCATACTCAGAAGGACTTGATAAAAAATCAATGTCTCCAGTTCTTAAACTTCAGCATGGACTCTTCGACAAGTTGGTCTATAGCAAGATCCGTACAGGTATGGGTGGACGAGTTGAGGCCGCCATTTCTGGTGGAGCACCACTAGGTGCCCGTCTTGGGCACTTTTATCGTGGTGCTGGTGTGACAATCCTTGAAGGGTACGGACTGACTGAAACAACGGCCGGTGCAACACTTAATCTCTATGGTGCACACCGAGTTGGTTCGGTTGGTAAGCCCGTGCCTGGAACATCAATCAAAATTGCAGATGATGGTGAAGTCCTTATTCGTGGTCCAATCGTCATGGATGGATACTGGCAAAATGATGCTGCCAATAATGAGGTCTTTGATGCTGATAGGTGGTTTAAGACTGGTGACCTTGGAAAGCTAGATGATGAAGGCTTCCTGTATATCGTAGGACGTAAGAAGGAGTTGATTGTTACAGCAGGTGGCAAAAATGTTGCACCAGCGGTTCTAGAAGATCGTGTGCGCGCTCATCCACTTGTAAGTCAGTGCATGGTCGTTGGTGACAACCAGCCGTTTATTGCCGCTCTTGTAACTATAGATCAGGATGCTCTGAAGAATTGGATAACTAACAACAAGAAGGATGGCGCATCACTTAGTAATTTAGTCAATGATCCAGATCTGATCGCAGTAATACAGACCGCAATCGATGATGCCAATAAAGCGGTGAGTAAAGCTGAGTCAATCCGTAAATTCGTGATCCTATCTACAGATTTCACCATCGCCGGTGGACAACTAACCGCCAAGCTTTCAGTTAAGCGACATGTAGTTGCAAAGGAGTTCGCTCAAGAAATTGATGCCTTGTTCGCTAAATGAACAATGAGCGGGTAACCCTCGCACAAGAACTTCACGATGGAATCGCCCAGGACTTAGTTGGCCTGGGCTTTTCCATAGACGCACTCCTTGCTGGAAACCTAAAGATCGAGAGTAAAGAAGGGTTGCGAGCGATCCGCTTTACTGTTTCAGAGTTGATCGAGAAGGTTCGACGAGAAATACACACTCTAAGAACTGATGGCGAGGTACTCAATGCCTCTAGCAATACTGAGATTAGTTATGAATTACAGAGGGTCTTTACAGAGATCATCAGAAATGTTGAGCAACACTCCTTCGCATCACACCTTTCGATTCACATCAGCGACAACGGAGTAGGAGGTGCATCTACAAAGACGGGATCCTTTGGCCTACTCGGCATACAAGAGAGAGTCGTAAAACTCAATGGGGATATCGAGATTGACTCAACGGAGGCAGGAACAAAGATAAGTATCCAGATTCCATTGGATAAGTGATGAAAACCGTATTAATAGTCGATGACCACGCAGTAGTCCGCCATGGTTTGCAGTTGGCACTAGAGGCTCATGGATACCAGGTGGTCTCTCAGGCCGGATCTGTTAATGAGGCGCGTGCATACTTGGCCCACACCAATCCCCACATTGTGATCATTGATATTAACTTGCCGGACGGCTCTGGCTTTGATGTCATCTCGTGGGCTAGAAAAATTTCACCTAGCATCATAATTGTGGCCTTATCGTTACATGATGGCGCAGATTATGTGCGAGCGGCCAAGATGGCTGGAGCCAACGCATATGTTGTAAAGGACTCTTCACTCACAGAGATACTTGCTGCAATTGATTTTGCCATTGCAAGTCCTGATTCATTTAGCAGCAAGCTAGCCAGCGCCTCATTTATTGAAACTGGTCTGACAGCACGTGAAATCGACGTCCTACAATCGATCAATCATGGTCTGAGTAATTATGAAATCGCAACTACCCTATTTATTTCTATCTCTACTGTTAAAACACATGTTTCATCGATTCTGAGAAAACTCGAGGCAAACAATCGCGTCGAAGCTTTAACTATTGCCCGTGAACGCGGACTACTTGTTTAGCAATGCCTCAAAATCTCGTGACCATAGCTCCCAGCGCCACTTATCAATAATCCATTGACGACCCATAGCTCCCATCGTGCGTGCGCGCTCAGTGTTGATCAGCAGATCTATCGCTGCAGATGCAATCTGATCATGATCAGTTCCACTCACGACCACACCTGTTTGATTCCTCAGTACCGCATCTGGAGCACCGCCTGAGTCACCGGCAATAACGGGTAAACCACAGGAACTAGCCTCCAGATAGACGATTCCAAGGCCTTCTACCTCTAAGCCCATCAATCGTGAACGCGATGGCATTGCAAATATTTCTCCAACGCAAATGTAACGGGGCAAATCCCGATAGTCGATTCGCCCGATAAAGGTGACTGAATCTTCAAGTCGATACTTACGAACCAAAGTGTTTAAGTGCTTACGATGTGGACCTTGTCCCACAATAAGCAGATGTGCATTGCCAACACTGTCTAGAATTTTCGGCATTGATTCAATCAACCTGTCGTGGCCCTTACGATGTACTAAGCGACCCACAGAGACAATGACTTTCTTCTGACTTAGGCCCAAGGATGCGCGAAGTTCGGATGAATCGGTTGGAGCAAAGTGGTCAACATCGATACCTGGGGCGATCTTGACCATAGCCGATTGTGCTTGTGGACTCAATGCTTGTGAAATTGCAGTACGCGTGAATTCACCAAGATATGTCAAAGCATCAACGGTTGAACCAATTCGGCGTAACAAGAGATTAAATGGAAAAACTTTGGCCCACCAAACCTCATGGCCATGAGTTAAGGCAACTGTGCGGTCAACCCCTGCGCGTTTTGTGGTTGCAGATAACAAACCAAGAGGCGCAGCCGCCCCAAAAGCTGCAACTCTTACTCCTTCTTCTTTAATGATGTGTGTAATCGCACGTGCAACGCGTGGAGTTGGAAGTAAAATCTTTGATCTATCGCGGATTACTCGGACTCCAAATTTTTCTAGCCACTGCTTGTCGTAATCGTTGGAATCATTGTGTGCTGATGTATACACAATGGTTTGCCCAAATGGGCGACGCTCAATTAAGCCAATTACAAAGGTTTCGATGCCACCGGCTCGAGGGCCAAAGTCATTGGTTATAAAAAGAACCTTTTTAGAAACGGCGTGCTCCAACGAAAGGTTTACTACCCAGTGATCCACTAGGTGCAACTTTAACGCGTGAACCGGAGCGTGGTGCATGCACCATTTTTCCTCCGCCAAGATACATACCAACGTGTGAGACTGGACGGCCGTAGAACAAAAGATCACCAGGTTTCAACGCCCTCAGAGAAACCGGTTTACCCATTCGAGCTTGCGCCGCCGATGAGTGCGGAAGCGAGACGCCTGCTGCCTGATATGCGCGCATTGTTAAACCAGAACAATCCCATGTCACCATGCCCGCCGCACCAAAAACATAGCGGTCTCCAATTTGCTTGAGTGCGTACTTAAGGGCAACACCTGCTCGCCCAGATACAGCATTAGCACTCTTGGCGGCTTGCAAAGATGAGGCCTGGTCAGCGTTTTCTTCATCCTCTGCCAACTTGGCTAACCGTGCGCGTTCGGCCTTGCTCAGTTGCGAGAGTAACTTCTCTGCATCTGCGAGTTTTTTTAATGCAAGTGCTGATTGTGCCGCCAACTTTTTCTGTGCAGCTGCCACTAATGCCATCTTGTCATTAACAGTTAACGTTGTTGCATTAAGTCGTTGTTGCGCCGCTTCAAACTCGCGCAGTTGGGCAGATTTTCTTCGAGTTATTGCATCTAAGGCGCCAGCTGATGAGAGATAGAGTGTTGGGTCACTGGAAAAAAGAAGTTCGAAGCTTTGACCAAAGCCCCCAGATTTATACTGCTCGATCGCTATTGCCCCTAAAGAGCGTTGCAGGGTCGAAACAGTTTCTCCTTGCGCCTGAGCCTTTGCCTTAATGCCGTTTAAGGTATTTGTAAGACCAGCTAACTTAACCTTTGCCTCTTGAGCACCCTCTGCCGCAGCGGTTGCTTCCTCTTCCAACTGACGAACTTTGACTTTAACCTCGGCAAGAGTCGGAGCTGCATGAGCCGAAATCGGCACAATGAGCCCAGCCACCATAGCTATGGCTGCGAGAAGAGGCCGGGAAAATGACATGGGTGCAAGGCTAACCTCGCCTGCACCCCGTTCTCAACCTCAACAGAGCCTAAAACTCTGTTAATTAGGAGTGAGTTAGGCCCCGCGAGCGTCAAACTGCAGCGGTGGGGTCAATCCACTGTTGGCTAAGACGGTAAGAGCGGAGAGCGTCGCTTCGCTGATTTCTGGTGTTGGTTGCAGGAAGAAGGCCACGACGCAGGTGTTACATGCAATCGTTGCCATGGTGCAAGTGTTGCAATCGATGATCATGGAGCTGACTGTAAAGGGTGGCACTGACAGATTTTTAAGGAATTTTGAACACCCTTGAGTGATAATTGCCGCTGTGAGCATCGTTGCAACACTTGTGGTGGGTATGGATGGATCCACCATCAAAGAGTTCGGATCATCTGGTGTTAGCTCACCTCAAGACCGCCAGGAGTTTCTCCAACGCAGACGAGAAGTGGATTGCATCATCATTGGTGGCAACACCGCCCGCCACGAGCCCTACACCACAACACCTGTGCCTTTGGTGGTGATTTCTCGTTCACTTGTTAACCCAGTACAAGGAAATCACTTAGCTGTGTTGTGGAACTGCTCTCCCGTCCAAGCAGTAGAGAAGGCTCAAAAATTGTATGGGCAGAACGTATTAATTGAAGGCGGAGCGTCCATGATCAATGAGTTAATAAAACATACAATCATAGATCAGCTCGAGCTAAGTGTTACGCAAGTTACCGGAGGCGATGATAAAGTTGACTGGCAAGCATTACTAGCGCAATTTACACATTGCCAATCACGTGAAGTTGAAGGTACGACTTTTTATTCAGCGCACAATTAAAAAGCTGAGATTATAGAAACACCAGCAACGGCAAGTGCAATTCCGATGTATTGAACTCGATGTAGACGCTCATGCAAAAACTTGAATGCTAAGACCGCGGTTGCAATTGGGTATAAAGATCCAAACACCATTGCGACAGAAACTAAACCCTTAGTACAAGCAATACCCAACAGTAAGTTCGCAATGAAATCAGCTGCACCAATAAAGATCAATGCCGGCAACTCTTTCTTACTAAAATTACCCGTCGTTCTAAACTTCATCGCTAAGGAAAGTGTAACAAAAAATGTTGCAGCTCTCATCGACACCATTGTTAACAAAGCGCTGCTTTGTGAACCAATTGCTATGAAGGTGAGCGCTAAACCAAAACCAGCTGCCGCCCCTAATGCGAGTAATAGTGGTTTTAATGGAAGCCCTTGAGATAACTCAGGGCCACTTGCACAAAAGACTCCAACTAACGCAATTACTACGCCAATTAAAGTTATTGTCGATAGTGCATCACCTGTTATCAGCGCATATGCCAATGGAATTACAGTACTTAAAGAGCTAATCGGGGAAACAACACCCATTCGGCCAGTTGATAATCCTTCATACAAACATGCGAGCCCGATGTAACCGAATAACCCCGCAAGTGCGCCAGGAATCAAGAAGCCATCTAGACCAAAGACTTTGCCTTGCCAACTACCCGAAACAACAACTATTAAAATTCCAACAAGCAAACCGATAACTTGAGAAAAACCCAAAACAGCAAATGGATGATGCTTCTTGCTGAGTCGACCTGCGAAAAAATCAGCCGTTCCCCACATTGCACTTGACAGTAGTGCCAACAGCGAAGCCATTGCGCAAGGTTACAGCCCCGCCTCCCATAAAAGGCTGCATTAATTCTTTATCCTGTTCTAGTGGATGCGAATGCTTTCGAGCGATTAATAGATCAGCTTCGCACCTTTACTCCGCGTGCGGAGGTGTCGCTAATTGAAGTGCCTGCTCCTCAAAAGCTTGCAACTTTTGCCTTTGCATTCTCCGCCGATGTTTCAAACGGTCTATTGGGTGATGAAGAGGATGAGGTAGCTAATGGGCGCTTTGTTCTTTTGCATGAGCCCGGCGGACAAGCAACGTGGGATGGCGAGTTTCGTTGTGTTACCTTCGTTAGCGCTGATGTGGACACCGTGATGCAAGAGGATCCACTCCTTCCAGAGGTCGGTTGGAGCTGGTTTCTTGAATCACTCGAGCGAAACAACTGCGTTTTCAACGCACCGAGTGGAACAGTTACCCGCGTATCAAGTGCTTCATTCGGAAAGTTGTCCCAAAGAGATGATGCCGCAGAAATTGAAATTCGTGCTTCATGGACTCCGATTGTTGTTGAGCCCCAAGAGCTAATTACTCATATCCAAAGTTGGTGTAATTTGATTTCTGAGGTAGCAGGTCTGCCCCCCGCACCTGAAGGCGTTTCTGCCATCTCATCTGCACGTAAACGTTAATCATGTCCGAAGAGATAACTGCAACTCCACTGCTTGCACCTGCTAACGGAACTCCGGCGGTAATTGATTCCGAGTCAGCATTTACAGAAGCCCTCAAGCAGTTAGGGCAGGGGCATGGACCATTTGCTGTTGATGCCGAACGAGCATCGGGTTTTCGATATAGCGCCCGCGCCTATTTGATTCAAATTAAACGAAATGGTGGCGGCCTGCACTTAATTGATCCCATACCTTTTGGGCCAGGGCACGTGCTCTTTGCAGAACTCAATGCCTTGTTACATACCGATGAAGTAATTTTGCACGCCAGCACCCAAGATTTGCCATGTTTGCGCGAACTAGGTATTAATCCTGAGCAACTTTTTGATACTGAATTAGCAGGCAGAATCGCTGGTTTTCCACGGGTTGGATTAGGTCCTCTATTAGAGTCTTTAATGGGGGTTTCATTAGCAAAAGAACATAGCGCTGCGGATTGGTCTGCACGGCCGCTGCCTCAAGAGTGGCTTACATACGCTGCACTCGATGTTGAGTTGCTTGTTGAGTTAAGAGATCACATCTATGAAATTCTTGAAGAAGCAAACAAGCTCTCATGGGCCCTTGAGGAGTTTGCCTCGATTCTTAATGCACCACCTGCTCCCCCACGTGTTGATCCTTGGCGCCGCACATCAGGAATGCACAAGATTAAACGTAGAGATCAGCTCGCCATTATTAAAGAGTTGTGGATTGCGCGAGATGGAGTTGCATCCTCTCTAGATATAGCACCGGGCAAACTACTCAATGACTCAGCAATTGTTGAGTTAGCAATTGCTGCCCCCGTTACTAAGAAAGATTTCGAAAAGGCGCTTCGCCCACTGGGCTTGAGAGCTCGTTGGTTAGAAAATCTGCAATTGTGGCTAACAAGTATTGCGACCGCTGTCGCACTTCCTGAAGAGCAATGGCCTGCGATGCGCACTAATACCGACACTTTGCCTCCGATTAAATTGTGGCGTGACAAGTTCCCAGAAAAGTTTGCTCCACTCTCACATGCCCGGGCTGCCATTGAATTAATCGCAGAGGAGAACCACATCCCGGTTGAAAATTTAATTACCCCCGAATATGTTCGAAGGCTCTGTTGGAAACCTCCTGCCGGGGCAACAGAAACACTGTCGATCACCGCCGTTGAACAAGGGCTATCTGAGTTAGGTGCCCGTCAATGGCAGATTGCCCTTGTGGCCCCGGCTGTGGCCGTGGCCTTGCTTGAAAAAGAAGCTTTGCCTGTTCCAGAGGCGGCCGAAGTGACGGAAACCACGCCTGAGGAATCCTGATTTACGCAACATAAGAGTTGCGTAAATACCCTTTTTCCCTTAGATTTTGGCTCATGCTCAGTACATTCATTATTGCCCTCCGTGAAGGCCTAGAAGCCTCTCTCATCGTTGGAATCTTGGTTGCCTACATCGTTAAAACCGATCGCAAGGGTTACTTACAGCCTTTGTGGACAGGTGTGATCACCGCGGTTATAGCAAGTATCGCACTTGGAGCATTTCTAACCTTCACCTCGGTATCTCTCAGTGATCGTGGACAGGAGCTCTTTGCAGGTGTTACCTCTTTCATCGCAGTCGGCTTGGTGACATGGATGGTTTTCTGGATGAAGCGCACTGCACGCAATTTACGTAATGAACTACAAGGCAAGGTAGATGTTGCAGCAAGTGCAGGGCCTTTAGCCCTTGCTGGAGCAGCGTTTTTCGCTGTTATTCGCGAAGGTCTTGAAACTTCATTATTTATTTACTCAAACTTTCAAACAGTTGCAGATGTAACTAGTCCTGCAATTGGGTTGATTCTAGGTTTTGCTGTCTCAATTACCCTTGGATACTTGATCTATAAGAGTGCGATTAGATTAAATCTTTCAAAGTTTTTCACCTACTCTGGTGTGGCGTTAATTGTTGTCGCCGCCGGAGTTTTGTCATACGGAGTCCACGAGTTCCAAGAGCTTGGATACCTGCCTGGACCAGATGCTTTTGCCTGGGATGTCACCTCCTTAATAGCTAAGGATTCAATTATGGGCGCATCACTATCTGGCACCATTGGCTTTGATACAACCACCTCATGGCTGCAGTTGGGTGTCTACATTCTGTATCTAGGCTCCGTACTGGTCCCATACCTTTCTAAGCCTCGGGTAAAGAGCACAGTCAACGCTTAATTTGCTACTGTCCTAAACCCTTACTGGCGAGTAACCTTTGGCCTACGCCCTAGGTAAAGGAAGTTTCATGTCCCGCACAGTCGTCCTCGTTGATGCCGTTCGCACCCCATTTGGAAAGGCTGGCGGCATGTACTCCGGCACGCGAGCTGATGATCTCATGGTGCGCGCCATTCGTGGCTTACTAGAACGCAATCCCAAGGTCGATCCCTCATCCATTGAAGATGTCGCAATCGCTGCAGCAACTCAGACTGGCGATCAAGGAATGAACATAGGTCGAAGTACTGCGCTGCTTTCGGGATTACCAAATACTGTCCCTGGATATTCAGTAGATCGCTGGTGCGCAGGTGCTCTCACAGCGGTAACAACTATTGCAGGTGCAATTGCTATGGGAACTAATGAGATTGCAATTGCTGGCGGTGTAGAACACATGGGTAACCATCCAATGGGTGAAGGCATGGATCCTAATCCACGGTACTTAGCAGAACGTATTGTTGAACAGGATGCACTTGCCATGGGTGCAACGGCAGAAAGATTGCATGATCGCTTTCCTCAGTTAACTAAAGAGCGTGCCGATCGATATGCATTAAATTCGCAGGTCAAAACCGCACAAGCGTATGCGGATGGAAAAATTCAGCGAGATTTAATTCCAACAGCTGCGCGCAACGCAGAGCTTGGGTGGACAGTTGCAACTGTTGATGAAGCTCCGCGTCCCCAAACAACTATGGAAGGTCTTGCAGGATTAAAGACACCTTTCCGTCCAGCAGGACGTGTGACCCCAGGCAATTCATCAGGATTAAATGATGGTGCAACTGCAGCGATTCTTGCTAGCGAAGAAAAGGCACTAGAACTTGGATTAACAATTAAGGCAAGAATGATTACTTTTGCATTTGCCGGTGTAGAACCAGAGATCATGGGTTATGGACCAGTCCCATCGACTCTCAAAGCGTTGAAACAAGCAGCTCTAAAGATTGAAGATATTGGCGCTTTTGAGATCAACGAAGCTTTTGCCGTGCAAGTGATTGCTTTCTTAGATCACTTTGGCATCGCAGATGATGATCCTCGCATTAATCCTTACGGCGGTGCTATCGCTGTTGGACACCCGTTAGCTTCATCTGGTGTGCGCTTAATGCTAAATCTAGCCCGCACCTTTGAAGCACAACCTGATGTTCGTTATGGCATCACAACTATGTGTATTGGTCTTGGTATGGGCGGAACTATCATCTGGGAAAACCCACACTTTAAGGGAGCTAAGTAATCATGAGTGCTGACATCACAGTTCCTGCAGGAGCACCTGAAGAGGTCGTTACTCACGCACTTGTTCGAGAGATTGACCTAACCGCCTTTGGCGGCAAAGGATCAATGGCACTTATCACCTTAGATAATGGCCATGATCACAACAGACCAAATACTTTTGGACCGCAATCTCTGGCGGCATTAGATACCGCAATAACAGAGGCAATTCAGAGAAAGCCGGCAGCCATCGCAGTGATTGGAAAGCCCTTCATTTTTGCAGCCGGAGCTGATCTCTCAGGTATCGCATTTCTAACCCAAGACACGCAGGCGTTAGCATTTGGAAAACTTGGTCATGATGTTTTCCGTCGCTTAGGTGAATCAACGATTCCAACATTCGCATTTATCAACGGATTGGCCTTGGGTGGGGGCTTAGAAGTTGGATTGCATTGCCACTATCGCACACTCTCGTCCACTGCTTTGACCGGACTTCCTGAAGTTTTCTTAGGCCTTGTTCCGGGATGGGGTGGAGCAACAATTCTTCCTAAGTTGATTGGCCCAGAACGCGCCGTTCAAGTCATTATGTTGAATGCACTAAACAGCAACACCATGATGAAGGCAAAGGATGCACTAAAACTTGGTGTTGTAGATGCAATGTTTGATCCCGCGGATTTCTTGGAGCGATCCATTGGTTTTGCCGTGGGTGTACTCAATGGATCACACACGATTAATCGCGCTGATTACAGCAACGATCCGGCATGGGAATCAGCTCTTGCCACAGGAAAAGCTGCTGCTCTTAAGAAGTACGGCGGAGCAACTATTGCCTCCCCTATGAGGGCGTTAGAACTTATAGCGGCAGCAAAGAGTGCTACACATAGCCAAGGCTTTGATGCTGAAGATCAAGCACTAGCCGATTTAACGATGTCAGATGCACTGCGCTCTTCTTTATACGCCTTCAATTTAATCCAAAAGAAGCGCAAGAAGGTGGAGGGTGCCCCAAAGCCAGCCCTAGCACGCAAGGTTAATAAAGTTGGTGTTGTCGGTGCAGGACTCATGGCATCCCAGTTAGCACTGCTCATGGTTCGAAACCTCAAGTGTCCGGTTGTCATGACAGATATCGATCAGGAACGCGCCGATAAGGGCGTTGCGTGGGTTAAAAATGAGTTAGCAAAGCTTGTCGAGAAAAAGCGTATGAGCGCTGAGGCAGCCGCACGTCTTGCTCTACTCATTTCAGGATCTGCCGATCAATCAGTTTTTGCAGGATGTGATTTTGTTATTGAAGCGATCTTTGAAGAGTTATCTTTAAAGCAAGATCTTTTCAAGAAACTAGAAAGTATCGTTTCACCAGAATGTGTCTTGGCAACTAATACCTCTTCCCTATCGGTAGAACGCATGACTGAAGGATTGAAAAACCCAGAGCGCGTGGTTGGTTTTCACTTCTTCAATCCCGTTGCTGTAATGCCCTTACTTGAGGTTGCACGAACTTCAACAACAGATGATGCAACAACTGCAACCGCAATTGCAGTTGGTAAAGAACTCAAGAAAACAATGATCATCTGTAAGGACGCACCAGGATTTGTTGTTAATCGTTTGCTCACACGTTTCATGGGTGAGGTAACAGATGCCGTTGATGAAGGAACACCAACAGATGTTGCAGATTCTGCAATGATGGAGATTGGCTTCCCGATGTCTCCATTCCAGTTACTCGATCTTGTTGGTCCTGGTGTGGCGTTACACGTTTCAGAGACACTGCATAACAACCTTGGTCCTCGTTACCGAATCTCTCCCACTATGCAACGAATGGTCAAAGAGGGCGTTCGACACTTCTACATCAAAAATGATGATGGATCAGTCGGTGCTAACCCTGCAGCCATGGCACTGGTTGAAAAGGGAACAACGCCATCGACAGCCGAGCAGGTTCGAACACGTGCATTAAAGGCTCTAGCTGAAGAAGCTCGGGCAATGCTTGATGAAGGCGTTGTTTCAACACCAGCAGAGATTGATCTGTGCATGTTGATGGGTGCTGGATGGCCAATGCACCTTGGAGGAATATTGCCGTACCTAGATCGCGAAGGAATTAGCGAGTCAGTTACAGGCAAGCGCTTCCACGAAAAAGGCGTTGCATCGCTTCCTGCTTGATAAATGTTAAAGGTTATTAAAGAAGTGAGCGCAATACGTACTGCATGATTCCACCGTGGCGGTAGTAATCAGCCTCGCCCGGTGTATCAATGCGCACCTTTGCGGTAAATGTAATTGACCCTGCAGTAACTGTTAGCTCTCTTGGAACTCCCCCACTATTAAGTGCGGTAATTCCAGCGATAGCAAATGTCTCAGTTCCGTTAAGTCCCAAGGATGCAGCGGTTTCGCCATCCTTAAACTGCAATGGCAATACACCCATACCGATCAAGTTGGAACGGTGAATGCGTTCAAAGCTCTCGGCAATTACTGCGCGAACTCCCAATAGCGCCGTTCCCTTTGCAGCCCAGTCCCGTGATGATCCTGATCCGTACTCTTTACCGGCAAGGATTACTAGAGGTGTTCCAGCGGCTTGGTATGCAACTGATGCATCATAAATAGTTGTTTGTTCTCCGCCAGATAAGAAGTTGCGTGTAAATCCACCCTCAACACCATCTAGAAGTAAGTTCTTCAAACGAATATTTGCGAATGTTCCACGAATCATAACTTCGTGATTACCACGGCGCGATCCATATGAATTGAAATCTGCGCGGTCAATCCCCTTTTCGGCAAGGTACTTACCTGCCGGAGAATCAGCCTTAATGTTTCCAGCTGGTGAAATGTGATCTGTGGTGACTGAATCTCCCAAAACTGCCAGTACCCGAGCACCAGAGATATCTGTTACAGGTGTTGGCTGCTTTGGCATACCTTCAAAATATGGCGCTTTGCGAACATATGTTGATTTGGTGTCCCACTCGAAAGTTTTACCTGTTGGTGTAGCAAGTGACTTCCAGCGATGATCGCCTTCAAAAACAGTTGCGTAATCCTTTTTAAACATCTCTGATGAGATTGAAGAGTCAATCACTCCCTGAATCTCTTGTGGAGTTGGCCAAATATCCTTAAGGAAAACATCATTTCCTGCTGTGTCCTTGCCCAATGCATCCCTTTCAAAGTCATGATCCATTGTGCCGGCGATTGCATAGGCAACTACTAGTGGAGGCGAGGCAAGGTAGTTCATCTTCACATCTGGGCTAATGCGACCCTCAAAGTTTCGGTTTCCTGACAAAACAGCGGTCACAGCCAAATCAGATTGGTTAATTGCTGTGCTGATATCAACTGGAAGGGGTCCTGAGTTTCCGATGCATGTAACGCAACCATATCCAACAAGGTGGAATCCAAGGGCCTCCATGTAACGGGTTAAATCTGCGCGATCATAATAATCAGTTACAACTTTGGATCCTGGCGCAAAAGTTGTCTTTACCCATGGCTTGGACTTGAGCCCTTTTTCTACAGCTTTTTTAGCAAGAAGCGCCGCACCAATCATCACAGATGGGTTTGAAGTATTTGTACAGGAAGTAATCGATGCAATAACAACATCACCATTTTTAACCCGGGTGGAGCCAGCTGCAACCTCACCCTTTTCAGTCTTATCAGTGAAGTAAGTAGGAAGAATCTTTTCAAACGCGCTCTTGGAATCGCTCAGTGAAATTCGATCTTGCGGACGCTTAGGACCAGAAATAGATGGAACAACAGTTGAAAGATCAAGCTCTACAACCTGTGAGAAACGTGGTTCTACAGATGGGTCGTGCCACATTCCTTGCTTCTTTGCATACTGCTCCACCAAGGCAACTTGATCTTCGCTGCGACCTGTTAGGCGCAGGTAACGGAGAGTTTCTTCATCGATAGGAAAGATTGCACATGTTGAACCATACTCAGGGCTCATATTTCCAATTGTTGTTCGGTTAGCCATAGGCACAGTTGCAACACCTGGGCCAAAGAACTCAACAAACTTTCCAACAACGCCGACTTTTCGCAAAATTTCTGTGATGGTCAATGCCATATCAGTTGCTGTTGTGCCCAGCGGCAATGCACCAGTCAACTTGAAACCAACTACGCGAGGAATCAACATTGAAACAGGCTGACCTAACAGCGCTGCCTCTGCTTCGATTCCACCGACGCCCCAACCAAGAACTCCAAGTCCATTGACCATGGTTGTATGTGAATCTGTTCCTACGACTGTGTCAGGGTATGCGCGAAGGGTTCCCTCTACGGTACGAGTCATTACTACCCGTGCCAAATACTCAATGTTTACCTGGTGAACGATTCCTGTTCCAGGTGGAACAACCTTGAACTCATCAAATGCGCTCTGGCCCCACCGCAAGAATCGATAACGCTCTTGGTTTCGCTCGTATTCAATATCTGTGTTCTGCTCAAATGAGTCTTTGCTTCCGAACTTATCTGCAATAACTGAGTGATCGATTACTAATTCTGCTGGTGCAAGTGGATTGACCTTTGAGGGATCTCCCCCAAGTTCAACGATAGCTTCGCGCATGGTTGCAAGGTCTACGATGCACGGAACTCCGGTGAAATCCTGCATCACTACACGTGCTGGAGTGAACTGAATTTCCGTATCGGGTTCTACGGATGGATCCCATGAGGCAAGCGCCTTGATGTGATCGGAGGTGATATTTGCACCATCCTCAGTGCGCAATAAGTTCTCTAGCAGCACCTTGAGGCTAAATGGCAGATTGCTCGCACCCTCGATCTGAGAAATATCAAAAATCTCAAAACTCTTGCCCGCAACATCAAGATTCTTTTGTGCGTTGAAAGAGTTTTTACTCATTATGTGCCTTTCGTAGAAGCTTTCAGAGTGCTGAAGATACCTCAGCGCGCATATACAGAGCAACACATTCGATGTGATGTGTCATTGGAAAGAGATCAAAAGCACGCATTTTTACGAGAGAATAACTGTGATCTGCAAGATATGTGGTGTCCCGAGCCAAGGCGGCCGGATCACATGCAACATACACAATCGCTCGTGGTGCCAATCGTGCTATATGAGCAACTGCTTCCTTACCCGCTCCATCTCGTGGTGGATCTAAAACAACTACATCTGCTGCCGTTATTCGAGGGAGTAACTTTGCGACATCGCCAGTTGCAATCGTTATGTTGTGATAGGCAGCAAAGTTAAGTGCAGCATCTGCAGTTGCCACCTTGCTACCTTCAATCAAATCAACATGTCCGCTTGGGCCAACCGCATCAAGAATTGCGGCAGAAAACAGACCCACGCCACCGTATAGATCAAGTACATGTTCACCGATTTTAAATTGTGCGTAATCAAGTACTGCTTGGGTTAATACCTCAGGTGCTCTCTTATGGCTCTGCCAGAAAGATTCATGATTGACTTGCAATGAACGGTCCAGCACATTCTCATGAAGCACGGCTGGACCTTCAGTTAGGCGTGCCTTTTCCTCACCGCGTGTAGGTGCCAAGGCAATGGATCTCTCTCCTGTATTAGAAGCACTAATTTCAACTCGAATATCACCTTTTAGCTCTCGGCTGGCAATCTCTGTGAAGTTCATGCCTTCAACACAAATAATGCACTCTGATATCGGTGCTATTGAGTGAGACCTTGATTTATAAAATCCCAATGTGCCATTTCGATCAGTTGTTGCAATCGCACGTGTGCGCCAGTGCGTGCTCTGCCCAACCTCCTCGACATCGATACGAATATCCATCTTTGCAATTCTGGAAAATTGCTCGGTGATCACATCAGCCTTTAATGTCCGCTGATGTTGAACTGCAATGTGCTGGAAATCGCATCCACCACATCCATTGCGATGAGAAAAAGAACACGGGGCAACAACACGGAACTCGGATGGCGTTTCCACCGACACAACATCTGCGCGGTTGAAGGAGGAACCGGTACTCGTGATTTGAATTGTGCAGCTTTCGCCCGGAATCGCATGTCGAACAAAGATAACCGCCCCGTCATGGCGGGCAATAAAATGTCCCCCATGTGCCACTTTTTCAATGGTGACCTGAACAAGATCTCCTGTTTTTAGGGCTGAACTCTTGTTTGATGCCATGGATGTAAGCCTATGGGTGTAAGTTACCTCATGTGCACGTAGTCATCATGGGTTGCGGTCGAGTTGGTTCATCACTCGCCATTGAACTCGAAGCAGCCGGTCATACAGTCTCAGTAATCGACCAGGCTCGTGAGGCATTTCGTCGCCTAGGACCTAATTTCAAGGGGCGAACAGTCACAGGTGTTGGCTTTGATCGCGAGGTCCTACTCGAAGCTGGAATTCAAGATGCTGATGCATTTGCTGCGGTAAGTAATGGTGATAATTCAAATATTCTGGCTGCGCGAGTAGCCCGTGAAACCTATGGTGTTAGCAATGTTGTCGCACGAATTTATGATCCAGGCCGCGCGGAAATTTATCAGCGCTTAGGTATTCCAACTGTTGCAACAGTCTTGTGGGCTACCGACCAAATCCTGCGACGTCTAACTCCTGAAGGATCTCGATCCGAGTGGCGCGATGCCACTGGAGTAATCCAACTGTGCGAAATGCATCCACATAGCCATTGGTATGGCAGACCAACTCTCTTAATTGATGCCCTTACGCCTGCTCGCGTAGCGTTCATCACTCGCCTTGGTGAAGGCTTTATTCCTGATGAGCACACAGTCTTGCAGCAAGGCGATCTAATCCATGTAATGGTTTCAGAAGCAGATGTTGCCCGTACCGAAGAAATCCTTGCAAGTAGCCCAGAAGGTGAACGTTAATGAGAATTGCTATAGCAGGTGCAGGAAATGTTGGACGCGCTATTGCGCGTGAACTTCTCGATAATGGACATCAGGTTTTGTTGATCGATAAAGACCCCAAAGCATTGAAGTTAGAAAGTGTGCCAGATGCAGAGTGGCTCATGGCAGATGCATGCGAAATTACATCTCTTGATAACGCTCATTTAGATAACTGCCAGGTGCTAGTTGCAGCTACCGGTGATGATAAAGCGAACCTTGTGACCTCACTTCTGGGCAAGACTGAATACGGTGTTCCTCGAGTTGTTGCGCGGATCAATCATCCGAAGAATGAATGGATGTTTGATTCATCCTGGGGCGTTGATGTTGCGGTGTCGACACCTCGCATTATTTCCGCACTCGTAGAAGAGGCGGTAAGCGTCGGTGATGTTGTGCGTTTATTCTCCTTTAGAAAAGGTCAGGCAAACCTAGTAGAACTCACACTTCCAGATGGTTCTGCGTGCATTGGAAAAACCGTTGAAGAAATTCAATTGCCTGAAAACGCTGCGATTGCGGCTATCGTCCGGGATGGACGAGTCATCACAGCAAAACCTCACGATGTCTTTGCCGCTGGTGATGAACTACTCTTTGTCGCATCAGCAGATGCTGAATCCTTAATTAAAGCCTGCTTTATCTCTTAATTCTCTATGCGTTCAACCGGTGGTTGGGATTTAATGATTAACCACGTGAAATAAGCTGCAGCAAAAAACAATGGATAGCCCATAGCCAAATTGACCGTGCCAAGTAGATTCACATTTCCACTCTTATAAATTGGATACTGGACAGCAATTCGTGAGAAAAACATGGCTACCCAGATCCAACTAGCTTTCATATACATTTTTTTGCGGGCCGGGTTACTTCGCCAGGAAAGGTTCTCACCCAATAATGGACCAAGAACCAGACCCAAAATTGGCCATCCAGCAAGATTGGCAAGTAAATACACGGTTCCATATCCCAGATTGGTCAGTAGCTTTGGAATATAAAAATCAGTTGCATTTCCGCTGCGATTAGCAAAGTAGGCACAAATCAAAACACCGATAATACCAGAAATTGAATGCTGGATCGTGTCCTTACGAGCCAGGCGATAGATAGCAAGAACAAGTGAGAGTGCTAACGCCCCCATAATTGCAGCTCTTAATTGATCGGTAACATTGAAAACAACCAAGAATACGATCGCAGGCAGCCCTGAATCAATTAACCCCTTAGCACCACCTAGTGCATGCATTACCTTGTCGCGATCATCATTATGCTGACTCATCCTGTTGACCCAAATCCGCCAGTACCTCGGCCTGATCCAGGCAGCTCCTTAACCTCAACAAACTCTGCACGTTCAACTTTTTGAATTACTAACTGTGCAATGCGATCACCCTTGTGAAAAGTAATTGCATCTTTTGGATCGTGGTTGATCATGATGCATTGCAGCTCACCACGATATCCAGCATCAACAGTTCCTGGTGCATTAACCATTGTTACACCATGCTTAATAGCCAAACCTGAACGCGGATGAACTAAGGCAACATATCCATCCGGTAGGGCAATTGAAATTCCTGTTGGAACAAGTGCCCGTTCCCCTGGCTGTAATGTGATATCAACACGTGTGACGATATCAGCGCCAGCATCGCCACCTTTTGCATAGGACGGAAGTGGCACTGATGGATCTAGTCGAGTGATCAAAACCTGCAATGAGGCCATGGTTATGGATTGATCTCAAAGGTTGGATCAACAAATGCCAATAGTTCCGGTGTTTTTGCAATCTGCTCTAGGTACTCTTTTGGAGCATTATTCATAAAGTGATCCATCGGAACAATTATATAAAGCGCAGCTGCGCGTACTGCAATCTCGCCGTCGGGAGAATTTAGACGCCCAATTGCTGAGGTATATACCTTGCGGTTTACCTGTCCTGTAATTTCAGCGGTGATGTGCAGAGTGCTTCCCATCGGAACTGGTTTGATGAAATCAGTTTCCAGCCGACCGGTTACCGCAGGTGCTCGTAGTAGCCACATTAATTTTCCGAGAGCCTCATCAAATGCTAAGGATAGAAGTCCACCGTGAGCTAACCCTGGAGCACCTTGATGATTTTCAGTCACAGTAAACTCGGCCGTTACATCCAAGCCTGTACCTGCATAGGCCACAAGATGTAATCCAGTTGGATGAAGATCTCCGCACCCAAAACAGTGTCCAAAGTGTGAAGGGATCTTCGTACCAACAGCCGGTGCAAGAGCATGCCGCTCCGGCATTGGTGCGCCTTCGGGGGCGGTCGTGCTTGGAATACGTGCCATGGAAGAAGGTTACCCCTTGAATATCCGATACGGTAACACCCATGCGTTACCGCGAAGTGATACGTACACCACTATGGCTTTTAGCCATTGTCTACTTATTTATGCTCTCGTTAGTCATTTCGATTTGGGCCGCACTTGGAAACACTCCGGCATTGATTACTCTAATACTTGTTACAGCTTCTCTCCTCTGGATTTACTCTTCTACAGCATTGCGTATTGAGGTTGATAACCTGGAACTTCGAATTGGTTCGGCGCACATACCTCTTAGTTTTATAGGTGAATGCGTTGCGCTAGATAATGATGCAATGCGACGGATTAGAACGAGGGATGCCGACCCGCAAGCCTTTCTCGCGATTAGATTTTGGGCTTCGCAGGGCGTACAGATCATGATTGATGATGAAAGAGATGTAACACCTTACTGGTTAGTCACCAGCAAAAAAGGCATGGAATTAATAAAAGCTATAAAAAGCTAGCACCAAAGAATTAATTGCACTCTTTACAAACAGACTTAGCGCCTTCACCCTTAGCTAACTGGGTAATGTGATGAACCAGGAAACATCGTGAGCATGTGAACTCATCTACCTGCTTAGGAACAACACGCACCGCAAGTTCTTCACCTGAAAGATCTGCACCTGGTAACTCAAGATTTTCTGCAGCTTCTGCTTCATCGACATCAATTTGACCGGATTGAGCATCAACACGCTTTGCTTTGAGTTCTTCTAGAGACTCCTCATGAAGTTCTTCATCAGTTTTTCTGGGTGTGTCGTAATCTGTTGCGATTGCTCTCACCGCCTTTCAAAAAAAGTAGTCATAAGTGCTTGCGGGCGCATCATGGCGCATTTGACTGGGTTCTGCTGGATATATGGCGCGGCGTGTCGGTGTTATTCCCCACTTAACTGGGATTTCTCGATTCTTTGAGCCAATCCACCATCAACCCGTGCATGAATGACGGTTCCTTCCGCCTCATACCGCTCAGAAAAAATTTCTCCTTGCTCGTGGATTGCGTGCACCAAATCTCCACGCTCATACGGGATGAGCACGTTGATTTCAATCTGGGGTCTGGGTAAAGAGCTCTCTATTGCATGGAGCAGTCCTTCTATTCCAAAGCCGGTACGCACTGAAAACGCATAACTGTTTGGTTCTTTCCTTAAGATCTCCAAAACCACCGCTGGATCTGCAATATCTACCTTATTAATAGCGATGATCTCGGGAATCTCCTTGCCACCAATTTCATCGATCACCATCCTGACTGCACGTATCTGTTCAAAAGGATCTGGATGTGATCCATCAACAACATGCACAATTAGATCAGATTCAGAGACCTCTTCAAGGGTTGACTTGAATGCATCAATTAATTGGTGTGGAAGATGTCTAACAAATCCCACTGTGTCGCTTAACGTATACACACGACCATCAGATGTCTCAGACTTTCTGACAGTTGGATCCAAAGTAGCAAAGAGTGCGTTCTCAACTAACACGCCTGCGTTAGTTAACTTGTTCATTAAGGAGGATTTTCCAGCATTTGTATAACCTGCGATTGCAACTGAAGGAATATTGAATCGACGACGCTCTTGTCGCTTGGTATCTCGTGAGGTTTTCATCTCGGCTATTTCACGGCGAAGCTTTGCCATCTTGTCTCGAATACGACGTCTATCTGTTTCAATCTTCGTTTCACCAGGTCCGCGACCACCGATACCGGCACCTCCTGCTGCTCGACCACCAACCTGTCGAGACAGTGAATCACCCCATCCACGAAGTCGTGGCAAGAGATATGCAATCTGTGCTAATTCAACCTGTGCCTTACCCTCTTTGCTTTTTGCATGCTGTGCGAAAATATCTAAGATCAAAGCGGTGCGATCCACAACTTTTACCTTCAATTTATCCTCTAGTTGGCGCAACTGTGATGGGGAAAGCTCTCCATCACACACAACGGTGTCCGCACCAGTTGACATGACAACCTGCTTGAGCTCAATAACTTTTCCAGATCCAATATAGGTCGCTGGATCTGGTTTATCACGTCGCTGAATTAAACCCTCCAAGACCTCAGAGCCTGCTGTTTCTGCCAGAGCCTTTAATTCAGCTAATGAATTTTCAGCATCTTTGATTGTGCCTTCGGTCCACACGCCAACTAAGACCACACGTTCTAGTTGTAGTTGTCGATACTCGGCTTCAGAGATATCTTGAAGTTCAGTTGAAAAGCCTTTTACACGTCGCAGCGCATGACGTTCTGCTAACTCATCGGATTGATCGCTGTGCTCATCTTCTTCGCTGGCATCATATTCGGCAGCAACTCGTGCGCTCTCGCGTAACAATGACTCAAATTCGTCATCGAAATCTTTACTCAACCAAGAACCTCGAGATGTCTACATCGCGAATCAAAACCGCTGGGCCGGTTAAGGTCGCATTGGAATGTCCATCAATACTTACCTCTAAACGACCACCTGGCGGTGTGATGATCCAGGTGGCGGGTAGTTTTGCCTTGGTATGCACTGTTGCGGCAAGTGCCACCGCGCATGTGCCGGTGCCACATGATTTAGTTTCACCAGAGCCACGCTCAAATACCCGCATCTGAACGGTATTGCCTTCAATGATTTTTACAAATTCAACGTTAACACCGTCAGGATATGAATCACGAGGGCGTACAACTGGCGCAACATCAAGCGGACCAATGTCAGACATTTCATCGACAAAGACAACGGCGTGAGGATTGCCAACACTGATGTTGTACCCATTCCAGATATGTCCATTTGTTGCTGCTGTTATAGTTTCGCCTTCATCTGTCACTTGACCCATGTTGACAGAAATATCATCACTGAGTGGAACCCGTAGATGCTTCACACCGTCGCGCGTATTAATTGCAAAAATACCTTCTGGCTCGTGGCCTCTTTCAACGAGATATCTAGCCATCACACGAATGCCGTTACCGCACATCTCGGCGAGTGAGCCATCTGCATTTCGATAATCCATAAACCACTTAGCATCACGCTTGATGATGCGAATCAAACCATCCGCGCCAACACCCGTTTGACGATCACAAATGGCTGCAGTTTGGGCAGTAGTTATCGAATTCTCATCAAGTGGATCAAAAATGAGTACGAAATCATTCTCTGTTCCATGGCCATATGTTGCAATCATTGTCTCTAGTTTATCGATTCAAGAATGCGTTGGAGAGCATTTTGTGCCGGAGAGATCCACGTGATGCGCTCATCTCGAGAAAACCAGGTCTCTTGACGACGCGCATACTGTCTAGTTGCCCTCTTCGTCTCCTCTTGTGCTTCCTCTTCGCTCACTTTTCCTTCGATCTGCGCGATAACTTGGGCATAGCCAAGTGCTCGCTGAGCAGTTGTTCCCTGCCTTATGCCTGCCTGTATCAACGCCTCTGCCTCTGCAACTAGACCTTGTTCCCACATTCGATCCACTCGAGTTGAGATTCGCTCAGAGAGCAATTCTCGGTCCATCACCAAACCAAACTGTTGGGCAAATGGATATCGAGAGCTTTCTTCTCGGGGTAAATTGGCGGTGAACGGCTTACCCGTAATTTTAATAACTTCTAATGCACGAATGACCCGACGTGAATTTGCTCTATCTATCGCAAGGGCGGCGGCCGGATCAAGTTTTTCTAATCTTTCAAAAAGCGGTCCAATACCTTTTGTTGCAAACTCCAGCTCTAACTCTGCTCTAACAACTGGGTCTGTGTCAGGAAAGTTAAGCTCATCTAAAATTGCCTTTATATACAACCCTGTTCCGCCAACAATTATTACATCGTGTCCACGACCATGGATCTCTTCGATCGCAGAGCGTGCCTTTTCTTGATACCAGGCAACATTTGCATCTTCTGTTACCTCCAGAAGATCCATTAAATGATGAGAAACACCCTGTCGTTCTTCAACAGTTATCTTGGCGGTTCCAATATCCATACCTTTATATAGCTGCATTGAGTCAGCATTAATGACTTCAGCATTAATCTTCTGGGCAAGAACCACAGCTAGATCACTCTTACCCGTAGCTGTTGCACCACAAATAACTATTAACTTCACTGTTTTACCGTGGGAATTCCAAGCATTGTTGTAGCTGGACCGGGTTCTGCCAAACGCGCAGCATGTGCTTCGGCACCACGGGTCTGTCGAACGGTGAGCGGATCACCAATTAAGTAATGAGCAGAGGCATCTGTGATTGTGACGGTTACTTCATCGCCAGGCCGTGCAATAAATGTATTGTCAAAATGAACTAGACGGAAATCTTCACTACGTCCCGTCAGTCGTGCTTGAGCTTCATCTCGTCGACCCTCGTAATCACCCACCAAAACTTTATGGCTTGTTCCAATGGCTTCTTGATTAACAGATAAGGAGATTGCCTGCTGATGGTTATGCAATCGGGTATAGCGATCGGCAACGACCTCTTCACTTACTTGATTGGGCATTGTTGCTGCAGGTGTGCCGGGACGCTTTGAGTATTGATATGTGTATGCGGCGGTAAATCGCGCAGTAGAACACACATCTAGTGTTGCCTGGAAATCCTCTTCTGTTTCACCCGGGAATCCAACAATGATGTCAGTCGTGATAGCCGCATGTGGAATCGCAGTACGCACCCGATCTAAGATCCCCAAGTAACGATCGGATCTGTATGAACGACGCATCTGTTGTAAAACGTGATCTGATCCTGATTGCAAGGGCATATGTAGATGTGGCATTATATTTGAAGTTTGCGCCATCGCCTCAATAACATCGTCGGTAAAATCTCGTGGATGTGGCGACATGAAACGCACGCGCTCTAAGCCGTCAATCTTTCCACATTCACGCAGTAAATTAGCAAACGCTTGGCGATCACCAAAATCGACACCATATGCATTCACATTTTGACCAAGCAACGTTATTTCAATTACCCCTTGATTAACTAAGGTCTTCACCTCAGTCAAAATATCCTTAGCTGTACGATCCTTCTCGATTCCACGTAAGGTGGGAACGATACAAAATGTGCAGGTGTTATTGCATCCAACAGATACAGATACCCACGAAGAAAAGGCTGATAGGCGCCTTGCCGGCAAAGTTGATGGAAAGTGTTCTAATGATTCAAGAATTTCTATTTGCGACTCTTCTTCAATTCGGGCACGTTCTAGCAATACCGGCAGCGAGCCAACATTGTGAGTACCAAACACGACATCTACATATGGTGCCTTTTTAATAATTGTTGCTTGATCTTTTTGAGCAAGACAGCCACCCACAGCTATTTGCATATTGGGATTAGCTTTTTTAATTGGTGCCAAGAAACTAAGATTTCCATACAACTTGTTGTCAGCATTTTCTCGCACAGCACAGGTGTTAAAAACAACTATGTCTGCTTGTTCGCCTGCAATGACCGGGATGTAGCCAGCCTCATCCAACAATCCAGCTATTCTCTCTGAGTCATGGACGTTCATCTGGCAGCCGTAGGTTTCGACTATGTAGGTACGGGTCATAGAGAGGATATTGAGTACTCTAAAGTAGAACGATCCACCACCAGCATCTGGTGATTATCTAAGTGCTGCCAATCAGAGTTACCCCAACCCGTTGAAGCGATAACTAGGTCATTACCGTCTTTTTTGAATCGGAGTTCATAATGATCCTCCGAACTCCATTCACTCTTATTTTCTGGATTAAACTCACAGACAGCAATCAAAGTATCTGGTGTTTGCACCATAATATTGAGTGAAGAGTAATTAGCAATGGCCCGAATTTGATTGACGGTCTTGCGAACACCTTCAACTAAACCAACTTCATCTACCATTGAAATCAATGCATAAAAATAGCGCTCGCTATCAGTTGTTCCCTGAACTAAGCTCTTATATTTACTTGCGATGAATTGTTCTGCAGCATCACCTGGAAGAATTGTCCCGTTGTGCATGAAAGTTATAGTTTCATGGGTGAAGGGATGATTATTATCGATGTCAACACTTATACCCTTTGAGGCTTGACGCAGATGCAGCAAGGCACCCTTAGTTTCGATAGAACGTGCCGAATCGGTGAGCTCAGGACTTTCATGAGCAGCTTTTAGATCTTTTTGAATGTGACCATCAAAGGCAAGTCCCCAGCCATCCTTATGTTCTGCAGATAGCTTCACGAATGAATCAAACTCAGATCCCACAACTTCGTAGAAACTCTTGCGTTCAGTTGAGGTAAATCCTAATAGTCTGCACATAGTGCTAACTCTACTTGATAGCTAAAGATTCTTCTGTGCGCGCTCTTGTGCTTGAGCAGCGCGCCATTTAGCAATTTCACCATGATTACCGCTGAGCAAAATTGATGGGACTTCAAGGTTGCGCCACATAGCCGGCTTTGTGAAGTTTGGATACTCCACGTACCCCTCTTCATTGTGTGACTCTTCAGCCAATGATTCTGGATTTCCTAGCACTCCAGGAATTAGACGTGTGATTGCTTCGATCATTACTAGGGATGCGACTTCTCCGCCACCTAATACATAATCGCCAATAGATACCTCATGCACCCGGTAATTCTTTGCCTCATAATGCTGGCGAACTCGATCATCTATTCCTTCATAACGACCGCATGCAAAGACTAAGTGCTGTGATTGAGAAAACTTTGCAGCCATTGGTTGATCAAATCGCTTTCCTGCAGGTGTCAAAATAATCAGATCAGTATCTGGGGTCATCAATGTATCTAAAGCCTTACCCCAAATCTCTGGCAACATAACCATTCCTGCACCACCACCATAAGGTGTGTCATCAACGGTGTTGTGATTATCCGTGGAAAAAGAACGCAGGTCATGAATACCGACCTCAATTACACCTTGTTCTTGCGCTTTACCCAGCAATGACAGCTGTAGTGGTGCAAAGTAGTCAGGAAAAATTGTTACCGCATCAACTTTCATGCCATCTCCCCCGTAATTGTTGGCGGAATGACAACAACCTTCTTGTTTGCAATATCTACTGTTGGAACTAATTGATGGACAAAGGGAATTAACTGCTCGCCTTGTGCCGTCTTAATTGCAAGTAAATCTTGACCCGGCAAATTAACCACATCGGTAATCTCACCGAACGCTTCGCCAGATTCAAGAACTGCAACACAACCAATTAGCTGCATCACGTGATACTCATCATCATCATTTGACTCATTGATGTCTACATCGGCATATAACAAGGTATTGCGCAGTTTTTCGATGCTATTGCGATCAGTAATGCCTTCAAAGCCCAACAACAAAATACCGTTATGAACTCGGCCAGAAACAACTTTTAGATCTCCATGGGAGTCTGTTTGCACTGCGGCACCTATAGCAAAGCGACGATCAGGTTCATCTGTGCGAACCTCTATCGTCGCTTCACCAAGAATTCCGTGAGCGCGACCAATTCGCCCCACGAGCAAGCGCATTGTTATCGAGCTTCGTCGGTCTCGATGAGATCGACGCGCACTGTGCGTCCTGCGA
>Ga0164294_10000711_pt1 | contig 31552 bp, 26 predicted proteins | sample GEODES005metaG_FD_111479 | JGI IMG/M metagenome (GOLD analysis project Ga0164294, IMG submission 111479) | Oligotrophic lake water microbial communities from Sparkling Lake, Wisconsin, USA - GEODES005 metaG | ecosystem: Environmental > Aquatic > Freshwater > Lake | place: USA: Sparkling Lake...
CTCTATGCTCTTGGCTCTAGCGGACCGACGGACCGGCGCCATCCGTCCGCAGTCTGGCCCGTACGATGACCGCGACCAGAATCGCGATGATCCCCCAGAAGATCCACTGCCAGGCCGATATCTGCCGAGGTGTCGCGGCATCAGCCAGCGGGGGCATGGGGGCGGCGGTGGCAGGAACCGCGGGCGGGGAAGCCGACGGTTTCGTGGGGTCGATCCCCGGAGCCTCATCGGTGGCCTCTTCGTCGGCAAGCACCGCTGGAATCCGGGCCGCGAGAGCCGCTTCCTGCTCCGAGACGAGGGGGGTCGCCTCAGGTGTCTGGGAAGGGGTGTCTCCGGCGGTGGGAGCCGCTGCCCCGGGACGTGTCGGGTCGCCAGGGTCACGATCGAGTTCGTCGCCCGGGGTGCCAGTCTGGCCGTTCACGGCCGACGAAGGAGTCCCAGTCGGAGTCGTGGCCGGAGGTGCCCCGATGGCCCCCGAAAAGGCGGCCAGTGTGGCGGCGCGGCGGACCGCCTCCGGATCGATTTTTTCGAGTTTGGCGATGGCGTCGGCAGCCTGCGGGAGGGGGCAGGCCCGCAGATAGTTCACGATTGGCTCACGCACGAAGATGTTGTCGGCCTCGGCCTGCTCAAAGAGTTCCACGAGCCGGTCGATCACCGACCAGTCCTGCCAGCGGGCGAGATCGGCGATCACCAGATCGGCGAGCTTTGGCTCCTCGAGCAACAGCCGTAGTGAGGCGAGCACGCGGTCCTTCGGCACGCGATCCGACTCCTCGCCGAGAAACCGCAATGCCATCACAGCGGCATAGGTTTCGGTGAAGGGAATCTCGCGGCCGCGACGATGGAGGAACAGTTCGTCGACCAGTTCGAGTCCCGCGGGACCCTTGAGCGTCACGTAGCAGGCGATCAGCGCATCGAGGCCGCTCCTCACCTCGGCCTTGTCAGGACCAAGGTCCTGATTGGCAAGGATCGCACCGATGCGGTCGGCGTCGGCCGGCGTGCCGCAGGCACCGAGCATGGTGGCATAGAGCCGCCGCCGGTTTGCCTGGACCTTGGGATTCTCGATCCACTCGAGCAGCTGCGTGGGATCCATCCGGTCGGCCAAGCCGCGGACATCCGCGTAGGGAGCGACGGCGAATTCGTCATACGCATCGCGGGCCAGCGTCTCGTCGTGATCTTCCAGATGCTTCTGAAAGAAGGCCAGACGATCGGGGCCTTTTTCAGGCAGCGCGGATAGCTTGCGGAGATACTCTACCCCCCGCTCGCTCACCGGGATGGGGCTCGACCAGACGAGCTTCGGCGGCTCGATGCCCATGAGCAGGAAGAGTGTGCCCACCGGCTTCTCCTCCAGCAGGATCGTCTGGATCGGTGTGCCGTCCGCTCCGATGTGCCCCGCCTCCGCGATCGTGTCAGCCCCCTTCAGAACCTCGACAACCGCAAACGTGCCCTTTGGCAGGGGGCCGTCTGCGCGGGGCGAGAGGGAGCCCGCTGCCGGCGGCTCCACGAGCCGGACGATGGCGGCCGCCTGGCTCTGGGCGATCTCCTGCGCAAACGTGAGCGAGACGGCCGAACAGAAGGGGCAGGCCAGGGCTCGAGGCGTCTGGCCGACGAACAGTCCGAGGACGATCACTGCGGTGATCCAGACTGTTTTCGACGTTGGCAAGAGATTTCTCATGCGCACATTCTAGAGCACAACTCGGATGAATGGGTGAATCTCGTTCTGGCGTGTGAGGGGCCTGGGATTGGGGGAAGCCGCAGCGAGTCGGCGTATCTCCGCCTCGAGCCGGAGGCTTTCACCGTCTCAGGCAACTGGGCCAGCCATCACAAACCTAGCCCCCCTGCAGCCACTTGGAGACGTCGGTGCGGTAGGCGGCCAAGGCCGGGAGCAGGGCGGCCAGAATGGCCAGCACGACGAGGAACGGCACGAGGAGCAGTTCCGCGCCTGGCAAGCTTGAGAGAACGCTGGCCGAGACGCCGGCATTGGTCGTGATCAGCGGGGCGATCGCCCCCACGAGCAAGTGACCCAGCATCCAGCCTGCGAGCCCGCCGCCGACGGCCAGCAGCACCGCCTCGATGAGCACGACGACGAGCACATGTGATCGGCGGGCCCCCAACGCCCGCATGATCGCCACGTCGCGGCTGCGTTCCAACGACGAGCCCACCATGCTCACGAGGATCCCGATCGCCGAGACGATCACGACGAGCGTCGTCAGCAGAAGCAGCAGCAGTTCCAGCGGTCGCACGAAGAGATCGAGGAGCAGGCGGATCTCCCGGATCGGCTCGGCGGCCTGGCCGTCACGGCCCTCGTTGATCGTGGTCCGGAGGCCCATGGCCGTCAGTTCGGCGGGCAGGTCGGGCATGCCGGCCATGCCAGGCAGCGTTGCCGTCTCCACGAGAATCGCCGTCACCTCGCGTTGCGCCGCCGGGAGTGGCAGATGGTCATGGTGTGCGGCGTCATCGGCACCATGGGCATCCTGACTGGTGTCGGCCTGCATTGATCCAGAGTCCATTCCCTCCACCGGCTTGGTATGCCCCTCCTGCAGGTAAAAACCCTCCATATTCACGAACACACCGCGATCGACGGGCGTGTCGGTGCGGGCCAGAACCCCCGTCACCGTGAAGGGATCGTGCACCTTGCCGTCATCGGCACCGTGCGTGGGGGCAAAGGGATCGCCCGGCTTGAGCCCCAGGTTGGCGGCGACCGTCGCCCCCAGCACGCCGCCGAAGAACTCATCGTCGCGGAAGTTCCGGCCGGCGGAGAAGGCAAACGGGCGGCTGTCGCCGACCGTGAGCCGGTTGAAGTAGGCCGCGTTGGTGCCGATCACTCGAAAGCCGCGGAAATAGTCCCCCATGCAGATCGGCACGGCGGTCTTGGTGCTGGCAACAAAAGTGCCATCCACACCGTCGGCTCGCTCGGCGGCAGGCAGGAACTGTTGGTAGAAGTCCCAGGAAATATTTTCGATCGGTTTGCTGATCAAATAGACGCTGTTGAGCACCAGCTGCAGCGGACTCCCTTTCGCGCCCACGATCATGTTGTAGCCCAGTCCGGATCCCGACTCGAAGGCCTGCTTGACGATGCCACCGGTCACGAGCGTGGCCACGACGAGCGCGACCCCGAGTGCCAACGAGAGGGCGGTGAGCAGGCTGGTGAGCAGCCGCTGCCGGATATTGCGCCAGGCGATGCCGAGAAGGGTCATGGGCGGGGCACCGTGGCTGCGCGGTTGAAATCCTCCAGCCGCACGCGGCGGGGAAACTGCCCGGCTACGTCGGCGGCGTGGGTCACCACAAGGAGCGCGACGCCTTGCTGAGTACAGGTGGTGCGAAGGAGGTCGATCACCTGCTGCTGGTGGGCGGGGTCGATGCTTGCTGTTGGTTCGTCGGCAAGCACTGCCCGGGGGCTGTTGGCAAGCGACCGGGCGACGGCCACCCGCTGCTGCTGTCCCACGCTCAGCTCGGCCGGCTTGTGGGCGAGCCTGTGCCCCAGACCCACGGCCTCAAGCAGCCGCACCGCCCGGTTCCGATCGGGGCGTCCCGAACCGAATGACATGGCCACGAGCACGTTCTCGAGCGCCGTGAAACCCGGCAGCAGATTGAACTGCTGAAAGACCAGGCCGAGCTTATCGGCCCGCACCCTGTCGCGACGGGCCTCGTCGAGGCGGGCGATATCCAGGCCGTCGACGATCACCCGCCCGGCATCCGGCCGCATGATCCCGGAGATGACGTTGAGCAGCGTCGATTTCCCGGAGCCGCTGCGGCCCTCCAAGGCGCAGTGCTCGTCAGCGGCGAGTTGGAACGAGTCGATGTCGAGAATCGACACCTGCTCGCCGCCCGGCATCGTGAACGATTTGCGGACGTCGGTGAGTTCCAGCACGGGGGTAGGCATACCTGCAATCGTATCCGCTGACGGTGGTTCCTGAAGAGGCCAGCCGGTCGTGACAGCCGACGTTTTTGCGGGCCGATTGAGCGGCTGCGGCACGGCGGTGTATATTTCGCCTCCCCCTTGGAGAACCCGCCCTTCCGCATCGTTGCGGAGCGGCAGGCGTTCTTTCGACGTCCCGCCTCAGGAGATTCGCCGTGTCCATTCGCGTCGGCATCAACGGTTTCGGCCGCATCGGTCGCCTCACCTACCGAGCCATCTTCGAGAAATACGGCCTCAACGGCGACGTCCAGGTCGTGGCCTTGAACGACCTCACTGACGCCAAGACCAACGCCCATCTGCTCGAGTTCGACTCCAACTACGGCCCCTTCAAGGGCCACGTTGGCTACGAGGGGAACGATCTGGTCGTCGACGGACACAAGATCAAGGTGTTTGCCGAGAAGGATCCGGGTGCCATCGACTGGAGCTCGCAGGACGTTCAGGTGGTGGTGGAGAGCACCGGCTTCTTCACGGACGCCACGAAGGCCGTCGCCCACAAGCGGGGCAGCGTGAAGAAGGTGGTGATCTCGGCCCCGGCCAAGAATGAAGACCTGACGATCGTGCTGGGCGTCAACAATGAGATGTACGACCCGAAGAAGCACCACGTGATCTCGAACGCCTCCTGCACGACCAACGGTCTGGCACCGGTGGCCAATGTGCTGCACGAGACCTGGGGCATCGATCGGGGCCTTCTGACCACCGTGCACGCCTACACCAATTCGCAGAAGACCGTCGATACGGCGGCCAAGGATCTGCGGGATGCCCGGGCCGCGGCGCTCAACATCGTCCCCTCGAGCACCGGTGCGGCGCGGGCCGTGGGCCTCGTCATTCCGTCGCTGCAGGGAAAGTTCACCGGCATGGCCTTCCGCGTGCCGGTCGCGACGGTGAGCGTTGTCGACTTCACGGCGTTGCTCGGCAAGGAGGCCTCGCCTGCCGATATCAATGCCGCCATGAAGAAGGCTGCCGAGGGCCCGCTCAAGGGAATCCTGCGGTACACCGACAAGGAACTGGTGTCGACCGACCTGAAGGGCGATCCCCACAGTTCGATCTTCTCGGCCGTCGATACGATCGGCCTGGGTAACTTCGTGAAGGTGGTGAGCTGGTACGACAACGAGTGGGGCTACTCAAACCGTGTCGCTGACCTGCTGAACTTCCTCGAGGACAAGGGGCTCTAATCGGCTCCCGCCAGAGACGGTTGCGGCCTGGCGGCCACGGTGCAGTCGGTCTCGAACGACGTCGCGTCGAATGTCGTCAGGCGGACCTGCACCCGTACATGCTCCCCCTGGGGCGGCGGGCCTGGCCACCGGAGCACAAAATGAAGGCCTCGGTTCCGCGACGTCCGTCGGAAGCGGGCAACCGCCTCCGATGCGGGAATGTCCCAGCGTGCCACCGATCCGCCGCCGGGGTTGCCGCTGCCATCGAACACGGTGATCGACACATCGCCGGCCGCGGTGACAAGCCGCTCGTCGCCATCTCGGGGCTCGATGACGACGGCCAAGCCGTCACTGAATCCGTCGCCGTTGCCATCGAAACAGACGGTCTGCGCCGGGTTGATGACCAGATGCGTGATCCGGCCGGCAACGGCCAGGCTCTCCTCGGGGGAGAGCCGCCGGTCTGCAGGCAACTCTGCTGTCGATGCGGCTGGTTGAGCGAGGAACGGCCCTGTCGAATCCACGACCCCGGCGGTAGGGGTGATGGTGGGAGCTTCACCGCCGCTGTTGGCTGTTGCCGCTGCCGGCGTGACGGGGAATGTTCCCTGGGTGGAAGCGCCGGGGAAACGCGGTTCGGCCGGCAGGGGCGGGATGCCCTCGAGCGTCGGCGGGACGACCGCTCCGGGGGCTGGTAGGGCGGCCGGAGGCGGAGCCGCCGGTGTGGAGGAAGGCAGACGGGCGGCAGGGATGTCGATCGCCGGCGGCACGAGCAGAGGCTGTGAAGGACCCGGTCCTGCCCCCATCGGCAGCCGGGGAGGCAGCGCCGGACTGCCCGGCAAGGCGGGCCCGCGGCCGCGGGCCGGGGCATCTCCCTCGTTGAAGCCCAGTTGTCGCCGCAGGCTCGAATTTTCGCCGGCAGTCCGGTCCAGTCGGACGCACTTGTCCTGCAGTTCATCCTGGAGCTGGTAGATCTGATCCTCCTGCATCCGCAGTTCACGTTCGAGCAACTGCTGGCTCAAGTCACTGCGGCAGCCGAGGCAGGCCAGGAGCGTCGCCGGCAGGAGCAGCGTTGCCGACGCCAAGCGGGTGGCGTGGCTCATCCGCAGGCCGGCGTGACCTGAGACAATGCGGCGGCGCGTGAACCACGCCAGTGCGGAAGGAACAGTCGGGCCACTGAACCGTGTCATGACGCGCCTCCTTGCGCCTCAAGTGCGGCCCCTCGTGGGCCACCACCAACCAATCACTCGTTTCTGACCCACCCGTGTTCATGCGAAAGCCCCAAGGATGGAGCGTTCGCGGCAACAGCCTGTCAGCCGGGAACCTTCTCGGTTGGCATGCGGTCGATCACCTCGTCGATCAGTTTGTATTCGAGCGCCTCATGCGCCGACATGAACCGATCGCGATCCGTATCCTGCTCAATTTTCTCAAGCGGGTGCCCGGTGTGCTTGAGCAGGATCGCGTTGAGCTTGTGCTTGATGTTCTTGAACTCCTTCGCGTGGATCATGATTTCCTCGGCCGTACCCTCCATGCCGGCGAGCGGCTGATGGATCATGATCCGAGCGTTGGGCAATGCCCGCCGTTTTCCCTTGGCGCCGGCGGTGAGCAGCACCGCTCCCATCGAGGCGCACTGGCCGATGCAGTAGGTCGCGACGTCACAGGTCACGAACTGCATGGTGTCGTAGATGGCCAGGCCGGCCGTCACGCTTCCGCCAGGGGAGTTGATGTAGAGGTGGATGTCCGACTTCGGGTCGTCCGACTGAAGGAACAGCAGCTGGGCGACGATGGCATTGGCCACCTCGTCGTTCACCTGCGAGCCGAGAAAGACGATGCGGTCCTTCAGCAGGCGGCTGTAGATGTCCATCGCCCGCTCTTCGCGGCCACTCTTTTCGATGACGAAAGGGATCAGGGGCATGGGTGGCTTCTCGGCAGGGGTCTATGGGGGGTGACGGACGGTTCGAGCCCGGTCGGATCCGGGGATCGACGGGCTAGTCCTTGCTGTCTTCCTCGGCGGCAACCAGCGGCTTGGTGAGCACGTCGTCGACCAGTCCGTACTCCTTGGACTCGATCGCCGTGAGATACCGGTCCCGGTCGGTGTCTTTGGCAATACGATCGATCGGCTGGCCCGTGTGCTGGGCAAGGATTTCGTTCAGGATCGCTCGAGTCTTGATGATCTCGTCGGCCTGGATCTCGATGTCGCTCACCTGGCCGCCGACCTGACCGTAGGGCTGATGGATCATCACCTTGGCATGGGGAAGGGCAAATCGCTTGCCCTTCGCGCCGCCAGCCAGCAGCACGGCACCGCCGCTCGCGGCCAGTCCCACACAGTACGTCGCGACCGGGCAGGAGAGGATCTGCATCGTGTCGTAGATGGCCATGGTGGCGGTGACGCTGCCACCGGGCGAGTTGATGTAGAAGTGGATGTCCTTGCGGCGATTCTCGCTCTGGAGATAGAGCAGTTTCATCACCAGTTCGTTGGCGTTGCCGTCGTAGATCTCTCCCTGCAACAGAATGATTCTGTTTTCGAGCAGCAGGTCGCCCAGCGTCATCTGCCGCTGCCGTTGGTAATCGCGTGAGGCGCTCGAGGCGTGAGGGACGAAGGACCGCTCGTGCATATCAGGTCTCGGTGTGACGGTGAAATCGGCGTTGGTTGGGAATGCGATGCCGGGCTGTCAGGGGGTTGCAAGCCGGAAGTGAAATCCCGCCACTCAAGCCCGTCGCGGACTGCCAGCCTCGGGCTGGGTGGCGGTCGGAATTTCCTCCTCGCCGACAACGATGCCGCAGACCGCGTGGTCCACCGCCTCGGCGTCGCGTTTTTGAAATTCAAATGGCGTGTCGGTGAACTTCGCATGCGACGTGATCAGGTCGACCGTTTTCCGTTCGATGATCTGGTTGCGGAGCACATCCATCAGACCACGTTTTTCGAGGTTGGCGCGGACGCGGCGGGGCGACTCACCCGACTGGGCAGCGATCGCGCGAATTTCTTCATCGTAATCGGCCACCGAGTCGGCGATCGACTGGTCTTCCGCGATCCGCTCCAGAATGAAGTGCTCTTTGAGTGCCGCGGCAGTGCTGCCCATGACGCTCTGCCGGAGTTCGTTGACATGGCGACGAATGGAATCGTCATCGAAGCCGCTGCGCCGTAGCTCGAGGATCGCCCGCTCAAGTTCGCGAAGGCTCTGTCGGCGGAGGAGATCCGGGGGCAGATCCCAACTGGCTGACGCCGTCAGCGCGCTGGACACCTGCTGGCGAACCTGCTTGCGGCGGTGCCACTCCAACTGGTTTTCCAGTTGCTTCTGCACGGCGGCCCGCAGGTCATCCGGCGATTCGAAACTCCCGAGCTCCTCGAGCAGTTCGGGCGTCAGTTCCGGAAGTTCGAGTTGCTTGACATCCGCAACGGTGAGTTCGAGCGTCACGTCTTTTCCGCGGAGCGACTCGACCGCCGCCTCGTTCGACACCGTGAGCGTGGCTGTGACGGGAGTGCCGACACGGGCCTTGGCGACGAGCGTGTCGAATCCATCCAGCTCGGCATCGGCGAAAGAGAGCCTGGGACGCACGATCAGTTCGAGTTCGCTAGCCTCGGACAGCACGGTGTCGCCGTCGAGAAACCGCAGGTTCGCGACGATCAGATCGCCGGGCTTGGCGGGACCGGCGTGGGGAACGAACCGGGCCCGCTCGCGGAGCAGGTTGCCGAGTGATTCGTCGACGTCGGCGGCGGAGATCGTGCGGGAGGGACGCCGGATCGAGAGGCCCTTCCATTCAGGAAGGTCGAACTCAGGACGCACCTCGATCTTGAACTCAAACGTCATCGGGCCGTCGGCTGGCACGATGACATTATTCACGTCGAGTTCGGGCTCGCTGATCGGCGAGAGTTTTTCCTGGTCCGACACCTGGGTCATGGCATCGGCGAGGAGTTTGCTGCGGATCTGGTCGGACAGTTCCGACTTGAAGCGGCTGCTGACGAGCTTCCGCGGAGCACGGCCTGGCCGGAAGCCGGGCAGTTGGGCGGCAGGCATCATTTCACCCAGTGCGTCATCGCGGTAACGGTCGATGTCTTCCCGAGGGATCGACACCCGGACGCGTCGTTCGCAAGCCGACAGTTTGTCGATGGCAACATCAAGCTTCAGAGGCAGGGTTGCCACTTCGTCGCTGCCGGGAGCAGGGGAGGCCAGGGCCGTTGCGGACTGATCACTGGAAGAGGACATGACTGGTTCCGGCGGGAGCGGGAGAGCTTGAAAAACAAACGGTGGTGCGATGAGGTGTCGAACGGCGTCGGTTCAGGGAGGCTTTGGAGGACAAGCATCCTGAAGCTTTGCAGAGCCCGAACGCCACGGACCGCTCACTGCCCCCCGGCTAGCTCCAGGGCGAGGCGTCTGAAACGGTTTTGTGTGGAACGAGTGCTGACGGGCGTTCGGTCGACTGTATACGCAGGGATCTGGAAGCGGGTGATGGGATTCGAACCCACGACAACCACGTTGGCAACGTGGTGCTCTACCAACTGAGCTACACCCGCAGGGCTGTTCCTCAGCAGTCGCGTAGGGACCCTCAAATGGGCCTGGCACGCGTCGCCCAGGAACCCGGGATTATAGGGGGCGCGGGGGTGGCCGCAAGGTCATCCCCTGGGGAAACAGGGATTTCTGCGAAGGCTGCGGGGGACGGGGTGTGGGGCCGGCCATAGAACTCTTCCGCGAGCCCCCGGCGAGATCATCGAGGCAGATGGAGATATAGTGGCTTGGTCCTCGCCCTGCCCTAAGTCCCCTACGAATTCACATGTCTGATCTCGCCCGCCGCGTGACTGTCCTCGATCTCGCGGCCGCCAAACGCGACCGTCGTCCCTGCACGATGGTAACCGCCTACGACTGGCCAACGGGTCAGTTGGCCGATGCCGCAGGCGTGGACTGTGTGCTTGTGGGCGACAGCGTGGCGATGGTCGTAGCTGGCCGGTCGTCCACTATTCCCGCCACGCTTGAGCAGATGATCTACCACGGTGAGATCGTCTCCCGCGCCGTGTCGCGGGCTCTGGTCGTCGTCGACCTGCCCTTTCCGCTCCAGCATCTCGGTGTGCGGACGGCGGTGGAGTCGTCTGCCAGACTACTCAAGGAGACAGGCTGTCAGGCGGTGAAACTCGAGGGCACCGCCGGCCAGGCGGACTGCATCGCGGGCATCGTTGCCGCCGGGATTCCGGTGATGGGGCACGTGGGGCTCCGCCCGCAGGCCGTGCATCAGCTCGGCGGCTACCGGATGCAGCGGGATCTCGACCAACTGATGGCCGATGCCGAGGCCGCGGCTCATGCCGGTGCTTGTGCCGTGATCCTGGAATGCGTTCCCCAGGAGGCGGCCGCGACGATCACTCGGTCGCTGTCCGTGCCAACCATCGGGATCGGGGCCGGGCCACACTGTGACGGTCAGGTGCTGGTGATGCACGACCTCATCGGACTCTCCTTCGGTCGTGTGCCCAGATTCGTCAGAGCCTACGCCGACGTGAAAGCGACGGCGGGCGACGCGCTGGTCCGTTGGCGGCACGACGTCGAAAACCGCACGTTTCCTGGACCGAACGAGACGCTCGGCTGAACGCACGAGTCACGCTTCGGGCCTCGTGCCCGAGGCCCGTCATCTGGTCGAGTTACGGTTCTGGTCGAGTTACGGCAGCACGACCTCGTCGGAGATCACCACCGGCCGGCTGCTGGTCACAGCGGCCGGAGTGGGCATGCCAGCACTGGGGCCGGGCGAGCCTCCCGGGCCGACTGGCAGACTGCCAGCGCCGGCAGGCATGCCCGGAGACATGATCACGCCTGAGGGCATGCCGCCCTCCACCATGCCACCGCCCTGACACTGGTCGCAGTTGCCGCCTGCCATGGGCGCTCCGACAACGTGGTCGCCGCCCCCACAGGAGGCCGGCGGGCAGGCCGCCTGCTGGCCGCAGGGACGCATGGCCGCTGGCGCGGCCGCCGCCGGCATGGCGCCCGGGGGCACGAATCCCGGGGGCAGATGCCCGAAGAGCCGCTCGTACTTCCAGACTTCCAGGGCGATGTATTTCTCGGTCAAGGACTTGCAGCCGGACAGTCCGGCCGCAGTCATCACCATCACCACTGGCAGGCACCGCGCCACGGCATGGCACCACGCATTCGCACGCATTGAGAGAGTCTCCTTACCTGGGGCATTGCCGCATGGCTGTTCAGAGCCATGACGTCAAGCAAAATTACCCCACGCCAGAGGCGCGGCAAGGAAAATGGGTCGGCAGCGGAGCTCATCAATCAGCGTTGCCGTGAAGCTGTGCGGGTCGTGCCGAGAAAAGGCGGCGCGGTCGCCATCAACCCTTGCGATGGCGGATACGGGCCCGCATCCGACGTTTTTTCTGCCCCAGTTTGCGGCGGCCCTTGCCCGTTTTCTTGACTCCCATGCTGTCCTCCAGAGTATGACCGAACCAGATTGCTTGGAGACGTTGTAAGATGGGGTAACTTGTGATTGCAAGCACCATCTCGCATTCCGCACGGCAGCGGCCCGGCTTGAGTCCCGGCCGAGGACGGCGGAGCGTGGCCGCGGTCCGGACGCATGATCGTATTTTTTCCCACGTATGCGCGGCGTCTTCCTGGTGAGAAGCGGTGGCGTGCCACCGTGGCTGGCATGATCTCGAGGCCCTTGCCCCTCAAGAGCCACCGCCGCACGCTGGCTGTTGGGGTGATCAAACGGCTGCTCGAACTCGACGAGACGCACCTGCAGTCGGCGGTGTTTCAGCGGCGTGCCGATGCGTTTCTGTTTCAGCGGGTGGCGGGTGAGCGGGTGACGATCAGCCTCGGCGGACGGCAGATCGATGCGGGGCAGTCTGATCGGGTCGGCCATTTCCAGCAGTCCATCGATCTGGAAGAGGCCGAAGTCGATGCCCTCGCGGAAGCATCCGGCGGTGGTCGTTGGCTCCGCTACGAAGCGGCGGTTGCTGCCGATCACGATGGCTTCGACGGCCAGTCGCCGCCGCCCGTGTCGTCTGCAGGCTGGATCCACATCATCGCTGAGGAGGGGATGTCGGTGATTTCCGACATCGACGATACCGTGAAGGTGACGAACGTCGCCAACCGGCGGGAACTGTTGGCCAACACGCTGCTCCGCGACTTTTATGCCGTGCCAGGCATGGCCGACGTCTACCGCCGCTGGCAGGACGCTGGCACCGCCTTCCACTATGTGTCGTCGAGCCCATGGCAGCTGGCCAGTTGCCTGGGACGATTTTTCCACGATGCCGGCCTGCCTGCCGGCTCGATGCACCTCAAGCTGTTCCGACTCAAAGACTCCACGCCGCTGGGCCGGCTGCCTTCCCGGAAGCGTTCCAAGCGGCGGATCATCGAGCAGATCATGGCCGACTTCCCGCGGCGGAAGTTCCTGCTCGTGGGCGACTCCGGCGAACGCGACCCGGAGGTCTACACGGCGGTGGCCAGCCATCATCCAGATCGGGTGGCTGGCGTCGCGATCAGGCACGTGGAAGGGAAGCCGTCCTGGGAGAAGGTGCGGACTCGCCTCGATCGGCTCGGACGGCGACTGCCCGCCGGCCGCCTGCATGTGTTTACCGAGGCCGTGGAACTGGCGAGTCTTGTGACCGGCGGGTGACAGGCGGGTGACAGGCGCTCCCAAAACAGGCCGCTGTTTAGTCTTGGTCGTCGCCTGGACGTCTGCTAGCGTCCCGACCCCTGCGTGCCGGGGAAGGCGCACAGAGTTCCTGGGGGTTGAGCCCACATGCAGACTGAAGCTTCACGACGAGCCTGGCTGGCGACCACGTTGCCGCCGTGGGGATGGTCCCTCCTCTGCCTGGCACTCACCTCCAGCGGGCCGTGGATGTGCCATGCGGGTGACGATGGGTTTCGCGTGGAGAGCGAGGTCTTCGTCAACAATGCGGACCAGCCTGTCGCGCGGAGCCTGACGCTGTTTCGGGACGGTGTCGCCTGGGATTTTCTCGAGCCAGCACTGGCGGATGGGGACGACAAACGCACCGCCAAGGGGGCCGACGACGCGGCGGCCGGTGAGATCGTGCTCCACGATCCGGCGCGGGAACGGATCGTGCTCGTCGATCCGGCCCGGAACGTCAAGACACAGATCGACGCGATCAGGCTCGAACGGCTGAGCGTGTCGCTGGCGTCCTGGGCGAGAAAATCAGACGATCGCCTGGTGCGGTGGGCCGGCGGCCCCGACTTCGGCGAGGGCATGACGGAGTCGAACGAGCGGATCGAACTGGTGGGTCCACGGGTCCGATATACGATCGACTTCACCGCCCCACCGACGGCGGAGACGGCGGACGTCTACCGGCGGTTTGCCGACACGGCAATCCTCCTCAAGGCGCTCGTTCGGCCCGGTGGTCTGCCGCCGTTTCCACGGCTGGCCATCAACCGCCGCGTCGCGGCGGCCGGGGGCATCCCCACGAACGTGTCGCTGGAGATCGATTCGCGGGCGGCCATGATTACCGGTCGGGCTGAAACCCTGCGGTGTGTGCACAAGTTTCACCCGCGGCTGCTCGCCGCTGACTTGTCTCGCATCGAGGAGGCTGAGAGCCGGGTTGCCGTTGCCGCACCGGTCGAGCTTGCCGAGTTTGCAGCGATGCCGTTGCTTGCTGGCGAATAACTCGCGGCGGTCGATTCTTGAATCCGCATAGCTCAGGCTGCGGGACCGCTCCACTGCGAACAGGCCGCAGCACAGTCCGGCGCCGCACAATGCGTGTCGTCGGTGTTCGGCAACGCACGGCCAAGAAAGTCTGCCTGACCGGACGATGTTTCCCTGGTCGCAAAGTCAACCAGATCGTCTCCGTCGTGGTCGGTGCCGCGGTGAGGCAGGAAACCGCGCCGCAGGGAACCTGTCGCCGGGCATGGTTGACATTTGTATACATAAGTCATTACAGTCTTTCCACACATCCATTTGGAACGGAGGCCTTCGATGTTGGTGCTGTCCCGCAAGCAGAACGAACGGATTCGGGTTGGGGATTCAGTGGTGGTCACCGTCGTCCGCGTCAGCGGTGACAAGGTGCGGATCGGGATCGAGGCGCCGCCGCACGTGCGAGTGCTGCGGGACGAGTTGGAGCCCGACGTGGTCGGCGACGTTGTGCTCGACTCGTCGACGGAACTGCCAATCCCCCGCTTATTGGGGCTGACTGGCTAGGAGTGGTTTGAAAAAGGCTGAGAAAAGGCTCCAATTCAGTTGAAATGGCGCCGCGGCAGCGGCCTTCGGGCCGCTGCCGGGACGAGTGTGTGGCAGGGGTTGCCGTACAGAACTGAAACGCGTTCGAGCATGGGTGGCCTCCTGTCGTGAAGCAAGCATCGTGGCGACGCCTGCGGAGAACGGTCGCGGGCTGTCTGGGTGGGCTGGCGCTGGTGCTCGGTGTCTTGGGGGTGCTGCTGAAATACGAGCCAGTGCTCTACCGGCAACTCGCGGTTTCAGGCGGTGAGGATGTTGAGGCGTTGTCGCGGCGGGCGGTGACGAAGGTCGCCGCCTGGCATGCCTCCATCTCTCGGACGGGTGGCTGGGAAACGGCCCTGACCGCCGAAGAAGTCAATGCTTGGCTCGCCGTCGACCTGCCGCGGAACCATCCCCGCTGGCTGCCGTCGGGTGTCGCCCAGCCACGGATCGGCTTCCTGCCGCAGCATGTGCTGCTTGGAGCCCGGGTGGGCTATGGGCCGTTGACGGCCGTCGCCGCGATGGACTTCGAAGTCGTATTGCGCGACGTCAATCATCTGGCCATCGTGCTGGATCAGGCCCACGTGGGCGCGATTCCGCTGCCACGGGCACCGATCCTACGGGAACTGTCCCGAAGGATCAGCAGACTGGGTATGGTAACCGACCTGCGGAGGCTCGACGGTCGGCTGGTGCTCATGGTCTACATCCCATCGACGCACGATGCAGGAGCAACGAGCTACTGGCTGGAGTCGTTGGCGTTCGGCGCGGGTGAACTGCTCCTCTCAGGAGAAACACGCTCAACGGCCGCCAACCGCCCGTCTCAGACCCCACCGCCTTCTTAACCTCAGCCTGATCCCAGACTGTCCCAACGAACCCGATCGTCACGCCTGACGGACCACGCTCGCAAGGAGAACCCCATGAACCCATCGACGACAGACCCCCATTCTGAAGCCAGCATCACTTTCTTGGGCGCCGCGGGAATGGTCTCTGGTTCGCGGCACCTGCTTGATGTCGGGGGCTCTCGGGTCCTTGTCGATTGCGGACTGTTTCAGGGAGAGAAGCATCTCCGAGAGCTGAATTGGAAGCGCTTTCCCGTGCCGGCCGATTCGATCGACGCCGTCGTCCTCACGCACGGCCACATCGACCACTCAGGATGGCTGCCGCGTCTGGCCCGGGAGGGTTTCAGAGGGCCGATCCTCACCTCGCCGCCCACCGCCGATCTCCTCGGGTTGCTTCTCTACGACTCGGCCAAGTGCCAGGGCGAGGATGCCGCATATGCCAACCGCAAGGGATTTTCAAAGCACAAACCGGCCCTACCACTCTACGATGAACGGGATGTCGAACGGGCGTTGCGGCTCGTCAAGGCTGTGGCCCGCGACACCTGGTTTGAGCCGGCGAATGGCGTGCGCTGTCGCTTTCATGATGCCGGCCACATGCTGGGCAGTTCCTTCATTGAAATGGAGGTGGCCGTGGCGGGCGGCGGACGGCGGCTCATCTTTTCCGGAGACGTCGGCCGCTATGATGCGCCGCTCTACCATGATCCGGTACCCGCTCCCGCCTGCGACTACCTCGTCTGCGAGAGCACCTACGGTGACCGCGACCATCCCGTGAGCCGACCGCTGGACGAACTGGAGGCGGTGACGAAGGAGGCGCTGGCCCGAGGAGGCATGATGCTCATCGCCTCGTTTGCGATCGGCCGCTGCCAGCAACTCGTCTACCTCTTCCGCACGCTGATGGCCGCCGGTCGGCTGCCAGAGGTGCCTGTCTGGATCGATTCTCCGATGGCGGTCGAGGCCACGGAGGTGTTTCGTCGGCACGTGGCCGAGCACGATTTCACCGAGGCAAGGATGGCTGGTGTGGCGGAGGCACTGGCGTCGCCGTTCGTACGGATGGCGAAAACAGCCGCCGAATCGAAGGCGATCAACTCCCATGGGGGACCGGGAATCGTCATCGCCTCGAGCGGCATGATGAATGGTGGCCGAATTCTGCATCATCTCGCCCAGCGGCTTCCCGATCCCAAGACGACCGTGCTGGTGGCCGGATTCCAGGCCACGGGCACCCGGGGACGCAGCCTCATCGACGGGGCGAAGTATCTGTCGATCCACGGCCGGGATATTCCCGTCAAGGCGGCCGTGCGGCGGGTCGATGCCCTCTCGGGGCATGCAGACCGGCATGAGCTCGGCCGCTGGCTCTCAGGGATACAAGCGCCGCGAAAAACCTTCCTCGTGCACGGCGAAACTCCGGCGGCCCGGGGAATGGCTGACTTTCTCCGGCAAACCCGCGGCTGGGACGTGGAGATTCCCGCCATCGGCACCGTGGCACGGCTCGATTCCTGAGGCGTCATACCAGCGTAATACCAGCGTCTGGATTCTCGAGTCTGGATTCTGGGGTTTGTTCAACGAAAATCGGAACGAGACGTACCGCCCGCAGGGAGACCACCATGGCCAAGGCCGCGAAGAGCACCAAGATCCCCGCTCCACCGGAAGCGGCGGCTCCGAGCGCCAAGACCATGGCGGAGGAAGCCGCGGCCGGCCCGCGTTCCGTCCGGCCCAAGGCGTGCAGCATCCTGCCCGACACCACGCTTGGCGATGACGTGGCGCTCGTCGCCGAAAACATGGAGGCGATACTTTCTTCGCCGAGCTATAGCCTCGCGCAGGACGATCGCCATCTGCTGGACAAGTCGGAGATGCGCGGCGTGCGGATGCTGCTGGAACTCGGTAAGCCGGAACTTGCGTTTAAGGCCGACAGCATCACCTCGACGGTGATCGTCTTCGGCGGCACGCAGATCGTGGAACGAGGCGCGGCAGAACGCCGCGTCTCAGAGGCTCGCCGCGCCCTGGTGGTGGCGAAGGCTGCCGGCCCCGCGTCGTCAGTGCCGCCCCACCTCGCCCGCGAGCTGAAGCGGGCGGAACAGTTGCTCTCCTACTGCCGCTACTACGACGCCGCCCGCGAGTTTGCCCGCCTGGTATCGATCGACAACCAGTGCGACGACCAGCGGGATTACGTGATCATCACCGGCGGCGGGCCGGGCATCATGGAGGCGGCCAACCGGGGGGCGTTCGACGTAGGCTGCAAGTCGATCGGTCTCAATATCAAGCTCCCCAGCGAGCAGCAGCCCAATCCCTTCATCACGCCGGAACTCTGCTTTCAGTTCAAGTATTTCGCCCTGCGAAAGTTTCACTTCATTCTGCGGGCCGCGGCAGTCGTGCTCTTTCCCGGTGGCTTTGGGACGCTTGACGAGATGTTCGAGACGCTCACCCTGCGGCAGACGCACCGCATGCAGCCGGTGCCGATCATTCTCTTCGGCCGCGATTACTGGTCGAAGGTGATCAATTTCCAGTTCCTGGCCGACAGTGGCGTGATTTCGGACGACCACCTCAAGCTCTTCACCTATGCGGAGACTCCGCAAGAAGCATGGGAGCAGATCGTTGTCTTTCGCGATAGCCTGAAGAAGCAGGGCTGACGGTCGTTCCCAGCCCCCGCCTCGTCTCCCGGAGATGACCCATGCACGAGCCGCTTGTTTTCATCCCCGGGGCGGTGGCGCAGACGGGACGTGTGGCACTCGTCACCGGCGGGGCCCGAAGGGTGGGAGCGACGGTCGTTCGGGCATTGGCCGCCCGTGGCTATGCCGTGGCGATTCATGCCCACGGGTCCTTGCACGAGGCCCGAGACCTCGCGGCGCAGCTCGAGGCCGCCGGCGTCCCTGCCCTGGCCGTGACGGCGAACCTCCGTGACGAAGGCCCGGTGCGAGCCATGGTGCAACGCGTCGCCGACCACTTCGGCCGGATCGATGCGCTCGTCACCTGCGCCGCGATCTGGCATGCCGGCCAGTTGGAGGAAGTGACCGCCGAAGATCTGCGGGCCCACTTCGACATCAACTGTGTGGGCACATTTGTGGCGGCACAGGAGGCGGGCGCGTTCATGGTGCGGCAGCCTGAGGGCGGTGCGATCGTCACGCTCGGCGACTGGGCGGTGGCACGCCCGTATTCAGACTATGCCGCCTACTTTCCGAGTAAGGGAGCCATCCCCGCCCTGACGCGGAGTCTTGCCGTGGAGTTTGCCGCTCGTAATCCGCGTGTCCGGGTCAACTGTGTGCTACCCGGGCCGGTGACGTTGCCGCCGGACATGGAGCCGGAGGCCCGGGCTGCCGTGCTCGCCGGCACGTTGGTGAACCGCGAAGGGACTCCCGAGCACGTGGCCCACGCCGTCTTGTTTCTGTTGGAAAACGATTTCGTCACCGGTGTCTGCCTGCCGGTGGACGGTGGCCGCACCATCGCCTGAGGATTCAGGGGAGGCGGATCGTGAATGTGCTGCCCACTCCTGGCTCACTCTCCACCGCCACAGTACCGCCGTGCGCCTGCACGATGTGCTTCACGATGGACAGTCCCAGACCCGTGCCCCCGAGCTTGCGGCTGCGGGCTTTGTCGATCCGATAGAAACGTTCGAACAGCCGCGGCAGATGTTCCGCATCGATCCCGCAGCCTTCATCCTGCACCGTGATCACCACGGTGCCGCCGTCGCCGGTGGTAACCGCCTCCGTGGCGACCCCGATCCGGATGGTCCGACCCGGATCGCTGTACTTGATGGCGTTGTCAACGAGATTGATCAGCGCCTGCTCCAGAAGCGGTGCATTGACCTTCGCCTCGACCGATTCGTCGCAGGCGACATCGAGTCGGATGGAACGATCTTCGGCGCGGGGCAGGCAGTCGACGGTCACGGCTGAAAGCAGGTCGGCCATCCGCACCGACTCCCGGGGAAGGTTGCCCGTGCCCTCGCTCTGCTCAATGCGGGAGAGTGCCAGCAGATCCTCGATGATCGACGCCAGCCTGTCGGCCTGTCTGGCGATGATGCCGAGAAACCGCCGTGTGTCGACCGGATCATCGATCGCCCCGTCGAGGAGCGTTTCCACGAAGCCCTTGATCGATGCGATCGGTGTCTTCAACTCATGCGATACGTTGGCCACGAAGTCACGACGGACGTTCTCAAGTCGGTGCACGTCGGTGACGTCATTCAAGACGATCACCGCCCCACCTTCCCCCGAGAGATCCCGGAGTGCCGTGCCCCGCAGCCGAATCGTGCGGTCGCGAGGCCCACGGAGGAGAAGATCGTCCTCGACGGGCTCGCGGCAGTCGATTGCCCGCAGGGCGAACCGGCGCAGGTCGGGATTGCGGACGATCTCCTGCAAGGGGCGGCGAATGGCGCGGGCCGGGTCAACCGCCAGCAGTTCCGCCGCGGCACGGTTGATCCCCACCACCCGCTGCCGGGCATCGATGGCGAGGACGCCCTCGATCATGCTGCCGAGCACCGCCTCCTGCTGGGTACCCTGTCTGCCGATGGTGAGCCCACGTTCGACGAGCTGTTCACGCAGCGACCCGATCGCCTCGGCCAGTTGGGCAAGCTCCGCTGCTTCGGCGGTGGGAATGGGTGTACTGACATCTCCGTCAGCCAGCCGAACTGCGGCCAGCGACAGATCCACCACCGGCCGCGCAAGCCGGCTGGCGACCGCTCGCCCCGCGGCCAGGGCCGCGACCGCCCAGGCCAGGAAGCCGAAGAGCAGCCACCGTTGTGATCGTGCCAGTTCGGCATCTGATTCGACCGTGTCGGCCGTGACGCGGACGATGCCCGCCAGTTGATCGGCCGGACCCACCGGAGCGGCCACCACGAGGATGCGTTTGCCGGCGACGGCATCGTAGCGGCTGGTCTTGGCAATTGTGCCGGCACGAGCCTCCTCGAGGAGCGCGTCTGTGGCGGGAGACCTCTCGATCATGCCTCCCCCCGCGGCTGAGGTGGCGAGCATGGTGCCGTCGGGAGCGAGGAGATCCATACGTGCCCGCGTGCCCCCTACCATCCTCCGGGTGGCGTCTGTGAACGTGGCGGCGTCGAGCGGTCCGGATGGCTCGGGAAAGGTCGCGGCGAGTCCCGTGGCCACGTCGGCTACCCGTTGCAGTTGCGCGGCATCGGCCAGCCGTGCCAACTGCACGCTCGACAACCAGAAGCAGCCGAGCACACCTGCCGCGACCAGCGCGCAGAAGCCCGCAAACACGTGCCAGACAAACCGCGATCGGGCCATGAAAAAGACCGGGATAGACGGGAGAGACTGTGGCGGGCGACGATCGACTCGGGAATGTGACTCACATCACGCCCGGAACCGGTACCCCACGCCCCGGACGGTTTCGATATAGGAACCGAAACCGCCGAGTTTCTTCCGTAGGCCGGCGACTTGCACGTCCACCGAGCGTTCTGTCACAGGATAATCCTCCCCCTTCACCGCGTCGACAATCTGCGTCCGCGTAAAGGCCCATCCGGGCCGCTTGGACAGGAATTGCAGCAGGGCAAACTCTGTGTAGGTCAGTTCGATCGGCTGGCCCGCCAACGTCACCTCGTGCCTGCCGGGGTGAATCGACAGTTCGTGGACGTCGATCGTCGTCTCCTGCTCGGCCTTGGTATCCGAATCTTTGCGTCGCAAGAGTGCCTTGACGCGGGCCGACAGCACCCGCGGACTGAACGGCTTGGCAATGTAGTCGTCGGCACCGCGATCCAGTCCCGCCACCATGTCGCCCTCCTGTCCCTTGGCCGACAGCATGATGATCGGTATGTCGCGGGTCTTTGGATCGCTCTTGAGCCGGCGGCAGACCTCGAGGCCGTCGACCGCGGGCAGCATCCAATCGAGCACGATCAGGTCGGGCGGCTGTTTGCGGGCAGCCTTCAGCGCCTCTTCGCCCGTCCCCACACACTGCACGCGGTAGCCGTCCTTGGAGAGTTTGTAGCTCACCAATTCCAGCAGATCCTCCTCGTCATCGACTACCAGGATCTGTTGTCCGGCCATCGGGGGTACCCTGTTTTGGTTGGCAAAAATGGCAGACCACGCATGCGCGTCCGTCGTAGTCGAACGCCGTTAGGGTTTCGTGAGGCGTGCCGAACGGCGGTCGGGCTGGCGTGCGGTCAAGACAGCAGCATCTCGACATCCTCGGCCGTCAGGCTCGACACCATGGTGTCGTCGGCTCGGACGATCGATTCGGCCAGTTCCCGCTTACGATCCTGCAAGGCGACGATTTTCTCCTCGACAGTGTCCCGCGCGATCAGCCTGTAGGCGAAGACGCGACGAGTCTGCCCGATCCGATGGGCCCGGTCCACCGCCTGCGCCTCGACAGCCGGATTCCACCAGGGGTCGAGGATGTAGATATAGTCGGCCGCGGTCAGATTCAGACCCTGTCCGCCCGCCTTCAGGCTCACCAGGAAGAGCCGGCACTCGGTGTCCTCTTGGAAACGTTGGACACGCGCCTGGCGGTCGGTCGTCTTGCCATCCAGGTATTCGTAGGTGATGGCACGCTCGTCGAGCCGGCGTCGGACGATCGACAGGAAGCTCGTGAACTGGCTGAACACCAGCACCTTGTGGCCCTCGTCGATCACCTCGGACAACTGCTCGAGCAGCGTGTCGAGCTTGGCCGACGGGTCGTCGAGGCGGGCGGGATCGACAAGGCCGGGGTGACAGGCCGTCTGCCGCAGCCGCAGGAGCGCCTCGAGCACTGCAATCCGCGATCGCCCGATGCCCATGCGGCCGATCCGACCCGAGAGTTCCAGACGGTAATGTTCCCGCAGTTCGTCGTAGGATTTTCGCTGCTCCTCGCCCAGTTCGCAGAAGAGCGTTTGTTCCGTCTTCTCCGGCAGGTCTGAGAGCACCTGCGTCTTGGTTCGCCGCAGCAGGTAGGGACGGACGGCGCGGGCGACTACATCGGAACTGGTCCGGCCGCCCGCCAGAAACCGTTTGAGCCGTGTGGCACTGCCCAGCTGTCCGGGATTGAGGAACTCGAAGATGCTCCAGAGTTCGCCGATGTGGTTTTCCACCGGCGTGCCCGTGAGGGCCAGGCGATGGCGTGCCCGCAGGAGCCGACAGGCCTTTGCAGCCTGGCTGGCAGCATTCTTGATCGACTGTGCCTCGTCGAGCACGACGTAGTCGAACTCGATCTCGCGGTGGTTGACGATGTCGCGACGCAGCGTGCCGTAGGTGGTGAGGATGATATCGTGGTCCACAAGCGCGGCCGATTCGTCGATCCGGGCGTTGCCCGTGTAGTTGAGCACCCGCAGCGAGGGGGCGAACTTACGGGCCTCCTCGATCCAGTTGAACACGAGGCTCTTGGGCACGATGACGAGCGATGGCCGATGCGCGATGCCGCCAGCGGTGAGGAGTGCCTGGCGACGGACGAACATCGCCAGCACCTGGATCGTCTTACCGAGACCCATGTCGTCGGCGAGACAGCCGCCCAGACCCATGCGTTCAAGGAACGAGAGCCAGCCGAGCCCCTCCCGCTGGTAGTGCCGCAGTGTGCCCTGAAAGCCCTCCGGCTCATCCTCGGCCTCGGGGCGCTCGCCGCGGGACAATTCTTCGCGAATCCGTTCGAACGCCTCGTCGACGTGCGACTGCGGCTGGCCCGCTAGAAGCGCATCGAGAAGCGCCATCTGGATCCTGCCATACCGCAGGCGGCCATCGTGCTTCTGTGCAAGCACCGCCATCGGTTCGATCTGTGCCGCGAGTGAGTCAGGGAGAATGCCGAGGGAACCATCCGAGAGTTCCACCGATCGGCTCCCCTTGGCCAGGGCCTCGAGCAAGGCGGGCAGGTCTGCCGTGATGCCGCCGAAGTCGATCGCCGCCGAAAGCTCAAACCAGTCGATGCCACTTGTCACGTTCCATGCCACGCTCCCGGCCGGACGGTAGCGTCGGCCGGAGACCTCGACCGTCCAGCCGGCTGCGGCCAGTTGCGAGACGGAGGCATCGAGTCGGGCTCGGGCGATCTCGACATGGTGGCTGGTCACGTCGTGGTCGCTGTCGGTATCGCCGAGGCGGGGTGCCGTGCCGCCGTACCGCGGCAGCATGGCAATCGCCTCACGCTCCGCGGCCCGGTCACGCCGCACGAGAATCCGCCGCTCGGGATCAGTAGCCCCGCCCGCAGGTTCGTCGGCGGCGATCAGGATCCCGGCATAATCGAACCAGATCCGGCCAGCCAGTTGGACCCGCGGCGTCGACCGGCGGCGGGCAGGCCGTACCGGACGAGCATCGTCGTCACCGTCGAGAAGCATCGGCTCTTCTTCAGCATCGAGGCTCACGGTGGGAGAGTCGTCGAGTACGAGCTTGGGTCGCGGCGCGCCCGATTCGATCCGCCAGCCTGTCCAACTCGGCAATTCGAGCCTTGGCAGATCGGCCAGCAGCGCCATTCGGTCGATGAGGCCATCGACCTGCGCGCCAGAGAATTCGATCGGGCCACGGCGTTCGAACTGATCCATCCAGCCGCCGGTTCCGGTCACGGTCAGCCGGGCCAGACGATCTTCGAACACGATCAGACCTGACCGGAGGATCGCCCGGGGCGTCCGCAGATCCTTCCGTTCACTGCCGCGGACGAGCATGCCGCGAAGCGTCGCCCGGCCGGGTCGCGGCAGCGGCTTCCCCTCTGCGGCCATGTCGGCGACGGTCTCGGCGCGGGTGCTGGCGACGTCATCGGGCTCGAGCACGAGCGCAAATTCCCAGGGCCGGCCATTGTCCCAGACCAGTGGCACGACCAGATCGGGATTCCGCCGCGGCTCTGGCTGCAGCACGAGCCGCCCGGTTTCGCAGAGCATGGCAAGGTGCGTGGCTGCCGACTGCGAGCTGACGATCACGCGGCCGATGGTCCGCCGTTCAAGCGGCTCTACGATACCTGTTTCACCGACGGCGGTGGCCCCCACCAGCTGTGCCAGGATCGACCGCTCCTGGGCGTCGAGCTGGTCAATCTCAACCTGTCCGGGGCCGATAACGATCGGCCGAGGCCGGCCCGTGGCGTTGCCTCCCACGTCGAGCTGCATTCTTCCTGGCAGGAGCACGGCTGCCCGGGCATCGGCCGAGGCGGCGAGGTCGAGCAGGAAGATGACCGCGCCCGCAGACTTGCGGTTGTCGCTGATGGTGACCATGCGATCACGTACCGCCGGCTCGACGAGTCGCCGGCGTTCGTCCAGTTCGGCCGCCCATGCAGGCAGACGCCCCCCTCCCGCCCGGCCACTGACGGGAGTAACGGAGACAGTGGCTGGAGCAACATAGTGACGTGTGATCGTCGGGCCGGATCCATCTTCGTTATCCTCGACCGCGTCGTCGTGGCTCGTGGCGTCGTCGGCAGCGTCTTCGTGGTCGTCGGCGGGTACGATGTCGAGTGCAATCGGCGTGTGATCGTGCAGATTCGAGAACAGGCCGCGGCGGTCGACCTCGAGCAGCACGGCAGCCAACAGCGCACACGGCTTCCCCGTGCGGCCCACGGCTGTTGTGGAATGGCTTTCCAGCGACATGCCCCCTTTTCGGCGGGCCGACAGTTCGAGTCGCACCTCCAGGTCGTCACCACCCTCATCGTCGGCGATGCTCGCATGCACCTGTCCGACCCGCGGGCACCAGACCCGCTTGAGCGAGAGCGACCGGGCCTTTGCGATATCAGCCGGTTCGAAGAGGTTGAAGAGGCGTTTTTCGAGGCTCGTCATGCAACGCAGGTCCGGTGGGGGAGCGAGTGTGCACGACGGCCGGCGACGGGGCCGTTTTTGCGCGCAACACGCTGTTGTACCCCGCCGGGGCCATGCTTGGCGAGGGGCTGCCCTTATGGCCGCGGCGTGCCCTTGACCGTCGCGATCAGTTCGAGCACGTTTTCCACCGGCGTCTGGGGGAGGATGCCATGGCCAAGATTGAAGATATGGCCGGGGCGTCCGGCGGCCTGCGCCAGCACATGCTCGGTCTGGCGTCGGACCGTCTCGCGGTCCGACAGCAACACCACGGGATCGAGGTTGCCCTGCACCGCACGGTCGTGGCCGACCTGTCGCCAGGCGTCGCCCAGTTCGATCCGCCAGTCGATGCCGATCACGGAGCCGCCCGCCTCGGCCAGCAGCGGCAGGAGCGAGGGATTGCCGGTGGCGAAGTGGATCACCGGGGCCCGCGTGGACGCCTCGCCGAGTGCCGTGCGACTGTGGGGCAGCACGTACCGCCGATAATCGTTCGGCGAAAGGCAGCCGACCCAGCTGTCAAACAGCTGTACAAGCTGCGCACCAGCATCGAGTTGCGCCACAAGATACCGGCTGACGGCGCGGGCGATCCTGTCCATCAGGTCGTGCCAGGCCGACTCATGCCGATACATGAACGATTTTGTGTGGAGCCAGGCTTTGCTGGTGCCCCCCTCGATGCAATAGCCGGCCAGCGTGAACGGAGCGCCGGCGAAGCCGATCACCGGCAGGGAGTCATCGAGCCCAGCACGGGTGGCACGCACGACGTCCATCACATATGCCAACGGGTCGAGGTTTTCAAGTTCGCGCAGACGCAGCACATCGGCCGGCTCGCGGAGCGGATTGTGGATCACGGGGCCTTCACCAGCAGTGAACTCGAGGTTCATCCCCATCGGCTCGAGGATCGGGAGCAGATCACTGAAGATGATCGCCGCATCGACCCCGAGCCGGTCGACCGTCGCGATCATCACCTCCGCAGCCAACTGAGGGTTTTTTACCAGTCCCATGAAATCGACCTGCTCCCGCACCCGGCGATATTCCGGCAGGTAGCGGCCCGCCTGCCGCATCAGCCACACAGGGGTGCGTGAAACCGGCTCGCAGCGGCAGGCACGCATGAGGAGGGCCTGATCACGGCGTTCGGCGCGTGACAGGCTGTCCGCGGCGGTCGGAACCGGCGTGGGGCCAACCGGCCGGGACGGGGTGGAAGAATCCGCTGGGGAACGGCTGACGTCGGACATCGGGTGCTCGAACAGGTGGTCGAACGGGCAGGGAACCATCGGCAGACTACAATACACGGCGAGTCACCGCAGGGAGCAGCATGATCGAATTCGTATCGGGCATTTCCGTCGTCTGCTTTGCGGCAAGTTACGCCGTGGCGCTCGTCTGCGAGGCCTCCCGGCTGCTGTTCCGATCGGGTGTGCGCGGGGCTGCCATGATCGCCTTCGCGGCGGCCGGGTTGCTGGCCCACACGCTTTTTCTGGTCTGGCGGGCGACCCATGAGCCGGCAGTCCCGCTGTCGAGTGCCTTCGACTGGTACCTGTTGGCGGCCTGGGTCATGGCGGGTGGCTACCTCTGGCTCACGATAGCCAACCCCCGCACCCCCGTCGGGCTGTTCCTGCTGCCAGTCGTGCTGGGGCTCATCGGTGCGGCGCAGGTCTCCAGTCGGTCTCCATTTCCGCAGAGTCCTGCGACGCAGATTTGGGGAGCGGTCCACGGCAGCTTCAATTTGGCGGCGAGTGTGGCCGTGGCCATCGGCGGCCTGACGGGATGCTTGTGGCTGATTCAGGCCGGCAGGCTGGCTCGCAAGCAACCGCCGCTGCGGAGCTTCCGGCTGCCGAGCTTGGAACGGCTCGCCCACACCACCGAGCGGACCCTGACGATCGCAGCCTGGACGGCGGCCGCCGGTTTCCTTTCAGGCATGATTCTCAACGCCGTCAACCGGCAGCGCGGTCTCCTCGAGACTGTTCCGTGGAACGACCCCGTTGTGCTGAGGATGGCAGGGCTTGTGGCATGGCTCGTGACCGCCGCGGTGACGGCGCGAGTGACAAGCCGCCGCCCCGATGGCCCTCGGACCGCGGCCTGGCTGTCGGTCGTGAGTTTTGGCGTGCTGACAGCTTCGATTCTGTGGGGACTCTTCGGCGCCACGCAACATGGTGTGCCGCCTGTGCAGTCTGCGGCCGCTGTCCTCTCGCCTACAGCCCCTCCGGAGGCCATGCCATGACGCTGGCCTTCGTGGGCGGCACCCATCGCACGGTGCCCTTAGCGCTGCGGGAGAGGCTGGCCTTCTCCGCCGAGCAGGCGGCCGAGGCACTCGCCCGGTTCCGCGAGCGGTTTCCGGGTCGAGAGGGCGTGCTGCTCTCGACGTGCAACCGAGTGGAGTTTTACGCCGCCGGCGAGCGAGCGGACGTGCCGCCACCGCCGCCGGATCAGCTGGTGTCGTTCCTCGCCGAATGCCGCGGCATCGATGCTGCCCTGCTGACTCCCGTGCTCGCTGGCGATCGCGATGAGGCGGTGGTCCGCCACCTGTTCAGCGTGGCAGCCGGTCTCGATAGCATGGTGCTCGGAGAGCCCCAGATCGTGGCCCAGGTGAAGCAGGCGTGGAGCCTGGCCCAGGAGAGCCACACGGCGGGACCACTGACCGGCGAGATGTTCCAGGCGGCGCTGCGGACCGCGAAGCGGGTGACCACGGAGACGGCCATCGGCCGCGAGCGGCTCTCGATTCCAAGCGTGGCCGTCGCCGATTTTGCCAGTGGCGTCTTCGAACGGTTTGACGACAAACGCATCCTGCTGATCGGCGCCGGCAAGATGGCGGGGGAGACGCTCCGCTACCTGCGTGCGGCCGGGGCCCGCGATGTCGTCATCGTCAACCGTACCTCCGGCCGGGCCGCTGAACTCGCAAAGCGTCTCGGTGTGCGAGCCGGTCGATTCGAGGATCTCTCGGCGGAACTCTCCGCTGCGGACCTCGTGGTGAGTACCACGGGGGCGACGGAGCCGGTTGTGTCACCGGAGCTCTTCAGTCGGGCGGAGTCTGGCCGCGGGGGCCGGCCGCTGGTCGTGCTCGACCTTGCCGTGCCGCGGGACTTCGATCCGCGGATTGGTGAGCGGCCGGGCGTCTGGCTCTATTCGGTCGACGATCTTGCGGCGGCCTGCGATGCCAACCGCAAAAGCCGGCAGCGGGAACTGCCCGCGGCGCTGACGATCGTCGACGAGGAAACGCTGCGATTCATGGGCGACCTGCACCATCGCTCGACGGCGCCCGTGATCGAGCGGCTCCGCGCCGGCTGGAGTGAGACCGGCGAGGCGGAACTCGACCGACTCTTCCGACGCCTGCCATCGCTCGACGATCCCGCGCGGGCCGAGATTCGGCAGGCCTTCGACCGGTATGCCGCGAAACTGCTCCATTCGCCGCTGGCATCGCTGCGGAGCGAGAGCCGTGCGGGCTCGCCACACGGTCTGCTCGACGCTCTGAAGCGGCTGTTCGATCTGAAGGATTGAACGACCAAGGCTCGTTCCCGCATGATGCCGTCGCTGCAGCCGGTGTGCATGGGCCCCGGTTTGTCGCCGCCAGCGTCCCCGTTCGGGACGTCCTCGTCCAGGAGCATGTGTCGTGTCATTCCAGCTTTCAGCGATCGGTGAAGGAAACGAGCAGGCGACCGCCGAAGCGGCCCCGGGCGTGCTCGTCATCCTGGGTGCCTCCGGCGACCTGACCAAGCGGCTGCTCATGCCGGCGCTCTACAACCTCGCCTGCGACGGTCTCTTGCCGGAGGATTTTGCCGTGGTGGGTATGGCCCGCCACGACATGACCACGGAGACATTCCGCAGTCAGCAGCGGCAGGAGATCACCCGGTACAGCACCCGTCAGACCTTCGACGCCGATCGCTGGGGCTGGCTGGAGTCGCGCCTGCACTACACGGTGGGGGCATTCGACGATGCGGCTGCCTATGGCCGGCTACGGGAGTTGGTGGAGGAGGTGGGCGGAGGCACCGCTGCCGCTGGCAACACGCTTCTCTACCTGGCGATTTCGCCCGACTTCTTCACTGTGGTCAACCAGCAGCTTGCCGCCGCCGGCTTCACTCGGCTGCCGGGACGGAAACGGATCATCGTCGAAAAGCCGTTTGGCAAGGATCTCGCCTCGGCCCACGCCTTGAACCAGTCGTTGCTCGCGCTCTGGAACGAGGACGAGATCTATCGCATCGATCACTATCTCGGCAAGGAAACGGTGCAGAACCTGCTGGCGTTCCGACTGGCCAACGACATGTTCGCGTCACTCTGGAATGCGGCTCACATCGACCACATTCAGATCACCGCGACCGAGACCGTCGGCGTGGAGACCCGAGGCGAGTATTACGACAAGACCGGCGTCGTCCGTGACATGCTGCAGAACCACCTGTTGCAAATGCTCGCATATGTCTGCATGGACTTCCCTGAGTCGCTCGACCCCGACGTGGTTCGCGACGCGAAGGCCAGGCTCCTGGAGGCGGTGCGGTTGTTTGGTCCTGGTGATGTTGCCCGCGACTGTGTCCGCGGCCAGTATGGCGCAGGCGGTAAGGCGGACGGCACCCCATCGGTTGGCTACCGCGAGGAGCCCCACGTCGATCCGCAGTCGGACACGCCGACGTTCGCCGCCATCAAGGTGCACCTCGACAACGAGCGGTGGGACGGTATGCCGGTCTACCTGAGGAGCGGCAAGTCGCTCTGGAAGCGGGGCACCGAGATCGTCGTGCAGTTCAAGGGCGAGGGCGAACCGAATGTGCTGATTTTCCACATCCAGCCGTTCCAGGGCGTTGAAATCCGCATGCAGGCCAAGCGGCCCGGTCCGGCGTTCCAGTTCCAGCGGGCGGGGATGCGATTCGACTACGCTGAAACATTTGAAGCCTCCCGGGGCACGGGCTACGAAGTGCTCCTCTATGGCGCGCTCAACGGCGACCCGACACTCTTCTCAAGGACCGATTTCGTGGAGGCCTCCTGGCGAATCATGCAACCGGTGCTCGATACGTGGGCCGGAACGCCAGCCACCGAGTTCCCCAACTATCCAGCGGGCACGTGGGGGCCACGTGCAGCCACCAGTCTGCTGGAGCGGGATGGCCGAGGATGGCACGAGTGCCTGAGCCGCGAGGTGCTCACGCGGAGCGAGTTCTTCGCCGACGCCCCCGCCCTCTTGCTCAACACGCTGATGCTGGCGTTTCGACCGCTCGCGGTGGAGGCGGGGGCGACGATCGTCGAGCAGGGGGAACGGCGTGGGGATCTCTACGTCGTCTGCCGTGGTGAGTTGGAGGCAGTGGGGGCGGCTGGTGACCGACTGGGAATGATCAAGGCGGGAGAGTGTTTCGGCGAGATGGCACTCTTGTTGCAGCAGCCCCGCAGTGCCACCGTCCGCGCGGTCTCCCCCTGTGATCTCCTGGTGCTCGACGCCAACGATTTCGGACGGATCATCACGGACTTTCCTCAGGCTGAGGCCGACCTCCGCCGGATCGCAGCCAGCCGCCGGTAGAACTATCGACTTTGGTGTAGTACCGGCTTCGGGGGCGGCAAAAGTGTTGTGTCCGCCGATCCAACGGCGGAGGGGCTCGTCGCGGGGGCCGCGGCGGCCCAACGCTCCTCGAGCTTCCGCCGACCCCATCGCCTGCCTCTCTTGGTTCACTGGGCCGCATGACGTACGTCGACCGTGATCTATGGTGCCGCGGGGGGCTTGGGGAGGCAGGAGGCCAGGGCGAGCAGCGTGTAGCTGGTGACGAGGTTCGGATCGCTTTCCATCCAGCGCGGGTTCGTGTTCACCCACGAGCCGTCGGGCTGCTGCTTCGCGATAATCGCGTCGGACAATTCGCTCCGCCAGACATGCACGACACCAGACACATCGGTGAACGTGTCCTCACCCAGGCTGTCGAGGGCCTTGGCCGCCGTTTGAAAATAGTAGTAGAGACCGGCGTCACCCATGCCTGGGTTTTCGGTGAAGGTGTAGTGCTGTGCCAGCCACTCAACTGCCGCCTTCACGCGGGGATCGTCCTTGGTGAGACCGGCGAAGATCATGCTCTTGAGCCCGGCGTAGGTCATCGATCCATAGCTCCGCAGTCCCCCCTCTGGCGTCGTGCCCGCAAAGCTCTCGCCGCCGTTAGCAGGAGTGTAATAGAAGCCGCCGTCCGGGTTTTTGGCGGCAAACGGCAATGAGTTGTGCGGGCCCTCGAGATTCTGTGTCCGCGACACGAACACCAGCGCCCGTTGGATCGCCGGATCGTCGGGGCTCGTGCCCGCGCTCCGCAGGGCCTCGATCAGAAATGATGTGTTGGAGAGATCCGGCCTGTTCTTTTTGCCATAGCCCGCACCCCCATAGGCCGGATCGTCTACCCCCTTTCCTTCGCCGTGATCCCACTGCAGGCCCGTGACGAATGCCCGTGCGGCCTTGATCTGGTTGTCGTAGCGGCCGTCCCGGTTGCAGGTGGCCAGCGCCACCAGCGCGATCGATGTCTCGTAGTTGGAAGCGAATGAGGCGGGGGGATGGATGCCGCCGTCGGCCTGCTGAAACCGCAGCAGATAGTCGACGCCATTCACGACGGCTGGGGCATCAGTCGGCGTGCCTGTTTTCACCAGGGCCGTCACTGCCAGCGCTGTGATGGCCGGACCGTTTGGGCCCGAGAAGCTGCCGTCAGCGGCCTGCCCCTGTTTGATCAGGTAGGCGGAAGCCCGTCCCACCGCAGCGCGGATCGCTTCCTCGTCGGCCCCGTGGGCGGACGAAAGTATCGGGCCCAGCATGGCCAAGCACGCACCCAGGAACCGCAGCCATGATAATCCCGCTGTTCCGACGTTCATGATGCATCTCCGCGAGGTGTGGCCTGCCTGGAAAAGC
>Ga0164294_10000712_pt1 | contig 31500 bp, 26 predicted proteins | sample GEODES005metaG_FD_111479 | JGI IMG/M metagenome (GOLD analysis project Ga0164294, IMG submission 111479) | Oligotrophic lake water microbial communities from Sparkling Lake, Wisconsin, USA - GEODES005 metaG | ecosystem: Environmental > Aquatic > Freshwater > Lake | place: USA: Sparkling Lake...
AGGATTTTTTAGATACATTGTTATTTCCGGATTCATTTTGCTAATCCTTTTTGCGGTGATGATTATCAGGCAGATCAAAAAGGAAATACGATTGCTGAAGTTTTTAAAGAAAATAGCGCTGTAACCCTCATATAATTCCGGCAACACAATTAAGTGAACCTTTAAAACTAAACGATAAAATGAACGCCGAACAACTTAACAGATTAAGAGTTGAATTATCTGTTAAATCAAAAAATGGAATTGATTTTACATTGGCTGCAAGTATAATCTGGCTTGTAATAGTTTTTATATGGAAGCTTCCCTACAAATCTTATGACAAAGCAATACTGGTATTTATAGCTGGGGGCCCCATGCTACCCCTGGCATTCCTTTTCTCTAAATTATTAAAGACCAATTGGAAAGTTAAAGACAATCCATTGCAACAATTAGGGCTTTGGCTTAATTTTGCCCAATTATTCTATTTCCCATTTCTAATATTTACAATGATAAAAATGCCGGACTATTTTATTATGACTTATTCCATCATTACCGGTGCACATCTTTTTCCATTTGCCTGGTTTTATAAAACAAACTGGTACGCAATTTTTGCAGGAATAATTGTAATTGGGTCATTATTAATCGGGCTATTACTACCAAATGAAAAGGGTTATATTTTTGCATTATTTACAAACGTTGCTTTATTTATATTGTCAATTCGCTTATACTATGATGTGAGAAAAAAAATTTGCAATAAAAAATGAGTGTCTGGATTAATTTTTCAAAAAAATAAGGGAGATAAGAGAAGAGGTGATAAATATTTCAGCATATATAAAGGGATTAGCAAAAGAAGAAGGGTTTATGTATTGCGGTATTGCCAAGGCGATGCGTTTGGAAGAGGATGAGCGGCGGTTAGCCTTATGGTTACAAAAGGGGATGCAGGGGAAGATGGCGTATATGGAAAATCACTTTGATTTAAGGGTGGATCCTACCAAGCTAGTACCTGGTGCGAAGTCTGTGATAACCTTTTTGATGAATTATTTTCCTTCGGAGCAGCAATTGCCAGAGGTGCCAAAAATTGCCCGTTATGCTTGGGGAGAGGATTACCACGAGGTTATTAGGGCGAAACTTAGAACGATAATGACATCAATAGAAACCACCATTGGAGAAATCAATGGGCGAGGTTTTGTAGATTCGGCGCCTGTGCTTGAGCGTGCTTGGGCGTTGCGGAGCGGGTTGGGTTGGGTTGGGAAAAACGGCAATTTAATTACCAAATCTGCTGGATCGTATTTTTTTATTGCCACGCTAATAACAGATTTGGCAATGGATTATGATGACCCCTATAATAAAGATTATTGTGGCAGCTGCAATCGTTGTGTGGAAGCTTGTCCAACAGAGGCCATTTTACCGGGTAAAGTTATTGATGGCAGCAGGTGTATTTCGTATTTCACCATTGAATTAAAAGATGCCGTATTACCTGATGAAATGTCTGGAAAGTTTGGGGATTGGATGTTTGGTTGTGATATTTGCCAAGAAGTATGTCCGTGGAATCGTTTTGCCGAGCCACATATGGAAGAAAAGTTTCAACCCATTCCAGACTTATTATCATTTACCCAAAAAGATTGGGAAGCGCTAACTGAGGAAGGTTTTAAGAAAACGTTTAAGCATTCACCTTTAAAAAGAACCAAGTTTTCGGGAATACAACGGAATGTAAAGTTTATCAAAAAATAACAACAGAAAAACCAAATATCAATTAGGAATTAGGAATCTATATGAATTGAGAATTAGGAATCAGGAATCTATATGAATTGAGAATTAGGAATTAGGAATCTATATGAATTGAGAATTAGGAATTAGGAATCAGGAATCTATATGAATTGAGAATTAGGAATTAGGAATCAGGAATCTATATGAATTGAGAATTAGGAATTAGGAATCAGGAATTTTCTACTTTTTCTTCCTAATAAAAAAAACACCCCTGATTCCTGATTCTTAATTCCTAATTCCTAATTAATCTAGTGTTTCCCTGTTGCGGCAAGGTAACGCTCAGCGTCTAAGGCAGCCATACAACCACTTCCGGCAGCAGTTACTGCCTGACGATATATTTTATCTTGTACATCACCAGATGCAAAAACACCTTCTATATTTGTTTTAGTTGTGCCGGGAATGGTTTTGATATATCCAGCTTCATCCAATTCTAGAATGCCTTTAAAGATATCCGAATTGGGATGATGACCAATGGCTACAAAAAAACCACTGATGGCAACGGTTTCTACGGTATTGGTTTGGCTATTTCTAATATTTACGGCTTCTACTTTCTTCTCGCCTAAAATTTCATCCGTAGACGAATTCCAGTACATCTTTATATTAGGGGTATTTAAGACTCTATCTTGCATTACTTTGGATGCACGCATTTGACTGCTACGCACCAACATGTGTACGGTGGTGCACAATTTGCTGAGGTATAATGCCTCTTCAGCTGCTGTATCTCCCGCGCCAACAATGGCTACTTCCTTTCCTCTAAAGAAAAAACCATCACAAACAGCGCAGGCACTAACCCCATATCCATTTAATCTTTGCTCACTTTCTAAACCCAACCATTTTGCAGATGCCCCAGTAGAAATAATGATTGCATTAGCCGTTATTTCTTTTTCATCATCAACCCAAACTGTAAATGGCTGCTTAGAAAAATCTACCTTGGTAACCATCCCAAATCGAATGTCGGCTCCCATTTTTTTAGCCTGATTCTCAAAATCTACCATCATCTCTGGCCCTTGAATACCTTCAGGATATCCGGGATAGTTTTCCACTTCTGTAGTGATGGTTAATTGACCTCCCGGTTGTATACCTTGGTATAATATGGGTTTCAAGTTTGCCCTTGCTGCATAAATTGCCGCAGTGTATCCTGCCGGTCCTGATCCTATAATTAAACAATTGGTTGATTCCATTAAAATATATTTATTGATGTTAATTGTGTTGTTTCTCTCTATTAAATCTTTTGAAAATACTACAAGATTGTTTATACTGAATCAAATTTAAGCATCAAATGCTATTGATGTGGATAATTATCGAATAATAATCGATTTATATTGTACCGCATACCCCCCAAAATAACCCAATGCCCCATTAGATATATTTCCGATAACACTGGTTGGCGAAGAAAAAGGATTTCCGATGCTCCTTGCAGTATATTCAAAAGTGCGCCAAAATTCATAACTGGCTTTGTCAATATTACACAATTTAATGGTTGCCGTATCGCCCATTTTAAAATAACTATCTGATGGCTTTTGATTGATTGTTCTATCTACCCCCCTACTTACTGGCACATTATAGGTTGTACCATCAATAATATTATCGTCAAATACCGAGTTAAATCCTGGATAAAAAGGTTGATTATTTGCTTTGGTGAAGTAACGGATATAATCTCCCAAACCAGGTTTGTCGGTTACTTTTATAACCATACTGGCATAACCTGAATCAGCAAATAAACCGGGTGCTTTTTCCCACCAAATAGAATCTAATTTACGAGATGTATTGGGAATGGTTGTTGTAGAAGTATACGTTTTATTCCCCTCAATGATTTGTAATGAATAATTGGTGTTCAATTTTCCCAAAATGGCAGTAGTAGGATCTTTAGGATTATTAGAGTAAAAATATATAAAAGCTCCGTTTCCTGCCGGTATGGAATCTTCTGCCAAAATATGGGTTTTAATACCGTCTGTAATAGAGATTTTTGCCTTATGTACAAAAGATGAAGCCAAAATTGCTGGCGTGATAGCGGCAAAATAATTGAGGCTTCTACTCAACACCACCATCGGCGGCCTTCCATTTTCAATGCTGGCATCAACTACCAAAATTTTTTCAGAAGAAACCAGATCGATAGTAATATCCTTTTCACAGGCAGTAAATGCAAATGCACATATTATTAAAAAAACTACTTTCATATTCTTTGATAAACAAGTTATTACACAATTGGTTGAACGTTATCCAACTATTCTACCAAATTCTTATAATTAATACATCAAAAATATACAATATAAATTTTGACGATTTTTTTACTTTGATTTGTACGCTTACAAACTTTTTAGTTTTTGTTTGGCCATTTCGTTTCCTTGATCTGCAGACTTTTTATATAATTTTTTTGCAGATTCTAAGTCAATCTTAACTCCCCAACCATTTTCATACATCTCAGCTAATCTATATTGGGCGTTATAATTATTTTTTTCTGCTGAAATTTTAAACAATTTCATTGCCGCAGCATAATCTCGTGGGCAACCTTGACCAATCAAATATAATTCACCTAAATTAAATTCGGCAAAAGCATTACCCTTTTCTACCGCTTTTTTATACCACTCAATTGCCCTTGTATAATTTTGAGGTACCCCATTCCCATTTGCATAGAGTAACCCTATATGAACTTGGGCATCATCATTGCCTTGATTTGCTGCTTTTTGAATTAAATTAAAAGCTTCTTTATTGTTTTGTGCTACTTCTTTACCATCCAAATACAATAGCCCCATTGCCAATTGACAATACGGGTTTTCTAGTAACACGCCCTTTTTATACCATTCTATAGCTGCAGGAATGTCTTTTGTTACACCTATCCCATAATGTAACATGTATCCTGCATAATATTGACCATAACTATTTCCTTTCTGTGCAGCCTGAAGATACCATTTAAAAGATTCGGTATAATTTTGTGCAACGCCATTGCCATAATAATAAAGCCAGGCAAGAGCGATTACTGCATCATCATTATCATGTTGGACTGCTTTTTTTAACCAAGAAAAAGCTTCTTTATAATCTTGAGGCACACCCGATCCCATCGTATACATCACCCCTAAATCGTATTCTGCGGAAGGATTTTCTTGCTCAGCAGCTTTTCTAAACCATTTCAATGCCGCAACTGTATCTTTTCTTTCCCCCAGACCATTTAAATAGACTTGTCCCAATTTATATTGACTAAATGCAAATCCCTTTTCAGCAGTTTTTTTAAATAATCTGTTGGCTTCAGCATAATCTTGTTTTGTACCATATCCATTTTGAATCATGTTGCCTAGATTGTATTCGCCTTTAAAATTACCCATTGCCGCAGCTTTTTTGTACCATTTTATGGCTTCCTCATAATCTTTTGTTACCCCATCTCCATTTTGATATATTGTTCCTAATGCATTGATTCCATCTGCATTACCTTGATCGGCAGACTTTACAAACAATGCTAAACCCTCTATAATGCGTTGTGGAACACCCAAACCGTCAAAATACATCCTTCCCATATAATATTGTGCCGTGGGATTGGCTTTCAACAAATCCATAGAAAACCTTTCCATCGCTTTTGTATATGACTTTGACTCAAATAAAGCCACCCCTTCTGATAACAATTTAGTTGCTTCAGTGGAAACTATACGAACAACATCTGGGCAACCACCATTGGCGAGTGTGCCAAACTGTGTAGGACATTTATCGATGTTATCACCAATGCCATCACCATCAGCATCATTAGTTCCTGAAGGGGGATATAAAGTTTTAGCTTTATTCCACCCATTTTCTACCGCTAAAAGTCTGAGATCTCTTGGAGGGTGTGTATAAGAACCTTTTTCACTAATAGAAAGAAACGCCGATTGCGCTTGTGCTACAGAGCCTTTCATCAAATAAATTATGAATCCTGCTGTTTCATCAGCTTCCAATTCCATACTTCTTTGGGTAGCATCAGGCAAAGGATTTAATAGATGATTATTGATATGATGCCCCAATTCGTGGGCAAGAATGGTTAACGCCTCCCAATCTTTTGTAGATACTTTTAAGGTAGGATTTATGGTAGCCGTGCTGAATTGTAGCTTTTTTACCTGTCCAAGAAACAACGGATTGTAGAGGATATAAGGTTTTCCTTTATAAATGGTTGCTTGACAATTACTGACTTGTGCGCAATTCATGATAATATATCGGTTCTGCACGCCTATTTTATTCAGCATTTCTGTGATGAGGTTTTCTACTTCTTCTTCATTGAGGAAATTTGCAGATTCTGCACATACAGTGGGATCTTTTTCTATGGCACCAGAAAAGGTGGTTCCCTTAGTATTTTGTGCAGATGCAGTGAACAAAGATCCAACGAACAACAAATAACAAGTAAAAAAGAGTGGTATAGCTTTTAGTTGCATAAACAAAAAAATATGTCAGATGAAGTTAAAAAGGAATTTGGAAGCAGAAAATTGGAGACCAACCGTTTTGGGGGATCAAAATAGGTTATGTTGATACGCATTAAAACAACGTTAGTCAGCTTCTTAAAATTATGACTAATATTAAAATAGTTTGAAAGAAATTTTACAAATAAAAAACCCACCAAGTTTGGTGGGTTTTTAGAATATGCTTTAAAAGAATTATCCTAGATATGCTTTCAAAGCATTGCTGTATCTGGCTTTCTGTAATCTTTTGATGGCTCTTTCTTTAATTTGTCTGATACGCTCTTTGGTAAGATCATATTTCTGACCAATTTGTTCGATGGTAACACCGTTTTCGCCATCCAATCCAAAATAGGCGTTTACGATTTCTGCTTCGCGAGGGCTAAGGGATTTCAATACGCGACGAATTTCAGCACGCAATGAATCCTTCATCACATCATCATCGGTATCATCGCCACCTTCTAGCAAGTCTCCCATAGCTACATCTTCTGCTTCATGAACTGGGGCATCTAAAGAAGTATGACGAGTGTTGCTTTGAAAAATATTGTTGATTTCTGTTTCACTCATTTCAAGAATATCAGCCAATTCTTCTGTAGAAGGTTCGCGCTCGTGTTCTTGTTCAAAAGCCATGTAGGCTTTATTGGCCTTGTTGTACGTTCCAATCTTATTCTGCGGTAATCTTACTAAACGACCTTGTTCGGCCAAAGCTTGTAAAATCGATTGGCGAATCCACCAAACTGCATAAGAAATAAATTTAAAACCCTTGGTTTCATCAAAACGTTGCGCCGCTTTTATCAACCCCAAGTTACCCTCATTAATCAAATCACTCAATGATAATCCTTGGTGTTGGTATTGTTTGGCCACAGAAACCACAAAACGTAAATTGGCTTGAACCAATTCATTCAACGCTTTCTGGTCATTCATTTTGATTCTCTGAGCCAATGTGGTTTCCCTTTCAGGATTAATCATTGAAATCTTAGAAATTTCTTGTAGGTACTTCTCTACTGCCTGTGAATCTCGATTCGTAATCTGTGTAGCTATCTTCAGTTGCCTCATAATGCAAATAGTATTAAACCAATTATTAAATATATCTAAGACTGTATTTGAGCGAAAACAGTTGTTAAATAAGCGTTAAGAGAAAAGGATTGGATTGGTTGCCTGCTAATACAGTCAGCAAATTTACATTTCATATTCCGTTTTACATAATAGTTTGAAAAAAAAAGATAAAAATATTGTGTAAGTTGGAAAAAAAACTTTTACAAAGTGCTAATATGTAGCGTTCTATCCATAGTAAACATGTAGAACTTGAAACAACCAGGTTTTAGTTGTAGGTTTTGATTGCTTTTTAGTTAATTTATGATGATAACCTAAACAAAATTTTAGAAGAAAATGTTCATTTATCAAACCTTAAAGTATTTTTACACCCATGAGAGTCGATTATAGATCTGATACGATTACCCAGCCTACCCCAAAAATGCTGGCGTTTATGATGAATGCACCAGTTGGGGACGATGTTTTCTCGGAAGATCCATCCATCAATCATTTGGAAAGCAAGATGGTTAGTATGTTTGGAATGGAAGCTGGGATATTTTGCCCAAGTGGTACAATGACCAACCAGATAGCGATTAAATGCCATACACAACCTGGTGATGAAGTAATTTGCGACAAGAATTCCCATATTTATTTTTACGAGGGCGGTGGGATATCATTTAATTCAGGTGCATCAGTAAAATTATTAGAGGGAGATAGAGGTAGGATTACTGCGCAACAAGTGAAGGATGGTATCAATCCGGATGATATTCATCGACCGGTGTCTAAGTTGGTGAGTCTAGAAAATACTTGTAATCGAGGTGGAGGAAGTTGTTATGATTTTAAGGATTTTAACGCTATCAAAGAAGTTTGTACAGCACATCAGTTAATGTTACACCTTGATGGTGCCCGAATATTCAATGCTATTATCGCTCAAAACGAGGATCCATTATTGTATGGTAAAACATTTGATTCCATTTCGGTTTGTTTAAGTAAAGGGCTTGGAGCTCCTGTAGGATCCGTTTTATTGGGAACTGCAGCGTTTATTAAAAAAGCCAAACGCATTCGAAAAGTAATGGGTGGCGGTATGCGTCAGGCTGGTTATCTTGCTGCAGCAGGTATTTATGCACTAGATCATCATCTGGAAAGATTACAAGAAGACCATACGCATGCGCTAATGATCGAAGATGCATTGCGTACGAAATCTTTTGTAGATACCATATTGCCAGTTGAAACCAATATTGTAATTGCTTCTTTCCATGCACCATATTCACCGCAACAATTTATGGAAGCCATGAAAAAAGAAAATATTTTAATGTATCAAATTTCACCAAATCAAATAAGGATGGTATTGCATCTTGACATTACACCTGCGATGGTTGAAAAAACAATCCAAACCATCCACAACCTTTAAATTATGCTACCACAAATTAATCCTATTGAAACTAAGGCTTGGAAAGCGCTATCCACTCATTTTGAAAAAATGCAGCCGCTGCATTTAAAGCAATTGTTTAGCGAAAATCCAAATCGATTTCATGATTTCCACCTTCAATTTGGAGCTATATTATTTGACTATTCAAAAAATAATATCAACAAAGAAACCCTTGAATTGCTTCAAGAATTGGCTGTTGAATGTGGATTACCACAAGCAATAGAGGCATTATTCCAGGGAGAAAAAATCAATCAAACCGAACAACGTGCTGTTTTGCACTGGGCCTTACGCAATTTTTCTGCACAACCGGTTGTATTGGATGGTGTAGATATAATGCCCGATATCAAACGGGTTTTGGCACAAATGAAAACCTGTTGCGAAGCCATACATAATGGTATTTGGACAGGATTTACCGGGAAAAAGATAAAATATATTGTCAATATCGGTATTGGAGGTAGTGATTTAGGCCCTGTTATGGTTACTGAAGCCCTCAAACCATACCAACTAAAAGATATCGAAGTGTTGTTTGTTTCTAATGTGGATGGTACCCACATTGCAGAAACCCTCAAGAAAATAAAAGCCGACGAAACCTTGTTTTTGATTGCTTCAAAAACCTTTACCACCCAAGAAACCATGACCAATGCACACACTGCAAGAAGGTGGTTTCTAGAGCATGCCAAAGATGAAGCACATATTGCCAAGCATTTCGTGGCATTGTCTACCAATGAGGCTGCAGTTGTACAATTTGGTATCGATAAACAAAACATGTTTGTATTTTGGGATTGGGTTGGTGGAAGATATAGCTTATGGAGTGCCATTGGTTTATCCATCGCATTAACCATTGGTTTTGACAATTTTGAAGATTTGTTAAAAGGGGCACATCAAATTGATTTGCATTTTCAACAAACCCCAGCGGCACAAAATATTCCGGTTTTAATGGCATTAATTGGCATTTGGTATACCAATTTTTATGGTGTTGCCAGTGAAGCTATTCTTCCTTACGATCAGTATTTGCATCGTTTTGCGGCGTATTTCCAACAAGGGAATATGGAAAGCAACGGGAAATATGTTGGAAGAGACGGAAAAAAAGTGACGTATAGCACCGGACCAGTAATTTGGGGTGAGCCAGGCACCAATGGACAACATGCTTTTTACCAATTGATCCATCAAGGAACAGCGATTATACCGGCAGATTTTATAGCCCCGGCTATTTCCCATAATCCTTTGGGGGACCATCATCCTAAATTATTATCGAATTTCTTTGCACAAACTGAAGCCTTGATGAATGGAAAAACATTGGAGCAAGCTGCCGCCGAACTCAAGCACCTCCCTGCAGCACAGCAGCAGGCCATCTTGCCCTTTAAAGCATTTGAAGGCAATAGACCAACCAATTCATTCTTGATCCAAAAAATAACCCCCTTTACGCTTGGACAGCTCATTGCATTATATGAACATAAAATTTTTGTTCAAGGTGTTATTTGGAATATTTTCAGCTTTGACCAGTGGGGTGTTGAATTGGGCAAACAATTAGCAAATAATATCTTGCCAGAACTACTGTCTAATGAAACCATCCATTCACACGACAGTTCTACAAATGGATTGATGAATGCCTATAAAAAAATGAAGTAAGGTCTGAGATGAAGTCGTAAGTCGAAAGTCGTAAGTTGATTTAGTCTTAAGTTGTAAGTTTAGACATTAAAACTATTAAAAATTCGGAATAAGAACTTCAGAATCATACCTTTCGACTTCCGACTTACGACTTACGACTAAATCAATTTCCGACTTCCTACCACTTATCCACCACATCTGTACCAAAATGTTCTTCTGGAGGGGTTGGAGCTGGAGGCTCAGGTCTATTTAAAACGAATGTTTTGGTAACTACTGGCGGAGCGGGTGCTTCATCAGTAACTGGTGCTACATAACCTTCTTCATCACCTTCTTGTTCAAATTCATTGTCGTGATTAAATGCATCAAAATCAAAATCTGGCATTAAATCAGTTTTTACATACGTAATGGCATCATCCAACGCACGAATAAACTTGTTAAAATCTTCTTTGTACAAAAAGATTTTGTGTCTATCATATCCATCATCATTAAATCGCTTTCTACTTTCAGTAATAGTAAGGTAATAATCGTTACCTTTTGTTGTCCTTACATCAAAGAAATAGGTCCTGCGCTTACCTGCACGTATACGCTTACTGTATACACTTTCCATTCTTTTGTCGTTGTTTTCGTACGCCACAATTGATGATTTTTGTTGATTAGTTCTGGTTAATATTCACCTTTCAAAGATAAAAATGTTTTTCAATTGTCAAAATTTCGTTACAATTATTTTAAAAATCGCTACAAGTCAATACAGCAAAGGGTTTAATCGTTTTTTTCAAAGGTACTAGCTTGTTGTTTACGAAAGAGATCGGCATAATAACCATTTTTTTCGAGTAATTCGACGTGTGTTCCTTGTTCAATGATGCGTCCATCGTCTAAAACAATTACCTGGTCAAACGCCAATAAACTAAAAATCCGATGGGTAATAATAAGTGCAGTTTTATCTTTCATTACCTCTGCCAATTGTTGTAAAATGAGTTGCTCTGTTTTGGCATCAACAGCACTTAAACAGTCATCAAAAATGAGTATTTCACTATTTTTAATGAGTGCACGGGCAATAGAAACCCGTTGTTTTTGTCCGCCACTAAGCATAACGCCACGTTCCCCAACTAAAGTTTGAAATTGTTCAGGGAATTGCATGATTTCTGTTTTGATATGTGCTCGTGTTGCGGCACTTTCCACCAGTTCTTCATTAAAAGTATTTAGTCCAAATCCGATATTATTTGAAATGGTATCACTAAACAAAAAAACATCTTGAGGCACATATCCAATTTGTTCACGAAGAATGCTACGTTTAATTTGTTTGATGTTTGTACCATCAATAGTAATATCTCCATTTTGAGGATCAAACAATCGGAGCAATAACTGTGCAATGGTAGATTTTCCACTGCCTGTTTTACCGATAATGGCTATTTTTTGTCCTTTGATTATTGTAAGATTAAAATCTTTTAATGCATGAATACCGGTATGTTCAAATGTAAAATTGACCTGATGAAATTGAATTTGGTGTTGGAGGGAAACTTCTACAGCGCGAGGGTCGTCTTTTATACTAGAAGATATCTCTAGGAAGTCATTCAATCGCTTTTGGGAAGCAGAAGCCCGTTGTATCATGCTAGCCACCCAACCCAAAGCACTTACCGGGAAAGTGAGCATATTGATATAGACCACAAACTCCGCAATAGTACCTACGGCAATTTTGTGCTGCATTTGATAGATTCCTCCAATGCAAATGGTTAATAAAGTACTAATCCCCATCAATAAACCAATAGATGGATAGTAAATAGCTTCAACAGAAGCCAAGTTCACTGCACTTTTGCGGTAATCCTCGCTATTTTTTTGAAAAAACTTTAACATTGCAACTTCTTGAACAAAAGATTTAATTACCCGTATACCTGCAAAAGATTCTTGTGCATTGGTAGTAAGGTCACTCAGTTGTGATTGTATTTGTTCAGATTTTTTGTTGATGATATTATTGACCAAATAGATGGCAACCGCAAGAATTGGTAAAGGCGTTAAGATATACAATGTTAACTCCCAATTTTTGCGAAACATATAAAACAAACTCAAGCTGATTAATGTGGAGAGGTGAATCAGGTGCATCACGGAAGGCCCTGTATACATCCGAACACGGCTCACATCTTCTGCCATCCTACTCATTAAATCACCGGTACTATGTGTTTTATAAAATTGTGCGTCTAGTTGCTGGTAATGGGTGTAAATTTCATTTTTTTGATCATATTCTATATGTCGACTCATTACAATAATTGTTTGTCGCATAAGGAACATAAAAAAACCCCTTAATAAAGCCATAAGCAGTAGGATCAAGCTAGCATATATCATTATATGAGCGAAATCCGTATCTAATTTTTCAAAATTTGCGGCAATCCATTGCACCAATGGGTCGTAAGAGTAATCTGGGTTGCCAGCAATTATAGAGGGATTGATCATTTGGCGGATATGGTATTCTACTTGATTAACCACATAGCCTGTAATTTGTGGAGCCAACACGGCAAAATAATTAGAAGCAATAATAAAAACCACACCGAGCGAAAAGCGCCACCGGTATTTCCAGAAGTATTTATTCAGTACACGAAGATGTTTCAATACAATACAATAATTTAAGCGATGAGTGCAAAATTATTGTTTACAATTGGTGTTTTAAGAATTGGTGAAATATTTTCTTTAAAAAATCAGGTTGACTAAAAATAATGGCATGACCTTTACCGCTCATGGTGATCAGTTTTACAGAGTGTGCATTATGCAGTTTAGCCTTTGCATAGGTAGCGTTGTCGTAGTAAATGAGGTCATCTTTATTGCCATGTATGATAACTACATCTGTATTTATTTTGTTCCAGTTCCGTAATTGTTCCAATTGTTCGCGGTGTGTAAGTTTCTCTTCAGAGGGCATAACCAAGCCTGGGGAGAAAAGCATACTGACTAAAGGCATCACCATTGGATAAGAGATCCAATAGGTTTTTTCGCTACCAGGTTTTACAGCGGCAGAAAGCAGAACTAGTTGTTCAAATCGGTTAGGAAGGTTCATGGCCAATTGAGCAGCTACTGGCCCCCCATAAGAAGAACCTACAAGAATTGCCTTTGTGTTTGCCGTAAGCGAATCGATTAGCGGTTGTATGGTATTTACTTGTTGTTGGAGGTTGGTTATCACTGATCCAAAGTTAGAGTAGCCATAACCAGGGCGATCGATAGCTATGATTTGGTGTCGTTTAATAAAAACGGTATCCGTATAAATAGGTTGCCAAGAAGACAAAGATGATGGCGAACCATGAATTAAGATAATTTTAGGTAATGAGTCTTCACCAACTTTAAGGAATCTGATGGTTGAAGATTGACTTTTGTAGTAGCCAATAGAAAAAGGTTGGTGGCTATTTTTGAGAGATGCTTTGATTTGGGCATCCGACTTTCTAAATTCCAATTGGTTACAATTGCGGCAAGAAGCCCATCCAATAAGGGAAATGAATAGAATTATGTATCGTTTTTTAAGCCACATCATGTAAAAGAAAGTTTACTATATTGTATATAACGTAAATGAAGGTTAAATACATATAAAATTAATTTGAATTAATAAAGTTTTTTTTAGAAGCATAAGTGGTTGTATATTCGCACCGGAGAGTTGGCAGAGTGGTCGATTGCGGCAGTCTTGAAAACTGTTGACTGTTACAGGTCCGGGGGTTCGAATCCCTCACTCTCCGCTAAATGAAAATGTAAAAGCGGGTAAAATTAAAGTTTTACCCGCTTTTTTTATGTACTTGATTTTCTAAAAAATAGCATTGTTCATCCTTCTGGTTTCTTGGTGGGTTTCTTTTTTTTAAATTAAAAAAAGAAACAAAGCAATTAGACGCTATTAGACAGATTAGGATTGAAAAACAATGAGTTAGACGACTATTTTTTACTTTTGGAGACTTAAATTTGTAAACCATTAAAAGGAAGCACAACGTAAAAAATTAGTGCCAAATTCGTAAAGTCAGAAATTATAACATTGTCTTCATCTGCCCATTAGCATTTGATAATTTTCATAAACAAATTTTCTTCTAAAACTATTCTACTTTTTATTTATTGTTGGATTTTTCAATCACTAATAAATATTTTACATATTTTTGATGGATTTTACCAACATTTTAACGTATTTTTAAAGATGGTATAAACCAACATTATTCATAAATAACAAACTGAACGATGGAAAAAGGTATCAAGTATTGGCATGCAATTAGCAATCCGGCATTGCTAGAACAGTTGGGTGATTTTATCCAACATACGAGGTTGCAGCAGAACAAAACACAGCAACAAGTTGCCACGGATGCAGGAATTAACCGCTCTACAATGGTTCAAATCGAAAATGGAGGTGGCGGCACATTGCTTTCATTTATTCAGATTTTAAGAGTATTGGAACAGCTTCAATTGTTTCAGCATTTTGAGATTAAACAACAGCAGGTAAGCCCTTTACAACTCGCAAAGATGGAACAAAATAAGCGTCAGAGAGCAAGTACTAAAAAAAGGGCTGACCTTAAAAAACCTAAAACCGACTGGTAATGATATCAACAGCATATATAAACATTTGGAATAAGCGGGTTGGGGCAATTGCATGGGATGATTACAGCGGCTTGGCTTCTTTTGAATATGAGCCTTCTTTTCTTACCAATGGATGGGATTTATCTCCATTAAAAATTCCAATTGATGGTGCGGCAAAACGAGTGTTTTCATTTTCTGAATTAAGAGACAATAGAACTTTCAAAGGATTACCAGGTTTATTGGCCGATGTATTACCTGACAAATATGGAAACAATTTAATTAATGCCTGGCTGGCCAGCAATGGTCGCCCTGCGGATAGCATGAACCCAGTGGAGATGTTATGCTTTATTGGAAAAAGAGGCATGGGGGCTTTAGAGTTTGAACCTGTTTTGCCAAAGGCAAATAATGGGGCAACCAAAATTGAATTAAACAGTTTGATTCATATTGCACAAGAAATACTTTCAGGAAGACAAAATTTTAATAGCGATCTGTCTTCTAACGATGCAAAAGCATTGAGTGATATATTAAAAATTGGAACATCAGCAGGTGGTGCTAGAGCAAAGGCTGTTATAGCTTTTAATCCCGATACTAATGAGATTCGTTCTGGTCAAGCAGATGCACCAAAAGGGTTTACCCATTGGTTATTGAAATTTGATGGAGTTACCGATTTGCAATTGGGAACCTCGTCAGGATATGGCAGGGTTGAAATGGCTTATTACCTTATGGCAAAAGAAGCAGCAATCGAGATGACAGAATGTAGATTATTAGAAGAAAATGACCGAGCTCATTTTATGACCAAACGTTTTGATAGAGAACATGGTAAAGGAAAACTTCATGTTCAAAGTTTTTGTGCTATTGCGCACTATGATTTTAATGAGATTACTTTGTTTAGCTATGAACAGCTATTTGAAACCATGCGAAGTATGCTATTACCTTATACCGATGCAGAACAACTGTACCGCAGAATGGTGTTTAATGTAATGGCAAGAAATTGCGATGACCACACAAAGAATTTTTCATTTATCATGGATAAAACTGGTAAATGGAAGTTGGCTCCTGCTTTTGATGTATGCCATTCATACCGGCCGGGCAGCTCATGGGTAAGTCAACACTCATTAAGTATTAATGGCAAAAGGATGAACATTACCAAAAATGATTTACTGCAAGTAGCAAAAAAAATGAACATCAAAAAAGCAGATGCAATCATTGACCTTGTAAAAGCTGCTGTAAGCAAATGGAATGATTTTGCAGCCCAAACAAATGTAAAAAAAGATTTGAAAGAAGCGATTTCAAAAACCCTTTTGATTTTTTAACAAATGGGGTGGTGCTAAAAAAATACGTATCTGCATTCGGATATTTACGGATAAATGTGTATACTTATTCTACCGACGTGTATTTGTGATTTGAATATTTTTCTAATAAAAATAAACACCCAATTTATTACTTCTAATCTCTTAAAAATACTTGAAAATTTTTAACAATAAAATCACCAACTCCAAAAAAATCAAACCTTCTATCCTTTAATTTGTTGAGCAATCAATGCCAATTAACCCAATTCATTCTTGAATGCAAAAGCCTGAAATTAATATCGTTTGGTTTAAACGTGATTTGCGCTTTACCGACCACGAACCCCTCTATTATGCCCAACAATCTACATTTCCGCTTTTGCCCATATATATTTTTGAACCTTCGGTAATGGCATTCCATGATAGCGATCCGAGGCATTGGCGTTTTGTGCACGAATCTCTAAAAGAACTGAACCAAAAATTAGAGGGATTTAATACGCAAATTTCAATTTTTCACAATGAAGCTCTAGCAGTTTTTGAAACACTTATCGATAATTTCTCTATAAAAAACATTTTTTCCTCGGAAGAAACCGGTAATACAATTACGTACAAGCGAGACAAAGCGATGAAGGTGTTGTTTTCAACACACAATATCACCTGGAACGAATACCAAACAAACGGAATTGTCCGCAGATTAAAATCTCGGAAGGATTGGGAAAAACTTTGGGAGGCACAAATGAGCGCACCACCCAAATTAATCGATAACCAAGTTTGGAATACTGTTAACCTAGATTATTCTATTTATGATAAAATTAAAGGCGAATGCCTAAGTCCTGAAATCACAATCCGTAATAAAAACTTTCAAGAAGGTGGCGAATATTGGGCTTGGCGGTATTTGGAAAACTTCATTAAAGAGCGATACATCAATTACAGCAAACACATCAGCAAACCCTTATTGAGTAGAAAAAGCTGTAGCCGATTGTCTACATATTTAACTTACGGAAATATCAGTATGCGCATGGTTTACCAATTTACCATGCAGCATTATGCCACTTCTTCAAACAAAAGAGCGCTTTCAAACTTCATTTCTCGCTTACATTGGCATTGCCATTTTATTCAAAAATTTGAAGACGAATGTAGGTATGAGATTGAAAATATCAATCGTGCCTACAACAGTTTAATTAAACCCAAAAATGAAACCTTTATAAAAGCATGGCAATTAGGTCTAACCGGGGTTCCTATTGTAGATGCCTGTATGCGATGTGTTGTTGCAACGGGTTATATCAACTTTAGAATGCGTGCAATGGTGGTTTCATTCTTTGTTTTTAACCTTTGGCAAGATTGGCGTGATTTACATTTCTTAGCCCGACAATTTTTAGATTATGAACCCGGCATTCATTACCCTCAATTGCAGATGCAAAGTGGAACCACCGGCATTAATACCATCAGAATATACAACCCCATAAAAAATTCGGAGGAACACGATCCAGAAGGGTTATTCATCAAACAATGGGTGCCTGAACTCATTCATATTCCTGCTGATCTAATTCATGAACCGTATAAACTAAGCTCCATTGAACAACAATTGTACAATTGCGAAATTGGAAAACACTATCCCTTTCCTATTGTTAATATTGAGGAAACAAGAAAATATGCTAGCGATATAGTGTGGAGTTTCAGGAAAAATGCAGCGGTTAAAAAAGAGGGGAAACGTATCTTAGAAAAACACGTAATCAATCCCAAATCGAATATTACCAAAACAAAAAAACCAATTCAAATGAGCATACTTTGAAAGTTGATACATAAAACTTTAATGTCTACTATCCTCTTGTAATGCTAATTTTGTAAATAACCTATTCATCTTACATTATTTGTGTAGTTCAAACGATACCTATATCATTAAGTAATTGGCTATTTGAAATTGCAACTATCACTGCAATTTCAAATAGCCAATTATTGGCTTATTTCAACTTTTCATTTGATGTGATATCATCCAAATTACTACCATCATTTCAACAACAACACTTCTGAAACCAAGCCGGTTGGTCCAAAAAGATTGCCCCTACTCCATTCCTGAGCGGCCTTGTTTTTCTTCATAGATTTTGTATATGCCCCAGCAGTAGTAATAATTTTTATGGTGATGAAATTTTCGCCAAGTTGAACAGCTTTGGAAATATCATACAGATGGATACCATACCACTTTGTACCCATTAATCTGCCATTCACTTCTAGTTCACTTACATCATTAATATGACCAAGTGATAGAAACGTTTTTCCTGTAATATCATCGATTTTTATCACATTGTGATACGTGATGATACCTGAAAAATCTTTTGTATCTGGACGTAATTTAAGATCAACTAAGTTATCTAATGTAATTTTCGAGGAAGTATTATTGATGTGATTAAGGGTTAGTTGCCATGGCCCTTTTAATGCTGTTTTTTGAAGATTTTCTGTACTTATGATTGAATACATTTCACCTTGTTTGGGAATATCAAATACAATTAGTTTTGATTCTGATGGTCCCAATTCAATATTCAAAATCCCTTCTGGCGTTGTAGGGTATAAAAATCGCTTCCCCGTTTCAGCATCCCACAACCACGCTGTTTTAGTGGTATCAAAACTAGCGGTAAACCGATGGGACAGAGCAGCACTGTAATTACTGAAATAAAAAATATCTTTATCACCACTTTTATAATACAGCTGGTTTGTATGTATTACTGGATTACTAATTTTTATATATGGCTTTAAAGCAAACTGTTGTTGAATAGTAAGCCACCAAGCAATTAAATCGTTAGTTGGTGCATTTACCAATCCTGTAGTTTTGGGGTGACGAGATAATATGGATTGGCTTATATTTTCAATTTCCCTGCTTTTTTTGATATAATCAACTAATCCAGAAGAAAGATGAGGTGTTTTGCCTATAAAAATAACCTTTCCGCCCTTTTTTGCAAACTGCTCTATGGCTTTGGCAGTTTCAGGAAATAGGGTTTCTACCTCAATTAATACAAGTGTTTTATAACTACGCGTGTTATATGTGAGCAAACCTTTGCTGCTAGTGGCATGTTGTATTACTTTTTCGGATACGTAATCGCATCCATTTCCATTTTGGTGGATGGCTTCCCAAACTTTGTGTACATAGATTGGGTAACTCATTTTCGGGAATGGATCGCGTTGAAAACCATATTTCGAAGCCAAATCAGCCAGCGGATGCAATACGGCAATGTCTGCTTGCATTTCGGATTGCATAAAGACAGAAGACAAGCGAGCTTTATAATCTGACCAAAGTCTGAAATAAGGCCACCAAGGATTACGCTCGTTAAAGAAACTACCATATCTCAGCCACCCTGGGAATGGCGCTTCTAACGGACTGTAATTGAAACCATGAAGTATACTATGTGTTACCCCTGAAAGATTACTTTGATCGCCTGTAACTTTTACCCGCTCTAAAGTAGAACTGAATATTTGACCAGTATTGGTATTTTCTTCACAACTAACAATTTGTTTCCCTGCCAAGTGTGCTGCACTAGAAACAAACTTATTAATCATTGTATAATTGCGACCGCTAAAGTTTTTAGGACTCACATCAAACTCTTCCACTTGTGGCACCCATGTCCAAGTTTCACATTCGGGGATATCGAGTTGCATGGTAGCATCAATGGCATTACAATCCATGCCGTAGGCTTGCATGCGTGACTGTACACCATGTTTTTTACACCAAGCTGTAAAAGTACCCAAAAATCTTTCTTGAAAAAGTGCCTGATTGGTTTCTAAAAAATCGTACCGAATACGATTAATCGTTTCCTGCAATGTAGGAGAAAATTCAGCACCGTACTTTTCATTTACGGCATTACCCATTTCCCCAACCTTAAATAAGATATAAGGAAAATAAGGTGTAAGATCGTACCCCTTTCGTTGTTTGAATTGTTCAAAACAATCATTACACCAATTGGCTCCTTCCAATTCGATGCTATCAGTAAACATTGCCCTGAAATAATTATTCAATGGCCCTAGACGGTTGGTAAGTAAGTTGCCAAAATGATCAAGATAATTTTGAACGGCACTTTGCTGATAATGGTTAATTACTGGCCCTTTGGCACCAAGCGCACCTTGGATCACTTGCTGAAATCCTGTATATTTTATCAAATAATACAATACATGTTTACCTTCCGGAACATTAATGGTAATGGTTTCATTTGAAAGTTGGTTATCAAGACTGATGCCCGGCGTAAATGTTTGCATTACCGCTGGTGCCAAACGCAACATAAACAATTCACTTACCTTGTTTTCATAGTTACTTGGCGGTTCAACACTAGCCAACAATTCTTTTTGGGTAAAACTTAATACCTTTCCGCCATCTATATTTCGGGTACCCAGCATTATGATTTGGCTTTGATCCTCCCTTGGCACATGTTCTCCACCAAAAGGCCAACCAGAACCCACAATCATATCACAAACAATACCCTTTTCTTTAGCACTTTTTACGGTAGATTCTACCACATCTAACCATTCTTTACTACCCCAAGTCAACTCTGGGATACCAATAGCATCAGCATTTTCATTCCATTTAATTGGGTTTATCTCCACCCCACCAATACCGGCATCTTTCATTACATCTAGTTCACGAATCGCTTCTTCCTTAGTTACCCTATCACCATTCCACCACCAACGTACAAAGGGTCGATGAATATTTAACGGACTTACAAAAATAGTATACAAAGTATCGTCTACTATTTTTATACTTGCCTGTGCCGCTGCTTTTGCATTATTAAATAAGGAAAGTCCAACTGCAGTGATACCTGATATTTTTAAAAAATGTCTTCTTTTAAGATTCATTTAATATACAAATTGTGTTAATTGAAGTTAAGGAGATTGGATGAAATTAAAACATATAAAACAAAGTAATCAACTGGTTTTACATTCAAAAATAAAGAGCGATTAAACCCAAAAAAACATTAGGATTTAAAAGCAAATTGAATGAACCTTTTTCTGCATTTTTTCAAAGCGTTATTGAGTTTAAAACTCATTTCCGTTAAGAGATAAGAAAAATTGGTAAAAAATAAAGGCATAATAACCTAATTTACACAATGAAACATAAGCATTTGCAAATGAAACACGATGTAGGAAAAACAGAAACGAACAATAGTTTAAGTAAAGGCGGTTTTGGTATATTTATAAAATAATTTGAATTAAACGTTGTTGCTTTTTATTAGATTGATATAAAATGCAGACTGCAGAAGCATGTCAGACCAATTTTCTTCAATGTATTTATAAAACACCTCGTTACATACAGTCTATAACTATAACTATAATAATTAAAATAAAAATGTTCGTAAAATCAATTGAAGAGATTAATAAATTTACACGCCCAGTTCATACAATCCTTAGGCACTACCATAATAATTTTATTCTGCCGGGTGCGGCAACGCTATTTTTCGTAAATGAATTGGGTGTCGCTATCACTTGCAAACACGTTTTAGATCAATTAATTAATGAACACACAATAAACGAGCATTATAATAATTTTAAATCAAAAAAAAGCCTTTTAGGGGGGAAAATAGATTTTAGATACAAAAAGAAATTAAAAGAACTTGAATCAACCTTCAATTACACCGCTCCAAATGCCATAGCTCAACTCAAAAATTTTTTAATAAACTGCACAGATAGTTCTACATACGATTATATTCCGCATCCAACACTTGACCTAGCGATATTAAAATTCAAAAATGTTAAACAAATATATTATACTTCTTACGCTACATTTTTAAAAGACAGTACCCAATTGAAACAAGGTAAAACACTTTGTAGATTAGGATTTCCATTTGCAGAATTTACAAACTTTGCATATGACTTAATTAACGACGAAATTAATTTTACACAGTCGGGTAATATGAACTCACCTTCATTTCCTATAGACGGCATTATTACAAGACATGTTGTAGATGGTCAAAATATTGTAGGTCTTGAATTGAGCACGCCTGGCCTTAGAGGTCAAAGTGGTGGGCCATTATTTGATACTGAAGGAATTATCTGCGGCATGCAATCCATGACAGTACAATATCATTTAGGGTTTGATGATCAAAAAATTGAGATTATCAGTAATGGGAAAAAGACCAATACAATCAATCATTCATTTCTCAATGTTGGGAGGTGTATTCATGTTGATGCTATCAAAAGTTTTTTACAACTTCACGCTATTAAATATTATGAACAATAAAAATAAATCACTCGTACAAATCAGACAAAGTCGATATATCCACAAATACTCATTAGGAAAATAGAAAGCCGTTTTTAATAGCCACTTTCTTTAGATAGGGGTTTGTGGTTATTTTTAAATGCTTTTAGCCACAAAATTTGGTTTTTAGTTCTATGCGCAATTGGGGTTAAATTTAAAAAGCGTGTTATTCAAATGAATAACACGCTTTTTAAGATTACAATTATCTATTATCTTAAGTTAATTACACGATCTAATACTACTTAAATAAGCATCAATGCAAAAGATTGTAGATTTTTAAACATTTATTTTGAAATGCTCATCAACGCAATAAAATCATCAAATAAATAACGACTATCAAACGGGCCTGGAGTAGATTCAGGATGGTATTGAACAGAAAATGCTGGAACATCTGTTAATCTAATGCCTTCAATAGAGTGATCATTAAGATTAATATGGGTAATTTGGGTATTGGGAGAACTTTTTACAGATTCAGGATTTACACCAAAACCATGGTTTTGCGTAGTAATTTCACAGAGTCCAGTAATGAGGTTTCTCACTGGATGATTTAAACCGCGATGCCCATGATTCATTTTAAATGTGGTGATACCATTTGCTAATGCGAGCAACTGATGTCCTAAACAAATACCAAACAAAGGTCTTTTTAATACCAATATAGCTTTGATGGTTTCTACTGCATAGTCCATCGAAGATGGATCGCCAGGGCCGTTAGAAATAAAATACCCATCTGGTTCAAAAGATTCCATTTCTTGGATAGATGTTTTAGCTGGAAATACACGAACATAAACATCACGATCTACAAAACATTGAAGTATATTTCTCTTCACCCCAAAATCCAATACCGCAACTTTATAAGTTGCATTGGGATTACCAAGATGATATATTTCTTTTGTAGAAACGACAGAAGCCAATTCTAATCCACCCATTGAAGGCACATGAGCAAGTTCTGCTTTCAATGCTTCAATATCATTTGAAGCTGATGATATAATACAATTCATAGCACCTTGGCGCCTTACTTTACTTACTAGTGCTCTAGTATCGACATCTTGAATAGATACAATGCCTTGGCTTTCAAGGTAATTTTGCAAAGAATCCGTTGCCATTAATCTACTATATCTAGTTTCCAAATTTCTACCAATTAAGCCATTTATTTGAATTCGATTGCTTTCCACATCAACCGGTGTCACACCATAATTTCCAGTATGCACGTTATTCATAATAATAACTTGACCAAAATAACTTGGATCGGTAAATACTTCTTGATACCCTGTCATTCCTGTATTAAAACACAATTCTCCCGTAGTGGTGCCAATTTTTCCAAATGCTTTACCATTCAAGACGGTGCCATCTGCTAAAACGAGTACTGCCGTTTGCAATCCATTCATTGATACTAAGGTTATAATTTTTTGAATTAAATACTATTCCATAAAAAAGGCATAACGAAATCGTCATGCCTTTTTATCAAATACGTAATTACATATATTTATTCAGGAACTTGTTCTTCTGTAATGGTGGTATTAGGCGTTGTATCCACAGCTTCAATAGCTTCAACATTGTCCAACTTCTTTTTACCGGCACTACGACGAGTTCTCTTAGCAGTTGTTTCTGCAGCTGCGCCGATACCTTTACCGTAAATTTCGTTGAAATCTACTAGCTCAATCATTGCGCGTTCTGCATTATCTCCCACACGAGTTCCTAACTTAAGAATTCTAGTGTATCCACCGGGGCGACTAACAATTTTAGGTGCTATTACAGTAAACAATTCTTTTACGGCATGTTTATCGTTCAAGTAGCTAAAAACAACTCTATGCTGGTGCATAATCATTTCTTTGCTGTCAGATTTCTTTGTCTTAGTGATCAAAGGTTCTACAAAAGTTCTTAATGCTTTTGCTTTAGCCAATGTAGTTACAATTCTTTTGTGTTGAATCAATTGGCAAGCCAAGTTCATCAAAAGTGCCTTCCTATGGGCTTTCGTCCGGCTTAGATTGTTAATTTTGTCTCCGTGTCTCATTGTTGACTTTGTTTTTTATTCGTTGCACCGTGTCAGGAATTGCAACTAGTTTAAGATAAAGAATCATTGTATCAAAGCGATATATTGCTTTAGATGAATGATTTCCTTAAAAATTAATTATCGTCTTTGTCTACACCCAATTTGGACAAATCCATTCCAAACTGTAAACCGCGATCATGAAGAACCAATTCAATTTCAGAAAGTGATTTTTGACCAAAATTTCTGAATTTCATTAAGTCTTCTTGCTCATATCCAACCAATTCACTCAAGCTATTAATTTTAGCAGCTTTGAGGCAATTAAAAGCTCTTACTGAAAGATCAAGATCTTCTAATGGAGTTTTCAATATTTTCCTTAATTGTAGTGTTTGTTCGTCAACAAGATCTTCTTTCTTTTCTTCTTTACTGTCGAAAGTGATGTTTTCATCTGTGATGATCATCAGATGTTGAATCAGAATTCTTGAGGCTTGTTTTACCGCTTCTTCTGGGTGAATAGTACCATCTGTAACCACATCCATAAGTAATTTTTCGAAATCCGTGCGTTGTTCAACACGTGTATTTTCGATTACATACTTAACGTTTTTGATTGGTGTATAGATTGCATCAATAGGAATATACCCAAATGGAGCATCTTTAACTTTGTTATCATCAGCAGGAACATATCCGCGACCTTTTGTAATGGTCAATTCAATGTTCAATTTAGCTGTTGTATCAAGTGTACAAATCAACAAATCAGGGTTCATTACTTCGAACGAGTTGGTTAAATCACCAATCATACCAGCAGTAAATTCGCTTTTAGATTTTATTGATAATGTTATTTTTTCATTGTTAACATCAAAATCAACAATTTTCTTTAATCTAACTTGTTTGAGGTTCAAGATAATTTCAGTAACGTCTTCTACAACACCTTTGATGGTGGCGAATTCGTGTTCTGCACCTTCAATAAATATTCCTGAAATTGCGTAACCTTCCAAGGAACTTAAAAGAACTCTGCGTAATGAATTACCGATAGTTACACCAAAACCTGGTTCCAGCGGGCGAAATTCAAATTGTGCTTCGAATTCGGTTGCTTTTTGAAGAACTATTTTATCAGGCTTTTGGAAATTTAAAATGGCCATATTTAAATTTCGATTTAAGAAGTGAATATTCAGGAAAACCCTGAATACAAGTGGGTTATTATTTAGAGTACAATTCTACGATTAGTTGCTCTCTGATGTTCTCAGGAACACTATCTCTTTCAGGGTAAGTGATAAACGTACCAGATAATTCTGCCTCGTTCCACTCTAACCAACTGAATTTTGGATTTTTTCCTTTCAAACGCTCTTTGAAGTTTACATTTTCAGCAGTTTTTTCTTTCAAACTAACTACATCACCTGATTTCAACTTACATGAAGGCACGTTCATCACATCACCATTTAAAGTAATGTGTTTGTGCGCTACCATTTGTCTTGCAGCAGGGCGGCTAGGTGCAATACCTAAACGATATACTACATTATCCAAACGGCTTTCTAATAATTTAATAAGGTTTTCACCTGTAACACCTTTCATACGAGCAGCTTCTTCAAATGTATTGCGGAACTGGCGCTCCAACAAACCATAAGTATATTTTGCTTTTTGCTTCTCTTTCAACTGAACAGAATATTCACTTGGTGCTTTTCTCTTACGAGTTGCACCATGCTGTCCTGGAGGTGTACTGGTTTTAGTAAATGATTTACCATTTCCTAAAATTAACTCTCCAAAAATTCTATTTACTCTTGTTTTGGGTCCAATGTAACGTGCCATAAATTATATGTATAGATTTTTTAGTTTCATTTCCCGATTATTAAAAAATCTTAAAACTGAATCGAGAAACATTATTGATTATTATGTAAAAATTTATCACTCAGTGGGTGATAAATAAATATATTGTATAAATTAAACTCTACGTTTCTTTGGAGGGCGACAACCGTTGTGAGGTAAAGGCGTAACGTCTTTAATCATAACAATTTCAATACCTGAAGTAGACAATCCTCTGATAGCACTTTCTCTACCCGCACCTGGCCCTTTAACAAATACCTCAACTCTTTTCAAACCAGCTTCAAATGCAACTTTCGCACAATCAGCAGCTGCCATTTGTGCAGCATATGGGGTATTTTTCTTAGACCCTTTAAAACCCATTTTACCAGCACTACTCCAAGAAATTACTTGACCTTGCTTGTTTGTTAAACTGATAATAATGTTGTTGAAAGTTGCAGAGATATGAGCATCTCCCAAACTGTCCACTTTAACGATTCTTTTCTTAGCCGCCGCTTTGGCGCTTTGAGACTGAACTTTTGCCATTGTTTTAATTAATAGGTAATCTTAATAAACTTCTTTCGAAGATTTGAACCTCCCTCCCCCGCACTTCAGGATCTGGTAATTCATCATTTACTAGTGCTAAAAATATTGGAGTAAACCAAGTAAATACAAAAAGCGAATAAAATCATTTATATAAAAGATAGTATTCCCTTAACTTTTTTATTTAGTTACTTTTTTCTTACCTGCAACAGTCTTACGTTTTCCTTTACGTGTACGGCTATTGGTACGTGTACGTTGACCACGCAATGGTAATCCCTTACGATGTCTTAATCCACGATAACATGCAATATCCAACAAACGCTTGATGCTCATTTGAACTTCAGAACGCAATTGACCTTCAACTTTGAGCTCCGTAGTTATGATTGTACGAATTGCATTCAACTCATCATCATTCCATTGGTTTACTTTTTTGTTTACGTCAATTTCAGCTTTATTCAAGATATATCTTGCAGTAGATGAACCAATACCGAAAATATAGGTTAAACCTATTTCTCCTCTTTTGTTTTTAGGTAAGTCAATACCGGCAATACGTGCCATATTTTATTTACTGTTTACTTTATTGTTAAATATTATTCCCAAATGAATACAAAAATCATCCTTGCCTTTGCTTGTAGCGGGGATTTTTCTTGTTAATAATGTACAATCTGCCTTTTCTGCGTACAATTTTACAATCTACGCTCCTTTTTTTAATAGCTGCTCTTACTTTCATAATGCTTTGTTTTTCCTTTCGGATCTTATTTGTAGCGAAAAATAATTCTGCCTCTTGTTAAATCATACAAACTTAACTCAACGCCTACTTTATCTCCTGGCAAAATTCGAATGTAGTGCATCCGCATCTTACCAGATATTGTAGCCAAAATCTCATGACCATTCTCAAGCTTTACCTTGAACATCGCATTACTTAATGCTTCCGTAATTACTCCGTCTTGTTTAATTAATGCTTGTTTAGCCATACTTTTAAGGTTCGCAAAGGTAGGGAATTTATTTGTTTTTCAAAAAAATTATCCATTTTTATAAAAATAAATTCAAAAACTATTCTTTGGTTGCCGCAAATTTATTGAAATATAATGAATTACTTATTTTTAATTGGGATTAGCCACCATTAAAACCCCCACAGCTCAAAATTGGTCATGGCTTTGTAATGATGCTGCAACTCATGCATGTATAATAAATTAACCACCTGGCGCGTTTCATCTCTATAATGCAACACCGCACAATGTAATGGATTACTAAAACTGATCATTACAGAAAAAGGCCCTTTCTCATACACATTATAGGCACCTTCCCCTTCTAATTCCTGAAACCCAATAACTTTTAACTGATAATCATCAATCAACACAGGACGAACATCACCTAATTGATACCAATATTCATTTTCATCGCTTTGCATAACCCTTAAGGTCTTATTGGCTTTGTTTACTTCTTCTACTGCTCCATGCATTTGCTGATCTTCAAACTGTACCGTAACAATATCCCCAGGCTTAAAATTATTTGTATTTGCCATAATCTTTTTAAATCTTTATTATATATTTTATGCCATCAATATTGATACACATCATAATATAAAGATTTTTCTCCAATTATTGCATAGAATTAAGCATCTTGGATATCAATTCTTCATTTTAATAGTTAACAACTGAAAACTTTTTTAAAATGAAAGTCGCATTGTTTTTACAAATAATGCTACCGCCCCGCCCATTTGTTATGCCGAATTCCTGCCAGCATTAATAATCCCAAAAGAACATCGCATTGCCAACTTCTCAAAAACAGCCCTAAACGGCGACTGCACCAATTGCTCCTCCCCTTCCCTAATCTTTGAAATAGCATATTGCTGTATGGTTAACAACGGCAACACAATCCGCTCACGCATTTGTATCGACAATTGTTCTACCGGATAATCTGACATCAACTCATTTTTACCCGACAATTGCAAGATATACTTCTTAGTTAAAGCATACTCTTCGTATATAATTTCCCACATTTCACCATACACAGGATGATCTGCCAAATATGCCGTAAGTGGAAAATAACATTTATGCATGGCCATCTCACAATTATCCAACAACGTCTTAAAAAATAAAGATTGCTTATATAATGCCTTTGCTTCATCCCATTTTCCGCTTTCTTCTAAATGCTTCAATGCAGTGCCTACCCCAAAATATCCCGTTACATTTTGCTTTAACTGACTCCAAGCACCTACATAAGGTATCGCACGCAAATCTTTTAACGTTAAATGACCACCACCTCGCTTTGCAGGACGACTGCCAATATTCGTTTCCGCATACAAACGCAATGGACTTACCTGAGTAAGGTACTCCATAAAACGGGGATGATTTTTTAAACGCACATATTTCTCAAAACTCTTCTCAGCCATACTATTGATGAGTAACTCATCTTTTTCGGCCAATGGATTGTTTTTTTCAGTAAACAAATCATTGGATATACCCGCATGCAATAATTGCTCAATATTAAATTGTGCAGCATCAACAGTACCAAAATTTGAACTTACCGTCTGACCTTGTATGGTTAACTGAATTTCATTATTCGCAATCTTATTACCCAATGACGAATAAAATTTATGCGTCTTCCCACCTCCACGTGCCGGTGGTCCTCCTCTGCCATCAAAAAACACTACATCAACACCATGTAGCTTTGACACCCGCGTTAAAGCAATTTTTGCCTGATAAATACTCCAATTGGCCATCAAATACCCTCCATCTTTGGTGCCATCCGAAAAACCCAACATGATGGTTTGAACAGCCCCACGCTTTTGTAGATGTGTCTTATACATCTCATCCGTATACAACAATTGCATCACGGATTCAGCATTTACCAAATCTTCAATGGTTTCAAACAATGGAATCACATCTACATGCACTTGATCAATCTGCATACCGGCAATGGAAAACAACGTAAACACCTCCATTACATGTACAGCCGTTTTGCACTGACTAATGATATATCGATTACAACCCTCTTCCCCATTGTATTGTTGTATATATTGAATGGATGATATCGTTTCGATAGTTTCTTGTACCACAGGAATTTCTGGAATTTCAACCTTCCGCAAACGAATTTCTTGCAACTTTTCCAACTTTTCTACATCCGACATACTGGCGTAACCAACAATAAATGATTCCATCACCTCTTGGTGTATAGCACTATCTTGACGAATATCTAAACTAGCAAAATATAATCCAAATAGCTCAAGTTTATTGATTAATCCATTTAATAAGGATAAAAACAACCCATTGTGTTGGTAGATTAGAATTTCTCTGACTGCCGATAATGTTACCATTATTTCAGCTGCTGTTATATCTGCTTGATGATCCGGAATAAAAAGATTGTTGTATAATTTTATTTCTAATGCTTGTAAAAGATTTTCTATGCCTGTAAAGGTAAGCCTCCGCCTAAGCCGGCGGATATCCATATAATAACATTTGATAATAGAACCCCGAAGGGCATCACCCACTTTTCGTGTAATTGATGCCGTTACAAAAGGATTTCCATCCCGATCGCCACCAGGCCAAAAACCCATACGAATAACTGGTTTTTTTGCTGCAGAATGATCGGTAAACTGCTGCTTTAAAAAGTTTATAATCCGCCCAGAAGCTGCATAAAACACATTCTCCAAATACCAAATCAAACTGGTTGCCTCATCAAATGGTGTTGGCTTTTGCTTTTTAAAAAATGGCGTTTTCCCCAACTGCTGCAAATAACTGTTGATATGTGATAAATTATTATCTTTCAACGACCTTGATAAATCATTTATAATACCCAACACCGGACCCGGATAAAATTGCGTTGGATGTGCTGTTAACACCAATCGAATACTAAAATTTGCTAATTTATCTTGGGCAGCTAGCTGTTTTCCGGCCTGAATAACTTCTGTTTCCAATTGCTTTAACGTACCCGCTCCACCCATATCTTGCACCGATGTAAAAGCGGCATCCTCCAAAGAATCGAACAAAACTACCTGACGCTCAATGTATTGCACAAATCTAAACAACAAATCAGTTTGCTCCTCTTCACGTATATATGCTGTATGACGAAGAAAAAATTCATTAATCAAATCCGTTGGACTCTGCTTCTTTTTATATCCTTCTTCACAAATACTGTTAAAAAGCGACAATAAAATACCCGTCTTTTCTATCCTATGAAAAGGCAAAGAAGTAAAAAGACTATTGTACAACTGAAATTTAATACCCACCAATTGCTTAAAATGCTGCAACGCAGGAGAGGATGCCTGACTTATAGTTTCCATAAGATTGCTTGCTATTAATTGTTGCAAATTACTTATATTATCTTATTTTGGTCCTATGAGTTTTACCAAAAATACATTTTGGATTTTTCTACCTATATCTATTGTATTCATTTTATCGATTAATCTCCCGTTTTTCTGGGATACCATTCATTTGTCTGCCGGTCAGGCATTATGGTTTTACAACAATTCATTCAATGATTTACTGCTGCCCAACCAATTGGATACCGGTCATCCTACCTTATTTTCAATGCTTTTAGCAGTAGATTGGATGTTGCTGGGCAAAGGTCTTTGGCAAAGTCATCTATTGATGTTGCCGTTTCTTTTTTTGTTGGTGAAAGAAATCATTCATGTAACAGCACTTTATTTTGGAGATAAATATACTTGGGTGGCAATACTCATTGTATTGAACCCCATCTTGCTTGCACAATCTTTTTTAGTAAGTCCGGATATTGTTGTTTTTGGCATATTTTTTCTACTAGTAAGGGCCATTAAAACAGACAAAAACTTTCCTATTGTTTGGGGAACCATGGTACTTTGTTTGGTTAGTTTAAGAGGCATGATGGTTGCAGCCTCGATGTGTTTGTTTTTATTGGGAGAAATTTGGAAAACCTCTAACCGTTCA
>Ga0164294_10000713_pt1 | contig 31490 bp, 28 predicted proteins | sample GEODES005metaG_FD_111479 | JGI IMG/M metagenome (GOLD analysis project Ga0164294, IMG submission 111479) | Oligotrophic lake water microbial communities from Sparkling Lake, Wisconsin, USA - GEODES005 metaG | ecosystem: Environmental > Aquatic > Freshwater > Lake | place: USA: Sparkling Lake...
AACTTTAAAGATGGGTTGTTTGAAGGTGTTAATCCTATAGACAAAACTATTTCTGTTCGAGGTGCTAAATTTAAAGTAATTGGATTATTGAAAGAAAAAGGGGCAACTTTCGGAAATAATCAAGATTTACGAATTATACTTCCCATTCAAATTGCACGTTCTATTTTTTCGCAGCCAAATATAAATTATGATATAGCTGTAAAAATTAGTAACAAACAATTATTAGACGAATCCGTTGATAATTCGATAGTAACCATGCGTCGTGTTAGAAAATTAAATCCGGTTGAGAAAGAAAATTTCGGCATCAAACGCAGCGACGATTTAATTCAGAAATTAGGAGAAAATATTGCCGTAATTAACATTGCAGCAATTGCTATTGGCGCCATAACTATTTTTGGATCTACAATTGCATTGATGAATATAATGTTGGTTTCCGTTTCAGAGAGAACACGAGAAATTGGGATAAGAAAGGCGCTTGGTGCAAAAAGTAGTACCATTGCTTGGCAATTTTTTACCGAAACCTTTGTCATCAGCCAGATTGGTGGAATAATTGGAATAATTTTAGGATTGTTACTCGGTACATTAATTGCTTCCGTAGCTGGTTTTGAGTTTGTAATACCTTGGATGGCAATAATTGCAGCTTTTGTTACTACATTTATTGTAACTATTATTTCTGGATTGTATCCTGCAATTAAAGCTTCTAAGTTAGATCCTGTTGAAGCGTTGCGTTATGAATAAACTTCAAAATTCGTTGTTCCAAGTTCGTTATTCGTAATTTTAAACAACGAATTTTCAATATTGAATATTGAAATTATAAACCACAACAAATCATTCTATCATTACCTATAAAATCTTTGCGCAATTCAATGTTTTTGAAACCTAATTGTTCTACTAATTCAACCGTTTCTTTTGCTAAATATTGATTGATTTCAAAAAATAATTTTCCGTTTGGCGTTAAGCTTTTCAATGCCAATTGAGCAATTTTTCTATAAAATAATAACGCGTCCGAATCATCTACAAACAAGGCTAAATGCGGTTCGTAATCTAACACATTCTTTTTAATTTCATGCTTTTCTAAATTTCGAACATATGGCGGATTGGAAACAATAACATCGAAAAGTAAATTTGAAGATTTGGAAATTTGAAGATTTGAAGATTGTAAAATATCTTGTTGAATAAAATTCACCTCCACTTGATTATTTAAAGCATTTTTACGAGCCATTTCGAGTGCTTTTTCTGAAATATCAATTGCTGAAACTTGGGCACTTGGAATTTCTTTTTTTAATGCAATTGGAATACAACCCGAACCTGTACCGATATCTAAAACCCTTTGCCCTTTACCTTTTAACTTTAACCCATCAACAATCCACTCTACTAATTCTTCTGTTTCAGGACGTGGAATTAGCGTGTTTTCGTTGACTTCAAATCGTAAGCCATAAAACCAGGCTTCACCAGTGATATATTGAATTGGTTTTTCGGTTTTTAGTTCTGAAATTATGGTATTCCATTTTTCAAAATCTGACTCAGAAACTTCAAAATCAGGATGTAGAGAAACGTCAATTCTTTTTAAATTATGAAGAAATTCCGTCAAAATAAAAAAGAAACTTTCTATTTCTGCATCTTCCTGAATGGTTTGCAATTCAGTAAAAAAATGCGTTTTTAAACTTTTAATATTCATTTTATATTTTTTAAACACCAATTACCACAAATTAATTGGTGAAAATTTGTGCAAATCTGTATTAAACATTTTACAAATCTTTAATCATAAACACATCGCAAGTAGTATGTCCTGTAGCACCTAAAGGTCCGTCTATGTAAGTAAAGCCTGATTTTACATATAATTTTTGCGCATCTTTCATAAATGGTAAAGTTTCAATATAGCATTTATCATAACCCACTTGTTTAGCAAATATTAAACATTTTTGCATTAATTCTTTTGCAATTCCTTTTCCACGAGCCTCATTTGCTAAATACATTTTTTGTAATTCGCAAATTTTAATTTCGGCATCCACTAAATTACCAATTCCACAACCTCCTAAAATAATTTCGTCTTTTTCTACTACAAAATAAATTTCGTTGTCTTTTTGATATACTTCGAATAAAGTATTTAAATGCGGATCAGCATAAGCAGTTCCAACTTTTGGAGCATCTAATTCTTCAAAGACATTTCGTATCACGGCTGCGATTTTCAAATTGTCTTTCGGTTCAATTTCTCTTATTATATAATTCATTTGCTAATATAAAATGTAAAAGTACTAAATTTGTAAGATGATTGAGCATGAAAAATACATGAAACGCTGTTTGCAATTGGCTAAAAATGGTTTAGGCACTACATACCCTAATCCGTTAGTAGGAAGCGTAATTGTATATAATGGAAAAATTATTGGGGAAGGTTGGCACAAAAAAGCCGGAGAACCACATGCAGAAGTACATGCCATTAATTCTGTAAAAAACAAAGAATTACTTTCCAAAAGCACCATTTATGTAAGTTTAGAACCGTGTAGTCATTTTGGAAAAACACCTCCGTGTGCAAATTTAATTATCGAACATAAAATTCCGAAAGTAGTGATTGGTTGTATCGATAGTTTTTCAGAAGTGGCCGGAAAAGGTGTTGAAAAATTAAAACAAGCCGGTTGCGAAGTTGTACTAAATGTTTTAGAGGCAAAATGTTTAACAATCAATAAGCGTTTTTTTACATTTCACAACAAAAAGCGACCTTATATTATACTAAAATGGGCGGAAACAGCAGATGGATTTATTGCGCCTTTTTTACCTAATTCAAAGACCTCTTTTGCTATCTCAAACGACTATTCTAGGCAATTGGCACATAAATATAGAACGGAAGAACAAGCTATTTTAGTTGGAACGACAACTGTTTTAAATGACAATCCCAGTTTAGATGCTAGAGATTGGTTTGGAGAGCATCCCACTCGAATTATTATTGATAAATCTAATAAAATTCCGGATGGATTTAATGTAAAAAACAAAAAAAATCCGACAATAATTTTTACGGAACAAGAAAATTGTGTACATTCGATAAATATCGCTTATGAATGTATACAGTTTGATACTCATTTGATTTCTAATATCTTAACTCATTTATTTGAAAAAAACATTCAATCTGTTATTATCGAAGGCGGCACATTTACCTTGCAACAATTTATTAATACCCATTTATGGGATGAAGCAAGGGTTTTTATAGCTGAGACAAAAATTTTTGAGGGCGTAAAACGACCTGAATTTAATTTTATTCCCGAAAGAACTATAAAAATTAAAAATAACCAACTAAAAACATACATAAATTATGATTGAAGCGATAATTTTTGATTTAGGAGATGTATTTTTAAACTTGAATCATCAAGCGAGTGCTGATGCGTTTAAAAAATTAGGATTAAACGCTTGGACGGACGATTTAAAATCCGCTGCTATTTTATTTGAAACAGGTAAAATGGATGAATTGCAATTTATGGAAACCATTCAGAAGGACTTACCAAATGCCGAGCTTGTAGAAATTAGAGAAGCTTGGAATGCTATTATTGGTGATTTTCCTCTAGAACGATTAGAATTTTTAGAAAAACTACAAAACAAGTACGATATATTTTTATTAAGCAATACGAATCCAACACATATTGATACATTTGAACATCAAGTAGGTTTAACTTTTGCAAGAGAATTTTATGCCCATTTTAATAAAGTTTATTTTTCCTATGAAATTAAAATAAGAAAACCAGATGAAGCAGTTTTTAACTTAATTTTGAAGCAAAATAATCTAAATCCAAAAAAGACACTTTTTGTTGATGATTCTATTGAACATATAGAAGTTGCAAGAACTTTAGGCATAAATACTTGGCAAATACTTGTAGGACAAGAAGATGTAACCAATTTATTCGATAAAAAAATACTATAAAATTGCAAGATTTTCAAATTAAAGACACCTATAAAACCATTGAAATTTCAGTTGAAAATATTTTATTTAAAGAAAAAAACAGTAAATTTTTTGGTTATGCATACCCTATTACTTCAGAACTTGAAGTTAAAAAACACCTTGATCAATTAAAAATAGATCATTTTTCAGCACGACATTGGTGCTTTGCCTATCAAATTGGGACAGAAAATATTAAGTTTAGAGCTAACGATGATGGCGAACCAAGTAATTCCGCTGGAATGCCTATTTATGGGCAAATACAATCCTTTGAAATCACTAATGTATTAGTAGTAGTTGTACGCTATTTTGGCGGCGTAAAATTAGGCGTTGGTGGATTAATTTCAGCTTATAAAACTACGGCTCAACTCACATTAGCGGAAGCAAATATCATTGAAAAAACCATTGACAAACAGTTCAAAATTACTTTTGATTATAAAAACATGAACAAAGTAATGCGAATTATCAAAGAGAAAAACATTCAAATTGTTCATCAGAAAATGGAAATGAATTGCGAAATTCAGATTGCTACAAGGAAAAAAAATGCCAAAGAAATCGTTGCTATTTTCAAATCATTATTTGAAATTGAAATTGAAGAAGTTGAGAAATAAAAAATTAGTTATAGTATTTTTTTGTGGAGATATTAAAAGTAAATTTTACAAAAAAAATTCACAGTTGTTACTCCTTTTAAACTTTATTAAACAATTGATCAATTTTAATTTTATCTGTTATAATATTTCACCAATTTTATCTGAAAGGTATTTTGGTGGTATAATTGGTCTTCCGGTTTTCATATCAACAAAAACAAGCATCGAATAGCCGGTTGTTAATAATTGATTTTGCTCATTAAATATTTCGTAATCAAATTCTATTTTTACAGTGCTCTGACTTTTAAGTTTAGTTTTTATTCGCAATACGTCGTCATAACGAGCTGGTTTTTTATAATTTAATTCAAGAGAAACTACCGGGAGCATTACGCCGTTTTCTTCCATCCATTTGTAGGAAATTCCTAAATTTCTTAGCCACTCTACTCGACCCATTTCAAAATATTGAGCATAATTTCCGTGATATACCACTCCCATTTGATCGGTTTCTGCATACCTAACTCGTACATAAAATTCGTGTTCTCTCATTATTTTATTTATATTTATGGCTTAAAATTTTTAATTTTTATAATTAAAAAAATCATATACAATAATATTTTTTAAATTACAATAGCTTTTGATTTTTTTTTAAATAATTTTATTCACATATTTGCTCTCCCAATAAATATCTACGCAAAAATAAAGATTTACTCTTATTTTTCTCAAATTAGGTTTAGAAAATTTTAAAAATTACAACAAATTATGATTAATGCAGCAAAATCTGTCTGGAATAATTGCTTGTCCTTTATCAAGGACAACATTACGGAACAAGCCTACAAAACGTGGTTTGAACCTATTGTAGCAATAAGCCTTTCAGAAGATAATGCCTTACTCATTCAAGTGCCTAGTAAATTCTTTTACGAGTGGCTGGAAGAACATTTTGTAATTATTTTAAAAACTGCTTTAACTAAAGAACTTGGAAGCCAAGCAAAGCTAGTGTATAAAATTAAAATGGAAAACACTTCTGGTAACAAACTTCCATTTACTGAACAAATTCCAAGTACCTATCGCAGTTCGGTGAAAACACAAGAAATTGATGTGCCGATTGTGAATAAAAATCCGGAATTGAAAAATCCGTTTATTATTCCAGGTATCAGAAATGTAAAAATCGAATCTCAATTAAATTCTAATTATAGTTTTGATAATTTTTTAGAAGGCGATTCTAATAGATTATCAAGAAGCGCAGGTATGGCTGTAGCTAATAAACCAGGTGGTACATCATTTAATCCATTATTAATTTTTGGAGGCGTTGGTTTAGGAAAAACGCATTTAGCACACGCAATTGGAGTTGAAATTAAAGATAAATTCCCTGAGAAAACCGTTTTATATATTTCTGCTGAAATTTTCACGCAACAATATATCGAATCTGTAAAGAAAAATACTAGAAATGATTTCATTCACTTCTACCAACTTATTGATGTATTAATTATTGACGATGTCCAATTTTTATCTGGAAAAGCGGGAACACAAGATGTATTTTTTCATATTTTCAATTACCTACACCAAAACGGTAAACAAGTTATTTTAACTTCAGACAAAGCACCTGTAGACATGCAAGATATTGAGCAACGCTTATTATCTCGTTTCAAATGGGGATTGTCTGCTGAATTACACCAACCCGATTATGAAACAAGAATTTCTATTTTAAGAAATATCTTATACCGCGATGGTGTTGAAATGCCAGATGAAATTTTAGAATACGTAGCAAAACATATAAAATCAAACGTAAGAGAATTAGAAGGGGCTATTATTTCATTAATTGCACAATCTTCATTTAACAAACGTGAGATTAACATAGAACTAGCTAAGCAAGTTGTAGAGAAGTTTGTGAAAAATATCAAACGTGAAATTTCTATTGATTATATACAAAAAGTGGTTTCTGATTATTTCCAATTAGATACAGAAACTTTAAAATCGAAAACCAGAAAACGTCACATTGTTCAAGCGCGTCAATTAGCTATGTATTTTTCAAAAAAATTCACAAAGGCATCATTGGCAAATATTGGTTCGCAAATTGGCGATAGAGACCATGCAACGGTATTGCACGCTGTAAAAACAGTTGACAATTTAGTGGCTACCGACAAACAATTTAAAAAGTTTGTGGAAGACATTAACAAAAAGCTGAGTATATAAAATGCCCACTAAGGTTTTAATGGTTTGTTTAGGCAATATATGTCGTTCACCGTTAGCAGAAGGCATTTTACAATCAAAACTCCCAAAACAAGATTATTTTATTGATAGTGCCGGAACGGCTAATTATCATATTGGTGAAGCTCCAGACAAACGTTCTATTTTAACTGCAAAAAAATTCGGCATAGACATAAGCCAACAAAAGTGTAGACAAATTACGAAATCTGATTTTGAAACTTTTGATTATATTTATGTAATGGATATCTCTAATTACAGAAATGTAATTGCTTTAGCACCTGATGAAAAATCCAAACAAAAAGTAAAAGTAATTTTAAAAGAATTACACACAAACAATAATTTTGAAGTACCGGATCCATATTACGGTGAAATGGAAGATTTTGAACATGTCTTTCATTTATTAGATGAAGTATGTACCATAATTGCTTCAAAAATTAAATCAAATTAGTTTTATTTAAACTCATTTTCTTTACTAAAAAATATACAATGAATTCAACTTCAACATATGGTAAATTATATTTAATCCCTTGTACTTTATCCAATCCTGGTGAAGTATCAGTTGATCCTAACGACGTTTTACCACAAACCATTAGAAGATGTATTGAACTTTTAGATAATTATATAGTTGAGAATGAAAAAACGGCTAGAAAATGTATCAAAGCAATTTGCCCAGATAAATCGCAACCTAGTTTACAATTATGGTCCTTAAACAAACATACTGAAGTTAGCGAACATAATGAGATGATTCAACCGCTATTAAACGGTATAAGTATGGGTGTAATGAGTGAAGCCGGATGCCCTGGAGTTGCTGATCCAGGAGCTGTGATTGTGAAATTAGCTCACGAAAAAGGAATTCAAGTAGTTCCATTAGTAGGACCAAGTTCTATTCTTTTAGCATTAATGGCTAGCGGCATGAACGGTCAAAATTTTGCTTTTACTGGCTACTTACCTATTGATAAAAACGAAAAGAAAAGTGCCTTGAGAAATTTAGAGAAATGGTCTCAAGAAAAAAATCAGGCGCAACTTTTTATGGAAACGCCGTATAGAAATAATAAATTCTTAGAAGATATTTTAACCACACTTCATCCGCAAACTAATTTATGTATAGCATGCGATGTTACGCTACCGACAGAATATATAAAAACAAAAACGGTAAACGAATGGAAAAAACAAAAGGTCGATTTACATAATCGACCTTGTATTTTTATTATTCAAAAAAATTAATCAGTTACTTTTGCGAATCTATTTGATATTACGTTAGAAGTGTCATATCCATTAAATTTTTTAATGTAAGATCTTAAAGAAGTTCCAAATCCGTCTTTAAAACCATTTTTTCCATTACTTCTAAGATAAGCTTTTACTGAACTTGCACCTGATAAATGTGCTGCCGCTAACAATCCCGATTCTGTAATTTTGATTCCATTAATTATTCTACCCGAATAATTTTTAATTTCTTTTCTTAACTCCCATTTATTAATGCACAATAAGGCATAAAAAGCGTTTTCTTGTAAGATAGGATTATTAAGAAAGTTTTTGAAGTTGTAAACACCAATGTGTCTTAAAGTGCTTTTTCCGAATTGATATTTCCCCATATAACCATAAGGATTAACCAAAGTGTAAATACCAGCAGATTCTTTTACACCTATAGCTTGTGTGAATCCGATAAAAGTATTTCCTGAATAAGGTATAGAAAAATTCAACTTGACCGATTCGTCTTTTGAAGGTACTCGATACTCGTAAACTTCCGAATCATCGATATGAAATCCTGTTACAGATTCCTCTTTAAATGCACTAAAACCAGAGCTAATTATTACAATAAATGCAAGGGCAACTCCAAAATAAAAAATGTCTTTTCTCATGTAAATTTATTTCTCAAAAGGGTAAAAAAAATCATTTTTTACATTGTGTTTGATTGACATAAATCATACCACTCCAATTGAATTAACTTGGCAAAGATATAACTTTTTTTATTATTTTTCTGAAAATCAAGTAATTAACTTTTTATTAAGATACAGAAACGGTCAAATTTTGGTATAAAAATGTTGATTAGTAGGCCTTAAGAGAAAACCAAAAATTTAGAAAAAAAAGTAATAATAAAAAAAACGCCAATCCAAACAAGCATAAAAATAATAACTTGCTATATTAATTAACTATTTTACCATGATTTATTTTTATTGAAAACAAACCAATATAAAATAAAAATTATTGGTAAAAAACAGCAAAATGAAGGGAATAAAAAAGCATATTTTAGGACCCAATTGCTTGATAAATGAATCCAATTTTTTCTAATTCTGTTTTATTTAATACATTTCTTCCATCAAAAACAAAAGCAGGCTTCAACATATTATCATATATTTTTTGCCAATCGTAAGTTTTAAACTCATCCCATTCTGTTAAAATAGCAATGGCATGAGCATTTTTACATGCGTCGTAACCATTTTTTTCTACTGAAATGTACTTTTTATTTGCTTCTTCTGAACGAGATTCTAAATAATTTAAATCCGAAAGAATTTGATTTTCTTGAACTTTCGGATCAAAAACGGCAATATTTGCACGTTCACTTATTAAATCATTTGCCACATAAATAGCTGCAGATTCACGAGTATCATTGGTATCTTTTTTAAAGGCCCAACCTAAAAAAGCTATTTTTTTTCCAGAAACAGTATTATACAAGGTACTTATAATATTATTAGAAAAACGTCGCTTTTGATGGTCATTCATAATGATTACTTGCTCCCAATAATCGGCAACTTCATTTAATCCATAGGATTTAGCGATATACACTAAGTTTAAAATATCTTTCTGAAAACAAGATCCACCAAAACCTACAGATGATTTTAGAAATTTTGAGCCAATTCGACTATCTAAACCAATGGCTTTTGCTACTTCATTTACGTCGGCACCGGTTTTTTCGCACAATTCACTCATCGCATTAATTGAGGAAACACGCTGCGCTAAAAAAGCATTTGCTGTTAATTTTGATAATTCGGATGACCAAACATTTGTCGTTAAAATAAGATCTTTGTTTACCCAATTTGCATACACCTCAACCAATTTACGAATAGCTTCTTGGCCTTCAACTGTACTATCTCCTCCAATTAACACTCTATCTGGAGCAAACAAATCTTCAATTGCTGTTCCTTCTGCTAAAAATTCAGGATTCGACAAAATTTGAAAGTTTACACCGTTTCCTGTATTATCTAAAATATCTTTTATGGCTTGGGCTGTTCGAACGGGTAAAGTCGATTTTTCAACAACAATTTTATCTGTTTTTGCTACTCGAGCAATTTGTCTGGCACATAATTCGATGTACTTTAAATCTGCTGCCATGCCTTTTCCTACTCCATAGGTTTTGGTAGGTGTATTTACTGAAATAAAAATTAATTCTGCTTCATAAATTGCTTGATCTACTTCAGTGGAAAAGAATAAATTTCTTCCTCTTGCTTCTTTTACAACCGCATCTAAACCGGGTTCATAAATAGGTAATAAACTTACATCTTCATTGTTCCAAGCATTAATTCTATCCTGATTTAAATCTACAACAGTCACCTTAATATGTGGACATTTTTGAGCAATAACCGCCATAGTTGGACCACCAACATAACCTGCACCAATACAACAAATATTTTTAATCATCTTATAATTATCTTTATCTTTAACTATATTTTTTTTTAGAAACCCTAAATAGATTTCATAGAAGATTCAAAAGGAATTCTTTGTAATAAACTTCTTCCTAACGTAACTTCATCTGCATATTCTAATTCGTCACCAACAGAAATACCTCTTGCAATTGTTGATACATTTATTGAAAATGGTTTAATTTGCTTAAAGATATAAAAATTTGTAGTATCACCTTCCATAGTGGAACTCAACGCAAAAATAATTTCTGTAACTTTTTGCTCCTTTACTTTTTCAACTAAAGAATTAATATTTAATTGGCTAGGTGAAATGCCTTCAATTGGAGATATTTTTCCACCTAAAACGTGATAAATTCCTTTATACATTCTAGTGTTTTCTATTGCCATAACGTCTCTAACGTCTTCAACTACACAAATTATTGAATGGTTTCTTGATGGATTATTGCAAATTTCACAAACTGCAAAATCAGAAATATTATGACAATTTTGACAATAAATAATTTCATTTCGCATTTTAGTTAGTCCATCTGTCAATAATTGCGTTTGATTTGCAGGTTGTTTTAGCAAATGCAATACCAATCGCATAGCAGTTCGTTTACCAATACCCGGTAACATTGCTACTTCATTAACTGCATTTTCCAATAACTTTGACGAAAATTCCATTTTGCAAATATATTAAAAAGAAAAAACCTATTTGCATAAATACAAATAGGTTTTTTAAGATTTTATTTTGTGCTAATTTTTATAAAAATAACAAGTATAAAGATTATTCTGTTATTTTTGTAAAAAAAATTATGCAACCAATAACAATTCTACTATTTTTTGTTTCGTATTTCATTGTTCTGTTTGGAATTTCCTATTTCATGAACAAAAAATCAGGAAGCAGTAACGATACTTTTTTTAAGGCAAATAGTAAATCGCCATGGTATTTAGTAGCTTTTGGAATGATTGGGACGGCACTTTCAGGTGTTACCTTTATTTCTGTTCCTGGCGCTGTAGCGGCCAATCAATTTGCTTATTTTCAATTTATATTAGGAAATGCCATTGGATTTATTATTGTAGCCACAGTATTATTACCTTTATATTACAAACTTAATTTAACTTCAATTTATACCTATATTGAACAGCGCTTGGGGTATTTTAGTTATAAAACGGCTTCTTTTATATTTTTATTAAGTAGAACAATCGGTTCGGCTTTTAGATTGTATTTAGTAGTTTTAGTTTTGCAGCATTTTGTTTTTAATACCTATGGGATACCCTTTTGGGCGACTGTTTTGATTAGTCTAGGATTAATTTTTGCATATACATACAAAGGCGGATTAAAAACAATTATTATTACAGACACTTTACAAACATTATTCTTAGTAAGTTCCGTTTTTTTTACCATTTATTTTGTTTGCGATAGTTTAAACCTTCGATTTAGTGAGGCTATTACAGTAATTGATGCCTCAGAATATTCAAAAATTTTCTTTTTTGAAGATTTTATTGGTTCCGGTCAACATTTTGTAAAACAAATTTTAGGAGGAGTTTTTGTAACTATTGCCATGGTTGGTTTAGATCAGGACCTAATGCAGAAAAATTTAAGCTGCAAAAATATTAAAGAAGCTCAAAAAAATATGTTTACGTTTACCGGGATATTTGTAATCATCAATTTATTTTTCTTGAGTGTAGGTGCATTATTATATTTATTTGCGGCTAAAAACAATATTCCAGTTCCTACACTAAATGATGCTGTGAGAACCGATTTATTATTTCCTGAAATTGCATTCAATCATTTTGATTTAGTGCCAGCAGTGGTGTTTTTATTAGGATTAACCGCAGCCACTTTTGCCACAACAGATTCAGCATTAACCGCATTAACAACTTCATTTTGTATAGATTTTTTAGGAATGGAGAAAAAAGAAGAAACAAAAAATACTGTAAAAACTAGACATTTAGTCCATATTGGATTTTCGTTAGCCCTATTTTTAGTGATTTTAATTTTTAATTCGTTAACTAATCAATCCGTTGTTAAACTAATTTTTAAAGTTGCATCCTATACCTATGGCCCACTTTTAGGTTTATTTGCTTTTGGAATTTTAGTCAAAAATCGATCTGTAAAAGACCAATTGGTGCCGTTTATTTGTTTGTTATCGCCTGCTATAACCTTTTTAATTAGTGCAAATTCTGGAATTGATACGGAAGCACCAAAGTTAATTCCGTATACTTTTGCCGAAGAACTAATAATTGTAAATGGTATGATTACTTTTATTGGATTATACTTAATAAGTAAAAAAGATAAAATTAATACTGATTTGTAGCTAATAAAACCAACGTGCAAGCTACTTCAAATTCGATATTATTTTGTTTTAATATTTCATAAAATTCTGGGTTTTCAGTTCCTGGATTGAATATAACACGTCTTGGCTTTAATGAAACAATATAGTCGTAATATTCTTCTTGATTCTTTGGATTTAAATATAATGTAACGGTATCCACACCAGTAAATGGAAATTTTATTGTTTCAATATTAACATCTAAAGCCATGCCCTCTTTAGAACCAATAGCAACTACTTGATGTGATTTATTTATTAAACTTTGTATGGCTTTATAAGCATATCTATCTTTATTTGTTGTAGCTCCTATAACAAGTGTTTTCATCTATTGGGTTTTTAGTTGAACTAATTTACAAAATGTTTTTTAATTTACATTTAAATAATTATATTATAAATTCTATCTTTGAGCAACGTGATATATTTGCAAAAAAACTATGGACATTTTTATTTATTTATTTGCCGCCTTATTTTCTGTTTTAAATCCTATTGGAACTGTGCCTATTTTTGTAGGATTAACGCAAGGATATTCTTCTTCGGAACGATCAAGAACCTCTTTAATCACTTCAATTAATGTATTTGTAATTTTACTTATTTCGTTTTTTGTTGGGCAGTATGTATTGTCTTTTTTTGGAATTACCATTACTGCTTTACGAATTGCAGGTGGAATTATTATTGCCAGTTCAGGATTTTCTTTATTAAATGGAAACTTTAGCAAAAACAAAGGAATTAATAAAAAGGTACAAAAAGAAGTGGAAATGCGTCAAAATATTGCACTTACGCCTTTAGCAATGCCCATGCTTGCTGGCCCTGGTTCTATTTCTTTATTAATAGCATATTATCAAGAATTGACAGAAACAGATGCTTCTATTTCCTCATCGGAAATTTTATTTTCATGTTTTGCCATTTTAGCTGTAGCCATGTTAATTTATTTGGTATTACGAAGTGCGCATTATTTAGCAAAAATATTAGGCTCATCAGGAATTGTTGCGATATCAAGAATCATCGGATTTTTAACTATTGCCATAGGAATTCAATATATTATTAGCGCTGTTTTGAGTATCATTAGAGGAATATAAATTTAGAATATTCCAAAAATAAAAATTCCAAATTCCAACTGAATAGTATTGAAATTTAGAATTTAAGCATTTAACAATTTATATTTATTCTACTTTCGGTAAGAAAACCTCAGCCATCATACAACGAGCACTTCCGCCTCCGCACGCTTCAATAACATCTAAACTAGCGTGTAAAATTTCACAATGTTTTTCAATTTTATCTATTTGTGCTTTTGTTAAACTTTGATATGCTGAATTGCTCATTACCAAATATCGTTTATCAGCTGCACCACGAACTTGTAACATATTTCCTGCAAAATTATTTACTTGTTCTTCTGTGATTAAAATAATTTCTTTACCGTCTGCTTTAAGGTTTTCTAAAACCATTTTACGTTCTTTTTTATCATCTATACAATCGGCACAAATTACGGCAAACGTTTCCGCAATACACATCATTACATTGGTATGATAGATCGCTTTTCTTTCGCCATTTACGGTTTGAAAGGCTTCAAAAATAATGGGTGACATATCAAAATCTTCACAAAATTCGATAAATAATTCTTCGTCGGCTCTTGGAGAAAGTGCACAATACGCTTTATTAAATTCTCTATCTAAAACCAAACTTCCTGTTCCTTCTAAAAACACATTATCTTCTTCTGCAGAAGTATAATCCATAATTTCAGTTATTTCAAAACCTTTATCTTCTAAAACATCTAAAACATCTTCTCTTCGTTCTAATCTTCTGTTTTCTGCAAACATTGGATATAAAGCTACATCGCCAGTTTCATGAAAAGAAATCCAGTTGTTTGGAAAAATACTATCAGGTGTGTCAGGTTCTTTCTTGTCTTGAATTACAATTACATGTATACCTACACTTTTTAATTTTTCAACAAAGGCATCAAACTCCTGCACTGCTTTAAAATTTACCGTTTCTGGCGTTATATCATCTAAAACTTTTTGATAATAGTTATTTACAGCAGTTTGTTCGTTCATACGAAACGCCAGAGGACGAATCATTACTATGGTGTTAGTAGTTTGTTTCATAATTTGTTTTGTTATAAGATTCTTAATCTCTAATTAATGGTAAAGTAGAACATCGTAATAGACCTTCTTGTTTTGAAATTTCGGCATAAGGAATTTCTTCAACTGTAAAACCGTTTTTGCGTAACCAAGTATTTAATCTTGTGAAATTTTTCTCAGATACAATTACATCTGGAGCTATTGAAAAAATATTGGAGTTCATATGATACATTTCCTCTCTTTCGATATGAAACAAATTATCTTTACCAAACAAATTTACTAAAAACATATAATCCGCTTCCTCACGGAAACCACTTTTGTAAATTATCCCTTTATCAGTTCCGATTGGCTGAAAACAACAATCTAAATGTAAAGCATTATCTCTTGGTTCTATTTTAGATTTTACCAAATCAAAAGCTTTTACTTTTTTATTAGGAAACAAATTTTGTATGTAAGCAACTCCCTTCAAATTAGTTCTGGCTGTAATATAATCTTTATAATCTGAACCTTTATAAGTACCAATAAAAATGTAGTCATTCCAAGGCATTACATCGCCGCCTTCTATATGAACATCCTCTGGTGGACGGACTACTTTATTAGGATCAATTTTATCAATTATGTATTGAATAGCCTCTAATTCTCTTTCTCTATCGGGTAAAATATTGGCTTTAATAAAAACATCTTCTATTACAAAACCAATATCTCTTGAAAAAATTTGATTGTAATTTTCAATAATTTCAGGACGATAAACTTTTACATCATATTTTTGAAAAACCATATTAAAAGCTTCCATCTCAGCAACCATATCTGCTTCAATGGGGTACGTTCCTGCCTTGATATGTTCTAATGATTTTGGATCATAAGCTTCTTCAATCGTAGGTGTTGGCCCATTGCTAATAGCTGTTCCAAGTACAACTACTCTTAATCGTGAGGTTTCGTTCTTTACATTTAATGACAACATAAAACTGTTTTTTACAAATATAGAAAATTGATTGATATGGAGAAAGTTAGAATCTTGGTTTTCAACAAAATTTTAAACTAAAAATATAAAATAACTAAAAATTTGTGAAAATTTTATTTTGTGTATTGATTTCCAATTACTTATCTTTGGCGAAACTTAAAACTAAATTATTATGGGATTATTAAATTTTTTTAGCTCATTATTTGGAAAAGCTAAACAAACTTCAGAAAATACTATTGAAAAAAAATCAGAAATTTCAGAGCACAAGTCTGAAAAAGCTGTTGAAATAAATAAAAATATTACAGAAAATATTGAACCAAAAGCAGTAAAGCCTAAAACAAAAAAAGCGCCTGTAAAAAAAGCACCTTTAAAAAGTGCTACACCAAAAGAAACCACAGAAAAAAGTACTACAAAAAAAGTAGCTGTGAAAAAAGCCCCAGTAAAAAAAGCGGCAATTAAAAAAGCCACTCCAAATAAACCTACAGTTGATACCAAAGAATAACCTTTATAAAAAAGCTTCAGAATAATCTGAAGCTTTTTTTTATAAATTTAATTTTCCGACTATTTTTTTTATGTCTTGTTCTTTTGATTTTGGATAAATAAAAAGCACATTTTCTTTATCAACAATAATATAATCTTTTAAACCATCAATAACTACTAATTTTTTCCCTTCTGTTCTAATAATGTTATGTGAAGCGTTTTCTAAATAAACCGTAGCATTTACAATAGCGTTATTAGATTCATCCTTATCTAATTTATCGTATAGAGAACCCCAAGTTCCTAAATCATTCCAATCAAAAGTTGCTGCTAAAACAAAAACATTTGGTGCTTTCTCTAAAATAGCATAATCAATAGAAATATTTTCAGCTAACGGATAATTTTCAGCGATAAACATTTTTTCATTTGGTGTATTATAGCTATCCCATCCTTTTAAGAAATCTGCATACATTTTGGGTTGAAAATTTTCAAAAGCCTTGGTTATTGAAGCTACACTCCAAATAAATATACCAGCATTCCAAAGAAAATTTCTACTTTGAATAAATTTTTGTGCAGTTTTATAATCCGGTTTTTCTCTAAATTGAACTACTTTTTTTATTATTCTAGAATCTAATTTATCATACTCAATGTAGCCATATCCTGTATTTGGAAAAGTAGGTAAAATTCCTAATGTCATTAAAGTATCTTGCGTTTCACAATGATAAAAAGATTGTTTTAAATTTGCAGCAAATTGCATTTCGTCTTCAATCCAATGATCACTTGGCGCAACTAAAATTAAGGCATTTGGATTTTGTTTTTTTATTTTTAACGAAGCATACAAAATACAAGGAGCGGTATTTCGCATGGCTGGCTCTAAAATAACTTGTTCTTGTTTTACGGAAGGAAGTTGTTCTAAAACAATAGCATTATAACTTTCATTGGTTAATATTAAAATATTCTCCTTTGGGATAATTTGCGCTAGGCGACTAAATGTCTTCTGAATTAAGGTTTCTCCCGTTCCTAACATATCATGAAATTGCTTTGGATATTCAGCTGTACTAACTGGCCAAAATCTAGAACCAACTCCACCAGCCATTAAAATGGCATAATAATTTTTATTCATTTTTATTGAATTTCTTTAATTTGAAATCACTTCAACTTCTGCATTAGGTTGAAATAAGAACATTCTTCCTGAACTTACTTCTAAACATTCATATCGTTTCACACGCAAGGCAATTTTTTTAAAAACTTTTCCGTTTTTTATTCTAAATGTACTACCGTATGGAATTTCAAAGATATAATTATTCTCTGTATTTCTTTCATCAAATTGTTTTAAAGCTAAAGACAAAGTAGCATCTGTATCTGAACTTGCCTTTGGATTTCTAAAATGTCTTGCCATTAATGGTAAAATTTGATGCGGGAATATTTCCGGACGAATAAACGGAATCATTAAATGTTGAAAGGTTATTTTCCATTCGGTTCCATGTGGTAAAATATTTCTACCATATTTTTCAAAGGCAACCAAATGAGCGATTTCATGAATTAACGTCATTAAAAATCGGTATTTATTCAAATTGGCATTAACCGTGATTTGATGAAAACCGTCAGGATGTCTCCGATAGTCACCATGACGTGTATTTCGTTCATTTACAATTTTTAAATGCACATGATTCGCTTTTATCAATTCAAAAACGGGTTCCACGGCATGTTCGGGTAAATATTTTTGTAATACGTTCAAACAAATAGGTTTTAAGGTGTTGATGCACTTACCTGTAGTACTTTACCATTATAATACTTATTTCCCGTAAGGGCAAAATTAAATATATAATCTGCCATTTCAGTTGCAGAAAGTGGTGCCTCATAACCTGGAAAAGCTTCTTGTAACATTTCTGTATTGACAGCGCCCAAAGCTAAAACATTAAATGCAATTCCTCTTTCTTTGTATTCCTCAGCTAATAATTCCGATAAGGTGATAACGGCTCCCTTACTTGAACTGTAAGCTGAAAGTCCTGCGAATTTCATACTTCCTTGTATGCCTCCCATAGAACTTATAGTAACAACATGGCTCCCTTTTTCCATAAATGGAATACATATTTTAGTTAATTCTGCAACAGCAAAAACATTTACTTTATATATATTTTGAAATTCTTGTGAAGTAATTTCAGTGAAATTTTTATGCAGTAAACTCCCTGCGTTATGAATTAGAACATCTACTTTTTGCCAAGTTTTTGATATAAACTTGTGTATTTGTAGCAACTGATTTTCATCTGAAATATCAATTGATAAACACGTAATATTTTTGTGTTCAATTAAAAGTTGAGGTGTTTTACGAGAAATGGCTAAAACTTGATGACCCGCATTAGCAAACTGTAAGGCCATTTGATATCCGATTCCTCTAGAAGTACCTGTTATTATTATGTTTTTATTTTGCATTATTTTCGTTATTGTGAGTTTATTTTTTTTCCTAAGGTAAATTAACCCCATTCTAGTAAAGCAAAAATAACTAATTATTTGTAATGTTCTTGAATATAATCCGCTAATAATCGGCCAGATTTCATTGCGGCATTTATGGACCCATTTAATAAATGATCTCCACAAATAAATAGATTTTCATTTATTTTCATTTGTGAACTACTCAATTCATCGAGAACACTATCTTGATCAGGTAAAGCATATTTGATACGATACGCTTTTAACAGGTTCCAATCTTCAACTTGATTGCCTAACCATTTTTTTAATTCATTTTTCATGTTTTGTGCTAATGTAATGTCGTCCTCCATTGGTATTCCATTTAAGGAAATAGAAATCAAAACCTTTCCTTTTGGAGCATATTTAGCTGATACATTAGACATAACAGTAAAGTTAGTTACCCATTTTTTAGTAGTCGCAGCATTTAAAATTACCACTGCTTTTTTTGTAGGTGCCAATTTGGCCTCAAAATATACATTAGTAACTTGATGAAAATTTTGCTTGCTTACAGAAATATAATCTTTTGCTAAACCTATAGCTTCGGTGGCAATAATTATTTTATCTGTTAAAAACGTAGTGCCATTTTCGCAATGAATGGTATTTTTTTTAATCGTTTCGACTTTATGATTATAAAAAATACAATCATTTGGAAGTAACTGAACCAGCTGTTTAGGAATTTCTTCCATGCCTAATTCTGGCACTGCGGCATCTCCTTCGGAAAACATTTTCATTACAAAATCGAACATGTTGCTAGATGTTTTTAAGTCGTTTTCTAAAAAAATACCTGAGAAAAAAGGTTTGTAAAATCTTTCGATCATTTTCGCACTAAAACCATATTCTTTTAATTTGGTTTCCGTTTCAATCTCTGATTGTTCAAAAATTTTAGGAAGTGTATTTTGTACTAACTTCTTTTTCAAAAAGAAGGTATTCAGTTTGTCTTTTAAAGTACCCACAGGAGCAAAAAGTGTAGATAAAAACGCTGATGGCCGTCTGAAAGGATCTGCAATTTCAAACTTACCCTCATCGTATAATACAGTAGCCCCGGGAAGAAATTTTTTCAAAGCTAATTTTTCGTAATTTAATAGAGCCTTAGCTTCAGGGTACTCTGTTAGAAATACTTGAAAACCTCTATCTAATAAAAATCCATTTATTTTATCGGTTTTTATACGACCACCAGCTCTATCAGCTGCTTCTAAAATTTGAACCTTGTACCCTTTTTGGTGTAAGTATACCGCAGCAGTTAATCCTGAAATTCCTGCTCCGATAATTAGTATTGCTGGTTTCGTTGACATAATTTACCTTTTTTTAAAACTAATAATAAAGCTACTAATAACCAAAAATCCCGTCAAGAATTTTCACAAGACGGGAATTGTATGTATAAATTTTATAAAAAAATTAGGCTAGCATTGTAACCGGATTTTCCATAAACGCTTTAAAAGTCTGTAAAAACTTAGCGCCTGTAGCCCCATCTACCGTTCTATGATCGCAAGCTAAAGTTACTGTCATGGTGTTACCCACTACAATTTGTCCATTTTTAACTACTGGTTTTTCAATAATAGCTCCCACAGATAAAATAGCTGAATTGGGTTGATTAATTATTGAAGTAAAGGATTGAATTCCAAACATTCCTAAGTTAGAAATGGTAAAGGTACTTCCCTCCATTTCGGCTGGTTGAATTTTCTTTGATTTCGCTTTTCCTGCTAAATCTTTTACACTTACACCAATTTGAGTTAAACTCATTTGATCTGTAAATTTTAATACTGGAACCATTAAACCATCTTCAACAGCCACAGCTACACCAATATTTACATGATGATTAATTACCATTGCATCTTCTCTCCATTGAGAATTTACTTGTGGATGTTTTTTCAATGCCATAGCAGAAGCCTTGATAACCATATCGTTAAAAGATACTTTGGTTTCTGGCAAGCTATTAATCATATTTCTTGAAGCAATCGCATTATCCATGTCTAACTCAATTGTTAAATAATAATGCGGTGCTGTAAATTTAGATTCTGATAAACGTCTCGCAATGGTTTTACGCATTTGAGAGTTTTTAATTTCTTCTTGGAACATTTCTCCAGCTGGAACAAAAGGTTTCACAGCTGAAACTGCATTAGTTGCATCTGTAACGGCTTGAACCGGAGTACTTGCAGCAGATGGAGTAAAGTTTTCTACATCTGATTTTGTAATTCTTCCATTTTCACCAGTACCTGTAACTTGAGATAAATTCACCCCTTTGTCCTGTGCCATTTTTTTAGCTAAAGGAGATGCGAAAATTCTGTCATTTGTATTGGTTGTTGGGTGTTGGGTATTGGGTGTTGGGTTAGTGTCTTGTTTAACAACTTCCTCTTTTGGAGTTTCAACTGTTCCACCAACTGTAAAGCTAGCAGCTATACCTGTAACATCTGTTCCAGCTGGTCCTAAGATTGCTAAAATTGTATCTACTGGGGCGGTTCCACCCTCTTCAACACCTATATATAATAAAGTACCTGAATTGAAAGATTCAAATTCCATTGTAGCTTTATCTGTTTCAATTTCAGCCAAGATATCACCTTCTTTAACGGTATCTCCTACTTTTTTTAGCCAAGTGGCTACCGTACCCGTTGTCATAGTATCAGACAAACGAGGCATAGTTACTACTTTTACACCTGCAGGAATCTCAGATTTTGTTTGAGTTGCAACAGATGCTTCTGATTTAACTTCTTCAACTACTGGAGTTGTAGGGTTTTCATTTATTAATCCAGAAATATCTTCACCTTTTTTTCCAACAATGGCTAATAATGAATCTACCGGAGCAGATTCGCCTTCTTGAATACCAATATGTAATAAAACCCCATCATAGAATGATTCAAATTCCATAGTGGCTTTATCCGTTTCTATTTCTGCTAAAATTTCACCTGTTTTTATTGTGTCACCCACTTTTTTCAACCAAGTGGCTACCACGCCATCTGTCATGGTATCACTTAAACGGGGAATTGTAATTACTGTTGCCATAATTTATAGTCTGTGAGGAATAAATGGATAATTTTCTTGTTCGTAAACCACATCATATAATTGTTGTGCTTCTGGAAATGGAGATTCTTCAGCGAATTTTTCGCATTCATCTACTAAATTATTTACTCTTTGATCAATTACTTCAATTTCTGCTTCCGTAGCGTACTTTTTCTCTTTAATAATATCTAAAACCTGTGTAATTGGATCAATTTTTCTGTATTCTTCTACTTCATCTTTAGTTCTATAGTGTTGTGCATCAGACATAGAATGTCCTCTGTATCTATACGTTTTCATCTCTAAAAAGGTAGGACCTTCCCCTCTTCTAGCACGTTCCATAGCTTCATGCATAGCCTCGGCTACTTTTACAGGATTCATGGCATCTACAGGTCCGCAAGGCATTTCGTATCCTAAACCTAACTTCCAGATATCTGTATGATTGGCAGTTCTTTCTACTGAAGTTCCCATAGCATATCCGTTATTTTCACAAATAAAAACAACGGGTAATTTCCACAACATAGCCATGTTAAATGCTTCATGTAATGACCCTTGGCGTGCTGCTCCATCTCCAAAATAAGTCAATGTTACACCACCGGTTTCAAAATATTTATCGGCAAAAGCCATACCTGCACCAACAGGAATTTGAGCACCAACAATTCCATGACCTCCATAAAAACCATGTTCTTTAGAAAAAATATGCATAGAACCACCCATACCTTTTGAAGTACCAGTAACTTTACCTAATAATTCTGCCATAACTGCTTTTGGATCTACACCCATGCCAATTGGCTGCACGTGGTTTCTATAAGCGGTAATCATTTTATCTTTTCCGCCTAATTCCATAGCGTGTAATGCGCCTGCTAAAACGGCTTCTTGTCCATTGTATAAATGAAGAAATCCTCTTACTTTTTGTTGTATATATAAGGCTGCTAATTTATCTTCAAACTTTCTCCAAAACTGCATGTCTTCATACCATTTTAGATATACTTCTTTTGTAATTGGTTTCATATATAACTATTTATTTTTTTTTACGAACCACAAAAATACTACAACGTATTTTATTCTAAAAATTTATTACTGTTTAAATTAAGAAAATAATCAATTTATTTTATTTTTTACTCACGAAATCGTTATAGATTCGTTTTATCAAACATAAAAGGCAATATTTTTTTTAAAGAATTAAATTTATGTATTGTTTTTTTCTGAATTTGATAATTCATCAAACGATTCAAAGACAAACAATTTTGTTTCTAATCTTATTATTTTCACAAGAGATTTTTAATAACTTTCACTTGTTTTAAAAAAAAATCCAAATTCAAAAAAAATTGAATTTGGATTTAATTAAGCTTTATACTCTATTAATTATCATCGTATTCGTCTCCAAAATTAAATGATAGAGAAAATCGTAAAGTGTTTTCAAGTGGATTTCTAACTTTAGAAGCTGAGAACAAATAAGACACGTCAATTTTAACAATATTATATTTAAAACCAGCACCTAATGTTAAGTATTTTCTAGCACCTTTTTCCACGCTTTCACTAAAGTAACCCGTTCTTAAAGCAAACGAATCTTGATACCAATATTCCGCACCTAACGCCCAAGTAAATTCTTTTAATTCTTCCGAAAAACCATCTGGTGCATCTCCAAAAGATTTAAATATACCGCTTGTCCAGCTTATATTCCTATAATTTTGATTATTAATTGATTTATCGGTTGCATCAATATCACCGTCATTATTTAAATCTGTAACGTTTTGTGGGGTTGGTACTAATAATTTTGTAGTTTCTCCAATTAAACTAACTTTATTATAATCATCAAAAATAAAATCAAAACTTCCTCCCAATCTCATATTAGCTGGAATAAAATTTTCATTTAATAAATCATTATCGTAAGATAATTTTGGACCTAAATTTTGAAAATTAAAACCAGCTCTCCATTTCCCATTGAAACTATCATATACTTCTTCTTCCGATTGATAGATACCTGAAACATCAACTGCAAATGTAGTTGCAGGTTTAACATCAGTAGTTGCATTAGCAATTTTTAAATTAGATCGAATGTAACGACCTGACACACCCATAGCAAATTCTGGACTAAGTTTTAATGAATATGATCCATCAAGTGCGAATTCATTAGGATTTACAGTTGACAAAAGGGTTCCTGCATCATCTGCTAATTGAATTTCTCCAAAACCAAAATAACGCAAGCTACCAGAAAAAGCCATACGTTCATTGAATCTATTAAAATATGTTACTTGCCCTAAAGAAATATCGTTTGCAATACTAGTCAAATAAGGCGTGTAACTTACAGAAAACCCTTGCTTTTGTTTGGAAAAGGCATATTTTGAAGGGTTGTATTGTTGCGAATACGCATCGGCAGAAGTGGCTACACCCATGTCGGCCATACCTGCGGAACGCGCATCTGCTGCAATTAATAAAAAAGGGACTGCAGTTGTAATAACTCTATCTTGTGCATGAGTTAACTGAGCAATTACGATAATTGATAAGAATTTAAATAGATTTTTCATCTGTTTGATTAAGTTAATAGTTATTTATTTCAGATGTATTTTTATTTCAATATGCAAGTTTTTATAGTGATTTTACAAATATACATTTTTTTTATAGGATTACAAGTTTTTCTATTTTTTCTGTTTTTTTACCTGTGATTGCCGATTTTACCGTAACTTTATATACATATACGCCTTTACCGATTTTATCACCAAAATCATCTTTTCCATCCCATTTAATATCTCTTGAAGTAAACCCTTCATTTACAATAGTTTGATTAATTGTTTTTACCAATTTGCCCGTTATGGTTAAAATCTGAACTTGTACATCCAATGGTTCAAAAGGGCGATTATGACTAAACCAAAATTCGGTATAATTTACAAACGGATTTGGATAATTTAAAACATGTTGTAATTCTAAATCGCCATCGCCAATGACCACAAACTGAATTTCAGCCGTAACTAAATTATTATATACATCCCAAGCTTTAAACAAAATAGTATGTAAACCTGGGGTTAAATCTCGGAACGGATAGGTAACTTTTCCTTTTTTATAGTTATCTGTTTCTGTTTCGTAATAATCATTTAAATTATAAGGATTGTTTTCATCATTATCCAAAATAGCCACAATATCATGCCCAATTCCGCTTGCTGTGTTGATTCCGTTTTCGTCTTCAAGAAAAGCTAAAAAAATTGGTGACTCATTTGTAATCCCTCCACTTACAAAATTAGTATCGTTCATATATAATTTTAACTTAGGCGGAATTGTATCGGATGGAGCTGCTGTATTTACACCTCCTACTTTAATTTGAGCGTTATAACCTGTTTGATTTTGTAAAGTTGGAGCATTACTTTTTGCGTAAAAACTCACTCTACCATTTCCGATAGGAATTTGAATATCTTGTGGTACGATAAAACTAAACTCAAACTTTCCGTTAACTATAGATGCATTTCCTCTGTATATAACTTCTCCTAAGCTCACAAAATTTAGTTTAGGTTGATTATAGGGTGGCAATGAAGCATTATCATTATCTAATGTTATTCTACTCAAATTTTTATCATAAACTTGTACGGCTAAATCACCATTATAATTGGCAATCAAGGCATTGTTCTCATCCAAAACCTCACCTGTTAATGTCGCAAAAGACAAAGCTTGCAAAGCAAGTGTTGTAGTATTTATGTCTTCACCATTAACTTTTGTTAAAACTACTTTTGATTTTGGAATAGCTAATTTTAAAGCGGGATCTCCAATATAAAAAACGACTCTTTTATTTGAACCACCAATATTTATTTTAGCTCGACGAAGCGACTCTGCAATGGAAATATAGGAATTGTTTTCCATCGTAAATAAATTATTATAAATTTCTTCATTTAACTGAATACCTAGTGATTGACTAATTTGTCTAGTTGTTGCTAATAATGAAATAGCACCACCAGCTTTATTCCAATACATATATTCTCCACCCGTTGGACGATTTGGATCATCAAAACGGGTAAATTCGCAAGTGATCGTAATAAACAGAGGATATTTATATCTATTGTTAAGTACTTGTGCATCTGATTTTTCAAAAATACGTTCTACCGCAAAACTCTCTTCATTACCATGTCCGTAATAATTTAACACCAATGCACCTGATTCGATGGCGTCAATAAATGCTTTTTTGGCTTGTGGATACCTTGGTCCACCAGCACTTACTTCTTGTACATAGGCATCAGTAAAAATTTTAGCGCTATTAAAAAAAGGATTAGCTACTGAAACGTCATCCGCAAGTTCATTCAAATCCTTTTGCAACAAATAATCCCCCGATAAAAAAGGGTCTGGATCGTCTGCATAATACACTAGGTTATTTCGCCATCGTTTATAAGACTTTTCATCATGATACTCAATTACTTTGTTTACCATTTCTGAAGCTTGCGTATTTGAAGAAACAAGCATTCTTCCTACTGCTAGATCCATTAAATCTGCCGAAGCTTGCATATTTCCTTCATTGTTATCCATTAGCGCAAAGAAATCATCCGACATAAAAGAAGAAAATAAAGAAAAATTTGAACTATTATTTGGATTTAATGATTGAGACACTTCAAAACCATGAAAAACAGGTACTATATTAGTATTGTTTCGAATTCTATCTTTAAAATCGTAAGATGCATCGCCAAATAAATTTAAATATTTAACTTTATTAGCTGTATTTGAAGCATTATCGTATACGTATTTAACAAAATTTCTAATTGCGGCAACATCTTGTTTTCCACCTCCAAATTCGTTGTAAATTAAAGGTAGCGTAACTACTTTAACATTCATATTTGAATTATTTCTATGGAAATTAGCCAAAGTTTCAGCTTGTGTCACCAAGCTAGTTGGAGTTACAATTAAATAATCAATATCTTGAAAAACACCTTGATTGTTTTTGAAAATGGAGCCTTTTAAATTTTGATTAGCCACATTGGTTTCTGTTTCTTTTGAAGGAAAATAAACATCAGAATAATCAACAGCAACAAACTTTTTATCTTGACCTAAAGTCAATTTAAAAGACAAACTATTTTGGGTATTATCTAATTTTGTAACATTATAGATGTCTGTAACATCCCAAACCGCTTTTACACTTGAAGCATTAGAAATGGTAAATTGTCCTACACCAATATTTGTTTTTACTAATTGATTAGAAAATAAAAACTGTTTGCCATTCCCTTTCAATTCGGCGTTGTATTTTAAAATAATATAATCTAAATAACCTTTTGAAGAAGGTACTCCATTATTTATGTATGATACATCGATGGTTACCGCGTTTGAAGTCGGAATAAAAGTAGTATTAAGAATGTTTTCATAACCTAAAGCAGATCCCGTAGCTGCGTTTATTGGAACGGTTCCAACTTCAACCGCATTAGCTTTTACTTTGAATGAAGTGGAAACAAATGAAACCGCTGCAAAATTCGCAGATAAATTTACAGGAGTCCCTGAGGTATAATTTGGTAATACAAATGGAAAAGTCTGGTTGTCATCTAGATCAAATTTTTCACCAAACCATCTTCTACCGATTTTTCCGGCATTAAACAAATCTACTTCATGAAACTGATAGCCATCATAATTTGAAAGAAATAAAGTGGATGAAGCCACGGGCTCGTTATATGTTTGGATTCTTTTTCCAGCCGAGCCATTTGTAGTTACATAATAATATGATCTATTTGCAAATTGATTTACATGTGTTAAACTTTCTTCGTTCCAGGTATCGACGCCTTCTGCATAAAACAAAATATAATCATTTTCATTAAAAACACCGTCTTCTTCACCTGTAAATTGAATGGCATTTTCTTCTAAATCAATCGGATAAGCAATACTATTTAACAAAGGCAACATTCTACCTCCATTACCATATATTTTAATAGTTCTTGGATCTACTGCCACATTTACTCCAATGCTTTGAAGAAAACTTTTGCTTAGTATGTAAACTCCCGATTTTTCAACATAAAATCTGTGCCAAGACCCCGAAGCTAAAACTGAGTTTTGAATAGAAGTAGTATTTTGAAAAGACCTATTAAAATTAGATATAGAATAATTTAATGTAAAAGATTTTACCCTTTTATAACCTAAATTGTCTTTAATTATTGGATGAAAAGTAAAAGAAAGAAAGGCGTCATTTCTAGCATAAGATGAAAACGATTTAAAATCAATTTTCGAGGAAATATTGGAAATATCCAAACCACTTAATTTTGATTCATCTATGGTTTCATATAGGATGTTTTCAATTGAGGCTGCGCCTTCCGAAACCAATCCTGGAACTTTAAAATTATTAACATAGGTAATTGTTTTTTTGGTTTCGTGAAATTCAAAATTTTCAGATTGAAATTGTGGTATATTATACTTTGACTCACCTATAATAAAAGGAGCATTATTATTCCATACCAATGAAAAGTCTTTTGTGTTTTGAGCAAAACTCAAAAAAGTAGCGAGTAGAACTAATAAATATTTTTTTTTCATGCACATAATAACGCAAAATAAACTAAAATATTGCAAATAATGAATTTTTAAATAACTTTATACAATATTTAACACGATTTTTCGTTACAAATTATATCAAGTAAAATTATTGTTTAATTTTTTTTATTTTTTTGTTGCATATTAATGGTTTATTACTATCTTGCGACACTTAAATTTTTACCTACAAAAGTATGAAAGTTACTAAAATTATGACTTTAAAATTGTTGCTAGCGTTAACTGTAGCAATAGGTTTTACCAGCTGTAGCAAAAGCGGAAGCACTAAAGGTGGTTCAAGCGCAACTGGATGGCAAATCAACGATAAAAAAGGTGGTTTCCAATACAATACTAAATTTAAAAAGCAAGAAACCCCTCCTGGAATGACCTCAATTGAAGGTGGAACATTCACAATGGGTAAAGTAGAAGATGATGTAATGCATGATTGGAACAACAGCCCAACAAAGCAACACGTTCAGTCTTTTTACATGGATGAAACAGAAGTTACAAATATGATGTATTCAGAATACTTATATTGGGTAAAATCAGTTTACCCTCCTACAGAAGACAATTACAAAAATATTTATAATGGTGTAATTCCAGATACTTTAGTATGGAGAAATCGTTTAGGCTATAACGAAACGATGACAAATAACTACTTAAGACACCCCGCTTATGCTAACTATCCAGTAGTTGGAGTAAATTGGATTCAAGCTACTGAATTTTGTGAATGGAGAACCAATCGTGTAAACGAAAATATCCTTGAAAAAGAAGGATACCTTAAAAAAGGAAATAAAATTAGCGCAGAAGTAACAGCAGATTCAAACTTTGATACTGAAGCCTACATCAATTCGCCTTCAAAAACTTTTGGCGGAAAAGAAGATATTGTATTAAAAAAACAAATGGGACAAAAAGCCCCAAGTAAAAAGTCTGGAGCAGCTACTACAACCGAAGCTAAAAATGTGTATGCACAAAGAAGTTCTGGAATAATTTTACCAGAATACAGACTTCCAACAGAAGCAGAATGGGAATATGCAGCCTTAGCGTTAGTTGGAAACAGAGAATACAATATTTACAAAGGACAAAAAAAATACCCTTGGAAAGGCCAATATACTCGTTCAGGTAAAAGACAATTAAGAGGTGATCAATTGGCTAACTTTAAACAAGGAAAAGGAGATTATGGTGGAATCGCTGGATGGTCAGATGATGGCGCAGATATCACAAACTACGTAAAAGCTTATCCTCCAAATGATTTTGGTTTATATGATATGGCTGGTAACGTTGCAGAATGGGTGCAAGATGTTTACAGACCAATTATTGATGATGAAGGAAACGATTTTAACTACTTTAGAGGTAACGTTTACACTAAAAACAAAATTGGTGAAGATGGAACTGTAGAAATGGTTACTAGTGAAAATATTAAATACGATACATTAAGTACCGGAAAAGTAATTGCTAGAAATTTCCCAGGAACTATTGCTCAAGTACCAGTTGATGAAAACGAAACGTATTTAAGACAAAACTTCTCTACTTCTGATAACAGAAATTATAGAGATGGAGACAGACAATCAACTAGATATTTTGATTTTGGATCAACTGATGAAGAAGCATCTAAAAAAGATGATCCAAACCAAAGAATGTACAAATCTCCTATACACAAAATTTCAGCAGATAGCGCTGGAAATCAATTAAAACAATATGACAAATCTGACAACAGAACTACTTTAGTAGACGATAATGTTAGAGTGTATAAAGGAGGTTCTTGGAGAGATAGAGCCTATTGGTTAGATCCAGCTTCAAGAAGATATTTCCCTCAAGATATGGCAACAGACTATATCGGATTTAGATGTGCCATGTCTAAAGTTGGACCAAAATCTAACAAGAAAACACCAAGAGGAAACGTTAAGAAATAATATTTCTTAAATAATATACAAAAGCCCTTTATATTTAAAGGGCTTTTTTTTATTTTAGCAGTATGGAAATAGCAACAATTTACAACTACTTTTTGCAATCAACTGGTATTGCAACTGACAACAGAAAAATCAACTCAAACAATATGTTTGTAGCGCTTAAAGGCGACAACTTTAACGGTAATAAATTTGCGCTAAGTGCATTAGAAAACGGTGCCAAATTTGCAATTATTGATGAAGTGGAATACCAAATAGACGAACGTTTTATTTTAGTTGAAAACACATTAGACACTTTACAAAATTTAGCAAATTACCATAGAAATCAGCTTAATATAATTATAATTGGGTTAACTGGAAGTAACGGAAAAACCACTACCAAAGAACTAATCCACGCTGTACTTTCTCAAAAATATAATACCAAAGCAACTATTGGGAATTTAAACAATCATATTGGTGTTCCTTTAACGCTACTTTCATTTGATGCAAGTACCGAGATAGGCATAGTAGAAATGGGTGCGAATCATCAAAAAGAAATTGAAATGCTTTGCGGTATTTGCCAACCCGATTTTGGATATATCACCAATTTCGGAAAAGCGCATTTAGAAGGTTTCGGAGGAACTGAAGGGGTCATTAAAGGTAAAAGTGAATTATACGAGTATTTATCATTCAATAAAAAAGCAGCATTTGTAAATACCGATGATGCCATTCAAAACGAAAAAACAAAAAATATAACTAGCATTACTTTTGGTTTACATACTCCTGAAAATTTTGTTTCCATTTCTAACATAGAAACCAATCCAATGGTGAAAATCGAGTTTGACAACACCGTTATTCAATCTCATTTAATAGGTTTATACAATGCTAATAATATAAATGCAGCAATAACTATTGGTAAACATTTTGGCGTTTCAAATGAAAAAATAAAATTTGGTTTAGAAAATTATATTCCAAATAATAATCGTTCCCAATTAATAGAAAAAAATTCAACCAAAATAATATTGGATGCTTACAATGCAAATCCCAGTAGTATGCTAGCAGCATTAACCAATTTCTTTCAATTAGCAGAGCAAAATAAAATCGCTATTTTAGGAGATATGTTTGAGTTAGGTATAGAAAGTTCCGAGGAACACCAAAAACTAATTGACTTTTGTACCAATCAAACAGATATTAATTTTTATTTTATAGGAAAAGATTTTTATGCTCATAAAAATATAAATTCAAACATGCATTTTAACGACACATTTGAATCTTTTAAAGACGCATTTATAAATCAAAAAACAGAAAATAGTTTTCTATTGATAAAAGGTTCCCGCGGAATGAGTTTAGAAAGAACTTTAGAAATGTTATAATAAAAAAGGCAACCAACTGGCTGCCTTTTTTATTATATAATTATATTTTAATATTACGAAACCAAACCTCTAGAAATTACAATTCTTTGAATCTCTGAAGTACCTTCATAAATT
>Ga0164294_10000714_pt1 | contig 31486 bp, 23 predicted proteins | sample GEODES005metaG_FD_111479 | JGI IMG/M metagenome (GOLD analysis project Ga0164294, IMG submission 111479) | Oligotrophic lake water microbial communities from Sparkling Lake, Wisconsin, USA - GEODES005 metaG | ecosystem: Environmental > Aquatic > Freshwater > Lake | place: USA: Sparkling Lake...
CGAGCGCAGCCCCGACAGCCTCGGGGAAACAAGCGCGAGCTTCTGGGGGGGCGTGATCGCCGCGCTCGGGGAGATCAGTCGCGACGTCGAGGCCGCGATGGCGAAGGTCGAAGCCCGCGACGCTGGCACGCACGGGCGGCTCCCGCGGGTCGTGATCTGTGGTCCGCCGAACATCGGCAAGAGCAGCCTCTACAACGCCCTGATCGGCCGCGAGGCGGCGCTTGTCGCCGATGAGGAGGGGACGACCCGCGATTGGCTCGAGGCGGTCGTCCGGGGCGATGCGCCGGGGCTCGCCGGTCAGTCGGGCTCGGTCGAATGGCTCCTCGTCGACACAGCCGGCGTGGGCAATCGAGGAGGAGAGGATCCCGATCAGCCCGAGGCCGGGCTGGCCGCGGCGGCGGCGGATGTGGGGATCACCGAGATCGGTCGGGCCGAGATCGTCCTCCGCTGTCGCGATCCGGTGGCGGGGCCCGGTGAGCGCGAAGAGATCTCCATGCCTCGCGGGGCGGTTGTGATCGACATCCTCACCCGCTGCGATCGCGGGCTTCCGAGTGGTGGCATTGGCGCCGCGATCGCCACGAGCGCCACCACCGGCCTGGGGCTCGATCGCCTCCATTGCGAGATCGCCGCGGCGGTGGCGGGCTTGCCCCGTTTCGGTGGCGCGGCGGAGCGGATCCGGGCCGGGCTCGCGGGGGCGCGGCAAGCCTTGGCGGAAGCAGAGGCGATCGCAGCGGTGGGCCTTGCCGGTGGACCGGCGGAGGAGCCACTCCTCGCCGAGTCGCTCCTGGCGGCGATCGATGCCATCGGCATGGTCACCGGCCACACGATCGGCACCGATCTCCTCGACCGGATATTCTCGCGGCACTGCGTCGGCAAGTAGCGCGACGTGGGAGCCGTGGAGGATTTCCTGCCCCGTCCACTCCGCAGCCGTTCCCCCTCGATTCCCTTCCGATCCCTCCGCGAGCCTGCCGTGAACACCTCCGAGTTGTCTTCCGCGCTCGGCCGGCTCGCGGCAGGCGCCCGCCGCTTCGCCGCCACCGCTGCCCGCGAGCGTGCCGAACTCGCCCGTCGCACAGCGCTTGCCACGGTGGCTGTCGCCGCTCCCTGGGCCGAGGCGGCCGTGGCGATCAAACGTGGCCCGCCGGGCGCTGGCCCGGCGCTTGCCGAGGAACTGGCGACCGGGCCGATGGGAACGGCCCGACTCTGCCTCCTCACGGCCCGGGCGCAGCTCGACATCGCCGAGCGCGGGCTTCCCCGCGCCCTCTCGGCGCCACGGATCCTCCATGCCGGCCGGCGCTCGGTGGGGGGCACGCCCCCGGCGCTTGTCGGCCTCGATCTCCTCCCCGCTCTCGGTCCATCGGGCTCGCTCCATGACGGGATGATTCACCAGGGCTTCACGGCCACCGTCCGCTGTCACGATCCCGGCGGCCTGGCCAACTTCGAGCAGGCCTGGCGGCGCGAGGTGGAGGAGCGACCGCGGGCCGGCGGCGTGGCCGTGGTGCTCGGGGCGGGGAATGTCACCGGCCTGTCAGCCGCCGACGTGATCTCCCAGGTCTTCGAGCATGGCCGCGGGGTGTTGCTCAAGCTTCATCCCCTCCATGCTCCGCTCCGGCCGCACCTTGAGTCAGCGCTCGGGCCGCTGGTCGAGGCGGGACTGCTCGCGATCGTCGAAGGGGGCGCCGACGTCGCCCAGGCCGCCCTCGCCGCTCCGGAGACGACCCACGTCCATGTCACCGGCGGCGAGGCGACCTTCCGGGCGATCGTGTGGGGGAGCGCCGATCCTGGCGACCGCACCGCCTCCCCGCGACTCTCCAAGCCGATCACCTGCGAGCTCGGCAACGTCACCCCCTGGTTCATCCTCCCGGGCCGCTATTCCCGCGCCGAGCTTGCCCATCCGGCCGACCTTGTCGCGGCCTCGATCGCCAACAACACCTCCTTCAACTGCATCGCCACGAAGGGGATCGTGACCTGTGAATCGTGGCCGCAGCGCGCCGACTTCCTCGCGCTTGTCGAGCGCCGGCTCGCCTCGCTGCCGGCGCGGCCGGGCTGGTATCCCGGGGCTGTCCGCGACTGGGAGGGGGCGACGGGATGCGTCGCGCCCGCCGATGGCACGCTCCCCTGGAGCGTTTTCAAGGGCATCGACGTCGCCGCCGACGATCGCCTCGTCTGCCGCGAATGGTTCGTGCCGGTCGTGGCCGAGGTGTCCATCGACGCCGACGATCTGGCCGGGTTTTGCGGCCGGGCGCTGGCGTTCTCGCATCGGCTGCCGGGGTCGCTGGCGGCGAGCGTGACGATTCCCAACGGGCTCTCGGCGGTCGATGTCCGTCACGCCGAGGACTTCGTCGATCATCTCGCCTTCGGGGCCGTGGCAGTGAACACCTGGTCGGCGCTGGCCTATGCCCTCGGCAACGTGCCTTGGGGGGGCTTTCCCGGAGCGACGCTCGCCGCCCCGAAGAGCGGGATCGGGTTTGTCCACGATCCGCTCCTCCTGCCGCTGGTGCACAACTCGGTGATCCGCGCTCCCTTGTGGTCGCCGATCCGGCCGCCGTGGTTTCCGTGGCACTCGGCCGGCGCCCGATTGACGCGGGGCGTGGTCGATCTCTACGGCCACTGTGCCGAGGGAAAGAGCGGCACCGCCACGCTCCTGGCGATGCTCCCCGCGGTCCTCCGCGGGTGAGCCTCATCCGGAAAAAAGTCATGGATGACTTTTTCCACGGGCAGTTAGCGGCCGCGGCGCTGGGAGCGCTTGGCGCCGGGGCGGGGCGGGGCGTTCTTCGGTTGTGGTGGTTCCTCGCTGAACTTGTCGGCTTGGCCTGTGAGCTCGTAGAGGAACCGGCTCGGGCGACAGGGGCGGCTCTTGCCCCACTTCATCCGCGTCAGGCACATCGAGAGCACGAGCCGCTTGCGGGCCCGCGTCACTCCCACGTAGGCCAGCCGTCGCTCCTCCGCGATCGCATTCAGGCCGTCGGCCAGCGACCGATGGTGCGGGAGGATCCCCTCCTCGAGCCCCACCATCCAGACGTTGTCGAACTCGAGCCCCTTCGCGGCGTGGAGCGTCATCAGCCGGAGAAGACGCTTCGTCGGCTTGTCGTCCTTGGGGCGCTCCGTCTCCTTGACGTCGAGGACAAGGTCGTCGAGATAACCACGGACGAGCTTGCCGACATCCTTCTCCTGGCGATGCTCAGCTTGGTGCTCGGCCAGACCGTTGACGACCTGCTCGACACACTGCCAGCGCGCCTCGAGCTCTTCTGCGTCCTCGTATTCTCGCTCGAGAAACGCCCGGTAGCCCGCTTGATCGAGGAGGGCCCGGATCGCCACGGCCGGTTGAAGGGGGGCCTCATCGCCGCCGAGCGTGATCAGCTTCTCGAGCGCCGTCAGCCCGCCGGTCGCGGCGTTGCTCAAGGTCCCGTCCGAGCGCCGCCCGAGCAGCTCGCGCCACAGGCTCCGCCCCGCCGACTGGGCTGCCGTCCGCGCCTGGAGAACGGCCGAGGAGGAGAGCCCGCGCGGGGGGATGTTCGCGATCCGCGACAGGGCCATATCGTCGTCGGGGTCGACCATCATCCGCAGGAACGACATCACGTCCTTGACCTCGCGGCGATCGAAGAACGATCGGCTCCCCACCAGCTCGTAGGGAATGTTGCGGCGGCGCAGCTCCTGCTCGAAGACGCGAGTCTGCTCGCCGGTGCGGAGGAGGATCACCGCCTCCGGCGGATCGACCGAGCCCTCCGCGAACCGGGCCTCGACGTCGCCGACGATCCGCCGGGCCTCGTCGAGCTCGTCCTGCGCCTGGACGATCGCTGGCGCCGGGCCGGAGGGCGCCTTCGAGACGAGCGTCTTGCCGTGGCGACGGGTGTTGCAAGCGATGAGGGTGTTGGCCGCGTGGATGATCTCCGGCGTGGAGCGGTAATTCTCCTCCAGCCGCACCGTCACCGTCTTCGGCCAGCGCGCGGGGAACTCGAGAATGTGCGAGATCTGGGCTCCGCGCCAGGCATAGATCGATTGGTCGTCGTCTCCCACGACACAGAGGCTGCGGTGGTCGCGGGCGAGGTCCGAGAGGATCCGCTCCTGAATGCCGCTGGTGTCCTGGTATTCGTCGACGAGGATGTGGTCGAAACGCCCCGCCTCGGCGAGGCGGACATCCTCGTGCTTGTCGAACAGTTCCTCGACGAGCATGAGGAGGTCGTCGAAGTCGACCGCCCCGGCGACGCGGAGGTCGTGCTGATATCGGCGGTAGCCGGCGGCGGCGAGCGTCCAATGTTCCGGGGCGTCGGCCGAGAGGGTTTCGATGGCGCCGTCGGGGCGGACCGCGGCGCTCTTCCAGCGACTCACCCGGTCGACGAGATCACCGGGGGAGAGCGTCGTATCGGGAACTTTCAGCTCCTTGAGCACCTTCCGCGCGGTCGACTCCTGCTCGCCGCGGTCGATGATCGCAAACCGCTCCGGGTAGCCGAGGCGCGGCGCGTGGCGGCGGAGGATGCGGACACAGAGGGAGTGGATCGTGGAGATCTCGGGGAGATCCTCCTGGGGTTTCCCGGCCGGGCCACGCGGCACCTTCTTCGGCTTCAGATAAGCCTTGGCGCGGGCCATCATCTCACGGGCGGCTTTGTTGGTGAACGTCACGGCGAGGATCCGCGACGGCCGCGATCCGCGCCACACCAAGTGCGCCATCCGGGCGATGACGACGCGCGTCTTCCCCGTGCCGGCCCCGGCGAGCACCAGCAGCGGCCCGATCGGCGCCTGCACGGCCTGCGTCTGCGCTGGATTGAGCCCGGTGCCGGTGCGAGACGGCGCGTGCGTCGCTCTGGCTGCGGGACCGGGCGCTACGGCGCTTGGCCCGGGAAAGCCCCCAAGTACCGCCGACCCGTCAGCCGAGGCCTCGACCCCGTCTTGGTCGTCGTCTTCGTCTGGAAGGTCGACCGGCAGGTCGTCCGGGATCGTCTCCGGCGCCGGGAGGGCCGCGGCGGAGGGGGGGGCTAGGGCCTTGACGTCGGAGTCGGCGGAGGCGGAGCCGGGAACGTCCGGAGGGAGTCCGTTCACGTGGAAAAGCGTCCGTGCGGAGGGGTGTCGGGGATCGCCCGGCAGTCGGCGGGGCCGGATCGTACCACATGCGCACAGGGCCATCGGTCGAGATCGGCTTGACGCCCCGGACGGGGCCGTTTCTATTTGGTTTTTTCCGCAGGTGAAGAACTGGAAGAGCCATGAAGAAACGTTCGGCGAGGCCCGGCGACAGTCGCAACCACGAGCGCCGCTTCAGCGAGCGGCAAACAGCGCGCGGTGAGGATGACGAAAATCTCGCCACCCGCGAGGGGCGTCCCGTCCGTCTCCCTGCCACCACCGACGTCGCCGAAGAGGGGGCCGAGGAGGTCGGGGGGAACGCCCTGGCCGATGGAATCGCCGCGGCGGTCGATGCCCTCCGTCCCCATCTGCGGGCGATTCTGATGGGAATTGGCTGCCTGCTTTTGGCGGCGATCAGCTGGCTGTGGCTCCAGCAGCAGCGTGCGGCACTCGTGGCCAAGAGCTGGGACGACTACATGTTTGCCATTTCGCCGGTCGATCCGGCGGCGCTGGCCGATGTTGCCACTCAGCATCCCGGCACGCCGGCCGGGGAATGGGCCGATCTGATCCAGGCCGAGATGGCCCTCGACGAAGGGGCGGAGTTGTTGTTTGTCGATCGCGACCGGGCGATGCCCAAGCTCCAGGCTGCCGCCGACGGCTATGCCGCGCTCCTTGTCGGTCGCAACAAGGGGCTCCTTGCCGAACGGGCGATGTTCGGGCTCGCCAAGGCGAATGAGAGCCTGGGGAAGGTCGCCGACGCGCGGCAGGGCTACGAGGCCGTTGCCGGTGATTATCCAGGCGGGGCACTCGCCGGCATGGCCAGGCAGCGGTCGCGATCGCTCGAAGGGGAGCGGGCTCAGGAGTGGTACACCTGGTTTGCCGCGCAGAAGATGACGCCCCCGACGCCGGTCGACAATAGCCCGATTCTCGCGGCCCCGGCTAGCGGCTCTGCTGACGCGGCGCCCGCTGGAGCGGCACCGACTCCGGAGTCCGCGGCACCGGCTGGAGGGACCGAGGCACCGGCTTCAGCGACCGAAACGCCGGCCGCCGAAACGGCTCCCGCCACCACACCCGCCGCGCAGGAGTGATCGCCTGAGCAACGCCAAACCTGCCCCGGACGACGCCCGCAGCGACGACGTGGATGACGATGTGATCCCCGTCAGCGCTGAGCCGAGCCCGGTGGAAGGGGACGCGTTGCCGGCCGACCCTGGTGCGGCGGCGGTCGGCACGGTGCCCGTCCTGGCTGAGGAGGCGAGGCCAGCGCTCGTTCCCGGCACGGTTCTCCTCCTCACGGTCGATGGCGACGCGGTGGGGATCCGCCTCGATCAATTCGTCGTCCGCCATGCCGGGGGCTTGAGCCGCTCGGCCGTGGCCCGAGCGATCGATGCCGCGGCGGTGAGGGTTGATGGCGTCGTGGCGAGGGCTTCGCTCCAACTCAAGGCGGGGATGGTCGTTGCCTACACCGTGCCGGAGCCGGCGCGGGCGGGGCCTGAGGCCGAGGAAATCCCGCTCGATTTCCTGTTCCTCGATGATGTGATGGGGGCCGTCAACAAGCCGGCCGGGATGGTCGTTCATCCCGCCAAGGGGAACTGGAAGGGAACGCTCGCCGGGGCGCTCAAGTGGCATCTCGAACGGGTGGCCGGTGGCCTCTCCACCGTCGGCGGGCCGACGCGCCCCGGGATCGTCCATCGCCTCGACCGCGACACCAGCGGCGTGATCATCGTCGCTCGCAATGAAGAGGCCCATCACGCGCTCGCCAGGCAGTTCGAGCGCCGCACCACCGAGAAGACCTACCTGGCGGTCGTGCAGGGGGAGCCACGCTTCGATCGCGACGAGATCAATCTTCCCATCGGCATCCATCCTTATCAGCGCGAGCGGATGGCCGTCCGCCGTGACCACTCCACCAGCCGCGATGCCGTCACCCGCTACGAAGTCATGAAGCGCTTCGGCAGGGCGGCGCTGTTGAAGGTGACGCCGAAGACCGGGCGCACCCACCAGATCCGCGTGCACTTGGCTTCGATAGGCTGCCCGGTTCTCGCCGACGTTCTCTACAGCGGCCGCGGTGTCGTCGACCGGTCGTTCCTGGGACTGCGGGGGGATAGCGCGCCGCTCCTCACGCGCCAGGCGCTCCACGCCGCCAGTCTCGCCATCGATCATCCGCGGACGCAGGAGCGGATGCTGTTTGAGGCGCCGCTGCCGGCCGACATCAACCGCCTCCTCGCCGTCCTCAGCGGCGAGTGACCGGCGGACGTGGTAGGTCCCTTCGCCCTCCTGGTATTCTCACGAAATCAGGATCGAACGGCGCTCCTCTGCCCGCGGCGGGCAGGGGTTCGGTCGGAACTGAACAGGGGAGACGACGGCGTGGGGATCGTTGCCCGGGAGGCTCGGATCACAGCCAGGCGTCGCCTCGACATCCGGCTACGAATGACGGCGGTGGGAATCGCGGCGCTCGCGCTGTCGGGGTGCAATGATGCGCCACGGGCGGCGCCGGGGCCGGTCGCGGCCGTCGCCGAACCGCGGGCGCGGGGGAAGGAGCGGGCTTCCGCGACCGCCCCCGATTCACCGCGCGGCTCGGCCCCTCAGAGCGCCGCGCGGCCACCGCTGCCCGAGTCGTTTGCAGCGCTCCGCGAGGAGGCGCTCGCGCTTGCCGCAGCCCTCCGCGAGCGCCATCCCGCCGCCCCCGAGCCGATCGATCTCGAGGCGTCGATGCATGATCGCTTCGGCAACCTCGCCGCAGCAACGAGCTTGTGGGAAGAGTGGCTTGCGGAGCATCCCGACTCGGCGGAGGCCCATCTCCGCCTCGGAAAGTACGCCCGGGAGCGGGGGGAGGAGACGCTGGCCGTCGAGCATCTCGAACAGGCTTTTGCGGCCCGGCCCGATCTCCCCGGCGTCCAGGTGCTCCTTGGGGAATCGCTCACGAATCTCGGCCGGCCTGACGCGGCCGTCGCGGTGCTCGCCCGCGAGTTCCCCGCCACGGCCCGCAATCCCAACCGGCTCACGCTCCTCGGCCACGCCCGACTGCAGGAGGGGGATCATGCCGGCGCGAAGGGAGACTTCGAACGAGCCCTCGCGATCGATCAGGCATCGGCTCACGCCCTCTACGGGCTCTCCACCGCCTGCAGCCGGCTCGGCGAGACAGAGGCAGCGGCCCGGCACCAGGCCGAGTTTGCCAAGCGGAAAGCGCACAGCCTCGCGCGCGATCGGGCCAATGCCGCTGCCCGGCTCGACGACATGCCGGCGCTCTTCCAGGCGATGGGGGGATGGTATCAAAACGCCGGACGAATCGACTCAGCCGGTGGCGACCAGGCCACGGCCGAGCACGACTGGCTGCGGGCACTCGACTTCGCGCCGGCCCAGCGCGAAAGTCTCTCCGGGCTTGTCGATCTCTACCGCCGGCAGGGGCGGGACGAGGACGCCCGGGCACTCGTGGAACGCTCCGGCGCCGCTCGCCCCGCACCCGAACGGAGGCCTTGAGATGTCGCGCCGCTGTCTGACGTGGCTGGCTTGTTGGCTCCCTCTCGTCGCCGGTGCAACGCTGATCGTGGACGCGCGGCCGGGCCACGGCGAGCCGCCGCCGATTCTTTTCGAGGACGCAAGCGCCGCCGCCGGGATCGGGTTTGTCCACGACGACGGCGGCAGCGGCCGCCGCTTCATCCCGGAGACGGTGACCGCGGGCGTGGCGACGCTCGACCATGATCTCGACGGCCGTATCGACCTCTACTTCCCCAACGGCAGCGATCTCCCCGGCACCGAGCCAAGGCGCCGGCCGCGGGCGATGCTCGTGCGAAACCGGGGGGGATGGCGGTTTGAGGATGTCACCGCCGCCGCCGGGCTCGACCACGAGGCGTACGGCGTCGGGGTGACCGTCGGCGATCTCGACAACGACGGCTTCCCCGACCTCTGCACGAGCAACTACGGGCCGAAGCGGATGTGGCAAAATATGGGGGACGGCACCTTCCTCGATGTCACTGCCGCCGCCGGGACAGCCGACGGCGACAAACTCGGCGCGGGCCTCGCCCTCCTCGATGCCGACGGGGATGGCGATCTCGATCTCTATGCCGCCAACTATGTGCGCTTTTCCCCCGAGGGGCACGTCTCCCCGCGGATCCGGGGCGTGCCGCTCTACCACGGGCCGCGCGACTACGAAGCCTGGCCCGACACGTTCTTCCGCAACGAGGGGGACGGTCGGTTCAGCGATCAAAGCGAGTCATCGGGGATTGCCGGAAGGGCAGGACCGGGGATGGGGGTGGTGTGCCTCGATGAGGAAGGGGATGGCGACACCGACATCTTCGTTCTCAACGATGTCGCCGCCAACTTTCTCTTCCGCAACGACGGCACGGGGCGCTTCGAGGAGGTCGGTCTGGAGGCGGGGCTGGCCTACGACTCGATCGGGCAGCCCAACGGCAGCATGGGGGTCGATTGCGGGGATGTCGACAACGATGGCTGGCTCGACCTGTGGATGACCTCCTACCAGGGGGAGCGGCCTGTCCTCTACCACAACCTTGCCGGTCATGGATTTGAGGATGTCAGTGCGCGGACCGGGGCCGGGGCCGGGAGCGTGCCGTGGGTCAAGTGGGGCTGCGGGATCGTCGACTTCGACAACGACGGTCGCCGCGACCTCTTCATTGCCTGCGGCCACATCAACGATCTCGTCGAGCAGTTCGACGATGCAACGGCCTACCGCAACCACAACGTTCTCCTCCGCAACGTCGGGGAGCGGTTCGTGGAGATGTCGGCCGCGGCTGGGCTCCACGCCATCCCCCGCCACAGCGCCCGCGGCGCTGCCTTCGACGATCTCGATGACGACGGTGATATCGACGGCGTGATCCTCAACGCCCGCGAGGCGCCGACGCTCCTGCGGAACCTCGAGCGCGAGCGGGGCGGGGAGCACCACTGGCTTCAGGTGCGCCTCGTCGGCCGGGGATCGAATCGCGACGGCGTCGGGGCGAATGTCCGCGTCGTCACCCCGGAGGGCGTCTTCATAGACGAGGTTCACTCCGGCCGCGGCTATCAGGGGCACTTCGGCAGCCGGCTCCACTTCGGTCTCGGGACGGGGATGGCGGTCGAGCGCGTCGAGGTCCGGTGGATCGGCGGCGGACGGGAGGCGTTCGACGTGGGAGGGATCGACCGGCTCGTCACGCTCACCGAGGGGGCGGGGCGTCCGGTCGACCGGACGATGGAGACGGAGAAGGAGCAGGATCGACGCTGACGATGGCGCGGGGAAGGGTTGAATCGATGACCCGCGACAGCGCCACGATGAAGCCCGCGGCGCCATCCCGCCATCCCCCCTGCAGGCAGTAGCTCTTGGTGAAGGCGGCGAGCCCGCGGATGGGGAGCATCCAAGCTGGCGACGTCTCCCCCTTGTCGCGGAGGATCGCCGCCTTGGGGCCTGAGTACCGGGCCGAGCGGACGATGACGTCGGCGCAGCCGTTGAAGCTGTGGTGGAGGATCGAGCCGGGGGCAAGCTTTGGCGCCGTCGCCCCGTCGACCCGCTCGTGGACCCGGTGCGCGGTGAAGCCCGATCGGGTGCGGTTGAAGAGGCGCAGCACCCGCTCATGCCCCCACGGGCCGTGCCGCATTTCTCTGGCGCCGATGAAGGTCCGCCGTCGCCAGGCAAAGCAGCGGCCCGGATCGGAGAGATCGAGGGAGGCGAGCCCACGGGCCGCCTCCGCGTCGAGCGCCTCGTCGGCGTCGAGCGAGAGGATCCAGTCGTGGGTGGCCAGTTCGACAGCGCGGCGCTTTTGGAGCCCAAAGCCGAGAAACGGCTGGTGCTCGACCCGCGCGCAGAAGTCTCGCGCGATCGCGAGCGTAGTGTCGGTCGAGCCGGAGTCGAGGACGAGGCGTTCGGCGCAAGCCCCGGCGCTTTCGAGCGTGGCGGCGAGCCGCTCGCCCGCATCGCGGGTGATGACGACACACGAGATCGGCAGGCTGCCGATCGCTCGACCCGGTGGGGAAGGGCTCATGGCTGGGAACGGGGGCCAGAGTCCCGGGGAGCGCGATCGCCGCCGGGGAGCGTCCGCTGCGACGTCCCCGCGCCGCCCGGCATCGTCGATGGGCCGGGGCCAAAGTCGTCGTCGCCGTCGTCATCGGGAGCGCTGTCGTCACCAGGGGCGCCTGCCGCGCCAGGACCAGCCGGGGCGGCAGGACCAGCCGGGGCGGCAGGACCAGCCGGTGCGCCAGGACCAGCCGACGCGTCGCCGGCGAGGAGGAGAGGGAACTCGAGGGTGAAGGTGCTCCCCTCGCCGAGGCGGCTCTCAGCGCGGATGTCGCCGTGGTGCTCCTTGAGGATCTTCCGGCTCACGGTCAGCCCCAGCCCCGTGCCGCGCGAGCCCTTTGTCGATACGAAGAGGTTGAAGATCTGCGACAGGGTCTCAGGCGACATTCCCTCGCCGTTGTCGCTCACCGTGATCCGCGTCAGGCGGCTCCGAAAATCGGCCGTGACCCGGATCTCCACGCGGGCGTCGGGGTGCCCCTCGACAGCGTCGAGGGCGTTGGTGACAACGTTGAGGACCGCCCGGGAGATCCCCTCCGGATCGAAAAGCATCCGGGGAAGATCGGCGGGGGGGCTCCAGCGGATCGTCGTCCCTGCCTCGGCGGCACGATGGTGGACCGTCTCGACGATGTCGGCGACCAGCGCGACCAGATCGGTCGGCAGCGGGTCGGGCTCGCGCTCCTTGCTGAAGGAGAGCATGTCCATGACGAGCGACGAGATCTTGTTTTGATTGCGGGAGACGATGTCCCAGCCCTTCTTGGTGACGCCGAGGTCCTCGTTCTCAAGCCCCATCTCCACCAGATAGCTTCCGCCCCGGATGCCCTGGAGGATGTTTTTGATGTGATGGGAGAGGGTGGCAATCGTGTGCCCCACCGCCGCGAGGCGCTCCGACTGCACCATCGCGGAGTAGTAGGTGGTGTCTTCCACGGCGAGGGCGGCCTGGTGGCCGATCGCGATCATGAGCTTGAGATGCTCGTCGCTGAAGCGCCGCTGCCCGGCGCCCAGCGCGTCGGCCAGCGGCGTCGTGGTGTCGACGTAGAGAATCCCGACCGTCCCGTAACGCCCTTGCATCGGCACGCAGATCGCCTCGCGGACGCCGGTCCGCAGGACGCTGTGGCCCGAACTGAAGCGATCGTCGTCCTGAGCGTCGCTCGTCAGCACCCCTTCGCCGTGGTCGAGCACGTAGTCGAGGATCGTGCGGCTGATTGCCATCGAGCTGACGTTGGCCGGGCGCCGGTCGCGGCGGGCCTTCGTCTTCAGCTGCCCGGTGTCAGGATCGAGGAGCATGACACACCCGCGGTCGGCCTCGACCCACTCGAACACGAGTTGGAGGATCCGGCCGAGAAGCTCGTCGATGTCGAGCGTGTGGCTGACGGCGAGCGCCGTGCGGTACATCACCTGGAGATTGCTGCGGGCCCGGGCGAGCCAACGGTCGTCGGTGTCGCCGGGCGCGCCGCCGGCCGAGCCGTCGAGGATGTCGTCCTTGAGTGTCGCGACGATCCGCGACCCTTCCTCGGAGACTGGGGCAACGATCTCGACCTGATCGCCGGGCGCGTCGGTGGCGGAGTCGCGGGAATAGGAGAGGACCGTCCGGCCGATGAGGATCTGGTCACCGTGATGGAGCTCTGCCCGCTCCACCCGCCGGCTGTTGACGAACGTGCCGTTGGAGCTTTTGAGATCGCCGATGACGAGGCTGTCGCCGACCTGGCGGATCTCGGCATGCCGCCGCGAGACCTCGTTGTCCTCGAGTTGGACGACGTTGCCCGACTCGCGGCCGATGCTCACGGCGCCCTCCCGGGCAGAGAGATCGAACCGGGTGCCGCGGTTGCGGCCCTGAATGACAAACAACGACGGCACGGTGGAGGCGCTCTGGAAGGGGGGCCGTCGGATGGATTGAGTCTGCGGAGCCCGCCCCGATTCTGGCACACTGCCACGCAGGCGGGAAGCGGATGGGTGTCACTGCGGGGGTGAGGCGAGCGACGGGGGGAAATGCGGATACAATTTTCCCACGCGGAGTCCGTTCCGCGGCGTCCGGCGACATGCCTGGGCGTGGCCCGTCCGGCGGAAGGCCGCAGCGTGGTCTGGAAGCTCGCTTGAGTCCGTCCCTTGGAGGGCAGTGCCGTGCCGTGGCTTGCGTGTCTGGTCGAAAGGGTCTTGCAGCGCACGTTCCCGCGCTCGAGGGCGATCGCCCTCCTGATCGCCATGGCGATCGGCGCCGGTGACCGAGTCGGATCGGCCCAAGACGCCGCCCCTCCCGCAGCCCCGCTGGCAGCTGCTCCGCCGCGGCCGCTCACCGCGCCGGAGATCGCCCGACGCGATCGGCTCCGCACGAGCGTCGAATGGCTCGCATCCCCCGAACGCGAAGGCCGCGGCCCGGGAACGGCGGGGATCGATGCGGCCGCCGAGTGGGTTGCCGGGCAGTTTGTTGCCCTCGGGCTCGACACGTCGGTCGTCGGGGAAGCGAGCTTCCAGCCGTTTCCGATCACGCTCGATGCGAAGCTGGGGGCCGCGGAGGAGAACGTGGCGGAGATCGTCGGGCCGCCGGCCGCTGACGGGAGCCAGACAGTCACCAAACTCGTCCTTGGCACCGATTGGACGCCGCTGGCGGCGGGGGGCGCGGGTGAGTTCGATCTGCCGATCGCCTTCGCCGGCTACGGGATCACGGCCAAGGCCGAGGACTACGACGACTACGCTCCGCTCGGCACCGCGGGGGCGAAGGGGGCGGCGGTGATCGTGCTCCGGCAGGAACCGCAGAAAGACGATCCCAACAGCAAGTTCGACGGCAATCAGACTTCGCAGTACGCCGCGCTCAGCCGGAAGGTGGCCAACGCCTCCGAGCACGAGGTCGGGGCGGTGGTGTTTTGCAACGACGTTTCGAACACCGACGACGCCCTGATGGCCTTCAATCGGGCCGGCGACGGCTCCGACAAGCGGACGCTGCCGATCCTCCACGTGAAGCGCCCGGTGGTCGAAGCCATGGTGGGAATGGTGCTCGGGAAGACGCTCGTCGATCTCGAGAAGCAGATCGATGACGGGCCGACCCCACGTTCGGCCCCGCTCGAGGGCTGGCGGATCCGCGGCCGCGTGGCGATCGACCGCTCCGAAACCCAAGCCCGTAACGTGCTCGCGATCCTGCCAGGGATCGGAGCGGTCGTGCCCGCTTCGGTCGCGGCCGACGCTGCGGCGCTCCTGGCCGCCCATGGCCCCGCGGCTCCCGCCGGGCCGCACGACGATCCCCCCGCCTCGCCGTCCGAAGCCAAGGCCCTGGGCGATCTCGAAAAGCAGGCTGCGGCTCCGGCCAGCAAGGAAGAGACACCCGCCGATCCGCATGCCGCCACGGACCCCCATGCCGCCGCTGATCCACATGCGAGCACGGATCCGCATGCCACCGTGGATCCCCACGCCACTGTGGATCCCCACGCTGCCGCGGGGCCGCATGGGGCAGAGCAGGGCCAGGAGACAAAGGCCCTGCAGCCGATCCTCCCCACCGAGACGGTGATTATCGGCGCTCATTACGACCACCTCGGCTACGGCGGGAGCAATTCCGCCGCGCCGGGGGATACGACGATCCACTACGGCGCCGACGACAACGGCAGCGGCACGGCGATGCTCGTCGAGGTAGCCCGGATCCTCGCCGAGGAGGGGCCATATCCGCGGAGCATTCTCTTCGTCGCGTTCTCCGGTGAAGAGCGCGGCCTGCTCGGCAGTGCCCACTACACTTCCAATGCCGCAGTGCCGCTGGCCGACACGGTGGCGATGGTGAATCTCGACATGGTCGGCCGGCTCGAGGGGGGCAAGCTGATCATCCACGGCACCGGCACCGGCACCGGCCTGGATGGGATGGTCGACAGGCTCGTCGCCACCCACGGCTTCGACGTCGCGAAGGATCCGGGGGGCTTCGGGCCCAGCGATCACGCGAGCTTCTATGCCAAGAAGATCCCCGTGCTCCATGTTTTCACCGGCACCCACGCCGATTACCACCGCCCCACCGACACCCCCGAGAAGATCAACTACGACGGGATGTGCCGAATTGCCCGGATGGTGGCCGAGGGGGTGAAGGAACTGGCGCGGGCGCCGCAGGCCCCGGCCTACATCGAGGTGGCCGGTCGGCAGACAATGGCCCGACGCGACGGCGATCGGCCCTACTTCGGCAGCATTCCCGACTTCGCCAAGCCGGGGAAGGGGTATGCGATCTCCGGGGTTTCCAAGGATTCACCGTCGGCCAAGGGGGGGCTCCAAGGGGGCGACCTCATCATCCGCATCGGGGAGAGCGCCGTCACCGGCCTCGACGACTTCGACAGCGCCCTGCGGAAGCACAAGGGGGGCGAGACGGTGCCGGTCGTCGTCAAACGGGGCGAGCAGGAGGTGACCCTCGAGGTCACGCTCGGCGCCCCACGCTGAGCCGGAGGATTCCTGTTCTCTCGGTGAAAGGCACCCGTTTTTGGCCTTGAGCCGGGCCGACGCCGCTGCCATAGTCCCGCCCCGACCGGCCCTTGCGCCGTGACCACGGATGGTCGCGACGGAGGCCCCGGACCGACCCCGCCGCGGTCGCGGCGGCCGCGCGTGCGACCCAGCAAGGAGTGCTATCCGTGAAGTGGCAACTGGCAGCGATTCTCTGTGCAATCCTCGCGGTGCCCACCGCGGCCCACGCTCAAGCCCCGCAGCGTCCGGCGGCGCCCCCCGCTGCCGCCGCCCCTGTGGCGCCCACTGCCGCCAGTCCGGCGACGCATGTGGCGGTGATCGACGTCGGCTACATCTTCAAAAACCACGCCCGCTTCAAGGCGGCGATGGATCGGATGAAGGAAGAGGTGATGGCCGCCGAGAACACCCTCAAGGCAGATCGTGACCGGATCAACGGGATGATGGAGCAGATCAAGGGCTTCAATCCCGGCACGCCAGAGTTCAAGAAACTCGAGGCCGAGATCGCCAAGGCTCAGGGCGACTTCAACGTCGATGCCCAACTCCAGAAGAAGGAGTTCATGGAGCGCGAGGCGAAGGTGTACCTGAGCGTCTACAGCGAGGTGGAGAAGGCCGTCGAGCAGTTCGCCCGTGAGCACCGGATCGCCATCGTCCACCGCTTCGACGGCGACCCAATCGACAACAGCGACCGCAACCAGATCCTCCGCGGGATCACCAAGCCGATCGTCTATCTCGAGCCCGGGATCGACATCACGCCGGATGTTCTCAAGATGCTCAACACCCCGGCCGTGGCGACGCCGGCCGCGGCGCAGCCCCGCACCCGCTGATTCGGGCGCCCCGCGGCTGTCCACTCTGGCGGCCGCGGGGGCTTGGGTCCACCCGCTAATCACTCCCCGGCAGCGTCCATGCCCCGAACCCCACCCGCGCGGCCGCAACGCACCCTCCGCACCGCGGCCGACGTCCACGGGCGGGGCTACTGGAGCGGCCGCGAGAATCGCGTTGAGCTCCATCCCGCTGCCGTCGGCAGCGGGATCGTGTTCGTTCGCGGCGATCTTGCTCCCCCCGCCGCGGTGCCGGCGGTCGTCGGAGCGGTGGTCGAGGCCCGCAACCGCACTCAGATCGTCCGTGGTCCGGCGAGCGTCCATCTCATTGAGCATGTCATGAGCGCCTTGGCGGGCCTGGGCATCGACAACTGTACGGTCGTCGTCAGCGCTGAGGAGTTGCCCGGCATGGATGGCTCGTCGCGTGAATTCGTCGCCGCGATCGACAGGGCCGGCATCGTCGAGCAGGACGCCGCGGTCGATCCGATCACGGTCAGCGAGACGGTGCGTGTCGGCGATGCGGCCAGCTGGATCGAGGCCGGCCCGCCGCGGTTCGCCGGCCTCTCGATCGAGTATCTCCTCGATTACGGCCCCGGGCCGATCGGCCAGCAGCGTCTCGACATCGACATCACCCCCGCCGCCTACCGCAGCGAGCTCTCCTCCGCGCGGACGTTCATCTCAACCGACGATGCGGCCCGATTCCGGGCGGCTGGGCTCGGCGCCACCGTCTCCCCGGGGGATATCGTCGTGTTCTCGGCCGAGGGCCCGATCGGCACGGAGCTCCGCTGGCCTGACGAGTGCGTCCGCCACAAGGTGCTCGATGCCGTCGGCGACCTCGCGCTGGCCGGTCGCCCGCTCCACGCCCACGTCCGCGCCTTTCGCAGCGGCCACGCCCTCAACGCCGGCCTCGTCCGCGAGCTTGTCGCGCGCGATGCGACACGGTGGTTGGGGCGGACGGCCTGACCCGCGGAAACCCGCCGCCCCTCGGATCCTTCCCTGATGTCCGATCCCACTCCTCTGACGCCTCTGGCGCCTCCGGCGGTCCACCCCACGGCAATCGTGGCGGAAGGGGCATGCCTCAGCCCGGGGGTCGTCGTCGGGCCGCACTGCGTCGTTTCTTGTAAAGCCACGATCGGCCCGGGCACGATCCTCGAAAATCATGTCACCGTGATGGGGAACGTGCGGATCGGGGCCCGCAACCGGGTCTTCCCTAATGCCGTCATCGGCGCCGACCCGCAGGACGTCAGTTACCGCGGCAGCGACACGCGCGTGGAGATCGGCGACGACAACGTCATCCGCGAGGGGGTGACGATCAACCGGGCCTCGGAGAAGGAGGACGGCGTGACCGTCGTGGGGAGCCGCAACTTCTTCATGGCCTGTTGTCACGTCGCCCATGACTGCCGGATCGGCGACGGCGTGATCATCGCCAACGGCACGCTCCTCGGCGGGCATGTCCGCATCCACTCCCATGCCTCGCTCTCCGGGGGCGTGGCGGTGCACCACTGGGCGACGATCGGCGGCTACGCGTTCGTCGCCGGGCTGTCGCGGGTGCTCCATGACGTGCCCCCGTACATGCTCTGCGAGGGGGCGCCGGCGCGGCCCCGCTGCGTGAACGTCGTCGCCCTCCGCCGGGGTGGATTCGCCCCGGGCACGGTGGAAGCCGTCACGGAGGCGCACCGGCTCCTCTACAGGGCACGCGTCGGCCAGGCGCAGGCCCGGGAGATCCTCCGCTCGCAATCGATGCTCTTCCCCGAGGTCGAGACAGTCCTCCAGTTTCTATCCAACCAGCAGGAGGGGCGGCACGGTCGCGCCCTTCCCCGACGGAGAGCGGCATGAAGCGCACGAAGGTGGCAGTGGTCGGTTGTGGGCATCTCGGATCGATCCACGCCCGGCTCCTCGCCGGCAGGGCCGATGTCGAGCTCGTCGCCGTCGTCGATCCGTTTGCCGCATCGCGCGACAAAGTCGCCGGCGAGCATGGCTGCCGGGCGCTTGCCGAGCCGGAGGAGCTCATCGGCCTGGTCGAGGCGGCCGTCGTCGCCGCGCCGACCGGTCGGCATGCGGCTGTCTCCCTGCCGCTCCTCGAAGCAGGAATCGAACTCCTCATCGAGAAGCCGATCGCGGCCACCGTCGAGGAGGCGCGAGAGATCGTGACCACGGCCCGGCGCTGTGGCCGGACGGTGGCCGTCGGGCACGTCGAGCGCTTCAACCCGGCCTGGAAGATGGCGGTGGCCCGCGCCGGGCGGATCGTGTCGCTGGAGAGTGTCCGTCTCGCACCGTTCACCTACCGCTGCATGGACGTCGGCGTCATCCACGATCTCATGATCCACGACATCGATCTGGTCCTGTCCCTCGAGCCGGGCCGGCTCGAGCGCGTCGACGCCCAGGGGCTGCGTGCCACCGGCGGCCACGAGGATGCCGTTCGGGCGCAGCTCGTCTTCTCGTCGGGCCTCGTCGCCTCGCTCACCGCCTCGCGGATCCATCCCACGCTCCGCCGCGGGCTGACGCTGTGGTCGAGTGAGGGGGTGGTGTCGGTCGACTTCCATGCCAAGGCTGTCGAGGTCGTGTCGCCCTCCGACGCGGTGCGGAGTGGTACGTTTGTGGCGACCGATGTCCCGGTGGACCAGCGGGCTGCGATGAAGGATGCCTTCTTCAAAGACGTCCTCCCCCGTGAGACGCTGGCGATCCCGGAGGCGAATGCCATCGCCTGTGAACACGACGACTTCCTCGGCGCCCTCCGCGAGGGACGGCAGCCGCTGGTGCCGGCGACGGCAGGAGCTGCGGCCCTCGAAATCGCCAATCGGGTCGTCGACAGCCTCCGCACCACGACGCTGGGGCGGAGCCATGTCCCGGCCATCGTGCCACTTCCTTCCCGGCTCCGCCGGACGGGCTGACCGGTACGGCTTTCCCTGTCGCCGGGAAGCCCTCTGCGTTTCCCAGTGTGACGCGGCTCTGACGGCGCCTCGCGGCCGGGCGGAGCGGAGGAGCGTGGCTGTCCGATGATGAAGGTGCCCTGGAGCCTTCTCCGGGCCCCGCCTTCCGCGCGCCCCATATGCCCCATTCCCGGTTCCTGCCGGCCGTCCTCGCCCTGCTGCTCCTCCCTGCCTGCCTCGCGCGGCTGGCCAGCGGAGCGGCGCTTCCCCCCTCGGTCGTCGAGGGCTGGGACGAGCGGCTCGCGCTGTTCGACGTAGAGGAGCCGCTCGAGTTTGACGGCTTTGGGCTCGAGGATTTCCAGGGGGCAGGATCGATGGCCTCTGGCCTACGGGCGAGCGACCTGGCAGCGCCCGGGGCCCCGACGCCGCTGCGGGTGCACGTGAAGGGGCCGACGGGCGCGGATCAGGCAGCCAATCCGCTCCAAGCGGAGCTGAAGGGGCGGATCGAGGGGATCGATCTCTCCGCCGGCCTGCTCGCCGATCGGATGGTGATCGAGGCGGGGCCGCAGAAGTTTGTCGGCGGGATGGCGATGGCCCACGATCATACGAAAGGGCGCGAATCGCTGGAGCTCCGCACATCGATCGCCCAGGCCCCCACGGCGGCAAAGATAGCGCTCGAGTTGGGGCCGCGGATCGAGCGCCGCCTCCCCGGCGGGATGACGCTGTTCTTCGACGGCAAGGCGGAGGCACAATCAGCCCCGCAGGGCTCGACCCACCAACCGCTGGCGGGCCCGATGTCCGACGGCATCGGCCTCATCGGCCTCACGGGCCGCACCGGCCTGATGCGGTGAGGACGCCGGTCCGCCCCCGGTGCGACCTGAGCCGATCCGTGCTCGGCGTCGCCCCGCCGATCAGGCGAGGTCGCGATCCTGGAAGAGGACCAGCGCCACGAGGAGCGCCACGGCCGAGTAGAGGGCCGAATAGAGCGCCGCCCACCCCAGATAGCTCCACGGCACCGGCACGCCGCCGACGACGGCGGCCTCGATCGTGAAGTGCTCGAGCACCGGGAGGATCGTCGCGAATAACTGCCCCACGAATCGCACGATCGCGAACTTGCCGACGCTCGACTGGACGATCAGCGGCACGAGGTGGCCAAGGGCGTAGACCGTGAAGCAGATGATGAGGTTGGGCACCATGCCGAGCCGCGTCGACACCGCCAGGCTCACCGCCGCCAAGAGGATCGTCTCGAGGAGCGAGAGGACGAGGCCGGGGACGATGGTGATCATCTCGTCGGCGCAGTCGCGCCACACCGGATCGAGTTTGCCCCCCTCACGGGCGTCGTAGACGACCTTGAGGCTCGTCGTCGCCATGAGGATCGTCCCGAGGACGAGGAACACCAAAAGGGCGACGAGTACGAGCCCGACGAACTTCCCGAGGACGAACTGCCACCGCGTCAGCGGCTTGGAGAGCACGGTGAGGGCCGTCCGGCCTTCGATCTCGTCGGCCACCGCGACGCTCGCCGTCCAGACCACGACCAGCAGCGCCAACACCTTGATGAGGGTCAGGCCGCTGTCTTTGAGCATCTTCACGTCCTCGCCGAACGTGTTGTAGGGGATGACGATGAAGGCCAAGAGCATCACTGCGCCGAGGATCAGTGCCACCGCGAACACCGGTTGGCCGATCGCCTCCTTTGTCGTCGCCGAGGCGACGGCCGCCGTCCGCCGCGGGATGAGCCGGAAGAGGGCATAGGCCAGGCTGATCGCCAGGATCGTGATCACCGTCCAGGGGAGGATTCCCACCTGGGGGTTCTCCGGCACGAGCCGAGCGCGGACGGTGAGTTCGGCGGGTGCGGCGCCTGCATTGCTGATCTCGATCCGGGCCTTTTGCCCGATGAACGGATTCGGTTTGTTCGTCTCGTCACCCCGCTTCCACCGCCAGATCGTCCTGGGGAGGAGTTCGATGTCGGCCTGCTTGGCCAGCGCGAAGCCCTCGATCGGCTGCTGCGTGCGGACGACCAGCGGCTGGGCCGCGTCGAACTCGAGCCCCTCGATCTCCTGTGGCCGGAGGTTGAGCTCAAACTCCTCGAGCGTGGCGCCGGCTGGGACGGAGAGGCGCTGCTCGAAACGGTCGGCCGAGGAGAGCCGGGCCAGCGACCGGCCGATCTGATTGAGGGGCACCAGCGGGGTGAAGGCGATGGCCACCGCCGAAAGCGTCAGCAACAGCCAGCCGAACGGGCCGGCGAATCCGTCGCCCAGGCTCGCGCGCGCCTCGGCCGCGGCGCGGGGCTGAACGACCCGCAGCACCGCCCAGACGAGAAGCATCACGGCTAGGGCAATCAGCGCCCCAGTGCCCAGCAACCAGATCGGGGGAAGGGCGATCGACCAACGGTTGGCGAACAGTGGCGTCATGGGAGGTGCAGCAGCGAAAGGGGACGATGGGGAGAAGGACAGAAGCGATCAATGGGGGACCTGCCCGGCAGGCCACGGAGCGGGGGTTGTACGGGTGCCGGGCCCGGTCGGTTCCTTGCCGCCGCCCCGAGGTGACGATCTGGGGCGACGCTCCGGGGTGCCGGTCCGCCTATTGTGCCTCGGAAGCGGTCTCCAGTGAAGGATCCAGCGGCAACGGGCCGGCAAGCACCGTCGTGCCGGTCCCGTGGAGGGGCCAGCGGGCCAGCACCCGGTGGACATCCTCGAGGCTGAGGTTCTCGATCGTCCGCAGATCATCGGCCACGGAGCGGTAGTCGCCGGAGTGGGCCCATTCCGGGCCAACGTCGAAGAGGCGGCGGCGGGGGCGTTCGCCGAGGAGCACCCACCGCCCGGCGAGCTTGTTGCGGTTTTGCTCGAACTCCCGCCGGTCGAGCCCCTTCTCAGCCGCCGCCCGGTAGACCTCGTCGATCATCCCGAGGAGCTCCTCGGCGTCTTCGGGATCGCAGGAGAGTTGGGTGGCGAACATGCCGGCGTCGAGGAAGTCTTGGTGGTGGCAGGAGGCCTGTTCGGCCCGGCCGGTATCGACCATCGCCCAGTAGAGCCGGCTGCCAGAGGTGTCGCCAAGGATCGCCGCTAGGAGCTTGGCGGCGAAGCGGTCGTCGTCGTCGCCGGCTGGGCCGCGGGACATCTTCACGGCGTACTCGAGCGTCGACGTCGGGCGGGTGATGAGCTCGAGGGTCGGCGCGTGCGACGCCCGGAGGTCGAGCGGGGCGCGACGGGGGGGAATCGCCAACGGCTCCCAGTCGCTGCACCACTCTCGGGCCGATTTGACAAGCGCCTCAAAATCGACGGCGCCTGTGGCACAGAGGACGATGTTGGCCGGCGAGTAGCGGCGGCGGTGGTAGTCGCGCATCGCCTCGACCGGCATCCGCTCGATCGATTCGACCGTCCCGAGCACGCTTCGTGCCAGCGGATGATGGCCGAAGAAGGTTGCCCGGCAGCGGTCGTCGGCGCCGAACGGAGGCTGGTCGTCGTACATCCGGATCTCCTCCAGGATGACGAGCTTCTCGGTGTCGAAGTCGTCCTCGCGGAGGGCGGGGCGCATCATCCGCGCCAACAGCGCCGTTGCCTCGATCTGCTGTTCGGGGAGGACGGCGGCGTGATAGGCGGTGTCTTCTTCGCTCGTGAACGCATTGGCGCTCGCGCCCATCCAGTCGAAGCGACGGTTGATCTCGTCGGCCGAGAGGTCGTTGGTCCCCTTGAACACCATGTGCTCGAGGAAATGGCTCGCACCCCACTCGGCGTCGGTCTCGTCGCGGGCACCGGTCTTCACGAAGAAGCCGATGCTCGTGGAGAGGGCGGTGTCGGTGACTTCGGCGATCACATCGAGCCCGTTGGGGAGACGTTCATGCAGAAACTTCACGCGGCACCTCCAGCGGTTCTTTGCCCAGCGACACGATCGTCAGTCCGGCGGGGCGGTTTGCCGCCAGCCAGCCCTCCACCGACGCCACGTTGAGCCGGTCGTAGCGGGCGAGCTCCTCGGCCAGGCTCCGCACCGTCCCGAGGTGGTACCACTGTCGGGCGATCCAGGCCGCCCGCGCCGCGCTCGACTCCTGCTGCATCACCAGGGCACTCTTCGCCCGCGACTTGACCCGGTCGAGCTCCGCCTCCTCGATGGTGCCGGGGAGCCGGTCGATCTCGGCGAGCATGACGTCGAGCGTCTCCTGGGCCCTGGCCGCCGAGGTGCCTGAGTAACAGATGGCCGAGGCGTAGTCGCGGAGCGTGTGGTAGCCGGCCGACACGCTGTAGCACAGGCCACGCCGCTCCCGAACCTCCGAGAACAGCCGCGAGCTCGATCCCCCCCCGAGCACTGACAGGGCCGCCGAGGCCTCGTAGGACTCGTCGTGCCGGTACGGGGGCACCGACCAGGCCAGGGCGATGTGGGTCTGCTGCGAATCGTGGGGCACAAACCGGATCCGTTCGCCACGGCTCCCGATCGCCACCGCTGACGCGTCGTCAGTGCCCCAGTCGCCGAACAGCGCCTCGACGCGGGTGACGAAGTCGTTCCAGTCGATCCGTCCGGCCACGGCGATGATCATCCCGCGCGGCACGACATGGGCCCGGACGAACGAACGAACGTCGTCGACTCCGATCGCCTCCACATCGGCACTGATTCCCTCGGAGGGCATGCCGAGCGGATGCGGATAGTGGAGTTGGCGGAGGGCCGACATGGCGCGGTGGGCAGGATCGTCTTCGGTGCCGGCGAGGTTTTGGAGAACCATCTGCCGGGCATTCTCGAGCTCGTCGTCGGGGAGACGGGGACGGCGGAGGATGTCGGCATAGATCGGCAGGGCGATGGGGAGTTGCCGCGCCACCATCGCCCCGGCGAAGCTCGCGTGGCTCGTCGACACCGACTGCGCCCACTGGATGCCGGAGCCTTCGAGAATCTCGACGATGTCGCGACTCGTGCGGTCGCCCGCTCCGCGGAGCATCATTTCCCCGGAGAGCGTCGCCAGGCCGCAGCGCCCGGGGCCGTCATGAACGGCGCCAGCGGGGGTGTGGAAGGCCACGGCCACCGATTCGAGGCCGGGGAGGTCTTCGCCCAGAAGGACGATGCCATTGTCGAGCGTGGCCGAATGGAGGGTTTGTTTCACAGTCTCAGACAAGGTTGGCGGCGACGGGGAGCGGAAGCGACGCGGGGAGAGGCAACCAGAGGAGTGATTTTGGACGGGCGAACCGCCCCGGCCCTCTTGCCCCCCGGTCAATTCCCCTCCGGCGACCCGGCGGGCTGCCAGGCCCTCAGGGCGCCCCCAAGAATAGCAGCCTGCGAAAAACGTGCCGCAAACAGCGCGGCCGGGGCTGCCAGGGCTGACTTTTTCCAAGCGCCCTCATTCCAGGGGCCGTCATTCCAAGGGCCGTCAGAGGCGCACTGTCAGAGGAGGGCCGGCTCCCGCTCCTGGAACTGCCAGGAGGCTTTGTCGACGACTTTGTAGATCGTTTTGGCGCAACAGAAGCCGAGCCGGCGGTACAGGCTGACGGCCCGAACGTTGTCGGCCGTGACTTCGAGGGTTGCCCGGGGGAGGCTCTGCTCCGTGAATCCGCGGACGGCAGCGGCGATGAGGACTGACCCGAGGCCGCGGCCGCGGTGCCCCGGCACGACGCCGATATTTTGGATCGATCCGGCGCCGCTTGCATCAATCACTCCCTGGATCGTTCCGCACCACTCCACCTCCGCCGGTCGCGCGACTTGAGCATCGGTCTCAAGTCCTGGGGGAAGAAGGCGGGAGCGGGCGATCAGCCAGGTTGCCCCGGGAAGAAATCCCCCTTTGCCGCGGATCTCCCGCATCAGCCGCCGGCAGCCTTCGAGGTCGCCCAGGCAGGGGAAAACAACGGCATCGATCTCGCTGCGGAACGAGCGGAACTTCGTCCGGGCGTGGGCGTCGATGAGCCCTTCGTGCCAGGGCACGAGCCGGTAACCGGGGGGCAGGTCCTCTGCCATACCGGTCAGCGAGGAGCCGTCAGACGAGCGCGAGGTCGGGCAACCTTCCGCCCCGAGGGCTAGGTCCATTCGGAATCGTTTGAAGTAAGCCGAGTCCATCCACTTTTCTCCCCGTCCTTCCCAGACGATAGGACGCTCCGCCGAGGTGGTCAACGCGCCGGTTGCCACGATCGATGTTCCGGGGATGCCATGAAGGGCCGGGAAGGGCCGGCGGCAGCGGAGGAAGGGGCAAAATCGGCGGTGATGGCTGGTCGGATTGGTCTGCTTCGCGCGGCGACGATAGACTGACGGGCGAGATTTTGGGCACTCAAAGATTGTTTTTTGAGAGATCAAAAAAATGAGCATTTTGTTGCTGATGCCATCTCTCGCGTCGCGCCTCGGAGTGGCCCTCGCCCCGATCCTCGCACTAGTCCTCGCGCTGGTCGCCGCGCTGGGGCAGGGGCAATGCGATGCCGCTGATCGGCGCCTCCGAGTCGTGGCCACGACGACGGTGGTGGCTGATCTCGTCCGCCAGATCGCCGGCGATCGAGTCGACGTCGACTGCCTGATGGCAGCGGGGATCGATCCCCACAGCTACAAAGCCACCCCGCGCGACGCTGACCGGCTCGCCCGGGCCAATCTCGTCGTCGCCTCCGGCCTCCATCTCGAGGGGAAGCTTGCCGATCTCCTCGAGCGCCTCTCGCGGCGCGTGCCGCTGATCGCTGTGGCCGACGCCATCCCCGCCAGTCGCCTCCTCGATGCCGGAGCCGGATTGCACGACCCCCATGTGTGGTTCGATGCCGAGCTGTGGAGCCTTGGGGTTCCGGCGGTCGCGGAACGGTTGGCAAAGCTCGACCCGCCCCACGCCGAGGCCTACCGCGAGGCGGGGCGGGACTATGCGGAGCGCCTTGTCGCTCTCCACGGGGAGCTCCGCGAGTCGCTTGCGGAGATTCCGCTGGAACGTCGGGTGATGGTGACGGCCCACGACGCCTTCCGCTACTTCGGTCGGGCCTACGGGATCGAGGTCGTGGGCATCCAGGGGACGAGCACCGAGTCAGAGGCCGGGCTCGGCGACATCAATCGGCTCGTCGATCTCGTCGTCACGCGGAGGCTCCCGGCGGTGTTCGTGGAGACGAGCGTCTCCGACCGGAACGTCACGGCGCTCCGCGAGGGGGCCGGGGCCAGGGGCCACACCGTCGGGCTCGGCGGGCGGCTCTACTCCGATTCCCTCGACGCCCCGGGAAGTGGGGCGGGCACGCTCGAAGAAGCGCTACGGGCGAATGTGGCGACGATCGTGTCGGCCCTCGCCAAGCCTGCGCCTGCCCGGTCGGCATCGAAATGAGCGTGCGATTGGAATGACGATGTCGACCACCTCCGCCGGCCTCGAGTTTCATGATGTCACGGTGGCCTATGGCCGCAGGCCCGTGCTCTGGAATGTCGACCTCACCGTGCCGGGGGCCTGCCTGTTCGGGATCATCGGCCCCAATGGCGCCGGGAAGAGCACGCTCCTCAAAGCGGCGCTCGGGCTTGTGCCGCTGGCCGGCGGCGAGGTGCGGATCCTCGGCGCGCCGCTCGAGCAGGTTCGCAGTCGGGTCGGGTATGTGCCCCAGCGGGAATCGGTCGACTGGGACTTCCCGGTGACCGTCACCGACGTCGTCCTCATGGGGACCTACGCCCGGCTCGGCTGGCTGCGGCGGCCCGGCCCGCGCGAGAGGAGCTTGGCGGCGGAATGCCTCGACCGCGTCGGCCTCGCTGACGTCGCCGACCGGCAGATCGGCCGGCTGTCGGGGGGGCAGCAGCAGCGAGTTTTCCTGGCTCGGGCGCTGGCCCAACAGGCCGACGTCTACTTCCTCGACGAGCCGATGGCGGGGGTCGATGCCCGATCGCAGGAGCGGATCTTCCGGGTCCTCTCCGATCTCCGTGCCGAGGGGCGGCTGGTGGTCATCGTCCACCACGATCTCCGCAGCGTCGCCGAGTGGTTCGACGCGGTCGCGCTCATCGACATGCGCCTCGTCGCCACCGGGCCGGTGGCAGAGGTGCTGACGCCGGAGAATCTGCGGCGGACGTATGCCGGCCGGCTCGATGTCCTCGACGAGATCGGGCGGGCCGTCGCCGAAGGAGGGCGGACGCCGTGATCCCCGCCATCGCCGACCTGTCTTTCCCCGCCGGTTGGATCCCTCCCTACAACACGCTCGTGGTCGCCGCCGGCGTGGCGTCGGTGGGATTCGCGGCCGGTGTTGTTGGCTGTTTCGCCGTGCTCCGCCGCCGCGCCCTGGCCGGCGACGCAGCGGCCCACGCCACCCTCCTCGGCGTCGGCCTCGCCTTTCTCCTCGGCGGCGGGCGGCGCGACTTGCCGCTCCTCCTCGGCGGAGCGCTGTCGACGGCGATCGCGGCGCTTCTGGCGCTGGTGCTCATCGGTCGCTGGACGCGGACTCGCGACGATGCCGCCACTGCGATCGTTCTCGGCGTGTCGTTCGGCGCCGGGATCACGCTCCTCTCGGGGATCTCCGCCCGCGGCATTCCCGGCAGCGCCGGGCTCGAGCAATTCCTCCTCGGCCACACCGCCGGGCTGACCGCCGCCGACGCCATGATCCTCGGTGCCCTGTCGCTCCTCACGGTTGCCCTGGTGGCGCTGTTCCTCAAGGAATCGACCCTCGTAGCCTTCGATCCGCTGTTTGCCGCGGCCAGTGGCTGGCCGGTGACGCTCATTGATTACGCGTTGGTGGTCCTCGTGGCCGTGATGGTCGTCGTCGGGCTGCCGGCGGCCGGGGCCGTGCTCGTGACCGCTTTGGTCGTGATCCCGCCGGTGACGGCGCGGCAATGGACCGACTCGGTCGGGGTGATGCTCCCGCTGGCCGGGCTGTTCGGGCTCGTCGCGGCACTCTCCGGCGTGGCGGTGAGCAGTGCCGTGCCACGGATGCCGACCGGGCCGCTGGTCGTGATCGCTGCCTCCGTCCTCCTCACGATCTCGCTCCTCATCGCCCCGCGCCGCGGCGGGCTCGCCCGCTGGCTGCGGTCCCGGCGGACTATGGCAGCGTGGGCCGAGGGGCGGCTCCTCGAAGTGGCCCTGCGGCTCGAGGCACAGGGGCCCTTCACCCGGGAGCAGCTCCTCGCCAAGACGCCGGGCGCTGCGGCCGACAGCGCCTTCAAGCGGCTCGTTCGCTCGGCGGCCATCGAGCCGGTGGTGACACGCGTGGGCACCGATGCCTGGCGCCTCGCGGTGTGGGGGCGGGAGCTGGCTGCCGAGCGATCGCGCCGGCTCGCGGCCTGGACGGAGGTCCTAGAGGCCGCGCGGGAGGATGCCCGTGGGCATCTCACGATCGACGTCCCGTCGCCGGAGGCGGTCCTCGGCGCGGCGCGGATGAAGGCGATCCGCGAATCGGCCGCCGCGGCCCGCAACGCCGCAGGCCCGGCCTGAGGGGGGTATGTCTGTAGCGAGGCAGCTTCATGATGGAGTTCGACAGCACCCACCTCTGGATGCACTTCTGGGCGATCGCCACGGCGGCCACCGTGTCGGCCGGCTGTGCGCTCGTCGGATCGTTTCTCGTCGTCCGGCGGTTGAGCCTCCTCGGCGACGCGATCAGCCATGCAGTGCTCCCCGGCATCGTGTTGGCCGTCCTCGCCGGTGGCCGGCCGGGCGGAGCGGGGGTGTTTCTCGGCGCCGTCGTCGCGGCGCTGGTGACGGTGTGGCTCACGAATCTCCTCGGCACCCATGCCGGGCTCGCTGAGGACGCCGGCGCGGGCGTCGCCTTCACGACCCTGTTCGCGATCGGCGTGGTGCTCGTCTCGGCCCTAGCCTCACGGGTCGACATCGATCCGGGGTGTGTCCTCTACGGGATCCTCGAGCTTGTTCCCTTCGACACCGTGCCGATCCTTGGGCTCGAGGTGCCGCGGGCGCTGTTGGCCGCGGCGACCGTCCTTTTCTTGCTCGTTGTCGCGGCGGCCCTCTGCTGGAAGGAGCTCGTGTTCACCGCCTTCGACCCGGCCGCTGCCCGCGCCGCGGGGCTGCCGGTCGGCCTCGTCTCGGCCGGCCTCCTTGTCGCCACGAGCTTGGCGACGGTGGCGAGCTTCGAGGCGGTTGGTGCGATTCTCGTCGTGGCGATGCTCGCCGTCCCCGCAGCGGCAGCCGAGCTCCTCGTCCGCCGCTTCCACCGCATGCTCTCGGTCGCGGTGGCCCTCGGGGTGGCAGGAAGCATCGTCGGGTATCTCGCTGCCTGGCACTTCAACACCAACGCCGCCGGGATGATCGCCGTCGTTCTCGGGATCGAGTATCTGCTCGCGGCGCTGTTGGCGCCGGGGGATGGAATCGTGGCGCGGGTGGTGAGCCGCGAGTCGCTCCGCTGGCGCGTGGCCTGCGAGGATCGGCTCGCGAGCTTGTGGCGCGCGGAGGAGGGGGATGCGGCGGCCCTCGCTCCCCGGACGCTCCTCGATCGGCTCGCGCAAGCCCGGCTCGTCTTCGGAGGGCGGATCGGCCCGGGCAGTGCCGGGGGGCTGACCGACATCGGCCGTGAGGAGGCGCGGGTCATCGTCCGCTCCCACCGCCTCTGGGAGGCTTGGCTGGGGCGCCATGTCGCCCTGCCGCTGGATCATCTCCATCCCCCGGCGGAATGGATCGAGCACCATCTCGGGGCCGAGGTTCGGGGGCGTATCGCCGCCGATCTCGACGGGGACGAAGGCGATCCGCACGGTCGCGACATTCCCCCCGAGGAGTTTCCCCCGCGCTCGGCCGATCAGCCGGCACGGTGAGATTCGCCAGGGGGCGTCATGCCACCGGGAGCATCGCCCGCAGCGCGGCCAAGTTTTTCCGGTCGATGGCGGGATCGACCTTCCCGTCAGCCCCCTCCTTCGGCGTCTCGAGGATCACCGGGACGGCGACGAGCCGCGGATCGTTCATGAGGAGCCTAAATGCTTCCGGGCCGATCTCTCCTTCACCGATCGCCTCGTGACGATCGACCCGCGAGCCGAACGGCTTCTTCGAATCATTGGCGTGAATGACCTTCAACCGCGCAAGTCCGATGAGGCGGTCGAAGGCGGTGAGGGTGGCGTCGAGCTCGGCAGCGGGCGCGAGTGGATAGCCGGCAGCGAAGACGTGGCAGGTGTCGAGGCAGACGCCGATGCGCTCGCCACACTGGCCGGTGGCGTCGATGACGGCGAGCATCGCGGCGATTTCGTCGAAGGTGTCGCCGAGGCAGGAGCCTTGCCCGGCGGTGGTCTCGATGAGGATTCCGGCATGGAGATGCGCCGTCTGTTGGAGGGCCTTTGCGATTCCCTCGGCCGCGCGGGCCACGGCGACGGGCCGGGCTTGAGCGCCGGCGGCCCCCGGGTGAGCGACCACCCAGGGGATCGCCAGTTGCTCGGCGCGCTCGAGCTCGAGGACGAGCCCGGCGATCGACTTGTCGCGGAGCGTGTCATCGGCCGACGCCGGATTGATGAGATACGAGTCGTGGACAACCACGCACGCCAGCCCGGCCGCGCTCACAGCGGCCCGGAAGGTCTCGGCTTCCGCGGGGGAGATCGGGGCCGCGTCCCAGCGGTTGACGTTGCGGGTGAAGATCTGAAGGCAGTGGCAGCCGGTCTCGACGGCCCGGTCGACCGCCTTGGAGAGGCCGCCGGCGACCGACTGGTGGGCCCCGAGGAGCCGCGTGGAGAGACCGGCCGGCAGCGGAGCCGCGGCGTTGGTCGATCGGGGGGCTGGGGAAGCGGAAGGCTTGCGGGACATGGGGTGACCGGACTCGATCCGGGGCCAAAAGGGTGTGGAGAAGGTTTCCGCCGCTGGATGCGGCGGCGGTCGACTCAGGAAACCGTCAGCGTTTCCTGAGGTCGACAGGGGAAAAAAGGTCATGGCTGACTTTTTCCACGGACATCAAGAGGTGTCCGGCGGACGCCCGCAGCCGCGCGGATCGGGGGAAGTAATGCCGACGAACGATTGATTTTGACGGATTTCCCCGGCGTCGTACACTTGCAACGCTCAAACCTTCTGGAGGCGTCGACGTGGGGAACGCAGTCTGGTTCGTCGTCACCGTGGGGGTGGCTGCCCTGGCAGGGGTCGCCACGTCCCTCGCTATGCGCCCCATCCGTCTGGCCCGTCTGGCCGAAAAGCTCGCGCGGGCCCAGCGCGACTTCCATCGCCAGCGGGAGCAACTCGAGGCGAAGTTCATCGACCGTGCTGCCGGCACGGGAAAGCCCCGCGGGCTCCGCTGGAGCGACGTCGATTTCGACGACGACGTCCTCTACGTCCGCGAGCGGCGCACCGGCTGCCTCAAGGCGCTGGTGGCGATCGAGGTGTCGTTTGAGGCGATCGAAGGGGGCGGGATGGAAGAGGTCGAGGCGGTCTCGACGATCCGCGCCGCCACCGCCGAGTTTCTCTACGACACCAATCGCTGGGTCACCGAGGGGCGGGTTTATTTCAATCTCCTCCCCACCGC
>Ga0164294_10000715_pt1 | contig 31477 bp, 24 predicted proteins | sample GEODES005metaG_FD_111479 | JGI IMG/M metagenome (GOLD analysis project Ga0164294, IMG submission 111479) | Oligotrophic lake water microbial communities from Sparkling Lake, Wisconsin, USA - GEODES005 metaG | ecosystem: Environmental > Aquatic > Freshwater > Lake | place: USA: Sparkling Lake...
AGTTCTTGAACCAGCGATTTCAATTCAAGCAATTGAGACTCAATGGCGACAGAAATGCCAATCACATCAAACCATTCGTTGGCAACAGCCCGGACGAGTTCTTCTTTGGTGGATGACACTTCAATCACCACGCTAGCACCTTCTCTTCTGAATAAATCCCCCACAATGGTGGCGCCCAAAAGATGCGATGAACCCGGCGCGCAGCACATCATCACATTGGTTTTATCACCCTTGCTGTGTTGGCCTTCACGAAACTCATAGCCCAGGCGATAAATGACGTGGTGCATCACGGCCAGGCCACAAGTGACCTCTGCGAAGCTGCACAAATCTTTGTCCCAAAGCGAGCCCAAGTGTCTGGCTGCTGGGGTGATCAACTCTAAAAAGATTTTTTCTTGTGCAAAACCTTGTGCGATCAGCGCGTCCACAATGTGGTTCACTCGCAAGGAATCGCCATTCCGACAGGCATCAGTGAAGTCACTGAATTCAGGTAAGGCCACTGCATCGGCGCCTGAAACCTCCGGCGATGCCAACCGTTCGCTGTAGTGTTGGGAATTCAAAAGTCTGGGAATGAGTTGCTTCCCAATCACATCCTCAAGATACTCCTTGCACTCATCATTTGCGGATCCTTGAACACTCAATCTATGCAAGCTATTCAATTTAGTCATGCAAAATTCCTACGGGCTAATGAGCGTGCCTTCAAAGTGAAGGGTGATCGGGGTAGTTCTTCTCCAGCAAAATAGCATACCAATCCGCTTGCGTTCATTTTGCACACTTTTCAGACTGAACGCCACTGTCAATTACCCTTGGTTTTAAAGGGAAAATAATGAAAACGAAAGTAAGGGGTTGTGAGTATTTGGCGACGCCCTGTTCAGGCGCTGGCGTCGGCGTCGGCATCGTTTTCTGACAAAACTCCGAATCTTCTGAGCTTGACATACAGACTTTGACGCGAAAGTCCCAGCATTTCGGCTGCAGAAGCGCGGTTGTTGTGCGTTAATTCGAGGGCAACCTCGATGCACATGCGTTCAATCGTATCGACGGTATCGCCCACGATGTCCTTTATGGGTCGGCGGCCCACCAACTGCGACAATTCAGCAAATGGATTGGGCACTGCCGGAGAGGTCTGCGCAGACGACTGCGAACGCCGATTTAAATCTCGCACGAACATCACAAAGAGGGGCTCTGGCTTGGCCAAATAAACGCCGGAGATCTCAACGGGCAACGTCATGCCTGACAGCGTCCTTACTTCTGTGGCAAAGTTTCTTACGGGCTTTTGTTGTTTCAATGAGGTGTTAAGCACACCCCAATCCACTGCACCACGGATCAACCATCGTTCTAAGGACTGTCCCACCACTTGTGACGCCGCCGTCAAGCCCAGCAGCGCCATGCCTTCCTCATTCACACTTCTCACCGTGCCAGAAAGGTCTGTCAGGAGCCATCCGTCCGGGAAGTGCTCCATCGCTTCACTCAAAACCACGGAAGCGTCTATTTTCAGATGAGAGGCGGCGGAGGGCTCGCGCTGGGTCAGGCGAACCAAAAATTGCGCCCCACCTTCTTGCCTGAATACATTGGCCGATACCGTCATGGGCGAGGGGGCCCCCAGAATGGTGGCCGAACACATTTCAATTCTGCCGGTCGCGAGGGCGGTTTTGAGGAGGGATTGAACCTCGCCTTGACTTTCGGGCTTGAAGCACTCTCGGAAATCCCGACCCACCAGTCGTTTGCCAGCGTCTTTGAAAAGCGATTGGGCGCCTGCATTCGTTTCAATCAAACGGTATGAATGCGTATCCAATACCAACACAGCTTCGGGCGAGGTTTCGAACAGGACGCGGTAACGTGCTTCAATGTGCCTGAGCCTCAGAAAATCACGTTCCATAGACTGCTGAGTTTCAACCAGGCGCCGTTGTAGTTCTGCAAGGCGCTCCAGGTTTCGTCCTATGGCCAATAGTTTGTTGCCTTTTAGCGCAACAGTGATGTATTGGATCGCAGCCTCACCGCCAGAGGGCATCGGGTGATTGACGTGGCGCCAAAGTAGGTTTTGAGGTTCCGGTTGGATGACCAGTAAATCTTGAATTTTCCGCTTGCTTTCGGTGGTCACAATGTCTATCCACCGCTTACCGAGCCAGTTATGGCAACCCAAGGTCGCCATAGTGTCTTGTCCAGTTGACACGTCTTCGATGAAGCCTTTGTCGCTAATGACCAAACTCACATCAGAAACCGATCCTAACAGTTTGTTGAAGTTAACTTCATTAAGATCGGCAAAGTTCATCATTTTGTTGAATTTATCAAGGTAATTTATATTTAATGTAATTATATCATAATTTACGCGTCAATGTGTCATTTTTTTTAGACATATTGATGTCATAAACATTTATAAAATAATCTCATGGAGCGAGATTACGCCGCAAAAGAGCGGGGCGAAGCAGGTGCAGCTTGGGTGACAATTCGAACGGCATGGGCTGCGTCTTTATCCAGTAATGAAGTGCCTGTCCAATTCAGCGCGCCTGGCGATAGGCAAGCCATGGGTCCGCCCACATATATTTTTAAGTTGGGATTGACCGTTGCTTCTCGCAATTCACACACGGCCTGGGAGACGGCATCTAATTGGCGGTCTGTTGAAATCGAAAGCACAACAGCATCAAACCAATCAGACAGGAACATTCTCTTGAAATCTGCAATGTCTTGAGGGGTGGCAAGCATGACCCGCCAGCCACCTTGTCGGAAGAACTCGCTCAACATAAAAGCCCCCATCCCATGCTGAGAGCCAGGTTCTGTCATTAACAGCAGACTCAAACCATTGGATTCGACTCTCCCTTCGTCTAAGAATTCTGTGCTGAAATCGTGCAACGCGCGATGCAGGCGAGAAAAGGCTACGCTGCAGTTGGCAAAGTCCAACTCGTCTGAAGCCCAGAGTTCGCCGATCAGTCTTGCGGACGCTGTAAGCCCCTGGAGGTAAATATCCGCCAGGCAATGACCTTGTCGACGCCATTTCATCAAAATTTTGCGGGTCTCGTCCATGCTGTGGATGGCCGCTTGTGAAAGCAGTTTCACTTGGTCTTGATCGAGAGCGGTGGGCTTGACAAAGCTTGTGCCACCGACCAAGCGAGGGCTAGAGCCAAATTCGAGATTGAGCTTGGCGTCTTGTGACCCTGAAGCCCAATGTTTTTCTATTGAAGTATTCAAGTTTTCAAATTTAAACTGAGACATGGTGACCCCCATCTTTGAACAGACATTGACAGTTTCTTACAAGTTGAACTGACCTGCATCAGTGTAATCCCTAGTTAACACATATATTGTCAATTTTTATTGACACTTTCTTTTTTAAGCTTTAAAGTGCACTCAGTTGATTTGAAATGAAGGCACGCCATGCAGCAATCTCAGCCCCAGGTTTTGTACACGCCAGAGCAGCGCGCCAAGCGTGATGCTACGCGGTGGACCCTGGTGCAGGGTGTGTTGGCACCGGTTCAATTTTTGGTTTTTCTGGTCAGCCTGTATTTGGTGTTAATGAGCTTGAAAACTGGCGAAAACACCGATTGGGCATTGGCTTCAGTGGTGCTCAAGACCTTGGTGCTGTACGCCATCATGATCACTGGCTGTATTTGGGAAAAGGTTGTATTTGACAAGTACCTTTTCGCACATGCCTTCTTTTGGGAAGACGTTGTCAGCATGTTGGTTATGGCTTTGCACACCGCTTATTTGTGGGTTTGGTGGGAAGGCAGTTGGTCTGCAGGTGATCAACTGTTGTTGGCATTGACGGCGTACATCACCTACGGCATCAATGCAGCCCAATACATCAGAAAACTTCGCATGGCCCGGTTGCAAAAGCCACAGGACAGTCTGTCCAATTCGTCTGTTCAGGTGAGTGCATGAGCCAAGTCATCTCTATCCACAAAGAATCCAGCAAAGGCTGCACAGATGCCAGCCCGCTGGTAGAGCGTGGTCAACGCGAAGTATTTTGTGGTTTAACCGGCATCATTTGGTTGCATCGGAAAATTCAAGATGCATTTTTTCTGGTGGTCGGATCTCGTACTTGCGCCCACCTTATTCAGTCAGCAGCGGGTGTCATGATCTTTGCAGAACCCCGTTTCGGTACTGCCATCATCGATGAGCGAGACCTTGCAGGATTGGCCGATGCCAATGAAGAACTTGACCGTGTGGTCAATCAACTTTTGTCTCGTCGTCCGGAAATCAAGTTACTCTTTTTGGTGGGCTCTTGCCCCTCCGAAGTCATCAAACTGGATTTGTCACGCGCAGCCTCTCGGCTCTCTGTTCAGCATTCACCCACCGTGCGTGTGTTGAATTATTCGGGCAGCGGTATTGAAACCACATTCACCCAGGGAGAGGACGCTTGTTTGGCATCCATGGTGCCAGTGATGCCATCGGCCCCAACCGATGCCGATCCAGAGCTGCTGATTGTGGGCACCTTGGCTGATGTGGTGGAAGACCAGTTTGTGCGCATCTTGAACCACATGGGCATTGAGCGGATTCGATTTTTTCCCCCGCGACATGCGCAACAGCAGGTGCCGATTGGCGCCAACACCCGTTTGTTATTGGCGCAACCCTTTTTAGGCGATACAGCACGTTTACTGCAAGCTCGTGGTGCCAGCTTGTTGCCTGCTCCATTCCCGCTCGGGATTGAGGGCACGACGGCTTGGTTGCAATCTGCTGCCCGTGCATTCGAGGTGTCAACAGAGCGATTTGAAGCCGCTGTGGCGGGACCTATGGCCAGAGCACAGACCGCATTGTCGAAAGCCAAGTTGCATTTAGAAGGTAAAAGCATCTTTTTCTTTCCTGACTCGCAACTTGAAATCCCTTTGGCGCGGTTTTTGTCCCGTGAAATGGGCATGAAATTGTTGGAGGTCGGCACGCCGTATTTGCACCGTCAGCACATGGCCATGGAGTTGGCCATGCTGCCAGAAGGCACCTTTTTGTCGGAAGGCCAGCACGTTGAAAATCAACTCGATCGGTGCCGCGCTTTTCATCCTGACATGGTGGTGTGCGGACTGGGCTTGGCCAATCCCTTGGAGTCTGAAGGCATGACCACCAAGTGGGCGATTGAGTTGGTGTTCACGCCGATTCAAGGCTATGACCAAGCGGGTGATTTGGCCGAACTTTTCACCCGACCGTTGGTGCGTCGCATGCGCTTGGCCGCTTAAAGGAACCCGCGCCATGCAACTCACACTCTGGACTTATGAAGGCCCCCCGCATGTGGGCGCGATGCGAATCGCTACGGCTATGGAAGATGTGCATTACGTGTTGCATGCGCCGCAGGGCGATACCTATGCAGACTTGTTGTTCACCATGATTGAGCGATTGCCAAAGCGCCCACCCGTCACTTACACCACGTTTCAAGCGCGTGATTTAGGCGGTGATACCGCCGAGCTGTTCAAGACTGCCGCGCGCGAAGCCTTTGAGCGCTTCAAACCCAAAGCCATGTTGGTGGGCGCATCCTGCACAGCTGAATTGATTCAAGATGACCCAGGGGGCTTGTGCAAAGCCCTCAATTTACCCGTGCCAGTGGTGGCCTTGGAATTGCCTTCGTATCAGCGCAAAGAGAATTGGGGCGCATCGGAGACGTTTTACCAACTGGTTCGCAAATTGTCTTTGCCACTCAATCAAATTGAAAAGACACAAAGCAGCCAACCGCGTTGCAATATTTTAGGCCCTACCGCCTTGGGTTTTCGGCACCGTGATGACCTGACAGAAATTCGCAAGTTGCTCACAGACATGGGCGTCGAGATCAATGTAGTAGCGCCTTTGACTGCCACGCCTGCAGACTTGGTACGTTTGGCCGATGCGCAATTCAATGTGGTGCTTTATCCTGAAATCGCCAATTTAAGTGCGCAGTGGCTACAACGACAACATGGTCAAGCCTTTACCAAGACCATTCCGATTGGCACCAAAGCGACGCGTGACTTTGTTCGTGAAGTGGCGCAGTTGGCAGGGATTGACCCTGAAGCCGCATTGGTCAAAGCGGAATCGCGCGCTGCTTGGTACGCCCGCTCCGTAGATTCCACCTACCTCACCAACAAACGCGTGTTTGTGTTTGGCGATGCCACTCATGCAGTGGCCGCAGCCAAAGTGGCAGCGCAGGAAATGGGTTTTACCGTCGTTGGCATTGGCACATACAGCCGTGAGTTTGCCCGAGAGGTGCGTGATGCCGCCGCTCTGTATGGCGTTGACGCATTGATCAGTGACGACTATTTAGAAATTGAAGCCAGGATCACAGAGTTGAATCCAGAGTTGGTGCTTGGCACCCAAATGGAGCGGCACATTGCAAAACGCTTAGGGGTTCCTTGCGCCGTCATTTCGGCCCCCGTGCATGTGCAAGATTTTCCAGCCCGCTATTCGCCTCAGATGGGATTTGAAGGCGCTAATGTGCTGTTTGACACTTGGGTTCACCCCCTGATGATGGGCTTGGAAGAGCACCTTATTGGCATGTTTCGAGGTGACTCGGAATTTCACGAAAATGCCGCGCCTTCGCACTTGGGCGGTGGTGTGCATCAGCAATTGCCTCAGTTTGAAAGAGATATTCCCACCGTTGCACCTGCGCTGGAGGACGTGCCATCACAGCTTCAGGCAACGAGCCAAAGTGCGCCAAGCAACACGGTTGCAAGCTGGGATGCAGGTGCTGAAAAAGAACTTAAAAAAATACCATTTTTTGTTCGGGGAAAGGCCCGCCGAAACACCGAACGCTATGCGCTAGAACGCGGCGTCACGGTCATCACTACGGAGACACTTTATGAATCTAAAGCTTACTTCTCACAGTCCTAAGCTGACCACCCGTGACGTCACGCCCATCAAAATGGTGGTGGTCACCATGGACACGCACTTTGCGAGTTCGTTCAATCGCGCCAACGATCAATTGAGGCGAGATTTTCCAGGCCTGACTTGGAGCCTGCACGCGGCCTCTGAATACGCGGGTAACGATGCGCTCATTGCAAAATGCAAAGCCGACATTGCCTCAGCGGACATTGTGTTGTGCGGCATGCTGTTTCTTGAAGATCATTTTTTGCCGATCTTGGACGATTTGCGTGCACGTCGCATGAATTGCGATGCCATGGTTTGCATGGCCAGTGCCACAGAAGTGACCCAACTCACACGATTTGGTCAGTTTGACATGAGCAAGCCGGCCAGTGGCCCAATGGCATTGCTGAAAAAATTACGCGGTGGTGGCAAAGACAAGCCCGCCACAGGCGGTGCCGCACAAATGAAAATGTTGCGTCGCTTGCCCCAGTTGCTGCGCTTCATTCCTGGCACAGCCCAAGATGTACGTTCCTACTTCATCACTTTGCAATATTGGCTGGGTGGGTCTGACGACAATGTTTTGAACATGGTGCGCCACCTGATTGACCGTGGCGCTGACGGCCCGCGTAAATCGTTGCGTGGCAAGGTCAAGGTGGAGGCGCCGGTTGATTACCCTGAAGTGGGCGTTTACCACCCTCGCATGACAGGAAGGTACAGCGAAGATGTCAACGCATTGCCCTTGCCGGCGGGTATTGCCGTGAAAGGCACGGTGGGTGTTTTGTTGTTGCGCTCTTATTTGTTGTCGGGCAATGCGGGTCACTACGACGGTGTGATTTCAGCGCTTGAGGCCAAAGGTTTGCGGGTGATTCCTGCTTTTGCAGCCGGCTTGGATTCCCGTCCCGCCATTGATGCTTTTTTCATCAAGAATGGCCAAGTTTGTGTAGATGCTGTGGTGTCGCTCAGTGGTTTTTCACTGGTCGGTGGCCCTGCCTACAACGATGCCAAGGCGGCTGAAGAGGTGCTGGCCAAACTGGATGTGCCTTATGTCGCAGCACACCCTGTTGAATTTCAGACGCTGGACCAATGGGGGGGGTCAGACCGTGGCTTGCTGCCAGTTGAAAGCACCATCATGGTGGCCATTCCGGAACTTGATGGTTCGACCAGCCCCATTGTTTTTGGTGGACGTCCGGGCGCGGCCGGTGTGACATGCACAGGGTGTCACCATGCCTGCACTTTCGGGGAGAGCAGCAAGGCCCAAGACATGCACTCTTGCCCAGAGCGGGCCATCATGTTGGCCGCTCGCGTGAGCAAGATGGTGGTCTTGAAACGCAGCCAGCGCAAAGACCGCAACTTGGCCATTGTGCTGTTTAACTTTCCACCCAATGCTGGCAATATCGGCAGTGCCGCTTACCTGTCTGTTTTTGAGTCTTTGTGGCATACCCTCACCGCCATGAAGGCGCAAGGTTACCAAGTCGATGTGCCAACAAGTGTGGACGATTTGCGCGATGCAGTATTGCACGGCAACGCCTCACAATACGGCGCTGATGCCAATGTGCATGCCTTGATTTCGGCTGACGATCACGTCAAGCGTGAGCGCTGGCTCCAAGAGATTGAAGCGCAATGGGGCCCTGCGCCTGGCCGCCAATTGAGCAATGGCAGTTCTATTTTTGTGTTGGGCAAAAAATTTGGCAATGTGCTGATCAGCGTGCAGCCTTCGTTTGGTTACGAAGGCGACCCGATGCGCTTGTTGTTTGAAAAAGGCTTGGCACCGACGCATGCATTTTCGGCTTTCTATCGCTATCTGCGAGAAGATTTCAAAGCCCACGCGGTGCTTCACTTTGGCACCCATGGTGCGCTCGAGTTCATGCCGGGTAAACAGTCGGGCATGAGCGGCACCTGTTGGCCTGATCGTTTGATTGACGATTTGCCCAATATCTATTTGTACGCTTCGAACAACCCTTCTGAAGGTGCTATTGCCAAGCGCCGGTCTGGCGCCACCTTGATCAGCTACCTTACACCGCCCATTGCACAAGCGGGTTTGTACAAAGGCTTGAACGAGTTGAAGTCATCGCTAGAGCGTTGGCGTGCGCTGGAGAGTGGTAACAGCGAGCGTGTTGCCTTGGCAACTGTCATACAAGCCCAAGCTGTGGAACTCGATTTGGCGCCTGCAGAGCCTGCATGGGACGTTGCTGCGATGGGTGCCGAGTTGGACCTTACTGTGATGCGCCTGGGTGAAGAAATGCTGGAGTTGGAATACACACTCATTCCGCACGGTTTGCATGTGGCCGGTCGTGCCCCTAGCCCTGCCCAGCAGGTCGACATGTTGCTGGCCATGGCCGAAGCCAATCACGGCACGCAACTTGAGCGTGTGGCTGTAGAGGCCTTGGTGGAAGGTCATTCGCCCGAGCGGGCTTTGACGGCTGCCGGATTGCCACGCCATCACAGCAGCTTAAACGTCTTGCGTGAATTGGTTGAACCTCAGGCCCACCTGGCCGTTGACACCGAAGTGTCCGCCATGCTGAGAGCGTTAGATGCCAGCTACATTCGGCCTGCACCCGGTGGTGACATATTGCGTACGCCGGCTGTGTTGCCCACGGGCCGCAACATCCACGGTTTTGATCCCTTCAGAATTCCAAGTGCCATGGCTGTTCGGGATGGCAAAATTCAAGCCCAGTTGCTGATTGACCGCCATTGTGAAGATGGCAACCCCTTGCCAGAGTCCATTGCCATGGTGCTGTGGGGCAGTGACAACTTGAAGAACGAAGGCGCCCCCATTGCGCAGGCCTTGGCCCTGATGGGCGCCATGCCCCGCTTTGACAGTTATGGACGCATTGCGGGTGCCAGCCTCATTCCGTTAGAAGCATTAGGACGCCCACGCATTGACGTGATCATGACCCTGTCGGGTATCTTCCGCGATCTCATGCCCTTGCAAATCAAGCTCTTAGCCGAGGCCGCATTCTTAGCCGCGTCGGCTGATGAACCGCTTGAGATGAACTGGATTCGAAAGCATGCTTTGGCCTATCAGCAAGAACATGGCTGCACATTAGAAACCGCGTCTTTGCGGGTGTATGGCAATGCCGAAGGCGCTTATGGTTCGAATGTGAACAACTTGGTTGAAAGCAGTCGCTGGGACGATGAAGGCGAATTGGCCGAAACCTACAAGCGTCGCAAAAGTTTTGCTTATGGCCGCACGGGCCGTGCCGTACAGCAAACAGCCCTCTTGCAAACCGCATTGGCCGATGTGCAACTGACCTACCAAAATCTGGACTCTGTTGAGTTGGGCGTGACTACGGTGGACAATTACTTTGACACTTTAGGCGGTATTACCCAGGCGGTGAAGGTGGCCAGAGGTGGGAAAACTCCGCCCGTTTACATTGGCGATCAAACCAAGGGCAACGCCGCTGTTCGCTCTTTGAAAGAACAAGTGGCCATCGAAACGCGCACACGCATGCTCAACCCCAAGTGGTACGAGGGCATGTTGGAGCATGGCTACGAAGGCGTGCGTCAAATTGAAGTGCATGTGACCAACACCATGGGTTGGTCCGCCACTACAGGTCAAGTACAACCATGGGTCTACAAGCAACTGTCTGAGACATTCATGCTAGACCCCGCCATGCGTGATCGCTTGGCGAAACTGAATCCAACGGCCTCTGCGCGTGTGGCCAACCGTTTGATCGAAGCGTCTGAACGCAACTATTGGCAGCCCGATGCCGAGACTTTGCAAGCCCTTCGCCAAGCAAGTGAAGAACTGGAAGATCGCCTCGAAGGCGTCTATGAAGGAGCTCCCGCATGAACGTCGAAACCTTACCTTTCCCGACAGTAAAACGCAATCCCAAATTAGATGGGGAGGGCAGCTTGCAAGTACAACTGGACCCCAACGTGAAAATTGGCAATGCCAAAGTCTTCGCCATTTATGGCAAGGGCGGCATTGGTAAAAGTACCACTTCGTCTAACTTGTCTGCCGCATTTTCCAAAATGGGCAAACGTGTTTTGCAAATTGGCTGCGACCCCAAGCACGACAGTACATTCACGCTCACTAAGAAGATGCTGCCCACAGTCATTGATGTGCTGGAAACCGTTGACTTTCACGCTGAAGAATTGCGCGTCGAAGACTTTGTTTTTGAAGGCTACAACGGCGTGATGTGCGTGGAAGCCGGTGGCCCGCCGGCAGGCACTGGCTGCGGTGGTTACGTGGTGGGCCAGACGGTGAAATTACTCAAAGAGCATCACCTTCTAGAAGACACCGATGTGGTGATTTTTGATGTGCTGGGTGACGTCGTGTGCGGTGGTTTTGCCGCGCCATTGCAACACGCCGATCGCGCCATGATTGTCACCGCCAACGACTTCGACTCTATCTTTGCGATGAACCGTATTGTGCAAGCGATTGGTGCCAAGGCCAAAAATTACAACGTGCGGTTGGGGGGCGTGATAGCCAACCGCAGTGCCGCCACCGATCAAATTGACAAGTACAACGACCGCATTGGTTTGAAGTTGGCAGCGCATTTTCCTGATTTGGACGTGATTCGCCGCAGCCGTTTGAAAAAGTCGACGCTCTTTGAAATGGAGTACTCGCCTGAATTGGAGGCTGTGCAAAAAGAATACATGCGATTGGCAGCAAGCATGTGGCTGGGTGGAGAGGCCTATTCTGCGGTTCCTATGAAAGACCGCGATATTTTTGATTTGTTGGGTTTTGATTGAGGTTTTGAATCATGAGTGACATCAGTTACGAGCAACGGCGCGAACAAATCGAAAACTATTTCGATCGGACAGCCGCCGCCGCTTGGGCCACATTGACCTCCGATGCGCCGGTGGGCCGTATTCGCGCCACCGTGCGTGCCGGACGCGATCAAATGCGTTCAAACTTGGTTTCTTGGTTGGGGCAAGACCTCAAAGGAAAGCGAATTCTGGATGCCGGCTGCGGCACGGGTGCTTTGGCCGTTGAAGCCGCACGACTGGGTGCAGAAGTGGTGGCCATTGACTTGTCGCCCACTTTGGTGAACTTGGCACGGGAGAGAATTCCGGCCGATGTGGCGCATTTGGTTGCGTTCCATAGCGGTGACATGCTCGACAAACGCTTGGGTCACTTTGACCACGTGGTGGCCATGGACTCCATCATTCACTATGACACGGAAGATGCTGTTAACGCACTGGCGCAGTTGGCTGAACGCACCAGCAAGTCGATTGTGTTTACGTTTGCACCCCGCACACCCATGCTGGCGCTCATGATTTCAGTGGGCCGCTTATTGCCCCGTGGTGACCGTGCGCCGTGGCTAGAGCCCATGGCAGAAACCCGCATAGCTGAGCTCATGAAGACACACGAATCATTGAACGACTGGCAATGCGCTCGCATGCACAAAGTGTCCAGTGGTTTTTACAAATCCAAAGCCATGGAGTGGGTACGCTCATGAGAGCCAAAACGTTTTCCAAGTTTGCAAAACAAATGCCAGTGAGCTGGCTGCCGTTTGCCGATGTCGCCAGCCCTGGCTTGCCACTGGCCCGTTTGTTGCGCTTGTCCTTGTTCAAGTTCACCATGGGCATCACGACCGCCTTGATGATCGGCACCCTTAACCGCGTGATGATTGTTGAATTGCATGTGCCAGCATGGCTGGTTTCTATGATGTTGGCGCTTCCCTTGTTGGTTGCCCCGTTTCGAGCCGTCACGGGCTACCAATCCGATATCCACATCTCTGCATTCGGGTGGCGAAGAGTACCCTATATGTGGGGCGGCACCTTGATTCAGTTCTTAGGGCTTGCGGTCATGCCCTTTGCATTATTGGTCCTGTCGGGCGGGGGGCAAGTCCCTGTGCCCGACTGGGTAGGGCAAGGTGCAGCTGCCATCGCATTCTTGATGGTGGGTGCGGGCCTACAAACCTCTCAGACCGCAGGGCTGGCGCTGGCTACTGACCAAGCAAGTGAAGAAACTCGGCCACGCGTTGTTGCCTTGATGTACACCATGCTTTTGGTGGGGGCTGTGTTTGGAAGTTTGGTTTACAGCTATTTACTGGCCAACTTCACACCTGAAATTTTGGTTCAAGTTGTTCAAGGAACTGCCTTGGTGGTGTTGCTGCTGAACGGCGTGGCGCTTTGGAAGCAAGAGCCTCGCAATCCGGAACGTGTGAAGGCATTGAAAACCGAAATTCGTCGCCCATTCAAGGAGGTTTGGGCCGAATTCATCGCTTTACCCAATGCAAAGCGCTTTCTCTGGGCCACAGCCCTGGGTACCATGGCGTTCAACATGCAAGACATTGTGCTGGAACCCTACGGCGGTGAAATTCTGCATTTGAGTGTGGGCGCCACCAGCGCACTGACAGCCATGTTGTCCGTGGGTGGTTTGTTGGGTTTTTATGCTGCAGGCCGACAGCTGGCAAAAGGCAAAGACCCTATGCGCTTGGCAGCTTACGGTGCATTGGCAGGTTTGCCGGCATTTGCGGCCGTGATTTTTTCAGCACCACTGGATGCGGGTTGGTTATTCAGGTTTGGCGCCTTGGGTATCGGTTTTGGCGGAGGCTTGTTTGCGGTAGGCACTTTGTTCACGGCCATGCGCCTGGAGGCGGCCTACGTTGGCTTGGCCTTGGGTGCTTGGGGCGCTGTGCAAGCTGCTGCTGCGGGACTGGCCATGTTTATGGGTGGTGCCTTGCGTGATGCGGTCAATACGCTCACCTCACAAGGCTCATTGGGCGTGGGTTTGACTGATCCCTCGGTGGCGTACAGCATGGTCTACCACGTCGAAATGCTTTTGTTATTTCTAACTCTGATTGCTGTGGGGCCCTTGGTCAAGCGCAGTACCTCTTTTTCACCCGTTGTTCCCCAAACCCTCGGCTTGACCGAGTCCCGTATTTAGTTGTTCACAAGGAGAAATCGTTATGCAAACCGTAGGAAACATTACTGGCTATGTCGATCTGGCGCAAATACTGTTGTATGTGTTTTGGATCTTTTTCGCTGGCCTCATTTATTATCTTGTTCAAGAAGGTCATCGCGAGGGCTACCCCTTGGAGTCCAGCAGCAGTGGCCGCGCTGTGGTCAGGGGTTTTCCAATCCCTGAGCCTAAAACTTTTTTGCTGGAAGGCGGAAAAAGTGTCACTGTACCTGACCTGATGCGCAAAGAGCCTGCTTACAACGCTATAGCCACCAGCCCCACATCTGGTGCGCCTATTGAACCCAAGGGTGATGCCATGTTGGCAGCTGTAGGCCCAGGCGCTTACGCCAGCCGTGAAGACGTACCAGAAATGACATCACATGGCAAACCACTGATTCAGCCGCTTCGCGTGGTCAGTGACTACACAGTGGCTGAACAAGATGTGGACCCACGTGGTCTGCCAGTGATGGCAGGGGACGGTAAACAGGGCGGAACTGTCAAAGACATTTGGATTGACTCGGCTGAGATGATGTTTCGTTATTTGGAAGTGGAAATTGCCGACGGCCGAAGCGTATTACTGCCCATGATGTTTTCCCGAATTCGCAGAAATCAAGTTGAAGTGCATTCTGTCTATGCCCGTCATTTTGCAACTGTACCTGCCTTGAAAAACCCTGACCAAATCACCAAACTGGAAGAGGAAAAGATCAGTGCTTATTACGGTGGTGGTACGTTTTACGCTGATCCAAGCCGAAGCGAGCCGCTGATCTGACATACAGGTTATGGTCAATTGAAGTTGAATTGAAAGTTTGTTGAGGAAAAGAAAATGGCGATCGAAAATCTAGGTCATGAGTACGAGTTTGAACCGCAGTTTGGTCTTCCCGAACGTCTGCCAAGTGACGAGTTCATTGTCTGGCAGGGCGCACCCGATGTGGCGGCCTTGGCCTACTCAGCCTTTCACTTCAAAAAATTAGCACTGTATTTCGCACTCTTGATCGTGGCCTGTGCTTGGCCAGCTATTGAGGATGGCGCTGGCTTCACGGCTGTTTTGTTGGCCATTAAATGGATTGCGCCCTTGGCCATCATTGCCATGGCCACTGTCTGGATGTTGGCCTATTTCACAGCCCGCACAACGGTCTACACCATCACCAACAAACGTGTGGTGATGCGCTTGGGCATTGTCTTGACAGTTTCGTTCAACCTGCCCCTGATGCAACTGGCTTCTGCCGACGTGCGCGTCCTGCAAAACGGTTTTGGCGACATTACCTTGGCCTTGAAAGGCGCTGACCGCATTGGTTGGGTGCATTTGTGGCCCAGCGTGCGGCCGTGGCGCATTGCAAAGCCTGAGCCTACTTTACGTGCAGTGCCCGATGTGCAAATGGTGGCTGCTAAATTACGTGACGCATGGACGCAAAACACAGGCCTTGCTGCCAACGCGGTTGCTGTTACAAGCGCCTCTCAAAATGAACGTCTTGAAGGCAGCTTTATGCAAGTGAGTGCAACATGACCCAAGCCCAACTTGCTCAGTCTTCTCCAGCCCGGGTGCCACTGGCACCCGACAGCTTCCCACGTTGGATACTGTATTTTTCCGCTGGCATCATGGCGTTTTCACTGATCTCTGTGGGTCTTATTCGGATCACAGGCAATGGCCCAGACCAACGGGCAGCTGCCCCCACAGTGCAACGTTCACTTGTTTTCCAAGATCAAAAAGACGGCGGCGTCCGAGTACAAGATGGCCTGACGGGTGAGACCTTGACGGTGTTGCACGGCGAGCAAGGCTTTGTTCGCGGGTCTCTGCGTGCTTTGTCACGAGAGAGATACTCACGGGGTATAGGTTCTGCAGCACCATTTGATTTGATTGCACGCGTGGATGGCCGCGTCACTTTGTTTGATCCCAGCACAGGTCAGCGGGTGGACTTGGAGTCTTTTGGCCCTACAAATACGGCTGAATTTTCAAGGTTTTTAGCCATGCGACCTGAATAAATAACAGCAACGTGTATTATTTAAAACAAATTCTGAGTAACGTCTAATGCAATCCACCTCAACCATTGACAGCGCTGAAAAAGCATCCCAAAAAGCTGTTGAGAGCACCATGCTCAGTCCCCGCTTTTACACCACAGATTTTGCGGCCATGGACAAACTTGACATGTCCCCCATGCGTGCCGAATGGGACAAAATGTTGGCGGAATACGAGGGTGACAACAACCACGACCATTTCCAGCGTGACGCAGAATTTACCAAGGAAGTGGCCGAAAGATTCTCTCAAGTCAGCCCTGAAATGCGCCAGGAGTTTTTAGACTTTTTAATTTCTTCGCTCACCTCTGAGTTTTCGGGTTGTATTTTGTACAACGAAATTTTCAGAAACGTTGAAAACCCCGACATCAAGCAATTGATGCGTTACATGGCACGCGATGAATCGCGCCACGCCAGCTTCATCAATCAGTCATTGAAGGACTTTGGTCTGGGCATTGACTTGGGCGATTTAAAGCGCACCAAGGCCTACACTTATTTCAAACCCAAATACATTTTCTACGCCACTTATTTGTCCGAGAAAATTGGCTACGCCCGTTACATCACCATCTACCGTCAATTGGAAAAAAATCCAGACAAGCGCTTTCATCCTATTTTCCTTTGGTTTGAGCGCTGGTGTAACGACGAGTTTCGCCATGGCGAATCGTTTGCGTTGATCATGCGTGCCAATCCGCATTTGCTGCGTGGTGGCAATGTGTTCTGGATTCGGTTTTTCTTGTTGGCCGTCTATGCCACCATGTACGTTCGTGACCACACGCGCCCCATGCTGCACCTTGAGATGGGCTTGGAGTCGTCCACCTACGACTACGAAGTGTTCCGAATTACCAATGAAATCACCAAGCAAGTTTTTCCGGTCAGCTTGGACATTGACAATCCCGTGTTCAGGGATGGCTTGGCGCACTTGTTTCATGTTCAAACTCAAATGACTGCGGCCAAAGCCCGTGGTGGTTTGGTGGGCAACCTGCAGCGTGCGCGTTGGGCTATTTCGGGTGGCCTTACTTTCCTTCGTTTGTACTTTTTACCGGTCAAGCACCACGCGCTGCCAGCCGATGTTCGCATGGTGCCTGCTTGGTAATTTTGCGACCAACTGAAACTGAAAGCCAAGGATGACCGACACCTTTGTTGCGTTGGGATTTGCAATTTTTATCTGGTGGTTCAGCACCGGTATCGTGATTCTTTTAAATCGCATGTCGCGCACGGCGGTGACCATGAGTTTGGTTATTTCTTCTGCGCTGGGACTTGGTGCCTTGGCGGGTTTATCCCATACAGCGCAACAAACAGGCGTCTTGGGCGCTTATTGCGCTTTCACTTGTGCCTTGCTGGCTTGGGGGTGGAACGAGCTGAGTTTTCTCACGGGTTGGATCACAGGCCCGCAAAAAACAGCCATCTTGAAAAGCACATCAGGAATGCCGAGATTTGTAGCGTCCTTTAATGCTGTCCTTTGGCACGAGTTGGCGATACTCATGGTGGGTTTGGCGATAGTGGCCATCACTTGGGATGCCCCAAATCAAGTGGGCACCGGCACGTATTTGGTCTTGTGGATCATGCGCACGAGTGCCAAGTTGAATTTGTTTTTTGGGGTTCGCAACTTGAGTGAAGAATTCTTGCCTGCCCATTTAGCCTATTTGGAAAGTTTCTTCAAGCGCCGCAGTATGAATGCATTTTTTCCATTTGCTGTGGCCTCAGCCAGTGCCTGTTTGTGGTTCTTGGTGGACTTCGCCAACCAACCCCTGACCACACCTGCGCAAGTAGTGGGCACTGTCTTGGTGGGCACCATGTTGGCCTTGGCCATTGTCGAACACCTTATGCTGGTATTGCCCTTAGACACTACTGCCTTATGGCGCTGGGCCATTCGCAAGCACCCCTCAGAAAAGCCTGCAGCCCTTGAGGGTCATGTGCCTCCTGTTTTGCCTGCCCACTTGGACTCCCATGACAAATCTTTACAAGTCAATTAACACAGACGGTGGCTCAGGCGGCGGGGGTAGCGCTCAAAACCACCGCACGGGTTCAGCCTCTGAACTCGGCGATCGTGCGCCAACGGCCATTGTGATTGGCACAGGCTTTGGTGGCTTGGCCGCAGCCATTCGTTTGAGCGTGAAAGGCTATCGCGTTCAAATGCTGGAAAAACTCGATGCGCCTGGTGGCCGTGCGTATGTGCACAAACAAGATGGTTTTACCTTCGACGCAGGCCCCACCATCATTACCTTGCCGCACCTCATCGCCGAGTTGTTCACGCTGTGTGGTCGAGAGATGAAAGACCATGTCGATTTGCGCTTGATGTCGCCTTTCTATCGCATTCGATTTGACGATGGCACGCACTTTGACTACAGCAACAACGACGCGCAAATGCTCGAGCAAATTGCAAAATTCAGTCCTGAGGATGTGCAAGGCTTTAAGAACCTGATGGTGGCTTCTGAGAAATGTTTTCAGCTGGGCTTTGTCGAACTGGGCATGGTGCCCTTTGAGACGCTTGGCGACGTGATCAAGGCCATGCCCAATTTGGTCCGTATGCAAGCTTGGCGCTCTATTTACAGTTTGGTAGCACAGCATATCAAACATCCTAAATTGCGCATTGTCATGAGCTTTCACCCCTTGCTCATTGGCGGCAATCCTTACTCTGTCACATGCATTTATTCCCTCATTCATTCCTTAGAGCGCCGCTGGGGCGTGCACTCAGCAATGGGTGGTACCGGTGCCATTGTGCGTGAACTGGTGAAGTTGCTGGACGAACGGCAAGTACCCATTCGTTACAACGCACCCGTGACACGCATTCGGGTAGAGGACGGCCGTGCCAAAGGCGTTGAGCTGGCCAATGGCGACTATTTGCCTGCTGACATTGTGGTGAGCAACGGCGATGCATCTTGGACGTACCGCCACCTCATTGAGCCTCAGCACCGCAAACATTGGACCGACAAGCGCATTGCCAAAGGCAAATATTCATCGGGTTTGTTTGTTTGGTACTTTGGCACCAATCGGAAATACGAAGATGTGCCGCACCACATGATGGTCTTAGGTCCACGCTACAAAGGCTTGCTGCAAGATATTTTTAAAAATCACAAACTGTCCAAAGATTTCAGTTTGTATTTGTACCGCCCAACTGCCACCGATCCTTCGTTGGCACCTGAGGGCTGCGACAGTTTTTATGCTCTTTCTGTGGTGCCCAACTTGAGCAGCGAAACCGACTGGCCGGCCATCACCGAGCAGTACCGCGATGCCATTGCCACGGTACTGCAAGAAAGTGTGCTGCCTGATTTGAAACAGCATGTGGTGTCTTCCAAAGTCACTACACCGCAAGATTTCCAAGACCGCTTATGGTCTTACAAAGGCGCAGGTTTTGGTTTAGAACCCATCTTGGTTCAAAGTGCATGGTTCCGGCCGCACAACAGATGCCAAGATGTGGATGGTTTATTCATGGTGGGTGCCAGTAGCCAGCCAGGCGCAGGTGTGCCCAGTGTCTTGATGTCCGCAAAAATGCTTGAACAGGTGGTCCCCGATGTCAAATCCTTTGTCTGATCCAAGCTTGAATTCACCGCCAGTGTCCTTGCCTTACGACTTAGAGGCTTGCACCGAACTCATGCGCGGGGGCTCAAAATCTTTTTTTGCCGCCTCCAGGTTGCTACCGACCCGTCTGCGTCCGCCCGCGATCGCCTTGTATGCTTTTTGCCGCTTGGCCGACGACGCCATTGACGAAGGCGATGACCCGGTTTTGGCCATGGCCGATTTAAAGTCGCGCTTAGCGGCCATCTATGCTGGACGGCCTGGCGCTGAAGACGCTGACCGCGCTTTGACCGTTGTAGTTCATCGTTATGGCATTCCCAGTGGCTTGCTCGAGGCCTTGTTAGATGGTTTCTTGTGGGATTCCCAAGGCCGCCGCTACGAAACCTTGGCCGATGTGGAAGCCTACGGTGCCAGAGTGGCTGGCACAGTGGGCGCCATGATGTCCATCATCATGGGCGCGAGCACAGACACCGCCATAGCACGCGCAAGCGAGCTGGGGGTGGCGATGCAACTGACCAACATCGCCAGGGACATTGGGGACGACGCGCGCATGGGGCGCTTGTACATTCCCCGCGCTTGGTTCCGTGAAATTGGCATGGATGCGGACGCCTGGTTGGCCGATCCGGTGTTTGATTCGCGCATTGCGGGCTTCACGCAACGCTTGTTGTTGCGTGCAGACGCCCTGTACCGCAGGGGCGAATTTGGTTTGGCTGAATTGCCTTGGGACTGTCGACCTGCGATACAAGCCGCACGTTTGGTTTATGCAGAAATCGGTAAACAATTAGAGCGTGAGGGCCTCAATTCTGTGAGCCACCGCACGGTGGTTTCAACCGCGCGCAAATTGGCCCTGATTGCCCGGGCTACTACAGTCGCGGTCAAGTCGCCTGCATTACCTGCAGTCCCCTTGAGCCCGGTGCCTGCTATTCACTATTTGGTCGATATCGTCAGCAGTGAGCGACATCCCTTGGTCCATCAACAGCCCTGGACTGTCCCTTCGCGAAGTTTCGATGAGCGCGTGGAATGGATGGTTGATTTATTTGGTCGCTTGGAGCAACGCGAAAGAATCAACCGTTAACCCATGCGATGTTGAAAATTATCGAGGTTGTGGTTTTGATCTTCGCTGGAATTTGCTTTGTGAGCTGGCAGTTTCGCGATCTGAGGCGTGCCCGTGAGATGACGCGCAAGCAGCGCGAGGCAGAGCATTCTGAATCCATCAAGAGCAGCGTAGAGCCTTCAGACGCGTACATGAAGGGAGGACCGCATGGAGGCTAACCTGAAGATAATTCATTTGGTCTGTGCTTGTTTATTTATAGGCAATGTGATTGTCAGCGGCATATGGGCATTGTTGGCCGAACGAACGGGTAATCACGCCATCATTCAATTCAGCAATCGGATGGTGCTGATCACCGACGGGCTTTTTACCTTGCTTGGATCACTCGGGGTCGTTTGGACAGGTCATGGTTTGGCTGAGAACATCGGGGGGGCTGAAAGGCATCCATGGATTCAATGGTCCTATGCTTTACTCAGTTTTTCAGGTTTGATTTGGTTGTTCATCTTGGTGCCCATTCAGCTCAAGCAGCGTGCTTTGCTGCAAAACACCGACACGGTCTGTGAAGACTATTGGCGCCTGTCAAGGATCTGGCAAATTTCGGGCGCAATCGCCACGGTGCTTCCCTTGCCCATTGTGTATTTCATGGTCACCAAGACCCTGTGAGCCAGGCCCTTTTATGACGGGCAAATCCACTCGTAAATCGCACACCTTGCCCCTCAATGGGCTTGTTGTTTTGATCACGGGCGCTGCTTCTGGAATCGGCGCCGCGACAGCCATCGAAGTTGTGAGCCATGGCGGCATTCCTGTTTTAGTGGACTGCGATGCACAACCGCTGGCTCTGATGGCTGAGCGTTGCGGTCAAGACACCTTGCATTTTGTTGCGGACGTCACACAACTGACGGCGATGCTTGACGTGGTTGCGCAAACGCTGTCTGTGTACCAACGCATTGATGTGGTTTTTGCAAATGCGGGCGTGGCCGCTTTTGGGCCTGTGGCCTATGTGGACCCGCAAGCGTGGCAACGCTGTGTGGAGGTGAATATCTTCGGTGTTTTCAACACGGTTCGATCTGCGCTACCCGCTTTGATAGAGCAGCGTGGTTATGTCTTGATTAATTCTTCTGTTTCATCTTTTGCCCATCCCCCCGCGATGTCTGCCTATGCGGCCAGCAAGTCTGCAGTAGAAGCCATGGGCAATGTGCTTCGAATTGAACTCTCGGCCCACGGGGTCGGAGTCGGTGTGATGTATGCAGGTTGGGTCAGCACACCGCTGGTGACAGAGGGTGCGCTGCATCCTGGCTTTGTTCGACTGCGCGCCACCATGCCAGCAATTATGAACAGGGAAATTTCTGCGCAAGAAACGGCACGCACCATTGTTAACGCAATGATTCAACGCAAACGCAGGATTTTTTTGCCCAGTTGGTTGCGAATTTTGTTTGCTCTGAGGGCCTTCCTGCACTTGCCATTTGCTGAGCGCGAACTGGTCAAAGCCGCACCTGAAATTGAGAAGTCTTACCTCGAGGGCCTGGCATCTGAAGGCGCCTTGGCATCCAGCTTTGGACCCAGAGAGCGAGAGAGGACATTGGCTCGCATTCGACAAAAAAATGAGTGAAATGTCTCGTCATGTCGAATCGATTACGCGGCAAGTCGCCGTATGTTGTCCATTGCAGCGGCCATGCGTTGCGCTTGAACTTGGGGCATGGGCATGTAACTCCCCCCCATGATGTGAGCCATGTTTTGCACTTGGGCGTCGGGCTGAAGTGAGGTGTCAATCCACAAAGCGCGATGCCCGGTTTGTCGCCATTGGGCAGCCCACAATTGCGCATCTGCTTGCGCTTGTGGACGGCCCCCCAATCCTTGCAGGTTCACGTTGGCGCGCCCATCACTGAGCACCACCAAGATGGGCGTCACGCCTTGGCGCTGAAGCTGGGTGGCTTGTTCGCAAGCCATTTTCAAGGCCAGTGCCAAAGGCGTTCCACCGCCACCTGGCAGACCTGTCATGGCTCGTTTTGCGCGCACCAAGGAACGTGTCGCGGGCAACAGCAATTGCGCTTGGGCGCCCTTGAAAGCCACAATGCAAACACTGTCACGCCGAGCGTATGACTGTTGCAGTAAAAGTTCCACCGCCCCTTTGGCTTCGGCCAATCTTTGAAGTGCGGCTGAACCTGAAGCATCCAGCGCCAGAATGAGGCAGCTCGAGCTGTGCTGCTGGTAGCGGTGCACATGAAAGTCCTCGGCCCGGATGGCGACGCGCCCTTGTTGAGTGCCAGACCTCAAGCGTTGTTTAGGCGCTGCTGCGCGCAAGGTGGCCAAAATGTGCAAGCGAGCGTGCCCGCCAGGTCGTCCAGGTCTTGGGGGCAAAGGTCTGCCGCGTTGCGTGCCCATGCGGTATTGACCGGATCTTCCGGTGGTATAGCCTTGGCTGCGACCCGGTTTCGTCAGCAAGCCGTCCAATACATCGGGTGGCAAACTGGCCAATGCCGCCGCAATCATCATTTCTTGGAGGTTTTCAGACGAAGGCGTGCTGGGCGAATCCTCTTCTTCAGTGCCTGGAACTTCTTCAGACTCATCCGTTGACGAAGCCTCTTCCGAATCCCTGCTCCGTTCTGGCGGTGAAGAGGGCTCTGCAGGGTTGGCCGCGTGAGGGTCATCAGGTGTTTGGTCGGGCTCTGAATCAGGATTAGCGCTGTTTTCAGGTTCTGTGTCTGCAACATTTTCAGCAGGTGCTGGCAATTGGGTGGCACGGGGCGCCAAGACGCGTCGGGCAGCAAATGCCAAATCTTCGTCATTCACTTGCTGGCGTGAATGCAAAGCGGCATGGCAGCTGGCCACGCGCAGAGCCAAGGTCGGGATGCGTAAGGACTCTATACCCAAGCCTTGTGCGGTGATGCAAACGGCCAAGGCTTGATCGTCGGTCCATTGAACCTGAGACCGGGCCAGTTGTATACGAGCCAAGGCATCGGCTGCAATTCGGATACTCACAGACTCTTGGCCGTTGTGCGGGTTGAGTGCGTCCATTGAGACCCCTGTGATATCGGAAGGCACAAGGTCCTCCAGGTCAAACCACAAGCCCAGCCGCTCTTGAAGTGCTGGGCTGACAGGGGGGTCGTCTTTCATGGATTCATCCAAGGCCACCACGCCAAACTGAGTGCGAATGGGGTGTTCTTCGTGGGCGGTGATTTTCAAAGGCGGCAATGACTGCGTGTCCATGGCCTGTGTCATGGGTGCAACCAGGGCCGTTGCAAAACGTTCCGCCATGCTGATCAAAACCAAGCCTTGGTCTGCTTGCTGAAGCAAACCCGGTTGCATGTGCAAACGGCCGGATTGAAGCGTGAGCGACAAATCAATGCCGCCCAATAAGCGTTCAATATCGATATTACCGGGCAATTTGACGGTGTTCAAACCCGCTTGCAACAGATGTTGCAACCAGTGTTCGCGCACGGGCCCAAATGGCGCACGCAACCAAACGCCCCCAAAGCCGTGAGGATCAATTTGCAGCAGCTGCAACGACGTCATGGCATCGTTCCACTTTTCAAGTCCTTTCAAGTCATCTGCCATGCACTAGACTCATCCGGCCAAAATATCTTGAAGGCATCTGCTGACGCGTTGACCCGAGTCGGTATCGTCCAGCGGGTTGCGTCTCAAGCGATGGCGCAATGCCAGGGGCGCGATGGCCGTCAGGTGCTCGGGTTTGACTGCCTTGCTGCCTTGCATGGCAGCGAGTGCGCGCGTGGCTCTGAGCAGTGTTAATTCCGCGCGCAAGCCATCGGTGCCAAGTTGTTGACACAGTCTTGCGCACAGGGTGAGCATGTCATCGTCGACCACCACCGATGCCAGCAATTTACGGGCTTTCACAATGCGTTTTTGAAGTTTGTCACTTTCGCCTTGCCATTGGGCTCTGTAAGCAGTGGGGTCTTTGTCAAAGGCGTCTCGTCGCTTAATCACTTGCACACGCAGTGCGATGTCTTGGGGCGTTTTGACTTGTACCGATAAACCAAAGCGGTCGAGCAGTTGCGGGCGAAGCTCTCCTTCTTCGGGATTACCGCTGCCGACCAGCACAAAACGAGCAGGATGTCGAATGCTTAATCCTTCGCGTTCAACCAAATTTTCGCCCGAGGCGGCAACATCAATTAACAGGTCCACCAAATGGTCATCCAGCAGATTCACTTCGTCGATGTACAAAAAACCGCGGTGCGCCTGGGCCAATAAGCCGGGTGCAAACTCTTTGATGCCTTGAGAGAGGGCTTTTTCTAAATCGAGCGCACCCACAATGCGGTCCTCTGTCGCGCCCAGTGGCAAGTCCACCACACTCACGGGCCTGAGTTCTGTCCGTAATTTGCGCGATGGACCTGAAGGCAAGCTCATCAGCGGCTGGCACACGGGGCAGGCTTGAGCGGGTTTTTGGGGATCACATTTGTAAGGGCAACCCTTGACGACCTGAATCGGAGGCAGCAAGTCTGCTAACGCTCTGACCGCGGTTGACTTGCCCGTTCCCCTGTCACCCAAGACCAACACCCCGCCAATGGAGGGATCAATGGCGACGATTTGAATGGCCAGCGTCATTTCATCTTGACCGACGATCGCTGCAAAGGGAAACGTAGTTGCCATAACTGATTTCTATTCATCTACTGAGTTCGCAGCTGGGCATCATCCATGAGCGAGCAATAACTGTCAATCTAAATTTACATTTTAAGGTTTTTGGGGTCACCAGAAAAAGGTTTTTAACTTTTACAGCGTCTATTTACCTCGTGCAAATATTAAAAAATAGCTTTAAATTGATCAAGTTAGCAAGTAACGAGCGATTGAACCTAGGGAAAACCAGAATCTTTTAAAATTGTCAATTAAATATTTTTTATAAAGTGTCAATTCTACTTGACATATGTTTAATTCTCGTTAAATTAAAGCCTTGTCAACCCTTGCTTGAAGTCAATCATGGACGCATTACTGGAACGGATTCAATCGCCTTCTCACTTGAGACAGCTCTCGCGTGCAAGTTTGCAAGGTTTGGCTGTTGAACTGCGCGAGCGTTTGATAGAAACAGTTTCAAAAACGGGTGGTCACTTCAGTTCGAATTTAGGGACAGTCGAATTAACCATTGCCTTGCACTATGTCTTCAACACCCCAGAAGATCGACTGATATGGGATGTGGGCCATCAAACCTATGCACACAAAATTTTGACAGGCCGTAACTTGCGCATGGGCAGCTTGCGTCAGCAGGGGGGCTTGAGTGGCTTTCCACGCCGCGAAGAAAGTATCTATGACGCATTTGGCACAGCGCATTCATCGACCAGCATTTCTGCAGCCTTGGGCATGGCCGCGGCGGCCCAACTGACGGGCAGTCAGCGCAAAGCAGTTGCGATCATTGGTGATGGCGCTTTGACAGCCGGAATGGCTTATGAGGCCTTGAACAATGCAGGTGCAAGCAATTGCGATGTGCTTGTGATTTTGAATGACAACGACATGTCGATCAGCCCGCCTGTCGGTGCCTTGAACCAATATTTGGCAGAGTTGATGTCTGGTCGCTTTTATGCCAAGGCTAAAAAAATAGGTGAACAGGTGCTCCGCAACGCGCCGCCGCTGTTTGCTTTGGCCAGGCACATAGAACAACAAACACAAACCCTGATTCAATCAAACACTATTTTTGAAAAGCTGGGTTTTACCTACACGGGCCCCATAGATGGTCATGATGTGGATGGCTTGGTGGATACGCTTGAGAAAATTTCCAAGGCAAAAGGACCTCAGTTTTTGCATGTGGTGACCCGCAAAGGCAAGGGCTATGAAAAGGCCGAAATAGACCCTGTGACGTATCACGGTCCGCCGAAATTCAATCCTTCTTTAGGGGTGGTGGGTGCGGCCAGCAGCAAAGTCACATTCACGAATGTCTTTGGCCAATGGCTGTGCGATATGGCGGCAAAAGATCCACGCGTGATAGGCATCACGCCCGCCATGCGTGAAGGGTCTGGCATGGTGGAGTTCAGTCAGCGCTTTCCAAATCGTTACCACGACGTGGGCATTGCCGAGCAACATGCAGTTACTTTTGCGGCAGGCTTGGCGTGTGAGGGTCTCAAGCCCGTGGTTGCCATTTATTCCACATTTTTGCAGCGCGCCTATGACCAATTGATTCACGATGTGGCCTTGCAAAATTTACCCGTTGTGTTTGCACTGGACCGGGCTGGCTTGGTTGGCGCCGATGGGCCGACGCATGCCGGTATGTTTGATATTGCTTTTACACGCTGTATTCCCAACATGAGCGTAGCTTGCCCCGCAGACGAAAACGAATGTCGCCAGTTGTTGAGTTCGGCCTACGCGCAAGATCATCCCGTTACCGTTCGCTACCCCAGGGGCGCTGGCGCTGGGGTTGAGGTGGAAAAATCTTTGGCCCCGTTGCCCTTGGGTCAAGCCAAGGTTGTACGAGAGGGGGAAGGCTTGGCCATTTTGTGCTTTGGACCTTTGCTTTACGAAGCTCTCAAAGTGGCGGAACCATTGAATGCTACCGTGGTCAACATGCGTTGGGCCAAGCCACTTGATTTGAAAATTGTGCAAGAGATTGCCCAATCGCATGACCGATTGGTCACGCTGGAGGACGGGACGCGAATGGGCGGTGCGGGCTCAGCAGTTCTTGAGGCTTTGCAAGATATGGGAGTCTCTCGCCAAGTGCTGATCATGGGGTTTGAAGACCAGTTCACTGAGCATGGTGACCCTGGTTTGTTGATGCAGCAATACGGGCTTACTGCAAGCGGGATACAGCAACGCATTGAAGCGCTTTGGCCGGTGGTTCAGGTCACATCCGCTCTCAGAAGGGTAGTGTAAATGGCTGTCTGGACATTAGGTCTCAATCACCGCACCGCACCGATTGATTTGCGTGAGCGTTTTGCTTTTGCATCAGAAAAATTGGAGCAGTCCTTGCGGGGCTTGCGCCAAAAATTTGAAACGCATAAAGAAGTCACGATTCTGTCGACCTGCAACAGAACCGAAATCTATTGCGCAGGCGATCAGTCGCACTTACCCCAAACACTGGCATGGCTGGCAGAAACAGGCAAAACCCAAGTCGATATTTTGGCTTCTCATACTTATCGACTTGAGGGAGATGCCTCCGCACGCCATGCCTTCAGAGTGGCCAGTGGCCTTGACTCTATGGTCTTGGGCGAGTCGCAAATATTGGGACAACTCAAAGATGCGGTGAAGTTGGCCACAGACACAGGCGCTTTAGGCACCACACTCAATCAACTCTTCCAACGCTCCTTTGCGGTGGCCAAAGAAGTTCGAACCACCACTGAAATCGGTGCCCACTCCATCAGCATGGCGGCAGCTTGCGTTCGATTGGCGAGTGGTATTTTCGAAAATATCAAAGACACCCGTATTTTGTTTGTGGGTGCAGGCGAGATGATTGAATTGTGCGTGGCGCATTTCGCTGCCAAGACGCCACTGTCTATCACCATTGCGAATCGATCTGCGCAAAGGGCGGAGGACTTGGCGTCTTTGCATGGCGCAACTTGCATTGCGTTGGCGGATCTGCCCCAAAAGCTGCACGAATTTGATATCGTGATCAGTTGTACCGCCAGCACTTTACCCTTGATTGGTTTGGGGGCCGTGCAAAGTGCACTTCGCACGAGAAAAAATCATCCCATGTTCATGGTTGATCTCGCTGTCCCAAGAGACATTGAGCCAGAAGTCAAAAAATTAAATGATGTTTATTTGTACACCGTAGACGACCTCAAGGACATTATCCAAAGCGGTCAGGCGCATCGTCAGGCTGCAGTCCTTGACGCGGAGGTCATCATCGATGAGGGGGTTCAAAAATTCATGTCTTGGCTTGAGCACAGAAGACACGTGCCTTTGATTCGCGAATTGAATTTGCAAACCGAAGCCTGGCGGCAAACTGAATTGAACAAAGCGCGAAGACAAATTGAAAAGGGCGACGATCTCAACGCCGTTTTAGATTCGTTGTCCATGGGATTGATTAAAAAAATGATGAACGGACCTTTGCGAGAACTTCACCACGCTGAAGGCAGGCACACGGATACAACGCACGCTGCCATTCGCCAAATGTTTTTGAGGGCCTAGCACCTGACATTCAAGGTGCTGTGAAAAAATTTGCAAATGCAACGACCTCAACTTTCAACTGTCGCTGAGCTTCTCAAGCCCATCACATGGTTCCCCCCCATGTGGGCGTTTTCATGTGGTGTGGTGTCTTCCGGAAAATCACTGGCTGACCATTGGGTTTTGATTGTCTGGGGTGTTTTGTTGGCGGGTCCTTTGGTGTGTGCCAGCAGTCAAGCCGTGAATGACTGGTTTGACCGGCACGTCGATGCCATCAATGAGCCCAATCGACCCATACCCTCGGGACGAATGCCGGGTCGATGGGGGTTTTATATCGCTGTGTTGTGGACTTTGCTGTCCCTGCTTTGGGCCTGGCCGCTCGGAACTTGGGGTTTCGCGGCGACGGGCTTAGGCTTGTTGTTGTCATGGGCCTACAGCATGCCGCCGATTCGTTTGAAAAACAATGGCTGGTGGGGCAACTCGGCCTGTGCACTGAGTTACGAAGGCTTGGCTTGGGTCACTGGGGCTGCCGTGATGCTGGGGGGGGAGATGCCCGCTGACAAGGTCATTTTGCTGGCCTTACTTTACAGCTTTGGTGCCCACGGCATCATGACTTTGAATGACTTCAAAGCGGTAGAAGGTGATGCGCAGATGGGCGTGCGCTCTTTGCCGGTTCAATTGGGCGTGACCCGAGCAGCCTGCTCAGCCTGTACCTTCATGTTGGTGGCGCAATGGGCGGTGGCCATCTTGTTGTTGGCGTGGGGCTCACCCATTTCTGCTTTTGCTGTGCTGGTTTTGAGTATGTGCCAACTGCCTTTGATGATCCGCTTTGTGCGAAGTCCTGTGGACAAGGCACTCAGTGTCAGTGCTTTTGGCGTGCCTTTGTTTGTGAGTGGAATGATGGTGAGTGCCTGGGCCTTAAGAGCGCATCAAGAGGGAGCTTTATGAGTCCATGGCCCATGTTCGGCTGGTTGCATATCGCACGCTTGGGTCTGGTCCAGGCTTGTATGGGGGCCGTGGTGGTCGTCACCACATCCACACTCAACCGCATCATGGTGGTGGAGTTGGCGCTTCCCGCCATGCTGCCAGGCTTTTTGGTTGGCTTTCATTACCTTGTTCAAATGGTGCGCCCTCGTATGGGCTTTGGCGCTGATCAAGGCAGGCGTTGCACGCCTTGGATGATGGGCGGCATGTTTGTTTTGGCATTGGGCGGCTTTTTGGCAAGCCTTGCCACGGTGTGGATGGGCCAAGAACTCAGCCACGGCATTGCCTTAGCGGTCTTCGCATTCACCATGATTGGCTTCGGCGTGAGTGCTTGCGGCACATCTTTGTTGGTTCTGATGTCCAAGCGCGTGGCTGAGGCGCGACGTGCACCCGCTGCTACCGCGGTCTGGATGATGATGATTGTGGGATTCGCCGTCACAGCTATCACAGTGGGCAAATTGTTAGACCCTTATTCACCAGCCCGTTTGTTGGAGATCAGTGGCGGACTGAGCTTGTTGGTGGTGTTGATCTCATGCCTCAGTCTCTGGAATTTAGAAGGACCGGTCGACTCGGCATCTTCAGCAGCCACCGATTTGCCCCATTCTCTCGAAATGGCTGCCGTACCTCTTCAGACGCAGTCAGAAAAGAGACAAGGGTTCAAGAAAACTTTGCACATGGTTTGGTCAGAGCCGCAGGCCAAGGCCTTCACGGTGTTTGTTTTCCTTTCGATGTTGGCCTACAGCTCGCAAGACTTGATCTTGGAGCCCTTTGCAGGCGCGTTGTTTGGACTCACACCAGGTGAAACCACCCAGTTGTCAGGCCTGCACCACAGTGCTGTTTTGTGTGGAATGTTGGCGGTTGCTTTGGCGGGAAGCGGGCGTGTGGCAGGGCGCCTGGGGTCGATTCAAAGTTGGATGGTGGGCGGTTGCGGGTTCTCCGCCCTGGCCATGTTGGGCTTGTGTTTGGCCGCTGCTTACGGGCCGCCTTGGCCATTGAAGCCGAATGTTTTTTTGCTGGGTGTTGCCAATGGCGCTTTTTCTATTGCAGCGATAGCCACGATGATGAGATTGGCGACGCAAGGCGGTGAACAGCATGCCGGCACCCGCATGGGTTTATGGGGTGCCTCACAAGCCATTGCCTTTGGCTTGGGGGGCTTGCTTGGCACTGCTGCAAGTGACTTAGCCCACTTTGTGTTGGGAGTGCAAGGTACTGCCTATGCTTTCGTGTTTGGTTTTGAATGTGTCATGTTTGTGATGGCCGCCGCGTGTGCTGTTTGGGTAGGTCGGTATGACCTCCAAAAAGCACTGCAACGCCATCCTTCCTCCGTCGTTAGCCCAAGAAAGGATTTAATCCATGAGTACTGAAATCTATGATGTTGTTGTGATTGGTGGTGGACCTTCTGGCGCCACTGCAGCAGATGACCTTGCAGGCCGAGGATGGAAGGTTTTGTTATTGGACCGTCAAGGCCGGACCAAGCCTTGCGGGGGTGCGATACCACCGCGCTTGATCAAAGACTTTGAAATACCGGATCATTTGTTGGTAGCCAAAGCACGGTGTGCAAGAATGATTTCACCCAAAGACAACAAAGTGGACATTCCAATTGAGAATGGCTTTGTGGGCATGGTCAACCGTGATGAGTTTGACGAGTGGTTGCGTGAAAGAGCGCGGTCGCACGGGGCTCATCGTCTGAGAGGTTCATTCGAAAAAATAACCCGCGACGACGATGGTGTCGCACGCATTCATATCGCATTGCAATCCTCCTTCTCTGGTGCTCATTCCTCCGCCCCTGAGGTTAAGAGTATTCGGGCGCGTTTTGTGGTCGGTGCAGACGGTGCAAAGTCTGAAGTGGCCCGACAAACCGTCAAAGGCGCTGAGCGCACCAAGTATGTGTTTGCTTACCACGAGATCGTGCGGGCGCCAACGCACCAAGCGGATTACGATGCTGACCGATGCGATGTTTACTACCGTGGTGCCTTGTCACCCGATTTTTACGGCTGGGTATTTCCGCATGGCAATACCATGAGCATTGGCACTGGCAGCGCTGACAAAGGATTTTCTTTGCGAAGTGCAGTGACAAGACTGCGCGAAACTGCAGGCTTGCAGAATGCTGAAACATTGCGTCGAGAGGGTGCGCCAATACCCATGAAACCTTTACCCTATTGGGACAACGGCAAGGATGTTGTGTTGGCTGGCGATGCTGCAGGGGTTGTAGCGCCGGCTTCAGGTGAAGGCATTTACTATGCCATGGCATGCGGTCGGATGGCGGCTGATGCGGTCGA